>Ga0157357_1000190_pt1 | contig 25380 bp, 19 predicted proteins | sample AttcapACBM1_FD_111485 | JGI IMG/M metagenome (GOLD analysis project Ga0157357, IMG submission 111485) | Fungus gardens microbial communities from leaf cutter ant in Botucatu, State of Sao Paulo, Brazil - Atta capiguara ACBM1 | ecosystem: Host-associated > Fungi > Mycelium > Unclassified ... | reverse complement strand
CTGACTGAGACAATTGCAGCGCAGCTGATCATATCGTCATTATTCTTGACTTTAGTCCATGCTATAACCAGAAGGCATTGATCATAACACTAAGTAGCTAAGTCTATAACAATTTCTTCCCTTGTTTATCTTCATAACATTCAAATTTCTTTGAGGTACAAACTCTACCTATTGATTTGGATGTGCTACTATTACATTAATTCTTTTTACTCTCTCTATTGGAGTAGGTTCTGCTAGAGTTCTTTATTACAGAGTATTTTGTCTTCTTGGCTATACTTAAGATTGAGGCAGTCATGATCTTGCTTCTTCTTATTTGCTTCCTTTTCTTTGTCCTAGGTTTCTATTTTCTCTTCTCCCCTACTCTTTCTCCAATGTCTATCTAAATTTGTTGCTTGTTCATACTATTGTTCAATACCTGTCAGAGGTCTTTCTGCCTCCATTAACTTCTTTCTAATTGCTTCATTCATCCTCCTCTTAAACTTTTCTATAAGTGTTCTTTCTTCATATCTACTTCCTCTGGCTGCCCTCCAGAATTCCTGTACAAATTCTTCCATTGTTCTTCCCTCTTATTCCAATCTTCTACTAATTCAAATTCTACTTCCTTCATTTTTAAGTCCTCTAATATATTCTCTTTCCACATATTTACTAATCCTCCTTGCACATAAGATAATACCCATTGAATTTGTTCTTCCACTATTGCCTCTCTCAACTTTATTCTTAGATATAATCTGCATACTATAATGAAATCTCCTACTTTCTCTACTTCTCTATTAAAAATTGGTGGTTTTGCCACCTTTATATTGGGTCTTGTGTTAGATCCCTCCATTGCTTCTCTTGCTCCCACTGCTACTCCTCTCATAATCAGGATCTAAATCTACACCTGCATTGCTGCTAACTGCTTCTGTTGTTGTCTGATAATAGCATGAAGGTTATACTGACTCATAATGTTATAAAAAGAGGAGGAATTGATAGGTGATGCTGATGGTGATAGTAATGTTGATAGTAAGGATGTATATAAAGAAAGGGCAGAACCTGTGCTAGTCTCTCTCTCTAATTCATATTCTGAACTGGACTCAATCTCTATATATGTTAGCAGGTCCTCTTTTAGTCTTACCTTACACTTTTTACTAACTATCTCTTCTACTGACTACTGCCTTAGGGAAAGAGTAAACAATTTTGGTTTAAGAAGACTGTTCTACTCTAAGTAAGATCTTAAAACTTATAAGTGAAACTATAGTATAGAGCTAATAAATGAAAGAAGTATATAGTATGTCCACAAAAGATAATATATCTAAAATACACTAGCGGGCTTTAGTACAAACAAATGGCCAAGCTTTACCTACTTAGCTAATATACTTCTTGAGCCTAAGATCTAGCTATATTTTCTTGACTAGAAAGCAGTGTTGCTTTCTGGTCAAGGATGGTGAAAGAGTAAGTATAAAGAGAACTCAGTATTAAGTAGTCCTAAGAAGTAGAATTGAGTTCTAATGTTATAGCTTAAGACTTAGAATTAAAGTCAAAAGAGTAAACTTTAAATTGGGTTGATTATAAGAGAACTCAATAGAGTTCCTAGATACAAAGTATTTATCTTATATACTAATGACTGTTGGTTCATACTCTACTACTTTAGCTTACTCTAAATATTTATGTGTTATCTTTAAAATTAACATGTATAAAATATATTGTATGACACTATCATCCTAGAAGGGGGAGAGATGGCATAGTGGAAGAGACCCTCGTTCATATGTATTATGCCTACTTCAAATCTACTTGAGGTTATGGGTTCAATTCCTTAGTAGTCCTTTGTGTTGGGTAACTGCATAAAAAAGGTTAGGGTATTGATACTCCATACATAATTCCTTCTGTAGGCACGGACTGCTATCGTATTCCATGTAATAAATTGTTGACTTAAAAAAAAAAAAAACTATCATCCTAGAACCTTCTATATCCTTCCATTATAACCACATGATCATGTGACTGTGACTGCTTTATGTAACATGTGACCATAATATCATGCTAAACTCTAACTCTAAATAAAAGAGAAACAAAAAATAAAAATAAAATAAGAAAAGAAAAATAAAATAAAGTCTATTATTTACAATTTTAACATTATTGCTATGATGTTTGACAACTGAAAATGATTTCTTTTAAAAAATGTTCCTTTTAAAACTTTCTCTGTAAGTACTAGTCAGTACTCTTCTTACTTAACCTTACACTGTTTACTGATCATTTGTTTACTGTTCTACTAACTACTGCTCTAATCAAACTATTACACTACTATTCCTGAGAAGGAAATTCCTAAACTAAATGCTTTCTTACTGAACAATATCACTACTTTATATAAACAAGTTACAAAGAGACTTGCAATACAAGTTTTCTATTTGAAAAATCTATTTATTACATTTACAAAAGGTGTTATGTCTAATATACAACAGTGGACTACAATATAACTAAACAATCAAGCTTCTCTTGTCTGGCTAGTATATCTCCTAAACCTAGGATCTGATTATATTTTCTTAACTAAAGAACTAAGCTGTCTCTTGGTTGAAAATAAATAAAGAGTAAAGAAAAAAAAGTGAAAGAAGACTGTGTGATATAATGTCCTTAAAAGTAGTTGAGTTTTACTGTTGTAGCAACTACTAGTCAAAACAACTAATAGACTACTTAAGTTAACTTAAAAACAAAGTATTTTATAAAAATTACAAGAGAACTCAACAAGGAGTTTCCAATGCATTTCTATACTATTTATACAAAATAGTCAAGGTCTATGTTAGCTATAAATAATCTTACCCTAAAGTATATATATTGTCTATAAGTCTACTATATTATTACTATAAGATGGACATGCCTCTAATATCATTGTTTTAATTCTTTCTACTATATTTTAGACTTATGATATTGCATTATGTGATTATGGTCACATGCCTCTTTTTTTTTTTCTTCAACAATTTATTACATGGAGCATGTAGGCAGACTGTAGTAGCTACTCTGTAATGGCATACAGGAAGAATGAGACAACATAAAGACTAGAGAAAGAAAGAGAGGAAAGAGAGAAAGAAAAAGTAAATATGAACAAAAGAAATGGAGATGTTTACTATGAGTTACAGCTGTAGCAAATTAGGGAGTGGCATTTGAGAGAGCAAAAGCACTGGTCACATGCCTCTTCATTGTTCAAAAAGAAAACAAAACAAAATAAACAAATAAAAAGAAAAGAAAATCAAAATAAATTGTTAGTGTTTAAGTGTACTATAACAGGATATAAAAGTATATTTAGATATGTTCAGGTCTTATTTAGAAATCTTGAAAGTTAGTTTATAATAATAATATATAATTTACTCAAGCTTTTGTCCAAGTTAGAGTTAGGCTCAAAAATATAATTGATTTTTATAATCTTTTTAAGAGTTATTACTATAATAATTGCAAATTTTCACTTCAAGTATAAATAATACTTAATATAGTAAAAAGTTGGATATCTAATAGTTAAATAAGTCTAGATGATCTCTAATAAATTGTTAGTAAAGAGTAGGAATTTAAAAATAATATGTTACCTTACATTTTATATTATTTTATATTCTGCTAAGAAAATTATATATTATTTGACAACAAAGGGGTTCGAACCCTTGCCTCAAGTTGAGACTGGATTGGATTTAGAAAATCACCTAATTCCAGCGCCTTAGACCACTCGGCCATGTTGCCATTATTGTTTATAATAGTTGTAGCTCTGATATCATCACTCATAGGATTACATCGAGCTGGAATCTCTCCCTTGATGACTGGATTTTTGCTCTACGAAGCATGGGTGTACATGGACTCACCACTTACCTTCATGAACATATTCGTACTTTATCAACATCCATCGTTTTCTCGTATCCTCCTACAAATGTCGTTTCGTTAGTAGTGGATGGATGGTCGTGAGTCCTATTAAATATCAGTTTGACCTCCCCATATATTTTTTTAGCTTCATATACCACTTATACCAGGATCCCACATTATCATGGGTTTACGGTGGTGACTATCCCGATTTCTCTTTTAGGATTACTCAGATTGTAGAGGCTTGGATACGCTTGGGTCTCAGGATATACTTTGTTTTTGATGGTTGGATTTCCACCCTCATGAAAATTTTCCATTGAATGACTCTAGGTGTCCCAAAGGCGCATGTCCCGATATCAAAATACCAACTGTTGTCACTCGTCTTGGTCAATCACATGTACAACCAGCCTTGCTCTTTTTTCGAACCTCATTGGCTTCCCGGGCGAAGGCTCGGTTTCTTCATGAAACAAGAATCCTTCCTCCTCTTTCTTTTGGCGCTTGTATATATGCTCTCAACAGGCTGGCGGAGAGTAATGACTCACTAGAAGTTCACTATGCTGATGAAGAAGGAGACCCCTACTCTGTTGAGCTCGCGGGCCGTGTGGGCGGTTATGTGGTTGGCAATGACTCCGATTTTGTCATCCTGAATGCCTACGGATATCGGGGATATATTCCCCTTGACGACATGGTATGGGAGTCGGCCACACTTCAGCAGTCTCTACTAGTTGATAGTGAACCCGACAATGATTTCCGGACAGTATTGAAAGCAAAATCCAAGAAAAAGCACGGAGTTCTACCTGGACGAGGTATCATCCCCCCTGAAGGTGTGGACGATCTCCATCTATCCTGTATCGTCTATCATCCGGATGCTCTCGCATCACAATTGAACCTTCCAGTTACACTTCTACCTCTCCTTGGAGCTCTCGTTGGAAATGACTTCACTCACCATTCAGGTTCTGATCATCGTTCTATTCAGTCCTTATTTTTCGAGAGGAAACTGACGGTGGTTCGACGTATTGAGAACGCTGCAGCTGTGATGCGTACTATCATCTCACCTACCACTCCAAGGAAAAAGAGCAGACATCAAGCTGGGAGTGTCATGGATTTCATTGACAGAACAGTTAACTTATTGTTATCACGCCTTTCGACGCCACCCAGTTCTGAAGAGGTGGATAAAATTGTTGATAAAGTCGTGACGGCGGCTCTTCAGTACGCAATCATTAAACTGGGGGGTGACACTACATTGTGGCCTTCATCCATCTGTGCACTCCACGAACCAGATGTGTGCCCCCTCCTCCCTTTTATGTCAAGGCGTGTTCTGGAAGAAAGTGAAGGGGCCGATGGCCAAACGCCTGCGTTAATACAGAGTGCTGCCATCCGTGAACACTATGTGTCGGCATATCGAAGGGGACTATTTTCACCGAAGTTGATGGATGTATTAGATACTGGTACTTCGTGGCCAAGGTTGTTCCTCGAGAATCCTGACCTCGAAGCTGTCTCTTGCAGTATAACACGTCCCCTCCGTCACTGGATCTACTCCATTCTAGATGATTCGCTCGGGTTACCGATCCCCGAGGAAGAACGAATCAATACTGATGCAGCACTGGGGCAAAGTGATCACGTACAGGAGGCGGAAGATGATGAAGAACTTATCGATGTAATGGAGTCCAATAGCGAGGATGAAGGCGGTGATTTTCTTGCCCCACTCAAGGGCGAGTTGCAGCGTTTACATGTTTCTGACGGTGATACGGAGGAAGATGCATCAGCCTCTGTTGTGTCACAAAGATCAAATCGAATCGGAAGTCCGAAAGTCATAGAGTATGTGCGGCGGGGAACTCGAATAGCCGCTGAAACGATCCAGGTCGTGCCGCTGGGTGATCTCCTCTCACGTATTCCTTACACTATCTCAGAAGCTGATGTCGATGAAGCGATCTCGCTTATACAAAAGCCGATTGAGGAGCGTTTCACTGTCTTTCTGCAGGTACTGGAATCCGACTTATCCTCTGTCCGTAATATTTCCCGAGATGATTTACATCCTGTTTTGGCGATTCGATGGATTGCACGCTGTCTCCACCGCCGCAAAACTGAAACAGGATCGAGGGAGAGAGAGAGAGAGAGATGGACGCCTCGTGAGGCAAAATGTCTCCTTGCCACTTTTGCCTATTGGACGCCCGGTCCATCTGATGTAGCTGTGGGTCACGAATTGCCACCTGTCCAAGACAGAAATGTGCAATTATCTGCGCAGCTTCTGAATACTATGGAAACCATTGAACATTTAGTGCAAACCCTGCTATTGACGTCCCTTGTTCCTTCCACTGCTCATCGCTTTTCTGGAAAGCTCTTCCATGCGTACCTCTCAGGGAGCCTGGCTCTGCCAGACAATAGCACTATTGTTGAACAAATGTGGCAAGCATGCTGGGTTGGTTTGGTAGAAGCTTTCAGAGAAGATCGGGCACAAGGGAAGGAAAAAAGGCGACCCAATAGTGGCAATGCTGCTGCCATCACAAGCCAGAAAACAAAACAGGGAAGGCGGAAGGCTGGATTCTCTCTGTTAACCAATTTGGATGAATAAAATGCTGCTGCCGCTACATTGAAACCTTCGTTTCCCCTCGCTATGTGTATTGTTGATTTCATGTGCATATTTACGGTAACCGGGTTTGATCAAGATTGAATTGCCGTTAATGTTTACAGTGCTCTCGTCCATCTGTGCCGCTTTTGAAGTATTTGAAGCATAGGATTGCCACAACTGTCGTTTGGCCAAATCTCAGGCATCTTGATATGTATACAGTAAAAGATAAAGCGGGGTGTTAAACCACCGCATATGTTGTTCCCGCTATCATTGTTAATGGCTTCCCACCACTCAACTTACTCATCATATTGCCTCATTGTGACTCATCACTTCACCCTACGGTCATCAACGACGCTTAAGCTTACGAGCCGGATCTGAGCACGCTCGAAGCTCATCTAAGCGCCCTACTGGACCAGTAACTGGAAAGTGAAGAAGCAACGGTTCTTTTTCTTCATTGTTCTGTTTGAAGGGTTATACTCATTTGTTACAGTGTTTTCTTTCGATGTGATTATGGATCAACATAATTAGATACCTACCAGATACGTAAGTACCCAACTACCATGGTGCTCCCTAGGATGGGCCAGTTTAGTTACCCAATAACAAAGCGGTGGATTCCATTCTTTGTAAGTGTTGAAACGAAACAGCATTGTATGATTCAATTCAGAGTCATGAGGGTGCTTGACGGCGGACACAGCTGAGATGGGTAGGCATTCTGTTTAGGTACGACTATGTCGTAACAGCGCCTTGCTTCGGAAGGTGGCGTTGTATTGAAGTAGATTATTAATATCTCGAACCCAATCGTCATCCTTACCGGGCCCAGCACCCTCGTGGTGCTCACCTTTGTCACCTGGTTCAATGATCGAAGACCTATTAATACAAGGAACGGGATATGGTGATGCTTGGATGTTAACATATTCACCGGGATTCAGTAGGTGCGAAGTTCTCCCATCCATAGAGACTCCTGCAGGGGACCTACTGCGAATCCCTATCTATCGAAATGTGGCATGAGATCCATTTTAACAATTGGATTCCGAACGCTTACTCGTAACGTTATTACAGAAGATGCAGGGAATACAAGAGGGCGAAAAGACAAGCTCCGAGGGCAGATTGGGGTGAGGACCAATGCACTTAACGAAGGGTGGACAATAGGACCACCAGCAGATAAGGAGTAGGCTGTTGATCCGGTTGGAGTTGAAACAATAAGGCCATCAGACTGACCGACATTGAATCAGAAGAAATTACTCTGACATGTGTAGCATGGAGCACTCACGACGGCTTCGGTCAAATGCTGGCCATCTACGAAAATATCAATAGTGTTGAGGTGAGGACTCGAGCCTCGATGGAGGGCAATCTCGTTCATCACTTGCCAATCTTACACAATTGTGAGTCATACAGCCACGGTTGGACACTGAGGGCGGCTATACCGTCTCCGTCGTTCCCCTTCTTTGCGAGGTCTTTATTATAGAAAGTGCATGCTAGACGCATTCGGTCCAGAATTGTTGCCTGGCCTTCAAATACACATTCTAGTGCCTTGGCGAAATCATCCATGTCTAACAACAGATTTGAATTTAAATGTCAGGGATACACTTGATAAAGGTTAAGGCGCAGATTACTTACGGAATGGCAAAAGAAAGCCGAGCGTGCCCATTGAGAAACTGAGTACTGGTGGAACTGCACCAGCACTGAACAACGAGGAGGCATGAAGTATTGTTCCATCTCCTCCGAGTGTCACGACGAGATCAATCTTCTCAGCGTTTGGGCCTACGTCGAAAACGTGGGGTTAGGTAGATAACTTGACAACCTTGGATGACTCGCCTGGTTTCCAAACTTCTGCACCGTGTGGGATCTCTGTCTTATCTTCATGAAAAACACGCACTCCCGGATAAGTAGCATCAACATGTCTGTTGAGGTTTGAATAAAACCCTGGTCAACGCCAACAGAATCAAGAGGACTTACTCAACAAAGGCATCAATTGCAAGGATTACAGGTTGGGTTCGCATTTTATTTACAATGAGTATACTTTTTGGCCTCTCAATGAAAAGCTTCCTATGTTTCTATGAGGGGAGTGGACCCAGCCATGAAAGCGTTTCCTCACGGACGTCGAATGGGGTAGTGGTAATGATAATTTTGAGCTGGTCACAATGGTTCTATTTAGCACCCGACTTGTTTTCGTTAAAAATCTCATCTGTAGAAAACGTTCTGCAGATAGGCAACGCAATTCTCTAACGCAGGTAAGATGATGGACGAAGGAGAACATTTCGGGGTTGAGGTAAGATAAGTTCAGAACTACAGCTTCGACTACTAATAACTCACGTGATACTGTCAGCCGCACAGGTAACATAGCTTGCAACATTTACCCTGCTACTCTCACTACTTTGTACGTCTCTTTTTTTTATTCAAACAAGATTAATGAACTTACTCTAGCATTTGTTAGGATCTTATGTTTCTGCGTTCTAGATGACAGCAAATCCTTTTCCGAAGAGACGAACGCGGTCTCAAATCAAACTATCAGATGATATCTTCAAATATATTGAGCATTCTCCTATGAAATATGCTCGTAATGTTGTACGCGAGAACACAGAATTTCAAAGTCGCACAGGACAAATCAACAATGACAAGGATGAATTCTTACCATCACCTCCCAAACCTTCAGGGTCCAAACGCTCCGTCTCGCCTATTCCCGATGACGGATACAGCACTGAAGTTGGAGAGTATATACATGGAAGAGGATTGAAAAGAAAAAAATTGCAGGAGCAGGAAATTAACAATCCTGTCAATGCTTGCCTGTCCAAATTCAAATTAGACCATTCTCGGACGAATTCAGAGCCGAATGTTGGTTCAAGCCACAAAGCGCAACACCAGCACGCGGGAGCTGCAACAGTCAGCAATGAACCGAATTCAATGTCCTCAATTCCCGAAATCGACACCTTAGCCGGAGTGCCAGGCAAAGCCAGGGCGCAGTCCGTGCCGTTGTTTCCGTCATCTTTGTCCCTGTCATCCTTCCCATCACTTGACCTTAGAAATCCTCCTACGTCACCGATATGCTCTCGCTCGCCTTCACGTGCTATAGATAGATTTCACGGACTAAAGGTGCATCCTAGCCCACCAAAACTACTATCATCGAAACAGCTATCAGCGGCAGAGGCATCTCATAATGAATCTAGAGTGCCGGTGGATAAAAGGATGATACTACCTGTAGAACTTCCAGAAGTCTCTATACACCCTCCAGAATCTCCGGCACCAGCTGTTCCTCCGCACATTTCTTCCTCATATCCTGCAACTCCTGCACCGAGTGCGCTGTCCTTTCTAACTTCGATGTCTCCGCTGACCCCTCTGCCCGAAACTCCATTGCCACCAAATGTTGATGACGAAAGGGGAGATAGATACACTACGAAGGAGGGCCACAGTGTTAGCACAGAAAGAGTGAGTGCAGTTCACAGCCGAGAAACAACATGCAGTTTGTAATTTGCCGTAGGGGCACGAGACTGGGTTCTCGTTGCATTCAATACCACAGCCTAATTTTGGCGAGCCGAAGAGTACTTTCAACACGCCAGTTCCCAGTCTTTCATCCCGAAGTCAGATACCTCGACCAATTGTGGGACTTACCAGGTCTGAATCCGGAGAAGCAACAGAAAGAACACCAGAAAGAGCACTCAAATTGGCACACGAGGACTCTGACAGTTTTCTCTCTACAGTACCGGTCAAAAATACCAAATCCTACACCAAGCTCAACGCTATCGAATTGCTCATGCAAAATGCATCCAAACAAGGGGCAAGCCGACAGGAGCAGCCACTCATTAAAGACCAACCAATAATTGGGGAAAAGGAAGAGACGGCACGTATTCCTGGTGCTTTAGGACCGTTATTCCCCCATGTTCCACAGGTGGGAGGGGAAACTCTTGTCACTGTGTCCTCGACAGCATCGCAGGCAGTTGAAGGTTCGAAACAGGTTGAAGTCCCCATACCTCCTGTCCGTGTAGTTGATTCTTTCCAAGTCGACAAGTTGAAAATTGCCTCGAAGAAACGTGGACAAAGTGGTATACCCACATCAACGCGAGTTACAAGAAGTGCTCTCAAGCCCTCCTCTGAACTTGGTCCACCCAAGCCGACGCGTCGTGAGTGTGTTCACCTGACCTCTCTCTTTGAAAGCTAATATCCACTTAAAATATTCTAGGCTTAAGAGCCAACAGTGTTGGAGACAGAAAGTCTCTGTTCATGGGCAAAAAATCATCTTCAGGCGAGGGGCCTTCCAAAAGACCCGATAACCTGTTGCTCTGTCAAAGTTCACCTACGCAAACGCGTTCTCCCATCCGGAATCCTAGAACCCCTGGATCAAGTCCTGCTAAAATTTCACTCGCAAAGACACCATCCAAACCAGTTTTCCTGGTGGATTCGGTGGAAAACTCACCCTCTCCAACAAAGATTGCTAAGGCAGTGTCCATGTTCAATCATTCTGCTGGTGAGCCCGTTGTGATTCGGGCGCTGCTTTCATTGACTCAAGTCGTATGTATTAGATATTTTTGCAATGGACGATGCCGGGGTGAAGGCTAACAATTCATCGTTATCGATGCTGTCGACGGCACTGGAAAAGCTAAAAATGCCAGCACCTTCCCGACCAAATACAAGCTTAGGCTTCAATGATGATGCTAACTGTGATGATAGCGAAGTGATCCCTCCTGAAACCGTTGACGAGCTGCGCAATAGCAATTCTTTAAAGCGTTCCTTCACTGTTGGACATGCAGGAATAAGCAACACGTCTTCAAACATGTCTTCTGAACAAGTGGCACCGTCAGCAAAGAAACCACGGCTTGTTCAGAAGCCAATGACAATGTTTTTCGCTAGATCGGGATCGTCCACTTCAGCATCGACCTTGTCAAACTCTTCCTCGGCCAAGCAAACTCTCTTTGGAGGTGTGAGATCGTCTCTAATAGGTCCTGGTTTCAAAGAAAAGGGCAAGAGATTTTTCAAGGGTTCCGGTCTGATGTTCCCAAACACAAACAGACGTTTGGTACAAAAAGCAAGCAGGAAGACGACTCTTCCTACGGTCGAAGCAAGTCCTGTCAAGGGTAGTAGCAGCAATGTTCTCAGTGGAAGTAGTGGGAATGAGAACGACATTCTCGATAGTTTCCCCCTTACGAGTGGCCCTGGAGGGTTTGGAGAAAGCAAGGCTGCTGAAAATGTGAATGATGTCTCCTCGATACCATTAGCCGAAGACAACGATGAAGCCCGTGCATTTGAAGGTACTCACGGAAAGTCGTCCGCTGAGAAAGGAAAAGAGAAGGAGAAGCCCAAGCCCAAGGACTCGTCAAGGCGAGCAACCATGGCGCTTTCTCAACTTTCCCAGTCGCTCAGTGTTACTTCTCCGCATAGTCCCAAGATTAAAGTAACCATGGGTCCTCCTGCAACACCTCATAAAATTGCAAGGAGTGTCAGTAGCACTTATCCAGGTCCTTCAAATTTTACTAGTGAGGAGTCAGCGACAGGCACTGGAATCGCTGATACTGCGACCACGATGTCAGGCGCTTCACCTGACAAAATTTCGGGCTCAGGGGGAAAACGCTTCAGTGCGCGCCAGGCAGCCAAGGCCTTGAATGCCGAGGCGAAGAGCATGAGTGGAGATTCAAGTGGTCCTGCTCAGAAGGGGGGTACAGAGAAGGACAAGGTATCAGGGAGGAATACTGAGTCATGGGGTGTTCTGAAGGATTGTAGGATATTTGTCGATGTGCGGACGGATGATGGCGAAGAAGCTGGTTCACTGTTTATGGAAATGCTTGAGAATCTGGGTGCTAAGGTGCGTTGTGTTTTTCAAAAGATCAAGGTTGATCACACCCTTTGTTCAGATACAAACCCGCGTGGGTCAAGCGTGTACCCATGTTATATTTAAGAATGGGCTGATGAGCACAATTAGTCGCTATCGGTGGGCCTCGTCTTCGATGAACCTGCCGTGGCTTACGTTTTTGCACGTGTTAGGCTACTTCGGGAACCCAAACCATCCGTCGTTGGTATTGCCTGGGTTGTAGAATGTGTCGAGCAAAGAAGCCATGTTGAAGAGACGCCCTTCTTGATTAACCTCAGTGAGATGAACGTTGCCGGAACGAACAAGGTGCACTTTTCCAGATGCTTTGTCAAAGCTCAACATAACATTCTCAAACCTTGTTTCTAGCGTCGTCGGTCTATGCTTCCCAAGCTCATTTCGAGTAGCCTGGTAAATTCTATCGCCATAGATATGGAGCCAGAAGACGGTGGAGATGATGACGTATCAATAGATAGTTCCCAGTCGTGTATGCTCAGTGTCTTCTTTGCAACTGCATGGACTAATATTTATTCTAGCCACGGTACCAGGTGATGATTTGACCCCCCTTGAAAGGGCCAGACGCCGACGCAGCATGATCTTTGGGCCAATAGCTTGATTCGACACTTGCTTAATTCAATCTATCTTCACCAGTCAACTGTAGAGTCATTCCTTACTCAGTCTTCCTCTTCACCAAACTGAATCATCATGTGTTCATTTTGACATGTTTTTATTATCGGATTTTGTGATATACCATCAAAACACGAAAGACATGTACATGTCGGCACCAGCTCTGCCCCGAAATGTTTGAGGGTGGGCACTACTCCAATGTCATGATCAATGGTTGCCATGAGTCTGGTTGCCACGAGTATGGTTAATCCAATGGGTGTCATAGTTGAAGAGACTATTGACATGCTACATGTCGTCGACACTCCAATTATAGCTTTCTTGGCCTCGACGTTTTTGAGCATTGAGAGTCTGGAAAAATTTCTTCTCAAAACCATTTCCACGATCTAGGCAAAATGCCCTGAGAGATCGTATCCAGAAGTTAATGAGTCAAGAACTTACCAACCCCATCCCAGCGATAACCTGGCTTGATGCCAAAACGATTGGGCGGTGGGGGTGGACCGTTATACTCAGGTCTTCGAGGACCTCTGGATTTCTTTTTCTGTACAAATGACTCTATGAGATGGAATATATTTCTTAAGTTGAAATGGAGACGAACTGTCAGAAAGGCAGCCGCAGGGTCATTCCAGAGCTCTTTTGACTTTTGTTCCTCGTTCAGTTCCTTGTCATCCGCATGCCGAGCAAATGCTTTCCCCTTTTGCTTCTCCAGTTCTAGCTTCCTCTTCTCCTTTTCTTCTTTCTGAACCAAACCTTTCCCCCATTCCATCTTTTGAGCCTCCTTCTCTTCCCGCTCTCGCTTTGCTCTAGCAGCAGCGGCCCTTTGAGCTTTGGTATCTATCCGCTTTCCACTAGAGTCTCTATATACAGTTTCCTGAGCCTGTACAGTTTCTTCTTCCGTTGCCATCTCTTGTTGAGGTGCCCGACTTGTTGGCATCATCTTGCGTAGTTTCGCAGCAGTCATTAATCCTCCCTTAAGTGTCTCTGTACCCTCTGGTTCCACAATCCTAGGCTGTTCATCTGCAGGGATGGGTTCTTCCAGGGGTTTCTCACCCTCTTGTAACGTAACCCAATTGGAGGCGTCTGAAGTCGCAACTTTACGCTTCTTGAACGACCGGTCTGCTGCCACAACTGCTCCAGCGAGGTCATCTTCCTCCTCCTTAGTCTGGTCCCAACCCCAACCAGTATCATCATCCTTGATAAAAGAGGTCGCTCCTACTGGAGCACTTTCTACGCCCTTGCGTTTCTTTTTCTTCTTGTTGGGAGCAGTGTGTGACAGAATGGCGTCTGCTTTAGGACCTGACATGTATTTCTCCGCTAGATATGCTTTGTGGTCGGCCATGGATTCACGAGTCGATTTCACGAGATATACAGTAAGTAGAATAAGTAGAGCTCATCACGTGTCATTACTTTTAGATATGTATATTAGCTTTCCCTCCGACAACCACCAGGAAGTAGGAAACGGAATTTCTCCGCGTTCTCGAGTAAATAACGGGGCAGGCCAACTGCAGTCTTCAATCTTGATTTTTTATGAGCGTTTACTTCCCGAATTCACGGTGAAACGACTTACGGTTCGAGGCTCATTTGTGAGAATAAATCCAGATACTAGAATGCTTAAATCAGACTTGTTCACATCAGCAAATAGAAACTTACATTGTAAGCTTCAGGTAGCATACCAAAAATGTCCTTACCCTTGCAGATGGTGACCTGGATCCTCTTGGGGTCCAGGAGATCGATTCGACCACCGATACGATCCGCGTGTGAGAATCCCTTCATCTTGACAATATACTCTGGAACAGTTCTAAAACAATAACTACAGTGCCAACCAGCATCAGCGAGGATACGCTCGGTGCTCTTAGAGTGCCGATAATAGCTGTCCTTGCTCCAAATGTGTGCACTTGCACGCCAACTGTTGAAACCTAGGAACCATTCAAAACTTCAGAAGACAATGAGTCAAAAGCTTGTATGATATCCTTTCTTGACTCACCTATACAAGAAATTTCGCAATTGAAGATGGATTGAATCGCCAAAATCGCAGGTCTTCAGAAGTTGAATAGTTTGGAGTGAAGGTATCTCGTCCAAGTCGGACATCACTACCAAATACTTCATTGGGGTGGGAAGCGTCTTCATATGTTGTTCCAACAAAATCGTCATAACACTTCGTGTGTGTGCTTCGACCTCCCACGCGGTTTGACCCCCAGACAATGGGTACCCCGGCAGACTATCGAATGCAAATGCATGCTGAATAATGGTAATTAACTGGCAAAAGGAAGAGGCGTACAATGAATATACGATCTTATCTCGAAATTTGTTGAATCTCGCACTATTTTTCTCGAAATATGTATCTTTCGATAACCCCGTGAAAGTTGCATTAGACTCGACGATGAGGAAGAAGTCCACAATAGGATCGAGCTCATTTAATCGTATTTCCAACAAGTCAAGTTCCGTGCTCATAAGAATAGCGTCGAGCACTTTGACATTGTCCTCATCCCCTCGCTTTTTCCACCCATGTAGGCTGCAAGTATGAGAATCCATACGGAGTCCTTCAGAATAAAAATGTGGCACAACTTTGCTTGGTCCTTCATCATGATCCCATAGTGGCCGGCTGGCGTATGATAACGTATTTCGGATTTGATATTGGTACAGGTATCCGTAGAAAAGAGTAAGAGTGAGGATGAAAAGGAGTAGAATAAGAACCAGCAGTCGACGAATAGGCACCAACACCATTGAAAAGTATGACGACTCGGTCTGTGATGAGTCAGAGAGTCATCAGTTGGGATCACGAGAAGATGTACACATCGAAAAAACTCATTCTGCCTGCTACGATTTCGTAGGCTCACAATGTACTCAAAAATAAGTACCATAGTGAATGTTTAAACTTGTATCACACTGTCATAGTCATGCAGTAAGGAGTACAAAATCAGCCAAACAGTAAAGTCTCCGGTTCAATCAATCAACTAATCAGCAGTGGGGGCTGTTCGGAAAGGAGGTGCTTCTAACCTCTGGACGTAGTGGTAGGACTAAGAGCATTGAAGTCTGTTTATTGGGTCATACACGAGGTGAGGTTCAATTGGCGGGGGGACCATGAGCGGTGAAGACCGCGCACTTCCCGCAGGAGTCTTAATAATGGTTCTTGTCTTGGGCCACTCGGTCATGGACGCAGATATCACACAATCATTGCTTCTCATATATTCTCTATCTTTTTCGAAACGAAGATTGAGGTTCCTGGACGCAAGCGGGGACAAGACTTCAGACACGGGAGACAACGGACCGACTTGAGCATTTCTCAGAGGATAGACCATAATGGTGGGTTCATTGGTGATTGGCGTGGGCGCAGGAGCGCTTGGATAAGCTGTCGTAAGAGTGGCGCAACCCGACGACGCACACCTAAAAGGCAAGATATTATGTACGACATGCGCTGGTGACTGTTCCGGCGTAGGCAACGGCCGAAGCAGAGGACGGAGAGGACCTGCCGCTGGAATAGGGGAGGGTGGAGGGGGTTCGTGTTCTTGAGACTCATCAAATAACCTATGTGAGAGTGAGCGTGGCTGGGTTGACGGATGGTGTCTGGTACCATACAGTAATGGCATCTTGACTGACTGGTAATAATCATGCTCACGAGAAGATAGCGGGCTACCGGATTCTGTTCTGACCTCACCGAAGTCGCTGTGGAGGTGGCCTTCCTCATCATCGGTAGCTCCATGGAATAACCTAATTAAATCAACTTTCATGTTTCTACGGCCTCGTAATGGACTCACAACATAGGTACTCTTCGAACTCCAAGATCTTCTGGAGAAGGTAGCGGAGTATCTGAGTCTGATTGGTGCTCTGGTTCTTGTGTTACGAGGCGTTGGATCTCTCGGGGATTCAGCCCTAGATCTCCGCTGAGCTGTGAGGGAGAAACAATCTACCGTGAGTATCATTCGACCATAAGACTTGGACTGTTGTATATATATAAGTGCGCTGACCTCTTGAGAAACTCGCTGCTCCACCTCGTCTGCAACCGTCCTGGGGAGATCCGGGTGTTGAGGGGATATAGACGACTGATAATCGAGCTGCAAGCATCCGTTATTGCCATTGGCGGCATTCCCTCTGGTCATCTGAGTACAAGTGGCACTGGAAAGAATGACGACGGAAAGTTTTCTGGGTTTGTTTTCTAGTTCCATCAATTTATCTGGGTAGATTGCAGGAGCAGGATAAAAGCACTATGTCGGAAAAAGCTGTCTTCGATAGGGTACAAGTCACAGCAGGAGTTAGATTCTCAAGCCTGCTTGTACATGGAAGAAGTATCAAGTTGTTGATGAATATGAGTTTTCTACTCATGGTCCCCATGGGGTTTACACGCCAACAGGTAGGAAGTTATACAAAACAGCACGACTGCAGCGTGGAGAAGGGATGGCCGAGGGGAACCATCCAGAACACGACTTGATAACATCTGGTTCCTTTTTTATGAGGCGCACGATAGATTAAGTCCCCTGTGTCTTGGCACTAAATTGTTTGTTGCAGACTAGAAAGGTACTGGCACATTGGGGTTTTTTGTAATTAGCATTTACATTCTGCAACAAGCAAACTACAGTGTTAAGGCGCGGAGATTCTGCTCTAGGTGACCCGAAGTCAGTAATCCCTGTTCTGCATGTGTTAACAGGAAGTGCGTGGGCTAAAAGGGAATTTTAGTTTCCCCTCAGAATTATAGATGCCGTAACCCGGCTCTTGGTCGTCACTATAAATGTGGGCGAACCATCCGACGCCGCCGCCGCCAACTTCCTTGAGATCCTCGCAGTGAGAATCAAGTAGATTGTAGTAGTCCTAAAATATTAGTATTGAGTCACCTCTCGGAACGACTCGCGGACAGCACGCACATGTTCATTCTGGACATCGGCTACGGCATCTGGGCTGTTGGGTTGCACGCCTTCGGAGGTGACAGATGGCCATCCGTTCTTTGACAATTGTCAATGATCAGTTGGTCTCACAAAATGAAATCTACCTCGTCAAAATACATTTTTTTGCCATTTCCGTGATCAATAAAGAATTGGAGGTCTGTTAAAACCAATGGCCAAGCTTTCTTCGCTAGAGAACTGTTCAGTTGCATTATACAGCTGATGGGCTAACGCACACTCACCAGTGGAAGCAGTCTGTGCAAAGAAGGGCAGCATGTGGATATTGATCGAGTCAATGGCATCGAGGACATCTTGTGCTCCTCCACGTTCCTGAAAACTAAGGGCATCACTGTATGAGATGTGGGAGGCACTAGTAAGATATCACTTACCCATATGCAAGCTCAGAAACAGTGACGGGAATGCGAAGGCTAGACAGGTTACTTTTTGCTTGAATCACTTGCTGTGCCAACTGATCATGTGGCAAGACATTATCAAACAAGGGCTCAGAACCAAACTGCAAAACGCGGGTAACCCATTTAGCCTTCGGGATTGAGTGCAAGGCAGCCAAAAGAGTATCCCGCCGTCCAATCCAGATGTCGTCCCCATTAAACCCGAACTTCAAATTGTGGTTTTGGATCAGGTTTGGGATCTATAATAGGAAACAGGGGACCTACCCAGATGAGTGCGTGGACGCCGAGTCCAGCTTCCCAGGCAGCATCAACAATGTCCTCACTTTGGGCTCATGATGATGCTAGAAAAAAGTCCAGAGGCAATGAACTCACTAGAATCCTTTCCTATCACAGGCACCATAGAGGCGGACATATCGCGACCTAAAATGATTGCGGATATCTTTGAACTCAGAGATGAGCTGTGACCTGTTCTGACCTAATGAAATCGATCAGCGTCAGAAAAAACGGGGAGAACACAGAATATTGACATGCTGTGACTTCATAACTAAAGCCTACAAATGCGTATTCGTTGACCGGGTCACACCACCATGACGAAAACTTCGAGTCTGGAGGAACCTCCGACGGCATCTCAAAACCAAGTGCAGGAAAACAGGATACATCCGTCTTGGGACCTGGCTTCCTGTGGATGGAGAATTTGACCTGGCTGGAAAGTTCAACCTGACTGGAGAGTTTGACAGATGGGAACCAGGTAGCAGATACGAGACCTATGCAGACCAAAGCGAAGAATAGCGGGCAATGCATTGAGCGATAAGCTTGTTTTACCGCTCCGAACTGCGTCACAGCTTTATATTGCTGAATTTGGCATTTACAACTCGAGTGCATTGTTCCATCAAGGTCCCAGTGAACCTGTCAAACTCGAACTCCTTGTCTCTCGGAAAGGGCTCTGGAAGTTGGATCCTTTGTGAGTCAGTAGATGACTTGACGTTTTTCTGTCCGATGCGATAGGGATAAGCGTTAAGCGTATGGGTGCCGTGGCAACCCCAAAGTGTTCCAAATACTCCCATGGTTAAGCTCACACGGCTAGGACAAGAGTAGCGCTCAAACCCTCTAAGTAGAGGAAGATAATTTTAAGATAGAGAGGTAGCCGACGGTTTGGCGATTCAACGGCCTGATCAAATCGAATAAGATACGATTGAAATACACGTAAGCCTGGGCGATTAGCGAAACCTATGAAATTTTCACTGAGTGTCCAAAACCGACACTCCTAAAGGAAGCATTGTATGGTCCTGCAATACAAGGCGCTCCCATGCATGTTGACGCAACTGTACACGACAGTTTAATATCAGATGAGTACGGATGGAGAGAAACACGCACATGGCTCTCTGCTTGAACCGAGGACAGAAGATTCATATGATCTGGAACCTGACCACTGTTCTGTTTTATAGTGACAGGGTGAGAAAGCAAGCGGGAGAATTCATGTATACTGACCAATTCGGAATCATCTAATTCCCGTAGGTTCAAACGAAGATCCAGGGGCAATTTAGAAGGAAGCACGAGGACATGAACAGGAGGGGCAAATGGTCGTGAAGAGGCGGACACCTCCGAAAACCGCTATGAAAAAAACTTCGATGGCGAGGAGACGCATGTTCCATAAGAAAAACGCACCTTGGCTGCGCTCAAAGCAACTCTGATGTTTGCACGGTCTCCTCTGGCCGCCGCTCCGACCTGAACAAATAGTTCCCAGATACAGTCAATGATATAGATAGATCTTTCCGGTATGGATTCCTCCCGTAGAGTTGCTACTGCAACGATCTAGCGGCGACATTAGTTGCCGATCGTGAAGAGGAAAGCATGACGTACAGCAGGATGGACTGTCGCGTTAACCCGCCAAATGCGAGGGTCGACATCGGGTGCATGTCTTCTCCACCGCCAATAAACAGCCTTTGCGAACTCCTTATCTCCAAGTACCATCCAAAATAGTTCATCCTGGTCATTTTCAGCCTCGAATAATTCAGTTATGCTCGCTCCTTGTTTACAAATCCGCGACGCATACTTGATAGCTGCTTGTCTTTCGGCATCGGTAGACCCGCAACCATGCCAAACATAAGTCGTGTCTAAAATTGTCAGGCAATAACTAAATGCTGAACACAAATTCCTAACACTCTGTGGGGCTGTGAGATCTTCAGAGTGACTCGAGCAGCTAAGGAACTCACTAGGTCATGTTCATCGATGAATGTGACCCCTTTAAGATCTCGTATCGAGTACATAGCAGTGTTATCTGCGGACCAATGCGAACGAGTACCCTGGCAACCTAAATGAGGTTTTGACTGACGTTGTATTGACTCTAACAAACTTGTCTAGTGACTAAACTGCCTCCTAGAAGATGCACAAGCGGTGGCGGTTCCGAGTTCTGGTGGACAATCCCCTGAAAGAACCAAGTGATAAGGATCCACTATTATTGGTGTAGACTAGCAACAGCTTACCTGTTTCGCATTGTATCGCTTAGCAAGTTCCTGTACCTTGCATTCTTCCTTTTCTCCAAAAATACACTTCTTGCCATACCAAACCCAGAGTTGTATCGATACAAATCCACTCGATGTTGATCTGTAACGATGGACGACAGCCAGAAGCTCTGAATCGTAGAATATGTCCGTGTCATGAGCAACAGCATTGCAGGAGTTTCCATTGATAGAAAACACATCCACAGAGATGGTTTTGATGTCCGGAGGAGATAGCGGAAATGGTTTTTGTGGTTGAAGTAGTTGAGAAATGTCAATTGAGGGTATAGGGGTATCATCAAAATCTAGAGCGTGGGTGAGAGCTATACTACGCCAGCTTAATGCTTGAGGTCTAAGACTGACCCAAATGTATTTTAGTTCGTCCGATTCCATCAGTGCAAATTCCAGGCTTTGGTGTTTTATATTGGAGAGTATCAAGTGTCCATGTATTCGTTTCGACAGATGTTCCATTACAGGTAGCTTCGAGGGGGGGTATCACTGAAATAGCAGAAGATCGATCATAACTAAATCTTCGTCTCTCCATTGAAGATGATACCCTGGTTTCGGAAGCTGTCTCGAACACTGATTCGGCAGCAGGATTGATCTGAGTATTTCTATCCGTAACATTTGCATTATGGTCATGAGGTGCTTGAGTGATGTCCATTGCAGGAGCTCTATTTCTTGTGTTAGGAATCATTGTGTACGCGAGCGATGAAGAAGATGTCAGGAATGGGTCATTCATTGAAGCACTAGATGACTTTGCTTGACTCTCAGTACTATTAGATGAGTCGGAAGGACTGACGTTGCTGGAACCAGGGTGCACAGAATCGTTGACTGGCTGGGGAATCGATTCAGATAATGGGGACCTTGGTTTCGAAACTGATAGTGGAGTATGCAGACTATTTGAATTCGCCATCTCGGGTGATGCGAACCCCATCAGTTTGGGGTCAGATTTGTGTCTGACCTCAGGCTGAAAAGCTTGAGCGCCAATAGGCACACTAATACTCCACTTCTGGGTAACTTGGGCAAACCTGGAAGCAGGTTCTTTCTTTGTAGACCGCAAAAAAATGTCATTTTCATAAGGGGTAGAAGAAGGTAACTGAAGGGATGAGTCATCCTCATATTTGGAGGACGGTGTGGAAGAGACCTGCGGCATTTGTGGAAACGAGAAAATAGCTTCACACGTTGACCCAAGGCCTCTCGTAGGTTGACTCAACTTGCCCTGTAATGACAAGCCCCTACTATTCTTTTTAGGTTTTCGGGCTCGATCTTTGGTTGGCTAGGGTCACAATGCAACGAAATATGATTACAAGTGCCAATAATACAGGAAACAAGCATTGTAAGTAAGCACCGATGTAGACATCACCAGAATGAACGCACATGGTTTAGCGGTTTTCCCGAAAGATCGGGGAGTTCGGAAGGAACAAGCGACTTTGGTCTAGAATTCCCATTTGGATTGGAATTAGGATCACACTTGACACCTAGCTCGTCGATGGCAGAAGGTGGATTTGCAGCCAGAGGCTCTGGATTTTTTGGTTTATATACGACCATGGTTGTCGCAGAACCAAAGCTAGGGCTGCCTTCAGGAGGAAGCATCTTCTCAGCCAGCTTGGCGCGGCGAGGGCTCAGAGGTTCCTGAGGTGACAAAAGATCAGGGTGCAGATGCGGATGAGACGCTTTCGGCTTGAGGGTTTTGCTTGGTAATGGCGAGGGCTCGGGTGTTGTGGACCCCAGAGTGGAGACATGTGACTGCGGGGTTTCAGACCTCATTGATACCTCCGAATGGGCCTTACGAACGGGTGAAGTATGACGAGGTATGGGTGCTGGCGTTGGAGAAGATATAATATTGGGTTGCCAGCGATCCAAGACGGAACTCTTGCGTCCACTACTAGGCCTCGACGCCGAAGAACCCGTGATAGGTTTTGACGCATTCTCCATCTGGATGCTGGCTCTGACCATATTTTGCACAAAACCGCGACCTTGAAGCCGACTAATCGAAGGGGTGAAGTCTTTGGGCGGTGGGGATTTCTGAAAGGCGGGTGAGGGAATTGAGTTATTGGGAATGAAAGGGGTTCGGAGGGATGAACGAGGTTCAGGCAGAATAGCGCGGGCAAGAGAGGATGCAGTGATTGAAGATTTGCTCGATGAAACTGGTGTGATAACATTGGGTGAAGGCTCGCGAGGTGTGGTTGGTCTCGCTGAAATGCCTTTAGACGAAATAGTTGATCGTAAGGGTATCAAGAGCCGATCTTTAGTCGGAGATGCCGGTCGTTGCCCGACCTTCGATATCCCAGCCTCCACTTTGGAAAGAGTGTGTGTTGTCGCATTGCTCGACCTTGGAATTGATGGGACAGGTGTACTTAGAGTTCGTTCACGGACTCCTGGCTTTTGAGGGGATATAGGACATGTCTGACCCTGCTGCAAATATCTGGCAGCTGAAGATATACTGATATTTCTGATATTTCTGTCGCGCTGACCTGACTTTTGCAGAGAGATAGGTTGAGGAGGCAAATTTACTTCCCCCTGTGTTAACGAAGGTACCGATATTCGCTTTGCCAAACGGGGTTGATACCGTTCAACAGCCTCAGATGCGCTGACTGCTTCACGAACAGAAGTGCCAACCTTGGTGACCATTCCTGGCATGGCCACGCCACCTTTCCCGAAAACAGGGTGAGGGGAAGTAATGATTCGTTGTTCAAACTGTGTAGGATCGTGAAAATTTTGTTGTGGTGCATGGCGATTGAGCCGAGGTCCAGTTGCACGCCCTCCGATGAATGTAGCCAAGGAAATTGGCTCTGGTCGTTGGGATGAAGGAGGTTGAATCTGACTTGATTTAGGCAAAATTCCATGAGTAATAGATGATGTATCGACATTCGGAGAAGATGGATCGCCAGTCAGTTTCTTCGGTGCATTATTCCACCTGTCCAACGGAGAGCTGAGCACTCCAGGCGCGGGTGACCTGCTCAACTTGTACGAGAGTGTCTCGATGTTGTTCGGAGATATTGCTAATGCGTACAAGAAATGTATTCAATTTCATGTATCTTCATGGCTGGGTTGCATGACTCACAAAGATCTATACTGTCACCACCGCAGCCGGCACCTCGACTCCTTCGAAGCCTCGCTCGACGGGCAGCTGCAATTTCTTCCTCTAGTCTCCTTTGTTCCGCTTCTTCATCAGCGTCAACTTGCCTTTGAAGTGCCTTGATTTTAGTCGTCCATTCTGCAAGTCCAGCTTCTGGCTTTGGAAGATCGAACCCCCCTCGGCGAGGGGATGTTGAAGGCTCCATGTGTAGTTAATTTGCTGATGGTTGCTAGCAGGTTCAGAGTAAGAAGACAAGATGCAATAAATACGGCGGAGAACTATCAGGCTCTGACAGGCGGGCACGTGATATTTTTATCTGTTTACAACATAAACAAAATACTCTTTTTTTTATTTAAAAAAATCAATGATTTATTACACGGGGCGTGGTGGCAGACCATGGTAGCTACAACATAACTACTTACATAGACAAGGGAAAGGGAGAAAAGGAAAAAAAGAAAGAAAAAGGAAAAAGTGTCATATCCCAAACTCTGAAACATGTCCGAGACATGTTTAACTTCAATATGACATCAAATCCCCGCGGATATTTGGTCTTATTTGTGTCCAAAACTCCGTTGGTAGTTTGGTACTTTATAATGGACTTAATTCCACCAAAAGTCTGTGGTTATTTTGCTTTATTTGAGTCAAAATCTGCGGTCATATTCATCTGTATCCATTGCCTAATTATCTCCTTCAAACTCCGCAAATTTACTCAGATTTTACATGGAGTTTTCCCCTCTTCAAGTCTGAAGTTGACACTAAATCTCCGGTGTCAATGGTGATGTGCTTTACCCCTCTCCTTACAACTCCTTACAAGGCCAATCTCTGAAATTGCGACCACGCAGCTTGTAGGAGGCACAACACATAAGTTGAGGCCAAGGTCATTCTGGCAAGTCTGCATCACCGAGCTCATTGCAGGAGTTTCTACACTCTGTGCATGTCCGAGCCAACTCTGCAGACTTTCGTCTTCAAGTGCGAACCGTGCCTAACAAAAAGGAAAAATACACTATAATGAACTAATAACAGAAAAACCACTATTAAGTGATTCCTTCATGGAAGGAAAATACCCCAGGGTTAAACTCAAGAAAAGCAATGAAATGGCTAAAAGACTCCCTATTGGGATTTCAATAATTGTTATACCTTCTGTACTCATGAAGGATATGTCATCTTGATTCAATAGGATAAAGGCTGCATAGTGTTGTGGCAACCACTAGACACAAAGTCCAATAATCACACAAACAAGTAAAGCTTTTAGTAGGCTATCGATGTGGGGATCACAAGAGAACTTGATAAGAAGTCTCTGCTGAGTTGCTATCCTATTTATATAAATTACAGGTGGTCCATGCTAACACTAATTTAACCTTGCCCTAAAGTCTATGCATTGTCCATGCCTCATCCTTATGTCTTCTATAAGGACACCATGCCATATACATGTACCCTGACATCATCCTTCTAGTCTCTTCTTCCAAAGTCTAGGCCTATGACCTCACATCATGTGACATGTCATGTGACCACAGTCACATGTCTCTTTTTTTAAAAAAATCAACAATTTATTACATGGCATGCAGTGGCAGACTGTGGTAGCTACTTCGCAACTATGTACATGAGGATCACATGCCTCTTCATTGTCAATAAAAAAAAAAAGAAAAAGAAAATCAAAAGAAAAGAAATATAAATAAAAGAAAAGGAAAAATGTTAGTGTCCAAGTGCACCATAATACAT
>Ga0157357_1000188_pt1 | contig 25484 bp, 30 predicted proteins | sample AttcapACBM1_FD_111485 | JGI IMG/M metagenome (GOLD analysis project Ga0157357, IMG submission 111485) | Fungus gardens microbial communities from leaf cutter ant in Botucatu, State of Sao Paulo, Brazil - Atta capiguara ACBM1 | ecosystem: Host-associated > Fungi > Mycelium > Unclassified ... | reverse complement strand
TCTCTTGGACAAATAGAGCAGTTAGACAAAAAAAAAAAACAAAAACAAGAATAAAAAAAAAATCACTTTTTTTTTCCTCAAAATTACTACACTCTCAAAGCTGTGTGTGTGAGAGAGTGAGAGGGAGAGAGGGGGAGAGAGAGGGAGAGGGAGAGGGAGAGAAGAAGAAGAAGAAGAAGAAAGGGGGGGGAAAGGACATCAATAAAACATAGGTAGGGGGAATGAATGATCAAATGATACAGAGGAAAACGGATTATTAAAAACAATGGTAAAGAAACAGGCCCATAAAAGAGAGAGAGAGAGAGGAGAGAGAAGCACCCGTACGCGAAAGAAGCCAGGTAAGCCAAGAGAATACGGTGAGAAGCACGGCAAAAGACAGATATGGATATAACGTGGCATGTGTCTGAGGAATGCAAGCGGGGGTAACACACACGGCGAGCTCCCCCGGATAGTCCATGTCCATATGTCCAAATCAGAGATAATGGATAGGAAGGACAAAGGACCTTTTGGTAAGAAGACCAAGCAAAGAAGTTGGAGAGCAGACGACAAAACATGCGAGGCCGATAAGCCGAAAAGAAAAGAGGGAAAAGATAGCAAAAACCACAGCCAGGTTCAAACGCTCAGAATTCATCACAAGATATATATGATACCAAGACCCAAGATCCAGACAAGGAACGGAGAGGGAAACTTAAACAGAAACAGGCATCTCCTTGGAAATGTCCGCATCTGCTAATGTCGATGCAGCTACAGCAGCAAATGAGATGGGATACCTGTTCACAGACGGCTCAGAGGGCGCACTTTTGTCAGCAACTTCAGCTTTGGGAATGTCCTACATTTGGTTCGAAAATCAGCCTCGTGTTAGAGACAAAAGTTTTCCTATACACACTTTTGTCGGCGTGGCAGGCGACCTTGGATGCTCAGGGGTGATCAAGCGAGCGTTACTCAACTCTCTATGAGAGCTGTTGACAACTGCCGTGCCCTCCTTTTTAACAGGAGGAGGAGGTGCCTGTAGTACCTGTGCAGCCGTCGGTCCGTTCGTGGTCAGAGGACTCTTTGAGGGCGGCGTCACGGTTCCAACCAGTACAGGAAAGTCATCAGCATTCGGGACACGTTGCTTGGCAGATACTGCGGCCTTTGGTGTTTTTCCATTGTTATAATTGTAGTGGGGATGATGGTGTTTGCCATTTTGGGAAAATCGTGAGCGGCTACCAGCGCCAGAACCATTGCCATTGATGTTGACTGATCCAGTCTCATTGGTGTCATTTGGATTTTGTGTGGCGACCTCGACACCATTCGGCAGAGGTTGTCGCAGTGCATGGGACTCCTAAATACAAGCATTAGATCAGTACATGGGATGCCAGAAGAAGAAGACATAAGTCTCTCACATCTCTAATATTCATGTTGCTCATCTTTTCCTCCAAACCAACATTACCATTACTGTTAGAATGTGCGTGAATACGTGACTGCCTTGCCGATCCCGCTCTCGCACCAAAGTATGGTGCATTGGGTGTAGCTCCTGGCCCATCGGGCATCACGTGTGGGAATCGACAGTCATCGCTGGAAATCAGGAAGAGAAATTAGCATGCAATTTTGTCTCAGAGGCCACGTTGGCGAAGAAAAAACGTGGTATATATTAATAATCACATACCCATTTTTGCAACGTCCGGCTGGGAAGAACAGGCAAGCAGGCTTAGGCTTACCGAACGAAGATCGTCGACCGCTACGACGACTGTGTACGGGTCCCCCATGATTTGACGTGGCAACACTGTTGTTAAAACTTTCAGAGCCGGGTTGTGGAGCCTTCGGAGTACCGTCAACTTCCGGAGCGAAGCTTACATTCCCAGTCGGCAGAGGCGGCTGAGGAGGATAAATGCCAGGGCTCTCCTGTTGTATGTTATAGGGATTTGCAGGTGAGGATGTAAAGTTGGGTGATTGAGGCCCTGGGGTAGGAAGCTGGTGGACAGGGGGAAGGGGTGGGATTGAAAGAGGAACTGGAACCGAAGGGAGATGCGGCATGGTTCTGTAGGAAGGAGGGGCTCCGCTAGGTCTGAAGGGCCCTTGAGCAGATGGTACGACTTCTGAAGCCGACCTGGTGTGAGCTATATGAGGTGGGCCAGGTGGCGGTGAGAGAGGCGTCATCGAATGTGGACCATTATGCTGAAAATTTGGTGGAGGATAGAAATTTGATGGATAGGGAGGCACATTCAGAGGGTCAAATGGCGGATATTGCGCTTGCGGATGGGCACCGTTCGGGTAATAACCTTGAGGTGGGTGGGCGAAAATACACGAGGGGCCATAGCGACAGGCTGGAAAGTACCGACAAGGAATGAAACGAGCGATTTCTGGGGGCGGAAGGTTGTTCATGCCTGCAGGCGAATGGCTTTCACCCATTGCCTGCGGCGGTGGAGGTGGATAAAACGCGCCTCCATCAGGAACAGACGGAAGGTTCATTGGCGTATAATATGGATAGTTTTCGGGAGGAGGCAGAGGGTAGTATGCCTTTTGGGGATCATCGTTGCCTTCGAGAGGATAAGTTGGCTGAGTGGTTTGAACACCGTTCGGCAACGACTTATTCTTCGCCTGAACCAGAAGATCCAAAATAGCCGCGTCCACAGTATACTGCTCCGGAGACCCATGGGAGGGGTCAGCACCTGTGATTCAAGCTATCAGAAGACATCGTGTACAAAGAAAAGGAAGAGACATGCCTTTGACGAGGAGAGTGTGGATGACGTCGACATGACCGTTTTTAACGGCTGCGATGAGCGGCGTTGAGCCAGACTCATCTATACCATTGAAGATGAGCACAAAACGACACAATCGATGGGGCGCGCGACGCGGCCAGTGAGACAGATGACGAACCTTGGGCCTCAAGTTCAAGAGGATTCACATTGGACAATATATCATTGAGAATAGAGAGGTTACCCTCAGAACAGGCTTTGAACAAAACATGGGCCATGGTTGAATAGCGGTGAATGGAAGAGGGGGTAGTATGGGAAGGGAAGACGAAAGATGGAAGCAAACCAACAAGATTTGTTCAGACCGGAGCCTTCGAGTTGGCAAATAAAAGTAAAAATTCTGCCGTGCGCCTTTGCTGATCGATCTCTCTTATGTCACGCTGGCATGCCGGCCGGTCACCATCCCAGTCCAGTCCCCCTCACACAATGTATTTAAACTGACAGGATATACTGGTATCGAGAAAAAAGAACCTATACAGGCTCTCTAGGACTATGTTGCGTTCGGTACTACTCAAATCGATCCCAAGACTCACTCGCCTGAGGAACCGGCGAATCGACCTCCAGACCCAATTTTCGCAGAAGCCTGCGTGCAGGCTTACCTGCCATCGGGGGAAGTTCAAGCTCCCTGGAGGGTGGAAGCTCCATGAGCTCACGAACTGCCAAGCGAGTATCCTTGTCTGTTCCCCTTTTAGTCTGCCGTCACCTCGTGCTTGGAGTATGCCTCTACTCACTGTTATACAACACGTCATAGACCTGTCTCATCGGAGCTTCATGAGTAAATCATACTTCACAAAGCTGTATTCTGCTTACTGAGCTCGCAATCGGTGCATTGACACCTAACTCATCTATGATCATTTTAGCGCCTTTGGCTGTGGGCACACCCTCAGCCACACTTCCCAGGGTTTTTACAATTTCATCCAACGATTCTCCTTGTCCTAGTCTGTAACCAACCGTGTAATTGCGACTGTTCGACGAGCTACATGTCAGGAGCAAATCTCCAACGCCGGCTAAGCCCAGGAAGGTTAACGGGGACGCGCCATATGCTGTTCCGATGCACGTCAGCTCGGCGAGGCCCCTAGTGATGATCACTGCGTATCGTATTTATCCTATGATCAGCGCTGCAGTGGCTAGTGAAAAGGGAAACACAGGGTGACTAACTTGCGCGCGTGTTGTTCTGGAAGCCCAGCCCATCCGACATGCCCGCCGCTATTGCGTACACGTTTTTCAGGGCGCCAGACAGTTCAATGCCGATAGGGTCCCCATTAATGTAGCTAGTTGAAACAATTAAAATGAACACAAATAGATCATTGAAGGTGGAAAACGTGGAAAACTAGCTACCATCTAAAATGAGGTTGGTGGAACAACATCGCGGTCTTGCCCGCCTCGGCTTCGGTGAACGAAGCCACTGAGACGGACGTGGGTTGTCTGTCGACAACTCATTGCGGAAATAAGTCAGAAGGGGAAGCTACTACCTACTGACCGTAAATCTCACTTTCTTTGGCAAAAGAAGGTCCAGACTTATATGGATATTATGACTGTACTCCTTCACCACGTGGACAGAGCGTGAAACTCACGATGAAGGTCGCCGCCTTTGCAATTTCCGGCCCACAGGTGTCCGCGATGATCTCGAGAGTAAGTGCATGAGAACCAATTTCTATACCCTTGTTCACGAATATCATGAGGGGCATGTTGTCCATATCAAGTTTGGGCCGAAGGACGCCCAAACTTTCTCTACCCCCACGAAGGTCAGCTAGATAGCCGAAAGTAAAAACGAATCAAAGGCGCCTACCGCAGGAATTGTGTTGGGATAGCAAACAGTACAACATCCATTTCTTCGATAAACTCCTTTGAAGGCAGCTCGGGACCGACTGCGGTGATGTTTTTAGGAAATTGATGGTCCTTGAGGTAGACTGGATTGCGCCTGTGTTGGTTGAAATATGTTACTGTCTTCTCCTCGCGTGCCCACATATAAACGTCATGCTGGGAGTCTCCGAGATGGGAAGCCAAGCAAGATCCAAAGTTTCCTGCCCCGAAAATGAGAACCTTGGATACACCTATAGGCTGAGGTTTTGCGTGATACATAGCAAAAGCGGTTAGGGGTCTAAGGGAAAGGCGTCGGTGGAGAAGAGGAAGGAAGAGTGGTCGGGCAAAAGATGAACTTGAGTAAAGCAGTGAACGGACGGATCTTGAAGTAGAGGCATGCAACGGGGGCCAAAAAAAGTGCATAAAATTTTAAACCGATTTCGCGAGCACTTGAAGCAAAATACCGGAGGCTCAATCGCTCAGGATAGTGCAAGAGCTCGGAACCCCTTATGTCTTCCGGACAAGAGAAGCCAGGACGCGTTCAATCACGTGCGCCACGTCCGTAAAGTACCCTCACCTCCCTGTTCTCTATTTTATTCCCTTTCGCTGGGAAGCTCTCGCGATGCCCGTCCAGGACCGTACAAATGAATTTCGAGCATGCGTGGACTCGATTTGCAATCGCTATGCTATGCGCGGTACAGAGTTTAAACAGCGTCTCTTGAATAAAGATAGATCGTCCAAGAGCGAGTTCTCTCGCATGGCATCTGCAATTGGAAAGAACATCAATGATACTGGTTTCAAACTCCACAAGCTCGCACAACGTACGTTTGTCGACATTCTTCTTTTGTTACAACACTTAGTGAGAGACATCTCATCCCTAGTTGCGAAAAGGAAAACCCTGTTCGACGACCGACCCGTGGAAATTAGTGTGCGTACAACTACTCCTCATTCAACCTTTTGTGCATGATCATCCTTGAACTACAGGAACTGACATATGTCATAAAACAAGACATTGCCGACATAAATAAACGAATCGCAGATCTACAGGCCTATGTGAAGCAACGGAACACTAGTAACTCTCCAGAGGGCAAACTGGTGGAAGAGCATACAAATAACGTTGTCATGCTCCTCCAGAGCAAGTTAGCCAATACGAGTATAACATTTAAGGATGTACTGGAAGTACGAACACAGGTGAGGAAGGGTCTATCGTTCCCTTTCAGTTTCTTTTGACGGAGTCCAGAACATGAAAGAATCGAAGACACGGACGGAACAATTCATGTATAGTACCGCATTGGCTGCCACACAGGCACCATCTAGCATGTCTTTTCTATACCCGCTTTACAAATGCTGACAGGCATCTAGATTCAGTACTTTACAACTCCTCTCGTGGTGACCCAATGGGTGATGGAACCACTAATTTCAAAGGGAAGGGGCGAGCAACAACCAACGATGAACTTGCTATGGACCTTCACTCGGTAGAGGCAGGTGATCACACGAATGGCAATGCGGGTGGGGGATTGATGCAGCTGCAGCTGGTTGAACAGCAAGCACGTCGTCTGCGTTGTTCGGCATTTATACATCTGCTCATTCCTGGATCTTCTAGGACTCATATATCCAACAGCGGTCGAATGCTATTGAGACCATTGAAACCACTATCGCTGAGCTTGGCCAGATTTTTACTCAGCTCGCCAATATGGTTGCCGAGCAGCGAGAAACGGTACAACGTATCGATGACAATGTCATAGATATCGAGAGCAACATCACTTCTGCGCACGGAGAGCTTTCAAAATACCTGGCAGGCATGATGAGCAACCGGTGGCTAATGTTGAAGATATTTGGGGTCTTGATTGTCTTTGTATGTCTTTCCCTCACTTTGATTAACTTAATTACTGACGTTCTTGTAGTTCTTAATATTTATCTTGGTATCATAACACACTGGCACCTTTTCATTCTTTTTCATGTTCGTAATTATTGAGGAGTCCTTTCTGTGTTTGATTGCCGAATACCCGGAGTTAATATGTCTCGAATGGGAGATCGACTAATGCAGCAGAGAAACATGCACAATAACCAGTGACAGGGAAAGTTTAGGACACAAGAAAGCAAAAGTCTCAGCCAACGGGTATAGCATTGACACCGGTCCCCCAATCTCTCGTCTTCGGCTTGCGAGAACCACGAACTTTCTTATGTTTTTGGCCACCCCTATGAACTTCATCCTCAGCAGCGTCACCGACTGTCCATGTCCGTTTCTTTTCAGCCGAAGTCTGCTCAATACCAGATGTTGCAGAGTATCGCTGGGGTTTGTTTGGCCTTGACGGAAGCGATCCATCTCTCTTGTCTTTCCGGTCCGCTTTCTTGATCTGTAATCGAAACGTTAGTACCATAATTTTGTGGGAGAGACGAAAACTCACCCGCTGTCCTAGAAGCTCTTGATTTCTTTTCCTGAGTTTTTCCAAACGGTTCTCGCCTTTTCCTCCTCCACCTGCGGTCAATTCAACATTGATCATACGACCTTCTAGCATAGAATGATGTTGTTTAAGTGCTTGTTGGAGTGAGGTTTTGTTCGAGAATTCGAGGAAGGCGCAACCTTTTGATTTGATCGTGGTTTTCCCATTTGAGGACGTTTTCGGAGTAAGAAGTCGTACTTCGGGCGGTGGATCTATGGATCAAAATCAGAATGAGGGATAACCAGACCGGAGCAAAAAAACGGCGCACCACATGCAGAGAAATGCGTCTTAATAATGTCCACTGAAGTGGTATATTTGAGATTTCCTGTGAGCCTCTTGAGTACCACGATGTCTGGATTAACACCGACCAACCAATGAACAAAATAAACCTCTGCTTTTCTTTCCCCTTCTCCTTCCCCTTCTCCTTCTCCTTCTCCCCTCCTCCCTCCTCCTCGCTCATTTCTTCCCCTTCCCCTTCCCCTTCCCCTTCTGCACTATCCACTCCACACTTAGTTTCCTCGATTTTCTGCTTCTTTCCACGACCTTTTTCTTGGGTTTTTCCGCCTTCGGGTTTTCCATCCATACCCAGTTCCTCATCCACCGCATCCAAGTTTGCCCGTTTGCGCTTTTTGATGCGCTTTTTGTCTTGGTCCCCATTATGTTGTTCAACCCTGACTGCGCCGATCTGCTGACGCTTCTGATGCGACTTTTGTTGCCGTGACTGATTGTAGGTTTCTTGTTGTGCCAAACTGGTAGCATCAGCAGGCCCCTTCGAGTTCGGGTGTGTCGGTTCTCTGCTTTCGGTTCTTTTTGGGGATTGCCCTTCCTCATTTCCCATTTGTAACGAGCCGCTCGCATAGCAAGTACCAGACGGCTTTTCCACGTTAAGGACATAAAGATCCTCCATTTCAACCTCCTGTTCATCCTTGGGGTCTGTTTTGTTCTTCGTTTTGCTCCGGGAAGATTTATCGCGGAAAGCAGAAGCTTTCTTTTGTTTTTTCGTGAGCTTTGATTGCCGGCGAGTTGTAGAAGGGAGGGAGAGAGAGATAGAAAAGGATGTCGATGTCGATTGTTGTGTGTCAGTCATTCTGAATCCCTGCTGCTCTGCCCCTTATATGCAGTCTTGAAAGCTGCAAGTGTGGTACATGTAACAATTCACTTGGTCCTTTCCTTATAGAACACTAGATGGAACCGAAATTGAAACAATTGTCCAAGTGTCCAAACTTTGCCTTCGATCCAGCCAGATCAAAGAATGTAAAAAACCTAGGGCACTGTCTCGAAAAACGTGTATGTGGAAGCGATGACGAGAAAATAATTCTGCGGGCTGTGATGTGATCTACAAAGATGTCGTATGGAGCCCGAACAGCGCTCGTTCGATCAGGCTGTGTTAAAAGCGAGGAAGGGGTGAGGCAGCCGGATTCTTGGACGTTTTAGACGACAGGATGACAGTGCCTGTACTAACGACGAGCCAATCTGGGCAATTTAAAGCCTCAGATATGCGAAGACAATAAGATGGAGTACCACAGTAAATGCAATGAATATTATTTTTCGAAATTTCGTGCACGTGACAGCTATAGCGACAGCTCTGAATAGTACTACATAGGAACTTAAGCCCAAAAGATAAGAAAGTAACTGTTAACTCAAGGTCAAACCATTCACCGCTTCTCCGGCACCTTCGACCTCCCTTTCATCCCCGGTCTCTCTTCTTCGCATCATGGGTCGCAGTATTGGGCTTGCCAGTACCATGCTTGAGCGCATAGTAGGACTTGATGTCATAGTGCTGACAGAGCTTGAGAACCTCGGATAACTCCCAGAAACTGTTGGAGATGAGCACCCCGAGCTCATTTGTGACCCGGGAATGCTTATGGGTGCAATCGCAGCGATTGGAAGCCGCGTTGTGCTCCCTCGGCCTATTGGGGTCCGACAACATGCCTCAAGTACTGCGGGAGATACAGCACGCCGTTTGTTACTCATGGGATATGGATCAAAGCGATCTTCATCTGTGAAAATTGGTTAGCTTGTGTTTCTTGCTAGAGTATTGATGTATCACATTTTCGTTTGTTTGATCGCAGTGCACTGGCAGTAGGGGGAGGCGTATAACGCCACTGACTGATTGGTGTCGACATCACAGAAGACACAGAGGGCGACCCAAAATGCTAATAGGGTCATATTCAAGGTCATCGTCTCCCAAGGCGACACTTACCATGTCCACTTCCATTGCATCAGATGAGGCCTCAGAGACACTCATTCCATCGCCATTAATACTTCCCGCTGGGGTCAAAGACTTCTGGATATTGATGGGCTCACTACCACCCGATGTCGAGAAAGCGAAAAGCTCATCCGCGCCATCGCCCTCCTCATCATCACTTGGAGTATCCTCTCTCTGGCTATCTTCATGGCCAACTTCTTCAGGATATCGGCCACGATCAGTCGCTGATCTCGGCGTCCGAGGCTGCAGAGGAAGCTCCGAACAAGACGTAATCAGGCGCTGGAAGGCGGCTTCCGATTTGACTTCAGCCTCTTCGGGGCGACTTTCCGCTAGAAGGTTCAGTATCCTGGGTGCTTTTAACTGCAATATAGCTGCTCTAAGCCTGATCCCAGGGTGGTGCTGGAGCTCATGAGCACCTACAGGAAGCGAGATGCGTTTCCCAGAGCTGGTCGTGAGACCAAAATTCTCCTGGATATCCATACTAGCAGACGACTTGCGTCGAGGTGGTGTTAGTGGCAGAACCTTGATAGTTGAAGGGTTGTGCTTGGTAGTAGTCGGATTGAGATCCTCTTCGCTGGCGCTCGCCTGAAGAGATGGTGTGTTTGTTCCCGAGGTGGGAGAATCGGTGATCATACATTCCCTGTCGCTCTCGTAGGGGTCATCTGTCAAAGACAATGAAGTATTGCGGCTACGGCGCCGTGAATGGGTATACGGAATAAAAGACGAAGCCAGAGGACTGTGTAGGCGACCTTCACCCAGTAGGACATTCTTCTGAGACAAAATGCTCGGACGCCGGAATTTAGAGAGGAGGAAGGAGGGGTCATCAAAAGTCAGAGCGGAGGAGGAGGTAAGAGGACTGGAGGAAGAGGGTAAGGCAAACTCAGAAGAAGATGTTGGGAGAGAAGGACGGAGTGGCACTTTGGGCATCGAGAGAGTTGGGAAGGAGTAAACCTGGGGAAGTTGTAAGACGAAAAGAAACAAGGGGGAAAGAACTTGTAGCGCAGATCTTTCTATGGCTTTTCTCCATACCAGTTCGCACGCCTCCTGCCACTACCAGAATTACATTTCTTGATCATGGCAAGGGCGATTCAGAACAGCGCCCATAGAACCCTATTTAGTTGCTCGTTCTCCCGAATCCAGAAGTTGGGAGTAGAGATCGTTTATCTTATGTTTATGAATATTCCATCCTAAGGCTGCTATTCGTCAAGAGCTAATGTCATTCACTTCCAGGTGAGATCGACCACAGGTGCCCTTCGGACCGTAACGATTATGAAGATGTCTACCTCCTCACGCATTGCACAGTGGAAATCCTGGCTCGTATTCTTCTCCTCACTTATATACACCGAAGAGGCGAGCATCTCAAGAAACCTGAGCCTTGACCCAGCCGTCATACACTGTTTCAATGTTAGTAGAAGCGTGGGCCCACCAGGTGCAAAATACTAGTTCATTACCTGTTGCCCAATTCTAAATGTCATAGCATACAGAGCCGGAAAGTCCTTTATACCTACTCCCATGAACAGTACTTGGAGACAGTATCACACCTGGGGGCCACTGTTGCCCCTGTGCTCCACAAAAAGGAACTCAGCAAGCTCCAAGATTTGTTTCTACTTCATCTCATGAGGACTTTATGCTTGTTACAGCTTAAGGAGACACTTCCTAATCTTCCTTAAGTACAATTATTTCTATATACTAGGCTAGCTTAAATAGTGCAAATGCTTCTCAAGAAAGTGCCAGTCATCCCAGTACCTTAGGAATACTCAAAATAATGATTCATGTATTAAAAACAGTGAGCTTTGTTTTTATTTCATTTTGTTTTATTCTTTTATTCTTTTTCTTTTTCTTTTCTATTTTATTTTCTTATCTAGAACTTAGAGTTGGGGTTGTGGGGTGATATCATATGTGACTATGACATTTGTGACAGTCACACACAATCATGATATATAGAAAACATAGAAAGTTCTAGAAGAATGTTGTTTATGCGAAGAAAAATCATCGGTACATGTCGAAAAATACTAATGTAGATGACTCAAAAGCTTAGTAGAAACGCCTTCCCAGGCCAAGGCAATAGCATAAGTGGCTGCGGTCAAGGTCAAACCTGATACAATTACATTAGTTACACTTGCAGAAAACACGGATTAAAGTACATACCGAGCATACCCAAAGTCCCAGCGCCGTAAAGAACAGTGACGCGCTTCAGATTAGGCTGAGTGCCCTGGCGACAAAAAAGTATCACTGTTTCACGTACCTTGATGGGATCACCGGTGATATAACCAAAAGTATAGGAAATTCGACCCAGGACCCACAAGCTACAGAGAGATGTAGCAAGAATAGGCTTTTGTATGCCAACAAATATAGTTCTAGTGCAGCAAAAATGTAAAAAAATGGCATCCTGAAGTCAAGTGGAGAAGAGACTGACACTGCCCAAATTATAGGAATGTTTTCAAGGGTATTTTGGTGGACACCTGCACGGAGATTGTAAATGAAAACTGGAACTACTATAAGCCACATACGTTGAGCACAGTTGTAAATAAGTGCATCCCTGCTTTTCTCGACCTGCGCCTGTTCAGCGTACACTTTTCTTGTTAATTCAATGTTTTGAGAGGAGAGCAAACTGGCATACTTTGGGGATACTGGATTCCGGCACGGTGACGAAATAGCCCTGCTGTGAAACCTTGGCATAGGAGTAACCCCACTGAACCAATCAGAGGAACTCCGACGTAGCGAAAGCTTTTTAAATGGGATCAGAGTAGATGAGTAGATGAAGCATTTGACTCACTCATAAGGGATCTGGATAGAAGTCGCCATTATACTCCTGACAATGACAAGGGAAGTGTCTTGTCTGGTCAAAATATGCTCCGCTGGCATTTTACATCACGGGAGACATTTCACATCACGTGCATTTCACATCACGTGTAAGATCAATCACCACTTTTTTCAAGAATCTTCTCGTATATCAATTATCCATGTCCAAACGTTCCGCAATCGAGCTTGAAACCTCTTCAAAAATAGGAGAGCCTTACAGTAAAGCTTCAGGGAGTGGTCATAAACGAGAAAATGTGACCATGGATGAGATGGGAGAGTTCGAGGATGCTTGGGAAGATGAGATTGAGAGCGATGAGGAGGTAATAGACGCTGAGGTCCAAGATGAAGATGGTGTGTTTATAGGGAACTTGAAGGAGTGCAAATGCTGAAACTGGTTGTCAGGGATGGAAGTAGATGATGTACTTCCTGCGATCGAAGAGTCTGGAGAGCCCCACCCTACGTCTGAAGCTTTTATTCCTGGTCACCATGTCTTGGGAAAAGATGAAATACTTGAGCCAGATGATTCGGTCTATATAATGCGACATACAATGAATGTGAACTGGCCTTGTTTGTCATTTGACATCCTTCGAGATAATCTTGGCGACGAAAGACAACGGTATCCTGCGACGGCTTACATTGTTGGCGGCACTCAAGCGGACGTAGCAAAAAACAACGAGCTTATCATCTATAAAATGAGCTCATTACATAAAACACAAAAGGACAATGGTATGCTGTTTAAGCTTTTTGAGGCTGTTACCAACTCAGGTAGTTACACAGCTGATTCGGACCAGGACGATGACGATGACGACGACGCTCTCGACGAAGATGCTGTTTTAGAGTACAAATCAATACCACATGTCGGTGGTGTCAATCGAACAAGAGCTCAACCACTACCAGCCGGAAGTCCTCTTTCTCCAGTTTCCCAGCCTTATCATGTTGCTAGTTGGGCAGAGACCGGCAAAGTGCACATTTGGAATGTTCGCCCACTGATCGAAGCGTTAGAAGTTCCCGGTTACGTGTATAACAGAGCACAGGTCCCAACATTTACCGTCAATTCACATGGCCGGGCCGAAGGATTCGCAATGGACTGGGCAACCTCAGGCTCGACCTCATTGCGACTGCTAACCGGCGATGCCCATGCCAATATTTATCTTACAACCTCCTCGCCCTCCGGATTTAATGCCCTCTCCCGGCCATTCCAATCACACACGTCAAGTGTAGAAGATATCCAATGGAGCCCTTCAGAACCAACTGTTTTCGCTTCTTGTTCTGTGGATCAGAGTATCCAAGTCTGGGATGTGCGCTCAAAAGGTCGTAAGAGTGTTGCTGGCATTATGAATGCACATGAGAGCGATGTGAATGTCATCAGCTGGAATCGCATGACAAGCTACCTTCTTGTTAGTGGTGGCGACGAAGGAGGAATCAAAACTTGGGATCTAAGAAATGTCAAGAAAAGGGGGTACGTGGCTTATTTGGGCATGGCATTCATAAGTTTATCTTGCTCTCTAGTTCTGGCGACTCAGATCCAGCGCCGGTTGTTCATTTTACTTGGCACAAGCAACCCATTACCTCCATTGAATGGCACCCAACAGAAGATTCTATCTTCGCTGCATCTGGCGCTGATGATCAAGTGACGCTTTGGGATTTAGCTGTGGAGCAGGATGCCGAAGATTCAGGGATGGACGACATGCCCGAAGGAGGAAAAGAAGTTCCCCCTCAGCTCCTCTTTGTTCACCAAGGACAGAAAGATATCAAAGAAATTCATTGGCATCCTCAGATACCAGGGACGGTCATCAGCACGGCATTCGATGGATTCAATATATTCAAAACCATCTCTGTCTGAACATCGGGCATCCTAATATAGCCCAGCACTGTTGTTGGCTTTGGGAGTGCGTATCTCGCGTTGGGACTTAATTATTACTGGTGACTGTGACTTTTCTTAGGAAACCTCACCTTAGAGATGTTCTTGTGCATCAAGTCCATGATAATGGCATAGAGATTGCGGAGGTCACTGAGATGCTGGCGAACCAAGTAATATTGTTTTTCGTCATGCTCCAAGAGTGCCAGCTGAGGATCTGATGAGCAGCGAATGGACAAGTTATTGTAGTAACTCAATGTGACCTTGTAATCTTCGACGCCAGGATATTTGACGAGCTTCGAGCATAGTTTAGCCCTTGCGATATGACTTTGTCTTGTCGAATCGCGGACGTTGTATGCGCTCTCTTGGGAGCGGCACAACTCGCTGAGGACCTCTAGAAATTTATTGAGCTTCTCAAGGGTACGAATGGTACACTCGAACACACCTTCTTGAATCTGGACACCTAAAAGGAGTGGTCAACAGGACTGCGACGTTTGGAGACAACTCATACCAAAGTTGTCCCCGCTATCGAGGCGTTCAGTGGTTAGTCAAAAACATCAGTGAATATCATACTCTTCGATCCTATACAGGGAGCAGAGTCAACATCCATATACACAGAACCTTGAGATAAATCTACTTTGGCATCGTGAGTGTCACCCACAATTTGACTTTATCCTGCAAAGAGCCGCTTAAATACGGACAGTGACTTGCTCTAATCAGGGAGTCCACGCACAACAAGAGCTGCAAGCTCCTCGGCTTCTTTCTTGATGACACTGTATACCTTTTCTACTAGATGCTTGTTCGCTGGCACACAATTGGGGGCGAACTGGATGTCTGCAGCTATGGCATCAACAATGGTGGCCCCATTCTCATGTTTTCGCTTTTTATTTGGCCGCAGTTGTTCAGTGGAAGGATATATAGTGGTATCTGTGCTGTGAGTGGCATTTGAACCGCGGAAAGGGGATTCTGGATCCTGAGTCGTTTCAATGAGCTCAGTGAGTTCACTGATTATCGAAGGTTCGAATCAATATGTCGGGCATAGTGCAATTCAACTGACATAATCTTTGAAAGTCTGTTTTGAGCATATCATAAACTGATTCAGGCAAATCCAGTCACCTTGGCGGGAAATGAACGGAAGATGATTTCCTCAGCCGTCTGGCTCACTTTCTTCCGGAAATCCTTGACCAACTTTAATGAGATAGATACCATAGGTGGTAATACAGGAACACACCTCTATCTTTTTATTCAAGTCCCGGTCCATATTGACCTGCTATACGCGTGTACCAGCGTTAAATATTGTTTCTATTTACGGTTTGTGCTTAGTAAGACATCTTTCAATGCTGTACAGCATTGTACAGCGCTTCATGTCTTCTAAAGATGAGAACGATGCAGTTTCTGCTCTGACAGGATTCTCGCTTAATCACGTCCTTGACGGCCTTCAACTTCCAACAGGAAGGAATCTCTCAAATCAACTTGGGATATCTGGTATTCCTACTCTTAATTCGGCTCAGATATACAATGAAAAATGGAAAGACGATGAAGGTGCTATTGGTGCAGACCAGGGTGAAGATTGGGAGGCAGAAATTGACAGGGAATTGTTAGACGAGGACGAACGGAACGATACTGCTGTGAAGAGTGAGGCCATGTCGCCAGGGCTTCAGCCCAAGCAGAAGCGTACTCGCATTATAAAACGACTAGTAGAACGGCCAAAGAATGTATATGAACTATTCCCCTCATTTGACAAAGGCAAAATCCTCGATTTCACAGAGATTCTCAAGGGAAACACGGCAAGGAAAACACGGTTGGGAAAACGCCACTACCTCGGTGGGCACGAAGGACTTGGTTCCCTTTTCCTGAAACCTGCTGACAAGTGATCTCAGTTGAAACAAGCTATCCCCGCAAGAAAGAACCACCCAAAGGTTTCTTGGATGCCATCGTTGGCGATACAAAGCGACAGGTGGAAAATAAGCGCGTCGAGGAAGTTGTTACGGCGGGAAGCATTGACATGGATCTTCAGAGGGCTATCGAGGTGAGTTTTTTGTTAACATTATCTCGATTATTTGTTTATCAGCCTTGTGTGACATTCACAGGAACGCGAGAAATCCAATGTTCCCATTCATTTGCCTCTTCATGATCGTACATTTGACTTGGTACTGCTATCCAATTGGGAAGACCATATCATGTATGAACACGACGACGTCGACATGGACATGGAACGTGTGATCCCCGAAACGAGCTTAACCACACCGGTTAATAAAACCTTGGAGTCTGGGACATGGACCAAAAGTATCATCTGGGGTCCGAACGTGCCATTCAGAAACTTTACGCAGCTGGAGTTCAATCATGAAGATGATATTATTCCGGAAGAACGATCTGGTACGTATTTTCCTTAGGCATGAATCCTTTCTAACTTACCCTCAGCTGAAACCGTGAGGCCTCGCAAAAGATTGCGCACAGATGCCGCTCAGATCAAAGATAAATTCAACTTATCAAATGACCATTTTTACGAAGTGGCAAAGGATGGAGGGCGCCATCGTGTTCGACAGACATTCGGACAACTCGTCGTGGAGCACGCGTTTCCCGCGCAGAAACTTCAGCTTCCCTTTGTATGTTCATTCTCGTTTTGGCTCGACGTTTTTCTTACCTTCAAACAGTTCAAAACACGCCTGTCAAAGCAGGAGGCCCGTTCCTTCCACCGCCCTGCGCTGCAGTTTCCGGCCAACATTGAAATTCACTTCAGTAAAGTTCGCACCGCAAAGAAGAAGAAGGATAAATCCGGTAGAAAACTTGGCAAAGGCGGCAATGTCGGGGAAAGTTTGCATCGGACCAGTGATCTTAGTTTGCGTGATACGAGCAACTTCGTTTTGTGGGAGTATTCAGTAGGTTTTTACGCGGCACACAGTATTTGATCCACTTGATGAATTTTCTTTAGGAAGAACATCCCCCGATAATATCGAACTTTGGTATGGGAAGTGCCCTCGTTAATTACTATCGTAAGAAGGATGAAAAGGACGAACACATACCCAAGGTAGGGACCATCAGAATTTCCAATGACGTGGCACCCTTATCTTTGTACATGATAGGCTGATCTTGGCGTTCCCTTTGTCCTTGAACCGCAAGATGAATCACCATTCATGAAGTTTGGATATGTCTATCCAGGGCAGACTATTCCTGCTTTATACAACAATCTAGTTCGAGCGCCACTTTTCCGCCAAAAAGCTTACTCCACCGATTTCCTCGTGGTCAGGTATAATATGGCATTACTTCGGAAGGCCATGTTCCACTGATATCCTGTATTTTCAGAAATACTGTCAAAGGAGACTCCAAATATTTCATCCGTGAAATAAAAAATCTCTTCGTGATCGGCCAAACCTATCCAGTTACCGAAGTCCCTGGTCCTCATTCACGCAAAATCACGAATACCATCAAGAATCGACTACAAGTCATTGCGTTTAAGCTGCTGAAAAAGAGCCCAGGTGAACGGCTTAAAATATCTCGGTTAATGAAGTACTTTCCCGACCAGAATGAATTGCAGATGCGGCAACGCCTGAAGGTTGGTGAGTCACTACTGATCATCATCGCATGGTCTCAAACTTGATTTCTAGGAGTTTATGGAGTATCACCGGCGAGGGCCACATCAAGGGTTCTGGCGTTTGAAACCGACAATAACCATCCCTATCGATGCAGAGATGCTCAAAATGGTCGGTCCAGAGCAAGTTGTTCTCACTGAAAGCATGCAAGTCGGTCAGCGGCACCTACAGGATGCAGGTTACAGCATGACTACAGACGTCGCCGATGGTGATGAGTCTAAGCTTTCAATTGAACAACAACTGGCTCCTTGGATTACAACAAAGAACTTTCTATTTGCCACACAAGCTAAAGCCATGCTGCGGCTCCATGGTGAAGGTGATCCTACCGGCCGAGGCGAGGCATTCAGTTTTGTTCGTATCTCGATGAAAGATATTTTTGTTAAGGCAGGCGAGGACTATGAACAAAAGCTAGGTTGGTTCAATCGATCACGCCGGAATCCACAGGGACTGATAACACTAAAACAGCTGAGGCAGAGAACAGGCCGAAGTCGGCTCATCGGTACAATGTTGCCGAACAGCAGCAAATCTACAAGTCAGAAATAGAACGCATCTGGAAGGCTCAGTTTGACTCCCTGAGTCGAAGAGATGAACCCAAGTTAACAGTCGCGGATGAACAAAGACACAAAGAAGGTAGATAGTGCCTTCATGTCAAGAATTAGACAAGTTTTGAATTCTCGATACAGCCGTGGTTGGTGCGTCAAGGCAAACTTCTCCCATGTTTGGCCAAGGAGTCTCCTTCGATCACGACCGTGAAGGAAGTTTTGGGCCAGATAATGGTCGCAAAGTCTTGCGTATCAAGAGATTTGTGGGTTTGTGGTATAGTACCATCGCACTTGACTCAATCATTAACCTAGATCGACGGACAATGGAGTACCGAAATTGTCAGAGATGCTGCCGTCATTCATGCCTACATGCGCAGTCGCCAGGCCATTGAAGAGGAACAGACGTTAGCGGATAGTCTTGCGCCGACAGGTGATGCTGACAGGGATAAGCGCGCGAAGAAGAGGTATGAATTTCTCTTCTACACTTCATCTTCTGTATGATAGTCATCATATCTCGCAGGCTAGAAGAGCAGATAGCTAGGATGAAGAAGAATCAAGAGCGGCGCTTACATAGAAAGAATGCAAAGATTGTCAAAGAGGGCGGTATCCCAATGCAACTTGATCGGCCTATGAAGCCTGACACAACGGTTCGAGAGATTTTTGGACTACTATTTTGGCAAGATTAACTTTCTCTTTCCAGAGGCGCTGTGGCCACTGTGGTCAAATGGGCCACATGAGTAAGCACTTCTTTCCACAATTATTTATGTATCGCCTCGCGTTTTTACCACCATACATCTCTGACAAATGGCCATTCAAAATCCCTCCTGCTATTTTTATGACTTTGCGTAATACAAAGGACTAACTATATGTCATCGCAGAAACGAACCGCAAGTGCCCACGTTGGGCTGAATTCAACAGCGGCACGATCCCACCCTCTCTAACTCCATCGACCTCGGCCACAAGTCCTCCCCCACCCACAGCTCCAGGGTTAGCAAACTTGGGTTTCAATCGCGGACCTCCAATTAGTGGGAGTAGCCTTTCCTTCGGATTTCCGGCTGCTGTTCCGTCGCCTTTGGCAACAAGTCCCCCCATGCAGGCAATGGATGATGATAACACTGTACCGCTACCTGGGACGCCTTCCTCATCTGCAGCGGCTGGTCCGAAGATTAAGCTGACACTGAAACGTGGATGAGCGGGTTTTTAATGTGGTCGGTTCCAAGGAGAGGGGGCCGCTTCTTCTCCTTTCATCGGTGGAACGTGTATCCCCTGCTATTAGGTAACTTGAACCCACGACCTCAAGTATATCATTTTCTGTAGTAATGTATAATCAATATATTCACGGTCGTTGAGCACCGGATCGTGATAGGCCTGGGCTGAGGTTTCGAGCTTTGTGTCTTTGCACGAGTGAAGAAAATCGTTACACCCGGCCTCGAGTCTTACCTGTCTCACATAGATTCACCCTTCGCTCCCTCATCGACATTCTACACCTGGTATTATCTAACTTGTTGCAAACAGTATCATGCCCCCCCATTTGATTCAACAGAACACAGCACAGCGGACACCGAGTAGATTCAAAAAGATGATCGTTAAATCGTTATATGTGGGTGGACTAGAACATTAGACCATTGTGAGGCTGAGGTAGGTTACATACAGGTTATCAGGTAAAGCCAAGAGAAACAGTCAACGGGATCAGTAAAAGTTAGTAGTACATGAAAAATACAATACAATGACAAGAACAGATGTATCAATTTCTCTCTGTCTCCAGTCTGTTGACAATGTGGAAAATATCACTAAGGCACGGGATCAAGCAGCAGTCATCTCCACATCCCGTGGCGAGAACGCGGGCACTGTCGGCAGTGGTAGTGATATCGGCAGATCATATTTGCTCTTAAAGTCACTATTGATTTTAACAAGGAGTTCCAGGATCAGCTCTGCATGCCTTTTCCTCTGCTCCCCAAGGGCCAAATTTCTTTTTTCAAGATCCATCATCTTGACATCGTTCACCAGTTGGTCCTCAGATTGGGGGCATCGTGCCCGCGGCGCAAGCGAGTCGATATCACTGAAACTAGGCAAGATAGCGTTCCCGGGTTCAAATGATTCGGCCGAAAAAGGCGACGATTCGCGATGATGGGAAACAGAGTAGTAGGATCGAGGTTGGGAGGGTGATCGGCAGATTGTGCTGAGGGGAGGCAAAGTGACACGTTCATCCCCAGGTGTAAGCATTGGATACAATGACCCAGGCTTCGAGATCGATACTAAGTTACGGTCACTCGAAGTTGGTGGTCCAATGTTTCTTGGTGATGATTGGGCAAGTGAAGAGCGTGGTTCAACCAGTGTGGGACGATCGGCCGAAGGAAGACTCCTGAGTGCGACCATCGGTCGCATCGGTTTTGAAGAATATTCAGGTGGGGCAAGTTGCGCCACGTGAGGAATACTCCTCATGCGATGGAAGTCGAAGCCGGACACCGGCAAAGGTACTTGCGGAGTAGTTGTCACAGGTGTTGATACTGTCGAATGAGGTGATCCTCCATCCATTGATGGCGTGGAGTATTGATGATGTGTACCGTAAGAGCTTTGATACTGCTGCGCAGAACGACCTAGGTTGTAATTGCCATTGAGCTTCGCTGAAGTTTCCATCGTAGTATACATATTAGATAATGGAACCGGGACCGATCTGGACGAGCAGGAGCCATTGGTGTATTGATGACCAGCATAAGGCTGATCGTCCGAGAAGTCGTTGGACTCCGGTAAGCCAGGCATGTCTGACAGACCCAATTGAGCGAGATTAGCAGCATCGAAATAATTTGAATAAAGGCTAGAATGCGAATTTGAGATATGAAGAGATTGACGCGGGGCAGAAACGTCACGCCCAAGAGTAACTAGGAATTCGTTGACCGCAGCAAGTTCTTCAGGGGTCCGGATATCAAGGGAAACTGAGCGGGGATTGAACGTATTAGAACTACCTGTTTGGCCATATGCAATATCGTTGAGACGCTCGGCCATACCTAGGAACAATGAACCATAGGGTGATAGAATGAGACATTTCCACTCACGAGAATCATAGAGGGGGTCGACACGTCGCTTTTTCATATCGGTGAAAAAAGCGTCCATGCCGGAGCTATAATCATATGATCGCTTTGAGCCAACGGATCCAGAGGAATCAGGTAAGACCTCCCACGAGGGGACAGGTTGATTAGGCATGAGCATGTCATGCGAGGGATGGTATGGGTGAGCACAAGGATGGACCAGCTCCGGGGAGGGCGTGGGTAGTACTCCATAATGAGCTTGAGAAAGGTCTTCCTCAGAGGAAGATAGCGTGGAGTACAAGGAAATCATAAATACCTTCTGACGTTGCAGACTGCGACTTTCCACGAGAGATGCTATGTCTAGGGTATAAGTCTGCGGCTGGTGGTTTCGAAATAGCAGTAGTTTCCTTGTCTGAAGTCCGAGGAGCCGAATCACCGCGAACCCGCTGGACATAGGCCGGGTCTACAACCGTAATTGCTTTCGAGTGTTTGTGCTGGACATGATGTTGCTCTGTGTGAATTTTTTCATGCTTCTTGAGGTCCTGGGGCCGCTTAAATGATTTTTTACAGATCTAACAGGAGAGGTAAACGAAAATGCAATGGAAGTGAGATGATACGTAACGGACTTGACAGGCGTGAGGCTTGAGAGGGGTATGCACTAGGAGACAAGGCAAATATATCAGTGAATTGAGGGATATGCCAGAATAGAGGGGAGCTTGCCTCGAAGATGACTAGTGATGTGGTCGCGCTTTGCGCAAGTGGTACCACAATCCTTCCACTTACATGTGAGGCAAAGATTATTTGTGCTTTTGCGGCCGACGTGATCGTTACAGAGGTGGTTGTAGAGGGTCTCTGGGTCGCGGAAGTTCTGGCCGCAGGCGAGCCAAAGACACCTGAAGGCGGCAGAGCCGACGGGAGAAGAAAGCCCAGAGTCGTCGTGGTCGCGAGCAGGAGACGGAGAGGGAGTATGAAAAGGGTTTCCGGATGAGGAAGACATGATGTGATGAGGGAGAGAAAAGAGGGAGATGGGGATTTGAGGCATGATTTATGGCAGTAGATAATGCCAAGCCAGCGATCCTCGCCAAGACCTTGTGCCAAATGCTGTGAATCCTTACGTAAACACTCGCCACGTACGTAAGTAGCCCTCGGCAGCGCCCGCATATGATCCACATGGACCCCTAATCTCCAACTTTGTCCAACCCCAAGTGGAGCCGACACTGGCGCTCACAGTCACAGTCCCGGTATCTATTATAATGCCGTCAAAATAACTGGTGAGATTTGAGTAGATCACGGCTTGATCAAATTTGGCTGGATTCCCTGAATGACTCTCCGCTTCAAAAGGTGCGTTCGGAGTCTAAAAGTCCTCGAGATCAAAAGGTGCAATGCGTGACAGGCACGAGAAGGTTTGATGCCATCGACTAAGTGCAACAGGACACAACGACTAACGTGATATCGCTGATAAAACGAGATCCAAGCCAATCGACAACTTATACAACCCCACAGCGCAATAAATACATGTATACCTACTATGAGCTGGATACACTATCATTTCTGATCATAGATTACCCATTTATCACACACTCGCCAAACCTGTGTGTTGAACTTGTTGGGTCTTACTGTCAGACCTCGGCGGTAGTGTAAGCAGCTATCTCATGGAGTGGTGAAGTTTAGTCTTGTTGTTGACTGATGTTTTTGCATTGTACAGTAAAGTGTCTCACATGATTTCCTGGTATGGCAGTAATCGAATTATTTTTAGATGTGATGCAGATATAGTAATTACTAATGCGGTCCCAGTGTGGAGTGCTCGAACCTGCCAAGACTTGTCTTGTCCAATGTCTCTGTCTCCATTACTTGGAGAACGAAATTGCGGTTATCGTACCGCCAATGATTCAGTCTGCACATCATGGATCCCTGATCAAAGATAGTTTACCAAACGCACACTGTGCTGATGAGGGTAGATACGAAAGACTTACACCGATAATTAATTAACAATGCTTTATCTCCATCACTTCGGTACGAACGTGTGTGCGCGAATCTTACCCGAGCATCTGAGCTTCGGTATATCCGGTCTTTGGAAAAGTGCTTCATTGTAAGCTTGGCGCATCTTTGTCGCGCGGTCTTGTCCGAGACTTGGCATTGTTTAGTACATGCCAAGCCCATCATTTAAAGATGATGACATCACATAAAGCGGAAAGACATGTATCCTCCGCGAGGAGTGGAGTGGCGTTCATGGCTGTTACTATGTAAAATTGATTCTGTTCGACTTTCGAATTTCAGTGGGAGCGACCCGTGTTCAACGACATGTTCCTGTTGCGAGTCATTTCGGGTTCGATATACACAAATAGGCCTCCGAAATGATCTCACCTGACAGCCACGTCAATAGCATACTTGTTGAAATATCGAGTTCGGATTCGATGGCCTTGGCATGGGTGTCATCTTCTTCCGACCAGAATACGGAGGACTCCGAACAAGGATGAACAACACACTTGTAGTCTCAGTCCTCCTTCAAGAAGTTACCATTCATAATCTCGCGCCGTGACTCCGGCGTTCAATGCAAATGGCTACGCAAAGGGGACAAACGTTTTCGGAATGACCCGGAAAGTCATTCCAAATATGTCTTGTCTCACTGGTCTCATTAGGAAATTCTGAAGCCCTCGAAATGTCACCAGATTCCCCAATCTTGTCTTCTGTGGTTCCAATCCTATGTTACGGCATGGGCATGATTCAGCCACAGTTCGCTGCCGAAGAGATGAACATGAACTTTGTTCACCTAAGGGGATAACAATCCAGATCCAAATCAACAGCACCATAAACCAAGCGTTCCAGGACTGCTACAATTTATGTTCAAATTCATGTTCAAGTCACGCTTCAAGCTTTGATAGCCAAGTCGGAACATCGTCGAGGGTAGTCAAGAGGACATGAATATAGGATCACATCAAGCTTCTATTTCCCTAGTGGCAGTGGTTTCTCGACCCTGTCTCTCACTTAGCGACTTCCTATAGGTCTAAAACGACAGAACGATATCTCAAATGTCTGTCACGTCCGCGAACTGTGGACCCAGTACACGATTCCAAGTGTGGTTAGAATTTCCCAGACACAAGTAGATCTTGACTCTGGGTAGCAGTGAACTGGAATCTCTCATCTCACGGTTCGGTCCTCGCCGAAACTATTCAAAGCTCCCTAACTCACCACCATATGGGGGCTACGCTTCAAAGACGAAACTGCCGCCGAAACTGCCGCCGAATCCGATTTTTCGGTTCGCTCTTTGTAAGATCAGGAAACAAGACCTCCCATTTTCCAAGTTGCAAAATAACTGAGACATTGAATTTCAATAGCAGTCACGACAGCCTTAACCTGAGATCAGCTCTATCGATCGTATGTACCGCCGAGTCACGAACATCAGCACGAAACAGGATTTGTTTCTAGGTCTGACATGTTGAGACCCACATGACGTAAGTGACAGACTTGCAATATCCTGCCTCGAATATCACTCGCAGATAGAAGAATGAAGATACCATCGTAGACCCTGAATCTGGAATGCCAAGTTTGAGAAAATTGAAGAGCAAGGTAACAGATTGGATAGGGAGAGGTCCTCCAGCTCATTATGCGGTCGTAGTTGTGCATCACGCGCCTCGAATGTTTAAGAGGCACAAAGAGAAGGGTTGGCCTTCAGTTACGAAAGGGTCAACAAGATTATCAGAGTTGTTGCTGACCCTCTTCGTTCTCTTCGTTTACTCGCAGGACCTTGACCCATTCCCGATAATTGAAATTTCCTTGTCTATCTGTGAAGGGACCTTTTAGGAACCTATCGATCTAGTCGTGACGGTATCAGAGCATGACGAAGCCAGCGGACCGGACCATGTACCTCGTAACTATCCATCCTTTCCCCGACTTCACTCAACCATTTCCGCATTTCATCCACTTTCACTAGACCTGAATCGTTCTCATCGAATGACTCAAAGGCCTCCAATAGCTCCGCTTCCATGTCGAATTCAAATAAGCGTTCACTCATCATGGTCAGAAACATTGTGAAGTTCACCCCACGATCGCTTGGATCCGATCCTGCACTCGAGACATCTCCACGTGATTGCCCGCCAGGTCTTGAGTTCAAGAGTTCGTCTGTCATCTTCTTAGATAATGAAATACCTTGGGAAGCCTCAGTTTCAATTACCATTTGAAGGAGTAATTCATGTATTCTCACCGAGGCTCGAGAAGATCTCCTTCAGGTCTCCCTCATTCACCCAGCCATCTTTATCATGATCAATTAATTGGAAGGCTTCTTTGAATTGTTGAATCTGTGCTGGCTGGAATAATGAGAATACACCAGAAGGCTCGCGTCTTGTGCGCGATTTTGTGGACTTCGATAAGCCGCTTGCGGATTTGGTTGGGGTGATGTTTGGTGAGAGATAATCAGGATACCGCGACATTGGAAGGAGAAGAGGTCGTAGAAAGCAGTGAGCAAGGTCAATGTCAAT
>Ga0157357_1000187_pt1 | contig 25530 bp, 18 predicted proteins | sample AttcapACBM1_FD_111485 | JGI IMG/M metagenome (GOLD analysis project Ga0157357, IMG submission 111485) | Fungus gardens microbial communities from leaf cutter ant in Botucatu, State of Sao Paulo, Brazil - Atta capiguara ACBM1 | ecosystem: Host-associated > Fungi > Mycelium > Unclassified ... | reverse complement strand
CTGTCACACATCAGTCACATCAGATGACACAGTCACAAGTTATAAGACATAAAGAAGGATATAGAAAATTCTAGAAGGATAACATCATATAACATATACCACATATGTTGACCTTGAGAAGAATACATGGTCTTTAGGGTAGGCTAGGAAAGTAGTAGCATGGACCATCAAAGTTTAGTATATAAGGTAGACATTTCTATATAAAAGTTCTTTATTGAGTTCTCTTGTGTTCAACCCTAATATAAAGTTTTTTTACTTGACCTACTCTAAGATCTTGTGATCATAACATTCTAGAGTTTAGAACAAAAGCCTACTCTTGTATTGAGTGACACAAGAGAACTCAGTAGAGTTCCTACTACAGTCTAGCCCTCCTTATATACCCTAGAAAATGGTCTGTGCACTCTTTTACTCTAATCTATTCTAAAGTATAACTAAGATCTTCTAACAGGTTCTACTATGTTCAATGGTCATGTGACTGTGTGACATGGTATCACACTTTTGTCATGCTTTGTGACTATGTGATGGTCATATATAACATCACCTTTTCCACCTTACTTAGGTTTCTTTTTAGAAACTACTACTACTAGATAACAGAAAAATAGGAAAAGATGAAATAAGACTAAGCCCTTGTTCTGAGATTCTGACATCTGTACCTGAGAATTAGACCTCAGACTTAACAACATCAATTATTCTTATTGATACTACTCATCACCTATCATTACTATCTTCTTATACTAAACTTCTAAACCACTATTAAGTTATCTAAGTTCAAGTATCATAATTAGTAAGTAGCTCATTTTGTGATAAGCAATTACTAATTAAGATGGTCAATAGTATACTAAGTAGTCTTATAAGATAAGAATCTTGTGAAAATCACAAGAGAACTTGACAAGAAGTCTCTGATGTATTGCTACTCTATTTATACTATAGATATATAGTCTATGCTAGTGATAAATAGCCCTATTCTAATGTTCATATTGTTGAAATAAATAGAGTGCACAGCAGCATGGTGTAACTAACAACTACTTATCTATGGTATATACTTCTATAGAAAGCTGAGATAGAGCAACAAAAAGAGACAAGTTGTATTGTTAGAAGCAAACACAACTACATAAAATTTTTCTATTGATTATATAATTATAACTATGTACTTACTAAGTGGAGTGCTTTGCAACACTCCCCCTTACCAAGACTTCAGCTATTAAGTGATAAAAGTACAAGTAGATGAGCTCAGAGTATCTCCAAGCCAAGAGATGGATAGAAACAACTGAATAGAACTTGGTCAAGATTTTTAGTCAAAATAAAAATATCAGCAGAGTTTTCTTTCTCATCAATATAATATGGTTTAACTTGTTCATTCTCAATTAGATCTCTTATATAGTAATAGCAAATATCAATGTGTTTGGATTGCTTTTCTTGTATAGTGTTAGATCTCCAGAAAAGTAAGCCAAGATTATCACCATAAATATGAGGAGTTGAAACATTAAAACTAACCTCATTGAGAAGGCTTCTTGTCCAGGCAAGCTAATGGCCACAATCAAAGAGAACTATGTATTCAGCCTTAGTTGAAGACAGAGCTACTATCTTTTGCTGGTAGCTCATTCAGAATATTACTCCTTGAGCTATTAGAGTAAAGTAGCTAGCCATAGACTTATGTGATTCTGAATTTTGTACTCAATATGAGTCAGAGTGAGCTACAATAGACTATCTGATATTTGCAAGTATTGAGCAAATATCTACAGAGGTACAATCCTGCTTGATAATGCTTATTTAATGGATTTTCCATCTGTTGAGCAAGTTTGACTACAACACATCTTATATCAGGATATGAGCCAATCATCAGATACATTAGAGGTTCAACTATTTGCTAGTACTTTTGACAAAAATTGGGATCACACTGTTTATCATTAAGTTTAAGTATATAGTCCAATGGGAGTAGAGTACTTGTTAGGTTGGTTGTTATATTGAATTATGCTAGAACTTTGTTCAAGTACTCAGACTGGTCTACAAAGATCTTTTGATTCTTACAGTTATGATTTATGCACATCTTAAGAAACTCTTTAGTTTCTCTAAGGTCATAGCATTTCTATTTCATTATAAATTTTTGCTTCAACTCTAAGAGAAGCAGGGAATTTTTTGAATCTATAAAGCAAACATCATTGACATAGACAATTGCTATGACAAGCTCTCTAGTCTTTTTGTCAATAAAGTAATATATATCAGCATCAGATTTGCATTGCTTAAATTCTAGGATTAATATTGACTTAGTCATAGTCTACCACCAAGATAAGCTAGCTTGCTTAAGGCCATACAATGCTTTGTAGAGTCACCAGACTTTCTTTTCTTTGCCAGGTAGCCTAAAACCTTTAGGCTGCTTTATATAGATTTTCTCATCCAGATTACCATGAAGATAGGTAGTTTTTACATCAATACTATGGATATCCCAATCTTCAAGAGCAGCAACAGCTAGGAATAAGCATGCTGTCTCATAGTAGACAACTAGAGAGAATAATTCATCAAAGTCAATTCCCTTGATCTGAGAAAATTCTTTTACAACAAGTTGAGATCTATAACGATCATTAGACTTAATGTTGAATACCCACTAATTCTTGATTGCTTTTCTTCCCTTAGGAAGATCTACAACTTCATAGACATTTCTATCCTTAAGTAATTTTAGCTTCTCAAGACAAGACTTAAGCCACTTCTTTTGAATGTCAGCTAGTAATCTAGTAACATCTCCAAGGTTTTTGGGAATTGGGCAAGACTCTATTGCACATTGTGCTAAGAAAAAGAAAATTTGCTCTACTTCCCCTTCTCTTGCAAGGCATGCCAAGTAGCTAGTGATGACTAGCTTAGCTGATTCACCTATAGGAGGTAGAGTGTTTATTCTACTCTTATTATTATTAACAATGATTGGATGTTTGCCTTTCCATTGAATATTATATAAGGTTTTATTTATCTCAATAATATTGTTAGATGAGTTGTATAGGTAATCAACTCTATTTATCCTTACTGTTCTGTGCAGTGAATTATTAGAGAAATACTGTATATTCTAATAGATTCTTCATGATTTCTAACAAGCATTTTCACACCTATTATAGATCATGTCGGAGTTGGGAAACCTCTCTCTTAGCTGCCATAAAAGGTTTCACAGGATATTGGTAGGATGTTCTTGTTCTCCATAAATATTTTCTTCTCTGAAAGGTATCTGAGTTTGATGCTTGAATCTTCTTAATTCAGAACCTTCTTGTAGTGTTTGCAGAATAGGTTGCAAAGGTCATTAAGGGCTAGGTGGTAATATCTCAACATCAGAGTCAACATCATTTATCTCTTAAATCTCTACTATGGGCTTTTTAGGCTCTTGAGTAGGTGGGGGGAAAGTAGACTTATAAAGAAGAGAAGGTAAAGGAGAACAAGTAGGAGAATTGTTTTGGATGAAAGGAATGGGTGAGTGTGGAATGAGTACTGGAGCAGATCCATCTTTTCCAGAAGTGTTAGGTGCTAATGACTCTATCTCTGGACTTGTTTTGTCTAATAACTTATTATATAGTTTGCACTCTTTTGTATGGGAGTTAGTGCATTTAGGAAAAAGTTCCTCATCAAAGATAGCATGTGTGGAGCAGAAAATGATATTTTCTTGTATATGGCACATAAAATGGTATTCATTGTTCTCATATCTAATGAACACCTATCTATTGAATTTCGTACTAGATGGGTTGATCTTGGCTCAACCCATCCACATCCATCCAATTCTGTCCTCGTCAAAGCTCTCATCCGAACTCCGTCTTCCATGCAATCATCACGGATAAAATTAGCGAGTGTGAATTGCCTCTAACAGTAGCATGGTATACAACAGGACATCTTAAGCAAAAAGAGCGAGGGACAAAAATAAAATACTGAGATACCCAGTGGCGTTGATGGACCACACACCAGCATATTCTAATACATCACGCAACTGGGCTAACCAGAAACAACTCAGTAAAGCTACAGAAATTGGAAAAATGAGCCAGCGGGAAAAAATAAATGGCTGTAATGTGATCTGCCACTTATATTCATGTCATCCATATGGGTCTCAGTCCAAGGCTCGACAACACTCAACACTGTTGACAATGAATACTCTTGATCAAAATTCCTCGTGAGTTATTGGAACAGATACTTGAGTACTGATTTGAGTGGTTTCTACCCTATTCCGATTCCACTGTAAAGTAGTGAGCTTTCCTTCTGTATCCTCCTTCCATCCCCTCCTCGTGGTAACTCTGTGTACGACAAGAAGGTAGGCAAGTAACTGTAATAATTAATACCTTTGTTGGAAGACAAGAAAGGCTGATTTTGCTCACCTGTACAAAGGGTTGAGTGTTATGGAAAATCATATTGACAGCGAGAGTGACTGCATTCCGAGCAGTTAAGTTGACAATGAGTTGGTCAAATAACCACGCAGACTTGAGAGCGAAGGATTCAATAAGCATTAAATGCTCGAAGTGTAAGAATTGACGATGTTGGTTCGACCTGAGTGGGAGGATAGTTTCAGTTAATGGATGCGCCATGTACAGACCCATGAGTTTGATATGCTTCCCACGGACCAATGCGATTCTTCCAGTGATTGAAACAGTAATGACACCGGACATGCATAACGGGAATGCAATTTCGCCATAAAATATTGTTTGATACAGTAGTAGAGAAAGTTGAATCGATTGAGGAATCCCTGAGATTATCAATGGCCAATGTACATATACCAGAACAGCAACATACGTGGGCTCGCGAGAAGTGACATACCACAACGAAGAAGGAAAACCGTGACGCTCCCCAGGTAACCCACAAGCGCCAGATCTGCAGATAATGAGTAACATTATACTAACGAGGTGTTACGCGTATCTGAATACCATGCAACATAACGTAAAACACAGACCCTAATGCAAGACCCCTAAGAGCAATGGGTAACAGTGAGTAAACCTCCAAAGAGTACCCATAACCCCTGTATGGTCGATGATCAGCATGATCAACATAAGAAGTTTGTATGTCTCGAGAATCTCCCAAACAGTACTGCAAAGTGCGAGGGCCATTATGAGCGATGTGTACAACAACGTGGAGAGGTGATGCCTGTGCCGATCCTTGTTTCGAAGCTGAAGGTATAAAGATCGCACACAGGTGAGGTATAAAGCAAATATGAAGCCATAGAGGGCACCCTGTACGGTTGTCCTAAGGATAGAATAGGCCCTGCTCATCAAGAGAATATCGGCATTTGAAAAGAGCATTGGTTGTTTTCGAAACAGAACGAAGGTATGCGAGAATATTGGCAAGTCATGGTTATATCATGGTTATATACGTACTTCTCCACCTCCCAGCCCCTGCTTCGGTCAATATGGTCCCCGGCGTCTAGCTAGAATGCCAAGTTCAATCCAAACGTCGAAAAAGATCTTCACGGCTGAGGAGCTCGTGGCCTAAATACATCTTTACTCAGATAAAATCCGCGCTCGCGGGATTCCACAAAGAAGCATTCAAGGTATTAAATCGGCCTAACTGTTGAGTTCCTTCATGAGCTCCCTGATTGAAGTTTAATGAATTTGAAATGTATACAGCCTCGTGCGCTTGTTTTTACGGCATTTCATTGACTTGTGTGTTCGTGCCAGACGAAGATTATACCACAATTCTGACGGGACATAAATCCCTGGGCTTGCAGGTACAGACTTTTCCGGCCTGGATCCAACTGAGCATCAGTTGGCAATACGAGCTGTTCTCTTCATCGTGTGCCTGTAAGTTGGGTCGAATACAAGTATATGACGGCATTGAAATAGTCAAATGTGTTCCATTTTGTGGCTGCGTCAGCGTCACCGTGACGCCCATATGTGACGCCGGGATATCACTATCACTCTTACCCGACGACGACAATGGTTTCTCCTCCAAAACCATGGGAGCGCACCGGCCCAGTTCCATCCTCCATATCCTCCTCGACAACTGCAGAGTCAACGACGTCTGATTCAACACCTCCAGCTCTCCCAGACCGTCCCCCGCCTTTCTCCTCAAACTTACCACTAGCATCTACAACAACACCTTACTCGTCGCCTTACAATAGATTTGGACTCGGCTCATATGGTACAGGATACGGCGGATACGGCGGAATGGGTGGATATAATTCTTTTGGCTCCTATGGTGGTATTGGATCATACGGTATGGGCGGCATGGGCTATGGCGGCATGGGCTACGGTGGGTATGGTGGTATGGTGCCCGGTCAGCTCCCCTTCGGGGGTGCCCAACCTCAATTTGACATTCACGGAAATCCTATTCCTAACCTCAGTCTCACACAACAACTTGAATCCACAACTCACACGACTTTCGCACTTCTTCACTCCATTGTCCAGACGTTTGGCGGTGTAGCACAAATGCTAGAGAGCACGTTTATGGCTACGCATTCGAGTTTTTTTGCGATGGTGGGAGTCATTGAGCAGTTTAGTCAGTTGAGGAATGCAATCGGGAGCGTGCTTGGGTTGTTTGGGTTGATTCGGTGGTTGAAGGATGTTGCCACTGGGCGGCACCCAGCCGGTGGAATGGCCAGTGAATTTAGGGACTTTGTGAATGGTCAAAGTGTTCTACCGCATACTGCTCCTAATACACTCCGAGCATCAAAACCAAGTAAAAAACCGCTCCTTATTTTCCTCCTCGCCATCTTCGGAATCCCATATGCAATGCACAAACTGATTAGAATCCTCGCATCTCGCAATCCTGATTCTTCAAAAAATCAAAACCCACTGTCTCTCCCGCCTCTCGATCCGTCTCAACTCCAATTTGCGCGTGCGCTTTACCCATTCCAAGCTTCGAATCCAAACGAGTTATCACTTAAACATAACGAGATCGTTGCTATTGTGGCGAAATTGGATCCTAGAAGTGGAATGGAAGTGGATCCGAGGATTGTTAATGGAGGTGAGGGTACAAGTGGAGATACAGGCGAGGCAGAATGGTGGAAGGGAAGAACGAGAGAAGGAAGAGAAGGCTGGTTTCCTAGAAAGTGGGTTGAGGTGTTGGAGAAACGCGTGGGTGAGACGAAAATGGTGGATTAATCTTCAAAAAGTGTCAGAAACACCAATACAAATTATTTGTTTTTGGCATGGAACGTTGGAGTTATTGCTACTCTATTTTGAGGGTGTGAGAGGTTGTTGTCCTGCAAGTGTGCTCACATTGCTGTGAATATTGTGTTTGTCGAAGTAATATATTTCCGCGGCCACAGAATCCAGGCAAGGGGGTTTGATGTAGCAATGAATGATAAATTAGAGAATTTGACAAGACTTTTTTCACATTGTTAACACATTGTTAACATTGTATCACATCAGTGACTGTGAAACCCAGGCTTTTGTCAGAAGAATCATGATGATGATGATCACATCACACCTGAATAAATAGCTTCTCGCCACAGGCACGTTTCCTCCCCTTTGTCTCCGCTCGCCACTTTCCCTGGTCTCCTTACTCCTACTCTTATCATGAACACAGATACCACTACTCGCACTCTATGGTTCCTCCTCGTCGGTGATCCTGGAGTTGGAAAGGTATTAGTAACCAATGAGTGACCAATGAGTTCGGCATCTCAACACTTTGACCGGCCGCTGTAGACGTCGTTCTTCAATGCTCTCAAGGGCAAGACTGTTGAAGATGAGATATACAGGTATTCGTATAATAGGAAAATCAAGAGATATTACGTGGAAAGAGGAGGCGTAATGACGAGAGTACATATTGTGCGTTTTCGTTGATTTGTTTCAGTTATTTGATTATTTTATGTGGCGGAATCAAGTATGACGTTGCGCAAGGTGTGTTGAAATCGATTCTTCCAGATTCTCGATCCAGCTTTATGTATCGATAGGTCGACCTGATATCAACATTCATTACAGCGGAGTTGATGGAGTTTTGTTTTTGTACGATATCACGAAGAAGGGTATGTTGAAAGATAAAATAAAGTGAATATTGAAAAATGGATGATTTATTGACAGAGACGTTCACGAATTTGACGATGGCATGGATGCGAGATTGTCAAAAACATGCACCGCCGGGGACGAATAAAGTTATTGTTGGGAATAAGATCGATCAGAAGGCTCATAAAACTGTGGGAAAGTTGACTGTTTCGGTACACACATTCATGTCTAGTTGGACCGTTCGGGGGTGATGATACGTTCATATTACAGAAATTGGCAACTCCACTCAATATCCCTTTTTTGGAGAGCTCGGCTGTGACAAAGATAAATGTGGAAGAGGCGGTTTTGGCATTGGTGAAGAGTGCTCTTGATAGGCCAGTCTTTTTTTCAAAAAACCTCGACTAGCTACATACTAAATGAAAGCAAACTTGGTATATTGAAACAGGTTTTTTCCTGAGAGCCCTCGCACCGGTTCAGTCACCATGTCGATCGACGAGCCTAACATCTCAAGTCCTAACATCTCAAGTCCGCCGTCGTCACTAACACCACCACCGCCACTAACACCACCACCTGCAGCTGAAGTCAAACCACAGTTTAAGCCTGATGTTTCAATGCAGAGTGATGGTGAATCTCGGGGTTTGGATCAATCAAGACTTGGAGGGGATGATAGTATCCCATCCGATTCGGGATACGATCCACGTCATACGGGAGTATTATCACCATCATCACCATCATCAGGAGTTTACGAACCGTCATTGGAGGCGTCTGTTCAGTCACTGTCAGTCTCACTGTCTGAGCATGTACCTGAAGCGACTTCTGACGAGCCATCTCGAATTTTAACTCATACTGGATTCGATTTGGATGGAGGGTCTCCGAATGTGGATGTAGAGACTATCATAAAGGAGTTAGAGTTGATATTCGAGGATAAGGACAAGCATGAATCTTTTCGACGTGTGAGAGGAGAAGTACAGATAGTAATGGGTACTTTGCAAAAGGTACTTACCCAGAATCTTATTGGCGCGTTACTTGGGAAATATCTATTCTGTTTACAGTTATTGGATTGCCAAGGGATTTCTGAAGAATTTCAACGTCTGATCTTCATAGCTATGTTGGACCTTATGAGCACTGGTTCTTATCCTCATTTGATGACGCTTCGGGGAGTTCGCTACGAAGGAGTTAATGGACCTAACAAATTTCGGAAAGGATATTATGGAATCTATCCACTTTGCATTCGAGTCATTCATGAATCAACGACAATTCCTACTGATAACCCTCAGTCCATTTCCGTGTGTAATCCCTCTTCATCATCACTGTTGACCGGAAAATCACTGACTTTGCTCGAAGAAATATAATATCAAGGAAGCTCTTACACTGAGTAAACTCAATCATCTGAACATTCTTCCATTCTATGGAATCTTCCATTTAGATAATCCGAATGGACGACTTTGCATCGTTACACCCTTGATGCAAAGACTTGACGAATATTTAGCATCTAGGAATCCTGAAGCGTCAAGACTTGCGATCGTAAGTCGTAGTACACCCCGAGGAACAGAAATCAACCGCTAGATCCAGATCTTTGATGTTCTGAGTGGTTTGAAGTACTTACATGACAATTCCGTTATCCATGGTGATCTCAGAGGGGTGCGTCTTCAGGTCTTTTCAGTATTTAGTTGAGTAATCCCTCTCTTTTTCAGAAAAGTGTGTTCGTCAATGCCACTGGAACAGCATGTCTAGGGAACTTTGGTCTGAGAAATCTGGGTATGGTGGATATATCTCAATTTGATGAAGGACTGAGATGGCAAGCCCCTGAACTTATGGATGAGCTCCGAGATGGTGACTTATCTTGCCCTACCAAGGCAAGCGATGTCTATTCAGCAGCTTCTGTGATGTACGAGGTCTGTATTCATGTTATCTCTTGATTCCAAGACCCCTAATACGTTTTTCTAAGATTCTTACTGATCAGATTCCATTCCATGAAGTGAAACGAGATATCACTGTCGTCTTCAGAGCCAGTCGAGGAATTCGACCCACCAAACCGGCATCGGCTGCTTTACCTCTCTTAGAACTCAATGATGGAATCTGGCAGATTATGCAACAGTGTTGGGTAGATGATCCAGACAAACGATTGACAATTCATCAAGTCCTCGAACGTTTACGAGAGGTTTGGAGTTTGAATTTGACGAATATGAGACTGTGGAAGACGATGGTGAAGGAGAAGGAAGTTTGTACGATGCCGCTCTCTGCACAGTCGTTTAGGAATGCAATGCGGGGCTGGGAGTTAGTCTTCTCGAAGAATGAGCTTGACACTTTGAAAAAGTATAGTCGATGATTTGATACAATAGTTGGGCGTATGCTGATCTTGGGTCTTTGTCAATGAGAAATCCTGCAGATATGACAAGTCCCAGATGGGCATAGACCTAAGATTTGAATTCTAAGATTATCTTGAATGTTCTTGTAGGCATATATAAATCATAGTACTTCTCACTAGTTCAATTAAATAGTTCAATAGAACCTAGTCGTTAGGCGCTTTCTATAGTTATAAAGGATTTCGAAATCCATTGGTGGAGCGTAATATACACGGTGTCATCAAATTAAGTTACAGTCCTGTATTATATCTCGCGTAACGACCATCGACAAGATCATTGAGGGGTTGCGTCTCGCTTTCCCTTGTGATCTCCCCCAATAGAATATCACATGTTCCGTGACGCGTTCTGTGGTACGTTGCGAGACGTCGTATCCGGTGCTGGCATTTGCTCGGAATAATCACCCGAAGAACGACGAGGACGCTATGGATTGACTGTTAGCTGTTGTCAGACAAGGGAATGCAAGACAAACAAGACTAGTACAAGGCTGAACGACCAAGGAGACAAAGTGGATCCCGGTGGCATCCGGATGTCTTCGTCAGTCCTCGGTGGCAAGTTCATTTCAGGATCGTCACTACTCTCAGAGCCGCCTTTTGGTCCATCTGAAATTTCAGTCACTCTGGGACACCCGTACTTCGTCTTCCAATTGAAAACGTGGGTCCCATTCCAAGTGTACAAGAATTCGAGTTGTGCATTTGATACATCCCCACTCTGAGAGGAGGGTATGAGCGAAGGGATATGAGAACAAGCAGCCGGTGTACCTCAACACATTGCATATGGAAAACAGCCTTTTGTTTCTGCTTCATGTATAGTAATCCATGCACAGTCAGTTGCAGATGCGTCTCCAGAAGATCCGCACCCGTAGTTGTGTTCGTTGAACGGAATTTTGGGCGGATATCCCCTGAGGCAACCGGAACAACTTGGAGAATTCGTAGCGGCTCAGATGGATGATCAGGCCGCGTGTTAACAACAGTTAAACAGATAAAGGAAGCTGGAGGACACTGCAGAAGGATTTGAGTTTTCTCAGATGTGAGATGTAGAGGTTTGATTTGCCTGTAGATTAGCGGGCAGAGTTCCGTCCTTGCTCAAGCCAGTTCCTAGCGCTATGTCGTAGATATTTCTTGTTTGTGTTGGTGGGGTATCCTCAATAATTTCATGCTTCAGAGACTGATGGTGCAAAAAGAGAGGGCAAAGGTCGTAAGAGAGATGGTGTGTATTATTGAAGTAGTGCCACTTGTAGTTGAATGGACACGCCATAAGCAGTGAAGGAATTCAAGCGAAGGATACACCATAAAACCGAGTAAGCACGAGAGAAGCTTAATGCTTCTGCAAAGACCCGGGCCGGTGTCTTTTCATAAAAGAGTCACCCGCTTTTGTCTGTGGAGAATCGCTATGAAGCGTAACGCCTTGAGCTCTCTGCAAACATTTAGTAACAATGCGACAAACACAGGACAGACACAGTAGCTGGTGGGGTTTGAGTCTGTACAAGTTCATAGCGCCCCAATCTGAATGTCAATATCGCAGCTTTAAATGTGACATGTCAGTCGCCGGATCACTTGACAGATAATTACCTCCTCCTTCTTCTGCCGTTGCTGCAATAATATTTACCCATTCATGTCTTCTTCTTCTTTGCCCGGTCCTGTGAAGAACAATTGCCCTTCAGGCTCCTTAGCTTCTTGAAACATGCAAGGCTTATCAGCATAGTCGCCAGGTACATCGGGCCGGCTCACATCCAGACCACATTCAGAGCGCACCTTCTCATCGTCGGTTCACGGTTGAACACATGATCTGCAATGAACAAGATAAATAAATAGGATGTCCTCAATTCCATGGAATCTAATCATGTCTGCGCCTAACGCCGATATACGCTGGCTTGACGGTTCTCCTCCGCCTTTTACTCCTTCTGGGACAAGTTTCGGCATTCCTTGGAACCAAGGACAGGTCGACCGTACAACAGCTCTCAAAGTTCAAGCCTCGGGTTCCTCTACCAATATTCCAGTTCAGTCATGGCCTCTTGCCTAGTGAGCGACTTCGCGTTCTCCCCTTCGGGACACTTATGCTGTACAGCTGGCCCGATGGAAGCTTGAAGTGGTCAGGTCATGCCCTTCCAGCAAACACTGGCACTGCGTCACAAAAATTTACAGTTCTTCCCGGTACTCCCGCTGAACCTGCTTCACCTGTCTCTGTCTCGCGAAACGATTCAGTGACAGTCACAACAGGAAGCTTCTCTGGTGTGCAGCTCGTTGTATCTGAAACGCTCTGCTGATCCGATTTGGTCTCAGCTCACTTTAATGCACCTGGTTCGACGATCCTTATTCCCTCAATCACTCTGAACGGGAAGGTTTTGGCTCAGAACGGCACCCTTGTTCTGCATGTACAAAATGCTCCCGACCCCGATTTCACACTTGTTCAGAATGGCACCACGCAATTACCCCAGGTACAAAAAATGGTTGGAAGGGTGGATTCTATTCAGGTAGAACAGAATGGTCCTGTTCGCGCCGTGATCAAAGTCGGATTCATGCCTGGACTCTGACAATATTCTGACGAACGCCTCAGGTTACTGGAAAATATACTGCAACATCAGGCGGAGAACACGGAGACTTTCTGCCTTTCACTGTCCGTTTCTATATTTCTGCTGGTTCTACGTCACTCCGTATGGTGCATTTCTTCATCTTCGATGGCGATCAAATAGCAGATTTTGTCAAGGGGCTTGGCATGAGTTTCTCAACACCAATGTCGGATCAGTTTCATGATCGACATATTCGATTCCTTTCTTCGCCTTTCCCGAATGCATCGGCTTCTCCTCCAGACGGAACTGACACCACCACAGCAGGTACGAATCGAGATTTTTCGTGTTTCTGGCTATCTCACTTTTTGTCAATAGGTGTATGGGGTGAGGCTGTCCGTGTCGTTTCAGGACTTCGCCGTGATGCCACTGCACCGGTCCTCGACGCTCAGTTCAATGGAACACCAACTCCGCCTCTCGACACCTGGCCTGCCTCAGTCTCGTCAGAACTAGATCAGTTAGCGGTATGTTGATTCGGTGGACTGACGTTATTTCTTACATCTTCCCAGGTCTGGTCAGACTTTTCACTTGAACAACTGACGCCATCCTACTTTTCAATCAGCAAGCGCACTAACGCGAGTACGAAAGCCAACTGGGTTGAACATGCAGGTCATGGAACGAGGGCTGCTGGATTGGGATATGTCGGAGGTGCTACAAATGGTGGTGTAGTATTTGGGCTACGAGGTACATTACTCCCAATGTGATTCTTTGACATCCTTCATAGAGTCACTTCCAGACTTTTGGCAAGGTGCTCCTAGGAGCTTGGACATTCGTGGTGCTGGAAATGATACTACAAATGTAACGATGTGGGCTTGGAGCCCTCGAGCCCCTGCTATGGATATGCGGCACTACGATACAGTACCCCACGGAGTAAGTTTCAGACCTTCCGCTGCCCTGAAGCAGATCCGATTTTGTCATCAGCTTGATCTATCCTATGAGGATGTTGGTGATCCGGATCCTACGCCTATCGGCATTGGACGGTCCTATGAGATCACTCTTCAATTATTCCCTGCAACCCCAAGTCGCTCTGATTTATCGAAACTTGCCGATGTTCACGTACGAATTTAAGAATTAGTAGCGTCTATCTTTGACATTGTGGATAGACACGACCTCCTCAACTTGTATCAACGCCAGAATTTTACGTTTCAAAGGGGCTTTTTGGCGGTCGCTGGAACATGCCAGACACTACACGAAGTGGAGCTGCAGCAATTGAACAACAGAAGAGTGCCCTCTTAGATTTCTATATTAAAGTAGGCTTTTTGCTCATATTCCGGCTTACCATTCGTAGTCTGATTCTGGCATCAGGAAATAGATCAGAGGCAGTTCTACGGCTTTTGGAACTATGGTGATGTCATGCATACGTATGACCAAACAAGGCACGATTGGCGATACGACGTTGGAGGTTTTGCTTGGGACAATGGAGAGCTGGGTACGTGTTCGAAGGTTTTGCTATTTTATTTTTCTGCATTTTACATCAGGCACGGATCTCTGGCTTTGGCTCTCATTCTTCCGTACAGGCCGAGCCGATGTTTTCCGCATCGCATATGCTCTTACCCGTCACCTCTCTGAGACGGATACACATCACACTGGGCCTTTCGCTGGACTTGGTAGTAGGCATAATGTTAGTCATTGGGGAGATGGTGCCAAGGAAGCCCGAGTTGCTTGTGCTTGGCTGAGAAGGCCGTTTTATTACCTCACAAGTGAGTGTCAGCTTCTATTCTATATCGAACAACGGTGTCTGATCCTTTTTTAGCTGACGAGCTTATGGGAGATGTCATGGATTTCACGCTTCAAGCTGGTCAAACAATCATGACATGGGATCCCTTGCGAAAAGTATTGTCTCCACCGCCTCCAGAAGGACCTGGTCGATTGAGAATTGGACCTGATTGGACTGCGGTGGCTGGCAATTGGTTTACAAAGTGGGAAAGAACCGTGGGTGCACCAAATATAGTCGATCTGTTCAGACGCAATTAATTGACCACGAATAGATGGACGATCAGTGGGTGGAAAAGATCACAATTGGCATGGTAGGTATTCAAAGCTTTAATGACACTGTTGTGTTGACGGCCATGTTAGCGAGATATTGGTAATTTCAAATTCGGCCTTTTCACTGGAAATGGAGCGGCGGTGGGTTGGAACGCAGATACATCACACATGGTGGATGAGGGCGGAGAGGGCGAAAGCTCGTGAGTTTTCGACTAAGCTATTCTCAGTGATGTCCAATCATTCTGCCCAAGTTATCACCTAATGATGCTTTTCGGGGGCGGCGAGTTCCTGATGGAAGCAATGGACATATCCGTGATTCGGGATGCCGTACCAGAGTTTGATGCTGCATGGCTTGACTTTTGTCGTCTATTCAATGCCTCGGACGCAGAGTAAGTGTTTTTTGCTAGTTTCTCCGACAAGGGTTGGAAAAATGATGAACAATTCTAGCAAAATAGCAAGATATGGCAAGACTTTCTCAAGCGGCGGGTTCCAGCAGGTATGGAGTATTTAATTCGATGAAATTCCGATGATTTGACACTTCGGATCTGTGTCAGCTCTACGCAAAACTTCAAGCATACGCTGGGCAACGGTTAAATCAGCCTACACTAGAACAAGCTGCATGGGATTTCATCAATAATAATACAACCGGTGTTTATCCGCCTGCGATCTCTGTAGGTGGTTCAGATGTGTTGAATCCAGTCATGGAGGTAAGTCCGACGGTGTCTAACCATCGCCCGTCTAATTTATACCCACCCAGATTGAGAATTTGGCTACCAATGATGCAGCCCATCTATCTCTTTCGGAGTATGCTGTACTTGCTATTGCGCCAGACCTTGCTCCCAGCGACGCCGCTGTTGGCAAGGACAATGATGATGATTCAACGGTCGCAGAAATGAGAGATATATCACCTGGTTCTTTGAAGCTGACTGAAAGAAACTTAGCTAGGAGATCATGGATGAGACTCTTCTGTTTGTAAAGTAATTTTGTGGTTGAAACACGTACGAATTCGGTTGCAACCGGGCCTGATGCAATCAGTCATCTTTGCCGCTTGTCACACAATAACTGCCCCCTATAAACTGCCCCCCTATAACCACCCGCATATTTCATTGTCGTTCACAGAAATGCACATCACATCAATTTTTCCTCAGGTTCAGGGCACCTTCAATGTCCATATGGCACCTAGGAAAGTTCGTCATGTGTCCCTATTCGGTCGAAAAGGATCATATTCTGCTATTCAGAAGTCATACTACCACGCTCGCGGCGCCAAGGATTGACAGCATTTTTCCGAGTTCATAATACCGAGGTTGTTGCATAATTCAAGAGCCAAAGAATCAAGTTCGGCTCATGACAAAGTAAAAGGCAGAGCTCTACGCGAAAGCACCAACAATACAGAATTCCATGTTTCTAAATTCCGATCAAAATCCAATCTTGACTTGCGAAAAACAATATTGAAGTCTTCCGTTGTCAGTTTTGGCCTCTCTTGCTTGATTATAGATTCCTGTACAAGTGCCCCAAGGATCTTGGCTCCACAATTCGCAAACAATAATTGAAAACAAATTTCTCGTACAAGTAGTAATGATCTGGCTCGGCAAAACCTACAGGGCGCCCTTGCTTTGTCTCTATGATCGTCGAGTTCGGAACATTCTTTCGCATATCCCCGAAACTCATTTGATCACCTGCTCATATTCTTGTTTTGCGACCAAAAATTGGACATCTCACCCCGAGAACTCTCCACTGTGCTACCCTTACACCATCCATACCTATAGCGATAGTTTTGATCTATCCTCCCCCTTATCCGGCATTTCTCCGCACATCGCGTCTTACCTTCAGTATAAAACTCGAGTCTATGTTGGCTCAACTTGTGTCCTTATAGCTACCCAACTCACTAAAATGTTCCCTAAGCTTGCTCTTCTTGCCCTCTCATTTGCCGCTGTTGCATTTGGTCAACAAGTAGGTACTAACACCGCCGAAACTCATCCCTCCCTTCCTTGGCAAAAGTGTACCACGTCCGGTGGTTGTACGACTGTCTCTGAGGGAAAGGTTGTTCTCGATGCCAACTGGCGTTGGCTCCATACTACCACTGGTTTCACCAACTGTTACACTGGTAACACCTGGGACTCCACTCTTTGCCCAGATGGAGAGACTTGTACTCAAAACTGCGCCCTCGATGGTGCTGACTACTCTGGGACTTACGGTATCACCACTAGCGGGAATGCCCTTACGTTGAAATTTGTCACCAATAGTGCACAAAAGAATGTCGGCTCTCGCGTCTACCTCATGCAAGACGATACCCATTATCAGATGTTCAACGTCCTGAACCAGGAGTTCACGTTCGACGTTGACGTCTCAAATCTCCCTTGCGGCCTTAACGGTGCTTTGTACTTCTCGGAGATGGATGCTGATGGTGGTATGGCCAACTTTCCAACCAACAAGGCGGGCGCAAAATATGGCACTGGCTATTGCGATTCACAGTGCCCTCGAGACATCAAATTCATTGCCGGGGTGGTAAGAGTCGTTCCATTGGAACTCCGAATTGTTTAATAATGAATTTCGGATATGCAGGCAAACTCTGAGGGTTGGCAACCCTCTCCCAATGACGTAAATGCCGGAACTGGCAACTACGGTGCCTGCTGTAACGAGATGGACATTTGGGAGGCCAACTCCGTGTCTGCTGCCTATACTCCCCATCCTTGCCAGAGTACAGGTCTCACCCGCTGCTCTGGAACCGCATGTGGTACAGAAGGTCGTTACGACACCGTTTGCGATCCCGACGGTTGCGATTTCAATTCATTCCGTATGGGTGACAAGTCCTTCTATGGTGCTGGCATGACCGTCGACACCACACGCAAGTTCACTGTCGTAACCCAATTCCTTACTGATGATGGCTCCGCCTCTGGAAATCTCAAGGAGATTCGCCGCATTTACGTTCAGGATGGCAAGGTCATCCAAAACTCCAAAGTCAATATCTCAGGCATGGATGCCTACGATTCTATTACTGGAGACTTTTGTGACGCGCAAAAGTCTGCCTTCGGAGATACCACTTCGTTCCAGAGCAAGGGTGGTTTGAGCGGTATGGGAGCTGCGTTGAAGCGTGGCATGGTCCTCGTCCTGTCCATTTGGGATGACCATACCGTCAATATGCTTTGGCTTGATTCAGACTACCCCACTGATGCTGACGCCAGCAAGCCAGGCATCGCTCGGGGTACCTGTGCTACTACTTCGGGCTCACCCTCAGACATTGAGAACAACAGCCCCAACGCCTCGGTCGTCTATTCTAACATTCGGTTCGGTGATCTTGATTCCACCTATTCCGACAATCCTTCTGCCACCACTTCTTCTGTTCCTTCCGGAACTACTCCGGCACCGGGGGCTACTCAAACCCAGTTTGGACAATGGTGAGTTGAAATTTTATCACTTGTGTTCGAATATTTGACTCTTTGTTGAAGTGGTGGGATCGGCTGGAATGGCCCAACGATTTGCGCATCTGGTACTTCATGCCAACAGCTAAACGACTTCTACTCTCAATGTTTGTAAATTATTGACTCCCAAAAGCAATACTGTATTCAATTGTATGTTCATGCTACGAGGTCGAGGTCGTGAGCGACAAAATGAAACCATGCCCTGCTGACAGCAAGGGAAGTATAACACACGAATTATTGTGTCAAGTATCTACTCTCCTCTGAATTAAATAACAATTTCAAAGTTCGCACGACGAAGCTGATTCCGCTTCTTGTTCTTCAGCTGATCGATAAGGAGCGGACCAGTCGATGTCAACAAGACCCTCCGCTTGAACATTTACTACCACATTGAGACCTTGCTGAACCAGTTCCCTCATTACATCAATAAAAACTCGTGGCCATCGCTCTATATTCTTTGTATCCGGAACTATGAGTCCAACAACATCCAGCTGTTGTATATCGCTACCTCTTCTTAAACGACGAGAACTGACCATCTTGAGAAACTTGGTGGAAGCTTCTGGTGACCAGGGTGAGCTCATCACTAGAACGAGTTCCCGGAGAGCTGGAACGAGGTCCGTGGGAGCACCTCGTAATGTAAGTAGATTCATGAGCTCAGGATCGAAAAACAAGTCGCACTGGAGTGTGAGTGTAGAAAGAAGCGGGGTAAATGATAGAACTCTGTGAAGGATGTTGATATCTTTTACACTTCCAAGCGATTTTGTGACGCGATTTTGTACTTCATTTCGAAGGTCAACCCGGAGGGAAAGTGATGAAATGGAACGAGGGAGATTGAAAAGGAAGCTAGATGCTTGCTTAACGGGCATGTTGAAGATGAGAGTACGAAGGAAAGGGAATTGGAACCAATGTGTTAGGGCCTCATTCCACAACGGTGAAAGTGGTACAGTGCTTTCCCAGACAATTTTCTCCAGGCGTGGAAACGTCTGGACGAAATTGGGTATGATATCTGGTTGCCAAATATCCTGATGAATGAGGTGCTGACACCGCAACGACTCTAGGTTTGAACAGTATTGTATCGCAGCAAAAGCATCATCGGAAGATACTACTGCAAGGGTGAGATGGATAAGCTGAGGCCAAGGACACGTGAAAGGACCACCGAGGCCATCAAGCGTCATCTCGCGGAGGGCACAGACCTTGTAAATGGAAAATGATGTGCCTGCAACGGGGATTAGGTCTCGACTGTCTTTAACCCTCATGTTCCTGAGGTTTGTAAGTCTGCCTAACCTCGATATCTCTCTAATGAGAAATAACCACGTCTCCACATACACACAAAACTCGAGGGATTCTAGTTTGTGGGGATTTCTAACAAAGATCGTGTCAAACACATCACCTCCGGGAATTCCCAGTGACCCTTCTCTACCATCCGCAGTTGGAGAATTGCGTATTTCAATATGTAACCCCATCCTCTGGCTATTCTGGATATAGAGTTGAACTAGACGATTTCTGCCCACCCCTCGCCAAAACGTGTAGTCCAACCTGATACGCGTCCACAATCGAGGTGTAGACCAAGCGACGTGATGCCAATACGAGCATATTGAACCAAGTGCCGTCGGGCAGAAAGGTCGCTGCCAGGCCTTTTTGGGTCGCGATAGACAGATGTATTCAAAAATTGCCCCTAAAATATCCGGCGACAGTCTGTGGGTTGGAGATTGAGTGAAGTTTCGATTCCGTGCCCGTTCTTTTCGAAAAATTTCGAGTGAATGAAAGTGGGCACGACGACTCCGTGATGTTCTGATCAAAGAGGAAAGATATTCGGTCGATTCAGAACCCGACAGTGTAATATCGATCACGTATTCTGGAAGCTGCTCACATTGAGCGATGGGGGATAAGAACATTATGTGAGGGGAGCGTGGATAAGATGGGGTGGGTGGAGGTGGAGAACGAAGAGGACTTTTCTCATACCTTGGTCATTCATACGCCCACACGACGCCACCAAGAGACCAAGAGACGGATATCTAGATTTGCTTACTGGTAGGTTTTCGCGGTTTTACAATAAAATTTTTAATTCCTCTCTGAGCGATCATAGCACGGTGATACGCACCGTAGCGCCACAAAAATCGAAGGCTCCAGGAGTGGACTCAAATACCTAAAACCGCATAAATACGGATGACACTAGCGGGGAACAGTGTCATGCATTACAGTACGGCGCGAAGCCAGTGGCTTCGTACTACTGAGTGACATTGAGGTTACCATATGGTATGATGTATTCAACACCCTGTTGCGTGGAAAGGTTCCGGAGACCAAAGCCGACATATAATGAACGCCACATGAAAGACGCCACGAAGCACTTTCAGGAACATTGAGAACGCCCCATTATGCTGCTGTGCCCTGTGTGGTCTCTTCCGAGGCAATCTAATCCCGAACTCACAGAGGAGTCAGACTAAGTCTGGAGAAGAATATGGGAACTCGTTCCTGATAGTTGCTTGTGGGAGAGGCACCGATATAGAGGTAGGGCAGCCAGCGTTCAACGTTTGTTGGTGGCCACCACTACTACAATGATGTACCATTAGCGGAGGGATTAGCGGAGGGAATGGTAATCTACTGATTTGCTCATCCGAAAACGCCACCATGGCGTGCGACTACTACAAAACACTGCCAATCTGTACAATGTCCTGGTAGCTAAGGGCGTAGGGCGCTTATAAAGTTTTCCTGTGGAAGGGGTTTTGACTACTGCCGGAACAGACTGAGTCCAATTATCACTCACAATACTGGGAACAGAAGTTGAGTGTAAGCTTGTGGATGTGGATATTTGTCGAGCCGCAGCGGCTACAACTGATGGAAAATTGATACACTACCGTTTCATGGGCTGATCATCGATCACAGTGGTGTACGCAGACTACTATCACGCAAGGCCATTTAGCAAGTGCGAATACCATGCCCTTAGCCCTGCAGCTTCGATTATTCGGGGCATCAATTAATACGAGGCCCCAGTTTTTGGTGCAGTCCATCTTCACGATCAGGTCGATGTGTTTTACTTCCAAGCGACTATTTTCACTCTGATAGGGAAATCCTCTTGGAAGAACAGCAACTCGTCGGCAGCAAATGTGAACCAATTCTTCGGGAGTATTCATTTTTTATTTCGCCGCAGGTCGGCTTAAAACTAAAACTAAGTGTGTAATTTCAACGCCACATTATGCTCGAATCGATCAGAAAGGATGTAAAATACTGTACCATCCACCACCTTATATTTGGATTGCATAAATCTACATCCTAGTATTCCCCTGTCAAGTTGAAGCAACTATGCCAGTGTAGGGATAGCCATTTACCTGCTCGTGTGCCTATGGCCATCGCCCATCTCTTGTATGTTACCAATTCTTTCTATACAAACTCTGACATTTTCAGTTTGAGGATTATTTTCAGACCCAAACTCAATCACTTATTATACTTGAATGGTGGCAGATTTGGATACTCTCAAAATAATTCAAAGACTCTTTCTGCTGTATGATAAGTACTGGTGATCTCTTTGATGAATAAACCACCTTTGTTTATAGTTAATAGACAGTGAAAATTTAGATTTATCTCTACTCTTGAAAATTCAGTGTTCAAAAATGAACAAACATTTCCAGCTCTCAATTCATATCTTTCTATAGAATCTCTTGCCTTTAATTTTGACCACTAAGTAACTGTTGGACTGAATTGCATTGGCTTCTCATTTTCATCTGTGTTCTCACTATCATCTCTCCAGAAGCAGGCCAACATCAACTAAGCATATTTTAAAAAAGTAAGTGAAAGAAATTATCCTATCTTCTAGGTCATTCTATGTCTTCAGAGTCATAGAATGATAAAGTTAGAGCACAGGTGAAAGGTTGGAAGCTCTTGAAACCTCAAGAATCACTCTGACAACTTAGAAATTACCTAGTGAACTGCAGACAACTGTAAATAACTAGGAGTCAAAAATACATTCACAAGTTGAACATACAGTCAGGTGATCTACTGACTAAGTGAACAGTTAGTTACCTTATAGCTAAGTCCACATTAACTATTATAAGACTGTACAGAGCATATCTAACATAAAACTATGCTTATGTCTGGAGATCTATACTATAAGAGAACACAACTTTTCACACCCCTCAGACCCTTTGCAATCACTGAATCCCATAGCAAACCCCATGAAGCATACCAGACTCTAGAAAAAATACTGCAGGATTGCAGTGGTCTTTCTTAGTCCAAACACTGAATCCTGCATGCAGACTCTGTCATCTTATGCTTTTCTTGCAACTACTCATATACCTCCACCATCACCTCTAGAGCTCCCTATAGCAACCCAACTGCCTTCTATCTCTGCTGGTAAATTTTTCAGAAAGTTCTGTTCTATCCCTGATCATGCAGACCTCATTATTTCTAATTATGTTAGTACTGATCTACTGTTAGATGTGGTTTACACCTTGTTATCCAACATCCAATAAGATATCTCAGAAGTCCAAAACAAGTTAGTTATGTATTATCTGAGAATACAGAAGACAGGGTTGGAATGACCTTTAGTTTATATGCTGTACCTCTATGGGCCACACTGGTTATATATTTCAGAAGAGGACTTAGAGAACCATAGGTTGAGGGCATCAGAAGATGGAAAGATGTGCTGTTGCCAATACTGGAAGATGGTATCAGTTTTAGTCAATTTTTAGGATAAAGCTAGTATAGTGTAAACTACCAGTTTATATACTAGGTATACTAAGTATACTTAGGATAGTTATCTGGAATAGAACTGCTAAGCAAGTTACTCTAAATACTAGTAATCCTTGGATGTCAGGAATAGAAGTCCATGGAGTTTGGCAAGAAACCAGTGAGGACATCCAAGGGAGAATGGAGAAAAGTAATCTATACTGGAAGAGATTAGGGAGTGTGGATGAGGAAGAAAGCATTATTTGTAGGTTGGAACAAGTGACCAGAATGAAATCTGACATTTACTAGATAAGTATGTAGCCAAGAGTGTATAGGAAAGTTGCTTGTCTTTAGGAACCTTATTTCATTCTCTTAAATTTACCTGAAGATGAGCTGTATCTTAGTGTACTTTTACAATATACCTAGGTTCTTCCAGAGTGCAGACTCTACTAAACTTTGTAAACTTCACTTAGTCACTCTAACATATACTATATCTTAATGATTAGTTTTTATTACTGCTATCTAAACTTGTTTATATTAAGCATGGTTCATACTTGGAATAGTGTTAGAAGTAATCTTCTCAGTCTTATTAGATATAGAATTAATCTCAGGATTACATTTCACTTAGTTAGTATATTACTGTTGTTAGTACAACCATAGTAGAGACATGAAATTTGTGCTTCAAGCTCCAGGAAAATCTAAGTTCTATTGATAGATTACACTAAAGATATAACTTATCTTCAGAAAAACCTAAGAAAATAGAATGGAATTCCTAAAGGTGACAACTATTCTACATACTAGTGCTCTATATTATAATCTCCTGGATTAGCTTACTCACAAAAAATTATAATAACAATATGGCTAGAAAACATTACTGATGAAAGAACCTAGAATGCTAGCTAGAAAAGAAAGAGGGTTCATATGCAACAACAGATAAGACAGGATAATAGAATATATAGAAATACACTTCATAATATTTAATAGTGAGGAGTAGTAAAGTTGGCTGAGTAAACTCTATAGAATTGACAATAGTATTCAAAGCTTGTAGACTAGGGAGAATAGTAAACTCTGTGGAGTTTGGATGTTGGAACTTTATAAAAAAACTGATTCTATTTATCTCTTCTTCTAAATTACTGTAACTTAAAGTAATGGCAAATAGGTGAAATTTGATAGTTGAGAACTCCACTACTCAAACAAACCATAGGGCTTGGAGGTTCAGCCTGTGGAACTCTGCTACTTTATCTAGTGCAAATACATTTGAGGTATTTTTCAAAGAGTTCTCTTTTAGACCAAAGCTCTTTCACTTGACAAGATATTGGTATTTTTTGTAGTACCAGTAGTTATCTAGAATATTTTCAACTTTCTACTCTTCTTGTCCATCTATAAGAATAGAGTTTGAGAAAGACTATAAATGTTTGTTAGATATTGTAAAGAAACCTACTACTTGGGTTAGACTCAAGTTTCAAACACTGCCAAAGTCCACAACCTTTCTCTCTTCCTACCTACTAGTCTCAAACACTACTACTACTTTTGTGGGGTTTTCTAGGTTAACATTGCCATCCAAGCTCTAGAACTTTCTCAGGTACTGTTTCAAAAACAATCACAATTCTACTATCATTTAATGAGCTTTCCACTATCTAGTCAATATTTAAGACTATTTTATCTATATTTCTAAGTACTTGGTGTAATTATTCTGAGATTAGGTCAGCAGTGTTCTGTCTGATATTCTGCTTAATTGGTATGGACTATTTAGATATTTAGAACAGCTATCACCTCTAGAAAACTCTATGTTTTTCTCTTAGAATTTCTTAGAGATTTTAAACTTCATACATCTCATAAACTTCACTTAGTTACCTTAACAAAATTGTTTCTTCTAAGATCTCAAAGCATTGATTGGTTTGGCAGTTTTAGATTGCCCATTCTCATGTTTCAATCTCCCTTCTCTTTTTTGCTTCCTGACTAATGTCTACCTCAAGTGATCATTCTATAAACTCTAATAAAATTCTGAGTTTCTTTTAGTACTATTTGAGAGAAGTAATCAAATATCAGCATACCTTGGAATATAATACCAATAACATTCTCACTAGTCTTATAAGCCAACTGTCAGAGTTGCAAAGTTTAAACCTGAGTTTTTTCTAATTCCTTTTTCCTTTTATCTTTTTTTTCTTTTATTTTATTTTTCTGAACCTAGGGTTAGGATTTAGCATAATATCACAATCATACTGTCACACAACAGTCACATGTCACATGACATGGTCACAGTAATAGTCACAAGTTACATAGTAGCAATGAAAGGATATAGAAGATTCTGGAAAGATGATATCATATAGCATGTTTAACACATGTTGATCTTAAGGCAAAAACATGGTCATTTAGGGTAGGCTAAAGTAGTAGTATCATAGACCATGGAGTTTTAGTATATAAGATAGACAATCCTGTACCAAGTTCCCTATCAAGTTCTCTTGTATTAACCCAATATAAGGTTTTTCTTATTGACCAACCCTATGGTCTTTGAGTTATAACACCAACTCCAATACTTATAAGCATTAGTATTCTATCTTACCTCTATACTTACAGATATTCTTCCTCATTATTTTCAAGACTTTTTTTCTTTACCAATATTTTTGCATCTAAATTCTTCT
>Ga0157357_1000185_pt1 | contig 25716 bp, 15 predicted proteins | sample AttcapACBM1_FD_111485 | JGI IMG/M metagenome (GOLD analysis project Ga0157357, IMG submission 111485) | Fungus gardens microbial communities from leaf cutter ant in Botucatu, State of Sao Paulo, Brazil - Atta capiguara ACBM1 | ecosystem: Host-associated > Fungi > Mycelium > Unclassified ... | reverse complement strand
CCCTCTCTCTTCAGAATTGGTAGTAGGAGGAACTCCCTGCTGAATGTCCATCCCTAAGTCGATTCTGTTAGACATAGGTGGTAGTGAGTTATAGATGTTCGAAGCCGTGTTAGATTGGTTGAAGTGCATCCGATAGACTTGTGGATGTGTGATAGCTAGTTGACGCTCTTGGTGCACAGACATGTTTGATGTTATGCTAACTCTTAACTCTAGGTTCAAAAATAAGAAAATAAAAAGAAATAAAAAGAAATAAAAATGAATCAAGTCTACTATCTTCAATTCTGACATCAGACATAGAAACTCCACTGTAGAAGACTGGGTTTGATAGGAGTACCTTTGTTGTGGAAGACTAAGCACTCAAAGGACTTAAGGTTATTATATTACTGCTACATGGATGTGTTGCAGAAAAAATAGCTATTATAAAAGATAGACTTCTACTAAGATTTGAAGAAGACATCACTACTATAGAGGACAGTCTTCAGAATATATGTACTTGGCATTTAATATTCTTCCTAATAATATTCTTTTGCATTCACAAAAGCTCTTTTAGGGATTTTATATATTTTGTTTCTATCTCTTCTCTTAATTTCTGATATTGATATTATCCCCTTTGAATTCTTTAGCATGCAGTTAAAGACTAGTACTGTACAGTTCTTGTTATATCTTAGCTTAACATCTTTTCTGCTTGACTCCTGTCAATGAATTATAACCTTAACTTCTTTCAGTGTAGACTTTATCTATTCTATAAACTGTGATATTCCTTTTAGCTTTGACTTCTTTTGGTATGGTTTAAATCCTATCTATGGAAGATATCTTGTGTCAAAGAGGAAGAGAGGTTGCTGAGTAGATGAATATATATTGTTGTTGTGCTGGAACTCAGCCAGGAGGAGAAGGTCATGCTAGTTGTCTTGTTATTTACTTACAAAGAGCCATAATTATTGGTCTAGCTCTTAATTGACCTATTCAGTCTATTTATTAGTCTGCAGATGCTAAGTAATGAAGAAAATAACCTCAATTTTGAGCAAGTAGTAAAGTTCTTTTGTAAAGAGTACAACAAATTAGAGTTTGTAGTCGGATATGACATGTGTGAGAAGACTGAAAATTTCATATATAATATAGAAAGAACCTGGCCACTTTTTTAGTACTTACCATAGTGTAGGTTGGAATGAAGCCAATATTATTGAATACTGGATTTACTAGTTATTATTACATCAAATTCTGCAGACTTGGGAAGTTCTATAATAAAGCCTATGCTAATTGTTTCTCATATTACATTTATAATAAGGAGAAAATGCAGTTCACCAATGGACATATATTGAATAAGTTTAGTTCTTAAGCAAAGATTGCATATACTAATATACTGACCAATATATCTAAACATTTGCAACTATTAGTAGTTTTATAGTATCAGTTTAAAGATTTTCCAATATTCTACATATTTGGTAATCTTTGAATCATAGTAAAGAAATATGATGTAGTGATGAAGATCTGGAATGTCAAAAACATAGATCTTATCTTAGAACAGGAGCAAACAATTGATTTTAGACTACTCTGCAGAGTGTATGGACTTTATGGATGACTATTGAAGTTCTTTTGTGGCTACAGCTACTAGGTCTTCTTGATTATCTAACCAATTTCTCTAGTGGATATTTGTCAACAGAGCTTTCTCCTCATCTTCCACTTCTATATTTTTCAGAACTCAAACTATGAGAAACTCTGGCTTGATTAGTACTAAATCCTTATTGTTATAGAATCTTATACTATAGTCAGGCCTTTATAACAAGATGTTGGACTTATTCATTAATCTGCTAAGACAGTGATATAACTTAAAATCAAACTTTGTGAGGTATAATGACTACTGTACTTGTCTGCAGTTAAGCTTCTTGGTTGTTATAAGATACTTGAAGTTTTTGTAATCTGTCTAGATTTCAATCAGAGTTTCCATACTTTTCAGGAAATGCCTCTACTTTTTTAGAGCTTGGATAACTACCAATATTATCTTGTCATAGATCTTATAGTTTGTTACATCCTATTCTAGCTATATCTGTCTCAACCTATAGATAATGCTTCTTTTCTCATCTGTATTCTCAGACCTCTTCTAGTATGGATTGATCATCTTCATTCTATCTCAAATATTCTTACTAAACTCTTGCCAACTTCATATATTTCCATCTCTGTCATTTAAAGATCATTAGAAACTGGGGTAATTTACTTAGCAGTCTTCATTTCTAGATAACTATCCTAAGTAGTATACTTAGTATATAAGCTAGTAGTTTACACTGTAATAGCCTTGTCCTAAAAATCAACTAAAACTGACACTATCTTCTAGTGTTGGCAACAATATACTTCATCATCATCTTGTGGCCTTATCTTCTTAGTCTTCTAAATACTCTTCTAAAATATATAACTAGTACAACTTATAAAGGTATTGTCACATACTATTTGACATCCACTTTTTTCCAGTGTGGATTACACTCTATTCTATCACCTATCAATTCAAGGACTAAACCCTGTATTTCTTATCAATTTTATGAAGTTTCAAATGAGAATTCCCATGGTACCCAACAACCTAGAGTATGCACAGCAGTAGAATATTATTAGATTATCATTTCCATATTTAAGAACATTAGATACCATATACTGTTTTTTAATCTGATAATTAACCTAGACTTATACTATATTCATCTCAACTCTCTTCTAAAGCTTCTGTCCTCTGAGAATATAATTATATAATGTATAGACTAGGCACAATATTATTGAAGCCAAGATTGTTATCTGTATAGTATCTCTTCTAGTCTCTATCTAATTTACAGTTGCTATGTCTAGCTCTTATTTCCATCTTCTGTGTTACATTTGCAGATATTCTTAGCAAGTATGAATTACCTCTAACAAACACAGCACACAAGCTAAAGCCAAAAATCATTCCAAATCCTGCTTTTGCATTCTTAGATAATACTTAACTAACTATTTAGACTTCTAAGAGACCCTTATCAAATCTTAGATAATAAGATATAAACTGTGTTTAATATAGTTATATCCTACTATAGACAAGTATTTGCTAAAGAATATACTTGGATGCTATTTACTATCTTTTTTAAATTGTTGGAACAGAACTGCTTTAGTTACAAAGTGTTAGAATTGTGAACAATAAACTCAATTTTTATTTTATTTTTACTCAAGGTTAGTATTTAGCATAATATTACAAACTATCATATATTTGCTACATGTCATGGTCATATAATCATGTGACATAATGAAAAGACATAAAAGGTCTCAGAATAATGATATTATATTACATATCAATAGCATATAATATACATAGACTTTAGATGGTGTAGAGATATCTAGAGAGGCCAAAACTAGTACTATGGTAATAACTGTCTTTAGTACTGCAAAGACACACTGTTGGTCTGGATCCCAAACCCAAGTAATATGGCTATCAGTAATATTAAAGAAAGAGCAGGCTATGTCCAAAAAGTTATAGATAAACCTACAATAGAAGTTGGTAAATTCTAGAAATACCTACATATTTGTATGACTGTATAAGGTTAGCCAATTGCAAACACTGGCTATCTTAACAGGGTTTATTGCTATCTGATCTTCAGAAATTACCAGTCCTAGGTACTCTATCCACTACTTGTTAAACATATACTTTTTAAAGTATCAAAATAGCTTGTGCTTAGTCAGAACTTTGAAAACCTTGTATACTGCCTTGTGATGATTTTCTAAGGTCCAAGTAAAGATGAGAATATCATCCAAATAAACTATTATAATCTCTTTAACTATGAGATCCTGAAAAATATCATTTATTATAATCTGGAATGTCATAAGACCATTAGTCATACTAAATAATATTACCAGAAGTTTAAAAAGACCATAGTTTGTGCAAAAAGCAGCTTTCTACTCATCTCTAGACTTGATGCAGATATTGTTATAACCACAGCATACATCTATATTTATAAAATATCAGGCATCTTGAAGCTTAGACACTAGTTCAGAGATCAGTAATAAAGAATACCTATTTTTCACCATTACAGTACTGAGAGCTTTGTAATCCTGAACCAACTATGAAAAACTATTCTTCTTCTTAATAAAAAGTACTAGTGTAACCATTAGAGATTTGAAGAGATATATACAATCTGTAATAGTGGTTGTTAGGGAGCACATCAAATCTTTTCTTAGCAAATACCAACTTAAAGTTCTAAATGTACAGTGAGAGTTATGGGATATTTCTAACAACTGCCTAAGCTTGTCTGAAAACTAAAGAGAGGTTCTGAGAAGTTGTGGTAGTAGTACAAAGATCCAATATCTCACAGTTTGGAAGCATTCCTATTATGTAAAAGAAGTCACCAGTCTCAGCAGAAAAGCATATAGGATTGGAGGTTAGTAGACTTTTACTTCCAGAGCCTTTTATTACTATAGGGAAGGGACCAGAGTAGTACATATCTAGAGCTCTTATCCTTAACTGATTAGTCTTGTGGACATCTTAACAACCTGAGTAATAGATAGAGCAGCAAGTCATAAATACTTCTCTCTTCTACTAGTCAACCTCAGGGTTGTAAGATTTTAACCAGGTGAATCTGAGAATAAGATTCTATTTTCTAAGGCTCAAAACTGCAAGAAGAGTGTATTCTGCATGTGTCTTATACTAAGAGATGATATCAACCACTTTAGATATCTGGCCTGCCTTATTATAAACTGGTATGGGCTTGGACAATTTGCAGATGTTGAGGTAGTGTCTTTCTACAAAACTTCTGTTGATAAAGATACCAGTAGCTCCAGAGTTAACCAGAGCTTGCACAGAGAGAGACTGAGAGGTGTCAGTGGTCTCAAGTATAACAAGAAAGTGGAGAAAAATTTATAAACATTGAGAGTACTGAAAGTAAAGCACAGGGGAAGTCTTTTTCCCATCAAGGGCAATGAACAGAAGACAATGGGTGCAGAAATGTCAGAGTCTTAGGTGTGTTTTCTAGGTTACTGTTAATACGGTGAACCTATTATTTAGCAACTGGAGTGCACATATTGTTGGTTGCTCTACACAAAATCCTGGATCTCTATAATGTTATCAGAAAGATTCTTAACCTCTGCAATCTCTGGTTTCAAATAGTATTTTATGTCTATGTTTTTCAAGACATTCAGGTTCTCCATTAACTTTTCCTATTGTTCAATAGTTTAAGTGTGGATAGTATAGAGTTTTTATATTATATCTATATCTATGGGAACTCTGGGAGAAAGTACCAGTATCTAATGCTGTTATAATGCTAACACTATAAGATAAAGTGGTTAATGCAAGGGGGTAGTGATAAAACTTTAGCTGAGTAGAATGTAAAGGTTGGAGCTAGAAATAGGAGTGGTTCTCTAATTTGATTGAAAAACTTCATTAGCCTATTGTGCTTAATCAATATATCTAGTGGTCTCAAACTATACAAATAGAGTAGTGTCTTTGAGGCATTCTACTAATAGAGTGGCTATTTGGTTTTAAATAGTAATCTGAAGTCTATAGTGAAATTTAATCATTATAATATATGAGTCTGTATAGCAAACCTTTAAGATTAAAGTTTGAAATTCATCTAGATATTCCTCTATAGTATAGCTTCTCTGTTAGTATGCTGTTTCTTCTAGTTAATTGATTGTTTCTACAGTGGTATTGATAGAATAAAACTGGGCCTGGAAAAGTTCTTCAAACTTTAGCCAGGTGGTAATAGGAAAGATATCTATATTAAACTCTTCTCTGAATAAGCTCTTGGCTCATTTCACAGCTCAGTTACTTCTGAAAAAGGAGAAGGCCCAAATATCTTGTCTTAGTTGTAAGAGAACTGGTTTACTGACAACTGAATATAAAGAGAACAGATGCTAAGGAAGACACATCTCATATATCAATTATCACTAAAGTCTGATGGCAGGGGAACATAGAGTCTAAAGTAATAAGATGGTTGATAGATGTAAGAGTATCAGTGAGAGATAGAGGTCTTGTTATAGGGAGAGAGAGTATATCTACAAATATAGGAGTAGGATTGGAAATCAGAGTATACAGATCTTGGAGTTAGTTCACAAGACTAGCTAGTATAGTATTAGTATTGTGTTTTAAGGCATGTTAGTACTTAGCTACTTTCTATAGATAATACTAAAAGAGTTTTAAGGCCTCATTTGTGTTGACAGGGATCATTGGATGATTACTAGAGATGAATATCTGTTGAGAGATAAGAAAAGATAAGAGAAGTTGAGACATGAAGGTGGATAGTTTGCAACTATCAGACTTTATTATAACTCCAACATAAATTTAATTTAGTAAATACTTTTTTTATACCAATATTTTCTACAATATCTGAGATTAAGGGCAAAGGATAATTATTTTTGATAGTCCATTCATTTAAAGATTTATAGTCTTGCACTATCTTCTTCTTACTATCCTTTTTCTCTACAAAAAACACTAGTGTTATTTGAGTAACTTTGAGGGCCTAATATACCATTTTCTCTCTTCTCTCTAAACAAGAGATAAAATTTCTCTTTTTGTGGCACAAAAACTTTCTTTAACTCAATCATGTTATTACAAACTCAAGACTTTAGAACAAGTCAAGAGAAAGAATCTTATATTAGAGTTAACACATGAAAACTCAATAGAGTTTCTAGTACAAGATTGTCTATCTTACTTTATCTTTAACTCTGTCAAAAAGTCTCCTGTTGATGTAAATTCTAATTTTTTTGCTTCTAAATCTTCCAATATATTCTCTTTCCAAATGTCTGTTAATCCCCTTTGTATGTATGTTAATATCTACTGAACTTGTTCTTCTACCTCTGTATTCCTTATTCTCATTCTAATATACAATTCTTATACTATTAAAAACCTGCTACCTATCCTACTTCTCTATTAAACAAAGGCAGTTTTGCTATCTCTGCTTGATATACAATTCTAGGCCTCTGAGCCTCTTTCTCTTTCTCTCTTGTTTCTTCTACTTTTGTTGCTATTGCTGCTATCTGTTCTACTTGCTGTCTTATCAGAAACTGCAACTGCTTCACTTGATTGTGTTGACTCATATTATATCAAGGAGGGAAATAAATTAATAAGGGTACTAAAGATAATAGTGGTAGTGTGAGAGGAAATAATGTTTTTAAAAATAGTAGAAAGAAGCTAGTGCTAGCCTTGCTCTCAGACTTATACTCTGAACTCAAAATAATCTTAGTAAGTATTAGCAGGCTTTCTTTTTGTCCTGCTTTATTGTCACAAACTTCATTCAGCTTGTATCTCCATAACTAGTAAACTGATTTTTACAAACTAAGTTGTGCTGGAAAGCCCCAAATGAGCACTATCTGCACATATGTGGAATGTACAAAAGTGACAACAAATGACTGAGATATCAGGCCATCAGTAGCTGTAAAAGCTTTGTCTACTAATATCTCATAAATGGCTGAACAAATTCACACAATTGATGTTATGATTGATGTCTCCAGGATGTAGCATGGAGAAGGGCAAAGGGTATGATGACATGATCAGCTGTGCCATAGTAGTCTCAGTCAGCACCTCATATAGTAGGTACTACAACCTTGCTTTATTCTGATGGCCTCCTCATATTATATGCCTCATGTACTGTACATGGTTTCCTCATTTCACTCTCTCACTTTAGTATATATAGCGTAGATACTCTTCTGTATTCCTATGCTTTACCACTTGAATCCTATCCCTTAATCTCTTCTCAAGTCTTCACCTAAGTGCAACCTGAGCTTTAGCTTAAGATCATAACAATTGAACTTGCATTGGAAAGTGCTCATCAATCTGTTTACAACGATATATGATGTGTCTCAAAGCAATAAGTATTGGTAGAGATATAAGTATATCAATATAGTAACATAATTAGTTACCTTCTAAAATTAGCCTGACAGCTGCTATGACAGATGACAGCTCTTATCAGATATGAGTTTTAATCATGTGATGGCAATAGCTTGTGTATGGACCATCACTCTTTTGTATATATACCTCTGTGTCTGAGGGCTAGACCTCAGACTTAACAACATCAATTATTTCTGTTGATACTACTCATCACCTATTATCATTATCTCCTTATACTGAACCTCTGAAACATCATTAAGTTCAAGTATCACAACCAGTGAGTAGCTCATTTATGATACTTATACTTTCTACCAACTACCTTAATTATTAACTACTACATTCTTCTACATAGACAAATCACAAGTGAGCCTGTAACATAGAGCTAATATTTGAAAATATATATAATATATCCACAAAAGGTTGGTATACCTATAACACACCAGTAGGCTTTGATACACTATATACAGCTAATCTTCTTCTACCTGGCTAGTATATCTCTTATACCTAGGGCCTAGTAATTCTTCTTGACTAAAGATAGTGTTGCCTTTAGTTGAAGATGATGAGAGAGTAAAAGAAAAGAAAAGAGGGTTCTGTATTGAATAGTCTCAAGAAAGGAATCAAATTCTAATGTTATGACTTGGACTTAAGTATAAGAACAAAAGAAAAACTTAATAGAGTTTCCAGTACAAAGTATCTATCTTTATATATATGCTAGGCTAATAGTCTGTATATGACTATATATTATCTATTATAAAGGCTATATGTTATATATAAGGTTAACATATAGTAATTATGTTGTATGATATTATTTATTCCAGATCCTTCTATATCTTTCTCTATATTATATGATAATGTAACCAAATATGTGACAGATGTTATACCTTTATCATGTTTTGTAATATTTTATCACTATGTCTCAACCAAGTCTAAATAGAGAAAATTAGAAACAAAAAATAAAAGAAACAAAGTCTACCATCTTTGATTCTGACAAGTAGTATTGAATTTTATAAGTATATATACAGTAAGATGTTATAAGACGAAAGTATGGACAGACTTTGGCTAGAGTTAGCCGGATATAGATAAGTAATTAATTATTAGTCTACAACGGATGAAGAGCACATGACCTGGAAGTCATGTGACAGAGTCTAGAATAGTCTGGAAAGACTAATGGTCTAGAAGGATCGGAAAGAGTCTAGAAGAAGTTAGGGTTAGAGATAACGTCAAGGGACAATGGTTCCTCATGGTGTACACATGGTGCACACATGGTGACGGAGATTAAAGAGTATGACATCAGAGCACATGGATATGGCATGGTGGCCTTGAGGTAGAAGCATGGTAGATGAATAATAGGATATGAAGTAGACACATTGTTGTAGCATGGACTACCTTGTATTTATATAAATAGAGGAGCAATACAGCGAGGGCTCCTTGTCAAGTTCTTTTGTAATCCCCACTACTAGATAGCCTACTGAGAGCTTTGCTGAAGTCAGCATACTATGAGTGCCGTTTTGGCAAGTGGTTGCTACAACACAAGAGATTTAGAAATACCTATGGTTTCTAAGAATACAGCAAGATACTCTAGGTATTAAAAATACTGATGGTTGGGTGTATAGAAAGGCATTTTTTCTATTTATGGTGGTGAGAAAGAGAGAAAAGAGGCAGAAAAACAGATATGTTTACAGAATCACTGAAATCTTCACTATATTCTTTTATAAAAAGTGTAATCAACTTATTTATTAGTGGCCAGAGTGTACAGATCACTAATTACTTTACATAAAATCCTATTTGTCTGATCTGTCTTCTATATCAGAAGTATTGGTAGGTTCCAACTATTGTATTTTTACAGGGTATTCCAAGATCAGATAAGTTGGGCTTTTACATTAATAATATCTATTACTCAGAGTAAAGATAGTATTTGCAAATTGTATTTACCTTTATGAGAATACTGAGTACAGAGAAGGATTATGAAAGAGCCAGAAAGAGTAGCAGAAGTAGCTTTAGAAGGTTACATGGTAGGAGAGAATGAGTAATTGTTGAAGGTACAGAAGTAGCTTTCTAATTTGACTGAAAAGCCTTATTCACTTGTTAGGCCTAGTTAATATATTTGGCTACCTTAAAGAGTATATATCATTAAAATATCCCACTGATAGAATAGTAATTTGGTCCTGGATTCTGTTGGGAAGACTGGATAGAAATACAGAGTTTTCATGGAGCTCTCTGGAAAATCATAAAACATAACTTATCTCTAGAAAATTCTAAGAGAATAGGATAGAGTTTCTAGGTATGATAGCTACTCTAAATACTTTCTAGTCTATTCTAATATGTCAGAGATTTTATTATCTAAGTATAGAAAGTACTTTAGTAAACAGAAACTGTTAGGAATAGAAAAACTAATTGAGCAATAGTTAAGTGTAAACTGCAAAAGTCCTGAGTATGGGAAAGTAGATTAAAAATATGTGTAAGGTTGATAGAATATTACAGAGTTCATTAGAGTTGGCAATTCATAGGGGTATAGAAAAGAGAGAAGTGGATAACATACTTGTAAACAACTTGGAAATGCCTACAGTATTAGAGAATAGGTCAGTACTAATACATAGAGTAATAGGTAGTTATATGGAGGAACTGTTAGGGCATCTTAAGTATACAGTAGAACAGAGCATACCTTCAAGGAAATCCTAAGAGAATAAAATAAAGTCTTCTAAAGACAGTGGCTACCATAAGTACTTCTACAGTCCATACTAATCAAGTAGAATAGTTATGATATAAATAGAGAATAATGGAGACTAGGTGGCCAGAAACCTTGATGAAAATATCTCAAAGGTTGCCTAGATGGGAGAAAATATAGAGGGATGCTAATGAGACTAGTGGTAGCAAGTACAACTTAGGGTGGTAGCACTACAGGCTTTTATTGGGGTTTTTATTGGTCATCAAACACTATAGGCTTTGCATAGGGTTATATTTGAATGAAAAACATTGTAGGCTTTTAGGATGAAAAGTATTAGGTTCTCTTACAGAAACTCTAAGGATGAGAAATCAGAGTTGGTGAAGTTTGTAGATAAAAACTCTGAGTGAACATTCACAGGATTTACTGGTAAGTTAATCCCTTATAAATTCCTATCTGAAAATCATACCTAAATTTTGCTATTATGGTTCAGATATTAGTGTGTCATAGTATACTTGGACCCATATATTTTACTTTAATTTTCTTTTTCTTTTATTTCTTTGATGATGAAGATTCATGTGACTGTAGTCACATGACATGATGTCATAAGCCTAGAATATTGTGGAAAGAACTAGAAGAAATGATATTAAGATATATATCTATAGTATATTTATCTTATAGTATATATATGATATACTCATAGCTGACATATGGACATTAGGGTAGAATTATTCATTGATAGCATGGACTATGTACTAGTAGTATAAATAGGGTACCAATACATTAGAGACTTCTTGTTGAGGTTTTTTGTGATTTCCATAAGATTCTTCATTATAAGACTATTTAGTAAACTGTTGACTATCTTGGTTAGTAGTTGTTATAATACAGTGTATCTGGCTTCTATGATAAGAGTCTGAGATTTGTTCAGGTAGCTCTCAATAGTATAACTTCATTAGTAGTAGCTAAAGCCTTTTAACTTGTTTACAGCTTCTGCTTCTATATTGATAGAGAAAAATTATGATTAGAAGTAGTTTTCAAACTTAGGCTAGATAGAAATAAGAAAGATTCCAGCAGTGGATTCTTTCCAAACAAGGCTTTCAGCTCACTTGGAAGTACAACTACTTTGAAAGAAGAACAGAGTACAGAAAATATTATTCAGATCAGAAGTAAACTAATCTATTATCACATACTAACCTAACTGTATTTATCATCTATCCCAGATAGCACTAATCTCATCCAAACTCACTTATTCTCTTCTAGAACAGATTGCACTACATTCTAATTATCTATCACTTCATAGATAAGAGTCTCTTCATTATACAACAAAGCCTAGAGAGTTCTAATTGACAAACTCAGAGAATACCTCTTTTTGTATTTAAGAACTATGGCTTTTTTTTCTAAGTCAACAATTTATTACATGGGGCACAATGGCAGTCTGTACCTACAGGAGGAATTATGTAGGGAGTATCAATACCCTAACTTTTTTATGCAGTTACCCAATACAAAGGACTACTAAGAAATTGAACCCATAACCTTAAGTAAGTTTGAGATAGGCATAATATACATGGACAGGGGACTCTTCCACTATTCTATCTCTCCCCCTAAGAACTATAGCTATCATATATAGTTTCTTAGTTTGATAATTAATTTGGATTAAGTATTACACTTATTCTTAGTTGAACATCCAAGTATTCTTGTTCTAAATTACAACTATATAATGAAGTTAAGCTGGGCACAACATCTTATAGTTGAAGCCAAGATCATTATCTGCATAGCACTCTACTTCTATGTCACTTCTGTGTCTATTCCCACTCAGTTCCTGAATTGATTTGTCTTCCATGCTATATTTATAAATCTACTTGACAAATATGAATTGTCCCTTTAACATCTATAGATAAGCAGATATAAAGAAAGCAGAAACTAAGAAAGACACATTCAATTAAGTGATCTCTTTTAAATTCATAGAAGATAGAATATTAGGTCTTTGATAATACAAGATAGTTCTAGTAGGAGAAAGATTAATAGTTCTTGAGTTCTGAAGTTAGCTTATAAAACTAGTAAGAATATTGTTCATAGATATTTCTAAAGTATTGTGAAACTTAGCTACTTTTCGGAGATAATGCTATAAGAGGCCCAGAGCTTTACCTATGTTGGTGGGATTTCTAAGAAATTTTATAAGCATAGATATTATCTAAGAAGCAAGGAAAGATAAGAGAGGTTGAGATATTGGCAAAGATGATCATAAATCATTAGTTTGTGGAATTATTCTAAGGTTCTTTAGAGATATTTTGTTCTGCTATCAGAATAACTAAGTAGAAGTATAAAAGATACTTCAAAACTCTAGAAAGAATCTGAACTATATTGAATATGCTATATTCTACAAGAAGGTAGAACATTGCTGAAATAACTATATTATGATAGTATCAACATGGTCAGAGATGAATAAAAATAATAGAACTTTCTAAAATACTAAATCTAGAAGTGATTATAGCTTATTTCAGATAATGTTGAAAGAGTAAGTATGTCAAGAGATATTAGCAATACTATAAGTCCAGATTCACTCTACAGAGGCTTAGTTACACTCCTAAACTGGTCATTACCTAGACTAGTTCCTAATAAACTGGTAACTGTCTCTATCTTATCCTGATTCCTATTGTTTAGTCTATTACAATAGTACTATAGTTATTTAGTTAATTATAGTTATAAATATTGATTGGTCAAGTGTACAGACCATATACTTAGACTATCTTACTATAATATATATGGTAGTAGCATAACAGTAAAATATCTTACTCAAATATCATTGGAGTTCTTGAGCACTTACAACTTCTCAAGTAAAAATAATTCTTTTACAAAGTAGAAGTGGAATAAGATAAAACTTAGATAGTAGTATAGATAATGATTATTGTATTAACCACTGCTAAAAAAGCAGTAATGTATACTCAGTGAGAAACTTAGAGATTCAATATGTCTAGCAAGTTTAAAAAGAGAAACTTGATAAGAAGTTTTTAGTTTTTTAGTATACTATTGTTACAAACTTCATTCAACCTATATCTCTACAACTAGTATACTGATTCTCACAAACCAAGTTATACTAAAAAGCACTAAATAAGGGCTATTTGCATATATGCAGGATGTACAAAATGTTGTGGCAACCACTAACCAAGACAGTCAATAGTATACTAAGTAGTCTTATAAAGTAAGAGTCTTATAAGAATTACAAGAGAACTTGACAAGAAGTCTCCAATGTATTGCTACTCTATTTATATTACAAGTATATGGTCCATACTAGTGATGAATAACCCTACTCTGAAGTTCATATATTGTTCATGAATATACTATATATATATTATGAAGTAAATATGCCATAGATATATACCTTGATATTATCCTTCTAACCTTTTTTCTTACATTCTAGGCCTATGACATAATGCCATGTAACACATCATGTGACCATAGTCATGTCCCTCTTCATTATCCAAGAAATAGAGAAAAGAAAAGAAAAGAAAAAAAGAAATCAAATCAAAGAAAATAGATCAAAATAAAATAAAATAAAAATAAAACATAAGAGTCCAAGCATATCATGATAGTACCCCTTCCAAAGTTACACTTCTAGAAGAACTTGTCTCCCTTTTCCTTTCCATCTTGTCCAACTTCTTTTCAACTTCTTTAAATACTTATCTTCAAACTTCTTATTATTCCATCTAAACAATATTTTTATAGTATACTTCCCCAGTAATTCACTTCTTTTAAACATCTCTGCCTCCAAATTCAATAGTTTTACTTTCTCTTTCCTCATATGTACTTTTCTTATCTTCTCTTCTCTAATCTCTTTCTCAAATTTCTCTACTAACTCTATCATATTTCCTAAATTCTCTAACTCCTTCCAAGTATCTTCTTCTGCTATATAACCTTTCCACCTAACCAAATACTTTGGCTTTCCCCTCACATCTCTTCTATTCAATATCTTCTCAATTTCATATTCTTTCTCTCTTTATCTCTACTGAAGAAGATCCCATCTTCTTCTGTCCCTCTACCTGCTCTTGATACAATGATATTCTACTCATATTAACTACTGGGTGAATCTCTATTGATGCTAGAAATTCCAACTCCACTGTATTTTCTGATATAATTTTCTTTATTTTATAAGATCTTACAAACTTCTTTGTCTTCCTATTCCTCATCTTCCACACTAAATCTTTCATACTCAACAATACTCTATCTCCCACCTTATATTCTCTTGCTTCCTTTCTATTTCTATCTATATATATTTTCATTTCTTTTTGTGATTTTATCAATGCTATCTTTACCTCCTTATGCATTTCTTTTATTTTCTTCACAAACTCCTCTGCTTTCACATGCTTTCTCTTTTTTCTTATTTCAAAGCCCATTCTTAGCTATCATCCATAGTTGACTTTAAACAGTGATAACTCTGTCACTATATATACTTTGTTGTTATAAGCAAACTCTGTAGTTGTCAACTATTCCAACTAATTGTTTTGTCTATGATTGATGTACATCTTTAAGTACTGTTCTAGCTTCTGGTTTGTTCTCTCTGTCTGTCATTTGTGGATAAAAAGCTGTTGATTACTTTTTTTCTATTCTCAATATCTTGTTTAACTTCTTCATTAATTCTGTCACAAACTATGGACCTCTGTCCAAATTCATACTCTCAGGCAACCCATGCAACTTTCACTATATTCTCTTTCTTCAATGTCATCAACTGTTTTTGTAAATTTAATATCATTTCATTGTTCTTCCTCACTTGCTCCAACAGTTTCATTGCTTTTTCTTCTCTCACATCTCTAATCAATCCCTTTATGCTTATCTGATCAAAAATGTTTGTATCTGACAACCAAAAAATAATATCCTAAAAGTTTTTTTTATAAGTGTCAGTTAGTATTCTTCTTATCTAATATCACACTATTTACCAACTATCTGTCTACTACCCTACTAACTACTGCTCTAATAAACACTAGCTATTATTCCTAAGAAGGAAATCTCTACTTTAGACATTTCCTTACTAGATAAAGCTATTCCTCTGTATAGAAATATCACAATAAATCTTTAATACAAGACTTATACACAAAAACAACAAGTATACTAAAACAATATCACCCACTTAAACAATAAGTATGTCTAGATACTAATCTGGGCCTAGTCAATACTATTTATAATAGTCTTCCAGTAACTGCTACCTACTTCTTAAGCCTAGGGTCCAGTTATATAAAGATTATAACAATTGACCACACTGGTCACATAGTAAGAATGATAAGAGAATAAAGTTAAGAAAATCATATAATGTAGTATTCTTGAAAAAAGTCAAGTTCTACTATTATGGCAACTACTAACCAAGATGGTTAATGGCTTACTAAGAGTCTTATTAACAAAGAATTTCATAGGGATTATAATATATATTTTATAGAGATACAAGTATATCAATGTAATAATATAATTAATTATCTTTTAAAATTAGGCTAATATTTACTATGATAGATAAAAGCCCTACCAGGTACAAGTTCTAATCATGTGATAAAAATAGCTTACATATAGACTATCACTATTTTATATATATACTTCTATATTTAGAGATTAGACCTTAAACTTAACAATATTAATTATCAATTTTTATCAATTATCAATTATTATTTATCCCTCATTATTATTGAACTTCTAAATCATTTTTAAACCTCTAAAAGTATATCCAAGATTTAGATATTATAAACAAGTAGTTTATTTTGTGATAATTATATATATATATATAAGTTCTACATAGTCTGTGCTATCAATAATAACTCTACCCTAATGTCCATACTTTTTCTATAAGCTTTACATAAAGATAACATACTATAGTTATATTAATATAATTTGTTTTAGTAACTTCTTTATTCTTTCTTAACAAGTAATTGTGATTATAAGTTTTATCATATGCTTTTACAACATTATATCATGTGACACCTTATATGCCCTGTTTTATTTCCAAGTCTAAATTTAAAAAAAGAATAAAAATAAAATCAAGAAAAATAGATAATATAAATATAAATATAAAATATAAAAGTTCAAACACATCATGACACAAAGATCAAATACTCAAACTTTGCCTCTAGCCCCATTAAACCTTATAGTATTCTCATTCCCCATTAATTAATACTTCTTTATCTCCACTAAACCATATAGTCTTTTTTAAGCTAACTCTATTAATTCTTGTAGTCAAATCTCACTTGAAATTGCTCAATGTCCAGATACTACCTTACTCTGATTATTGCTGCTGTGAGCTCCTTTGCCTTTCTAGTAAATTATAAGGAGACCTTTTGCTTTGTCTAAATTCAAATCTATAGCATTTACCAAAACCCAAGTTAACTATATAGTTTTCTTGTTTTCCAAGTTCTACACTAATGTTTCACTACAATACTATTGGACTCTTTTAATCTTTGCAACACTGCTATAAACTTCTGTATACTCTCTTATAGCTATTAACCTGCTGTTAAAATTATGAACATTAAACTTAAAACTATTTTTTTCTTTCATTTTCTATTTTGAGGACTTAGGGTTAGGGTTAGTATGATATTATATGTCATAGTCACAAATAGGTACTAAAATAAATAGTATTATTACAATATGTTTAATATATATTGATCTTAAGAATAATATATAACTTTTAGAATAGGTTAATAGTACTGTAGTATAGACTAGTAACTTAATATATATAAGATAAACAGTTCTGTACTAGAAGCTCTATTGAGTTCTTTTGTATTACCTAATACAAGGTTCTTTCTTATTGATTTACTCTAAGATCTTTGAGTTATAATATTAGAACTCAATATTCCATTTTGAAACTGCTTAGCTCAGAGCCTTTCCTCCACTTACTCTTTTTTCATTCTCAACCAAGAGACAATACTATCCTTTAGTTAAGAAGAATAGCCAGACTCTAGGCTTAAGTAATATACTAGTTAGACAAGAGAAGTCTAGTCATTCAGATTGCATTAAAGCCTACTAACCCCTTTTAGGTATATTACCTCATGTGAACATATTAGATAGTACTTTCATACTAGAAGCTTTGTATTATAGTGTTCTCTTATAATCTGTTCATATAGGAGAATAGCAGTGGTTCTTCAAATATTGTTCAGAGTAGAATATTCTTTTTAGGATGAAATTGTATACAATTTTGTGAGGGCAGTAGTAAGTAGTAGTCAGTAGAGGTAAACAAGAAGAGTATTACTAGCATCAAGTTCAGAGTATGATTCTAAGAGTGAGACTAGCACTAGCACCTCTCTCTTACTATATATACATCTTCTCCTCCCATACCACTACTATTCTCATCACCATCAATACCTATTGATTTCCCACCCCTTTATTACAACATGAGTCAATATAACTTATAATAAATAATCTGACAGTGGCAGGAATAGCTTGTAGCAATGTAGGCACAAATCCAAATACTGTTGGTAGCAAAAGAAACAGTAGTAGTACCTCTTTGACCCAACATTGAGTCAAACATAGAAGTAGCTAAACCACAAATATTTGATGGAAAGGTAGGAAAGATGTCTAGGTTTCTAACAGTATACAAGTTATTTGTTAGGATAAGGATGAAGAAGGCAGCAGTAGAAGAACAGATTCAATGGGTGTTATTATATGTGTAGGAAGAATTAGCTGATATTTGAAAAGAAAATATTTTGGAGGATTTAGAGACAGATGCACTAGAATATACAACAGTGGGGGAGTTTTTAGTAGATTTAAGGAAAGAAATAAAGGTAACAGAGTTGAAGAAGGTGGAGCAAAGAACTAGAACAATAAAGAAGTTTTTTCAAGAGTTTAGGAGAGTGGTAAGAAGAAGTAGATATGAGGGAAGATCATTAGTAGAAGAGTTTAAGTAAGGAATAAATAGTGTAATCAGAAAAAAATTTATGGAGATAAAAAGGTCTCCCAGAAGTATAGAGCAGTAAATTTGGATAGGCATTGGAAGAAAAGTAGATGAGAAGAAGAAAGATTGAGGGGAAGAAAAGAAAGAGAAGCTCTAGCTCAAAAAGTAAACACACCAACAACTACTGGTAGGACACAAGAGCAATGAATGTCTCAGCTCCAGATGTAGCCTAGGAGGCAGAAGGTATTAGGGCAACTAGGTGGAAGAACCTAGCACTTGAAACCTCTAGGAAATCCTAGGTCTATTGCCTGAGGAATACTAAACTACACACTTACCTCTAAGAAATTCTAAGAGGACAGAATAAGGATTCCTGAAGGTGAAGACTACTTTATATATCAATAGATCCATTTTAATGTATCAGAATTCCAATTACATAAGCAAGGAATGATAATACTCAAGTAATTAGGAACAGTTTAAAATAGAGTAACTGAAATAGAAGAGAGCCAGAGTGCTTAACAAGTACTTCTAAAGTATAGAAAGTGGATGTGAAAATGTACAGATGATATTAGAAGACTTCAGAAGATCACAGAGTGTTGCAGAAGAGCAAGGGAGTGTGGAAAAGTAAGTTTAATGATATATCTAGATGGTTAAGAGTATTGGTGTATAGCTTGAAGGGTTTGGAGCATGGAAAATTGGACGAGCAGATAAGTGTGGATGTGGGAAGAAGTCATTGATCATGGATCAGCTAAAAAAATATGGAAGAAAAAGAGCTTGAAAGAGCCAGTCCCCTTACAGAAGGTTTAGCAGTAAACACTAGCAAGGTCTGTTCCAATGGAAGAAGTGGAGAGGCTGAATGCAGTGGTGGTCCAGGACCCCTGCAGGAGCAAGAAGGAATATAAGGTGAAATAAGAAAGAACCCTTATGCAATGAATGTGGATAGGAGGAGGAACTGTTATAGTTATAGAAGATTTGGCCACTTAATGAGAAATTGCAGAAATTAAGGGATAATAGTGGGATCATGTAATAGAGACAAAGAAGGGATTTGTACTAAGAAAGGGAAAGGTATGTCTGCTATCAAGGGAGGAGAGATACAAGAGTTTGTCAAAGAATAATTGAGGAAAGAATATATTAGATCCTTAAAGTCACCTCAAACAACATCTATGTTTTTTGTAGAAAAGAAGGATGATAAGAAGAGGATGGTTTAGAATTATTGGTATTTAAATGAATAAACAATTAAAAATAATTATTTCTTACCATTAATCTTGGATATTATAGAGAAAATAGATACAAAGAAGATGTTTACTAAGTTAAACCTAAGATAGGAGTATAATGATGTATGTATTAAGGAGAGATAAGTAGAAGGTAGTGTTCATAAGGTAGTGTTCATAACTCTAGAAAGGTCATTTGAACCAACTGTAATATTCTTTGGACTTACATACTTTCCAGTGACATTTCAAATAATAATGAATGAGATCCTTTGGGATTTGATTAATACTGGAAAAGTGGTGAGTTTCATTGATAATGTTATAGTAGAAATGGAAAAAGAGGAAAGACATAATGAGATAGTAGAAGAAGTAGTAAAGAGGTTTGGCAGAAAATGATCTATATGTAAAACCAGAAAAATACAAGTAAAAGGTTAGGGAAGTAGAATTCTTAGGTGTGGTGATTAGACCAGAGGAGATCAAGATGGAAGAGGAGAAGATGAAGAGAGTGTTGGATTGGCTGACTCCAAAAATAGTTAAGAATGTACAGAAGTTTTTGGAATTAGCCAATTATTACTGGCAGTTCATTAAGGATTTCACAGTGATAGCTAGACAATTGTATGACTTGGTGAAAAAAATCAGAAGTGAAGTTGTACAAAGAGACAAGAGAAGGCATTTCAGAAGTTAAAAGAGAGGTTCACAAAAGAATCAGTGTTAGCAGCACCAGATTTAGACAAAAAAATGAGGATGTAAATGAAATGAAGTAAAACTATGAAATTCACAACAAGGAAATGTTGGCAGTTATAAGGGGGTTGGAAAGCTAAAGACATTTATTAGAGGGCACAAAATTTAAGTTTGAGGTCTGGACAGATCATAAGAATTTGGAGTATTTTATGAAGGTGTAGAAACTAAACCAAAGATAAGCTTATTAGGCATTATATCTGTCAAGGTTTGATTTCACTCGAAAACATGTGCTAGGCACAAAAATAGAGAAAGCATATGAACTAAGTAGGAGACTAGTGTTATGGGACGCTTGAACACTAACAATTTTTATTTTTCTTTTCTTTTATTTTTCTGATTTTATATTGATTTTCTTTTTCTTTTTCTTTTATTTTTATTTTGAATGATGAAAAGGCACATGACATTGCAGTCACATGACATGTCACATGATGTGACATCAAAGGCCTAGAACATGGTGGAAGGACCTAGAAGATGATGTCAGAGCACATGTATACAACATGGTAGCCTTAAGGTGAACATGAGGTTATAGCATAAACTATAGGGCAGGCTTAATTATTAGTAGCACAGACCAGGCATGTTTTGTATAAACAGAACTCTAATTTAGCAGAGACTCCTTGTCAAGTTCTCTTGTGAACTTCCCACTCTATATCCTATTAAGAGATTTACTCATTTGTGTTATCATTTGTCATTGTGATAAGTGGTTGCCACAACAACTAGACTGGAAAGTAGGTATAGGAAAGAACAACAAAAACCAGACATTAATTAAGAAACAATGGGTTTATAGTTTAGTAGAAGTAGTAATAGAAGAACCTGAAGTAGAAATAATAGAAAAAATTAAAAAAGCTAGGAGTAAAGACAAAGAGGTAGTCAGAATAGTAGAGGAGATGAAGAAGACAGTGGTTAAGGTGTTAAGAGGAGATGAATGGCAAATAGAGGGAGATTTGGTATTGAAGAAGAGAAAGGTTTATATACCAAAGAATAAAGCATTGAGGGTAGAGATAATTTGGTTATACCATGATGTACTAATAACAGAACATAGAGATAGATGGAAAATGATAGAGTTGGTGACAAAGAATTACTAGTGGCCTGGAGTAATAAGAGATGTGGGAAAATATGTAGACAGGTGTAATATGTGTCAGAGGATGAAGAATAGAACAGAGGTACCAGCAGGAAAGTTAAAGTTGAGTGAGATACCAGAGAAACTATGAATGTATCTAACAGTTGACTTTATCACTAAGTTACTGTTAGTAGCTGGGAAGGATATGATTCTAGTAGTCTGTGACAGATTGTAAAAAATGACTTATTTTGTAGCAATGACAGAAGGAACAATGGCAAAAGGATTGACATGGTTGTTTAGGGATAATGTGTGGAAGTTGCATAGGTTTTTGGAGAGTGTAGTATTAGACAGAGGATCACAGTTTGCAGTGGAATTAACAAAGAAGCTAAACAAAATGTTAGGAGTTAAAACAAAGTTGGTTCTATCATCCTATCCACAGGCAGATGGTCAGATAGAGAGAATGAACCAAGAATTAGAATAGTATTTATGGTTCTTCATCAATCATAAACAAAAGAATTGGCCTGAATGGTTAGCAATGGTAGAGTTTAGCAATAGCAGAGTTTGTAGTAAACAACAAGACACATTCAGTAACTAAAGTGTCTCTGTTTATGGCAAATTATAATAGAGTGCTAAGAATGGGAGCAGATATTAGGAGGAAAGAAAAGATAGACAAAGTAACAAAGTTTGCTAAGAGGATAAGAAAGGTGCAGAAGGAAGCTGAAGCAGCATTAAGAAAGACACAAGAAGAGATGAAATAGCAAGCAGACAGGAGAAGATAGAAGATAGAAAAAAGAAACAAAGTAATGTTGAGTATGAAAGATTTAGTATACAAGAAGTGTCTGGTGAAGAAATTGGTGGATTGCTATGTGGGTCCATACATCATTTATGAAGTAGTATCCACTAATGTAGTCAAATTATGGCTACCAATGTTAATGAGAATTCATCCAGTTATGAATGTTAGTCAAGTAATGCAATATAAAGAACAGGTAGAGGGATAAAAAGTAGAATAGATGAAACTAGTAGAAGTAGAAGAATTTGAGGAGTGGAAAGTAGTGTCAGGTGTGGTTTATACCAGGGGTAAAAGTCTGCAATATAGACTCAGAGATATGCAGACTTGCTGAATGACCTTGGCTTCAGCTTATGTGCTGCACCACCTGTCTGCTGCATGGTCACAACTTCAGATGATAGAAAGAAGTTTGAGATGGGAGTGAGTACTGATTTGGTGTGTCACTATTGAACACTAGAGATTGAGTTCAATCTTTGTCGATTATTAGACTAGCAAAATATAGTGTAACTACTAGTCTTATATATGAGTTTCTACTATAGGAGATGCTTAGGGTTTCAGTGGAATAGCTCTTATTACCCTGAGAAGAGGTTTTAGTGTTGAGACACTGACAGGAGTAACTCTGTCATGGAAGACTGAGTTGAATAGAAGTATCTCTGCTATGGAAGACAGAATACCTGGATAGTTGTAGCACTGCCATAAGGCATGTTGTGAGAAAGGTAGCCACCATGGAAGGCAGGCTTTAATTGTTGGCAAGGAATATACCATGGAGATGTGTTTTCTGAATGAATGGACTTGGCATATGACAAGTAGACAAAATACTAAATAAAAGAAAAGTGAAAGAAATAGTAAAGTATCTAGTGTGATGGAAGAGGTTTATAGCAAAGTATGATACCTGGGAGAGGAAGAAAGATTTAGGGAATATAAAAGTGGTGGTGACAGAGTTTGAGGGGAGATTGAATGCAGAAGTAAGGCAACAAGAGAAGTTGGATATGGTAGAAGAAAAAGACTCTAAGAGGAGAGAATTACTAGGAAAGTATACAGCAAAGATGTTGTATATGTGAGATGATGGAAAGTTTGAGAAGGAGTATTTGAAGAAGTTGGAGAGGAACTGGCAAAAATAGAAGTTAGTTTCTCCAGAGAAAAAACCTTGAAGGGAAGTAATATTAGAATTGTGAATATTAGACTTAATTATTTTTTCATTTTCTTTCATTTTCTATTTTGAGTACTTAGGTTTAGGATTAGCATGATATTACATGTCACAGTCACATAATCACATGTCATGATAGATTACAGTAGAAAGTCTTAGAAGGAATAATGTCATTACAATATATTTAACACATATTGACCTTAAGGATAACATATGACCTTTAGAGTAGGTTAATGATACTGAAGTATGGATCAGTAACTTAGCATATATAAGGTAGACAGTTCTATACTATAAGTTCTCTTATGTTATCTAATACAAGGTTCTTTCTTATTAATCTACTCTAAAATCTTTGAGTTATAACACTTATCTCCTTTAGCTACTAACTAATGAGCCTCCACTATATAGCAATGTTCTACTGAGATTACTGACTATATAGCTTTATCACCCTATAGTTAGGTTATCAAATATTCCACCTGATTTTCTACTTAATTAGAATGGACTTCTGGGTACTCAGAGTAACTATCACTTCCAGAAAACTCTATTCTATTTTCTTAAAATTTTCCTGAAAATAAGTCATATATATAGTACTGTTAGATAACTTAAGATTTTTCTGAAAATATAAACTCCACTGAAACACTACAGACTTGGCTCAGTTATTTTAATATAAATCTTTTAGATACTTATATTCTAGTAGTATTTAGGATATTTATTATTTCTAAGAGTTCTCATTCTGTTCTCTTAGAACTTTTTGAAAGTAAGCACTATTTGTACTTAATTAGTTAATATATATCTAGAACTTCCTGAAAATGAGTGCCACTTACACTTAGTCAGTTAATATTTAGAACTTTCTAATGGTAAATGTCAGAGTTAAAGATAATAAACCAAGTTTATTTTATTTTTCTTTCTTATCTTTATTTTATTTTCTATTTTATTCTATTTTTTGGACTTAGAGTATAGTATGATATTATAAACTGTCACATATGTCACAGTTATGGTCACATGATCATATATTACACAGAAGGGTATAGAAGGTTCTGAAACAATAATGTTATACAATATGTTTAGTATATATTGATTTTATAAATAATGTATAACCTAGAGAGTAAGTTAGATAAAGTCTCATACAAACCAACTAGCTAGTATATATAAGGTAGACATTTTGTACTAGGAACTCTATTGAGTTTTCTTGTATAAATCCTATATAAGGTTTCTTTGGTAACTTAACTCTGAGTCTTTGAATATAATAGTAAGTATTACTTATACTTAGTCAGTTAATATATACTCAGAACTTTCTAAAGGTTATGAAAGTCTGCAAAACCCTACAGACTCTACTAGTTGTCCTAACAGTATTAAGTTTGAGTAGTAATAGAGGAGTTGATAATATACAAATAGCTATACTTATATTTCTTGTAAACTTGGTGACTTTTAGAACTTTTTGATATAAAGGAGATAGTAAGATTATATTAGATATGTTACAACTTAGACTCAAGTATAAGAGTAAAAAAACCTTATATCAGATTAACACAAGAGCACTTAATAGAGTTTCTAACATAGATATATTTAAACTATAGTCTGTACACTTTTATATCCAACCTACTCTAAATGTTATAAGATATATATGAGACCAATATACTATAGCCATATTATTATATTATTATTCTTCTAGAACCTTCTATCTTTTCTGTATTATGTAATACTTGACCCACTAAAGAGGAACTTAGCAAGTCTAAGTTTCTTAGCAAACTTAACAACAAGTCTTAGTATAAACCTGAGAGCAGTCCTAAATACTTATATACTCAAGCTTTGTCTGCTAATATTAGGAAAGTTTTAAAAATCAAAGACAACTTCCTGAACCTTTCAAACAAGTAGATTAAAGAGCTTTATAACTCTCTTAATAAGTCTAACAAACTAAAACCATACATCAACATAACAACCAAGAGCCTATCGCTCCCATGGGTAGTGATAATTTGAGAAAATTCATGATCTCATCTGGTGAACACATCACCAATCTTAACCATGCTCTTAAGAGACTTAAATTAGATATCATTGTGAACTTTATTTGAGTCAACTATAAAGGTCTCATCATCACTACCAATAAAGTCACATCTTCTTCTAATATAAGTGTTATTGGCAACTACCTCAAAAACGTAAACAATATTGACTCTAACAATGTGCAAAATACCCATCTTCCTCAATCCAAATTATATCTTAAGATATTAGGTATTCCTTATCTCCTTAAGGGAACCAACACTCCTATCAATTCTAGTGTTGTCAAAACTATCATCAAATTGACTCATATATTCAATGACATCAAAGTTGCTTCCAAGCTTCATGTGGTCAAAGTGTCATCCAAGTCAGATATAGCTATTATATGGATTGACATTTGGAATTTCTAGAGTGATTTGTCTGCTAAGATGTTGATTAATAGATGTTT
>Ga0157357_1000184_pt1 | contig 25811 bp, 21 predicted proteins | sample AttcapACBM1_FD_111485 | JGI IMG/M metagenome (GOLD analysis project Ga0157357, IMG submission 111485) | Fungus gardens microbial communities from leaf cutter ant in Botucatu, State of Sao Paulo, Brazil - Atta capiguara ACBM1 | ecosystem: Host-associated > Fungi > Mycelium > Unclassified ... | reverse complement strand
TGTTTTGGACCGGATGCTTTAGAGGTATTTACGTAAGGCCTACCCTCCCCTGAGTATTTTATTTTATCCGCTTGACTCGGAGCAGTTGTGTATAATTAACTGATACTCCGCCGCACGTGATGACAACGTTGAAACATTCATTCTAGAATTCATCCTGGTACAATGTCCGACAGCGAATTCGACATTATTCCGGATCCATTCACTAGTGTTACGGATGCAGAATGGTCACGACTACTGGGGCGTACGAACCTTGACCACGATCTGATCATTGATGCCAGTCCTGCGAGGTCGACAACATCAACCCACTACAGTGATGAAAACCTGATCGACATGAATATGAGTGCACTAGCTGAGCTTGATCGTATCGAAGCCTCTGCCTTGCAATCTCCTAGAGGACCTTCGCCTCAGGGTGCGAGTCTGTTTTACACATGGTGAGTACTCCAAGAACCTCAACTGCAATACAGGCCACCCAATTGCCCCATCTGACAATCGAGGTGAGCTAGCATTTGTATAATTTTATTTTCGAGCTGCTCATTAAAACCAGGAGGTGTGTTGCTTTTACCGTTATTGCTTTATGCAGTAATGGCTAGAATCATGAGAAGGACATAATGACGGAACAATCCAATCACGCTACTTCGCAGGCGATCATTTGATCGATCAACCTGTAATGATACTAGAAGCTCTACCAAGTGGCCTGACACATACTGTAATCGAGCGTAGGCCCCTAGTCTGTTCGTCTGCCAGAAATTGAAAAGAATTTCATCTCAGGTCCCAAGAAACGGCCACGAAGTCAAGCTTCCACCGGCTCCTATTGCAAAGGAGATGGAATGACAAGGCATCTCTTTGAAGCCTACGAGGAAGAATTAACCTGTCCTATGTGAGTTTGTAGAGTTCATGATTCAATGATCAACAATTTACCTTTGCTATGGGGTCCAGTTGCTGTGATTTATTGTAAGTTTCACCTGAGTGTTTGTGTTTGTGATATGCGGGATAGTCACCAAGCAATGTAGTGTCTCTACACATGCTGGTAATCCATGTGGCCACAGTTACTGTGGAGATTGTGGATGGCAATGGATCAAGAAGAGTGTATGTAATGACTACGCTTGCTTGAATCCAAAACTGATTCGGGATTTGTAGAGCCAGCACCAGTGCCCTGTTTGCCGAGCAAAGTTAACACAAAGCAGGCCCTTGATTCCAAATATAGTCATAGATAGTCTGGTCGAGAAACATATCGCACAGTTAATTTCTGCAGGAGATGCAGGCTGGCGACCGCAAGGTTTTAAGTTCAAGGAGCGGACCCGGCGCAAAGAGTGTGTCCTGCTCGCGTAACTCATTTCTTTTCTGTGCAACTAACGTAACAACGCTCATTTGCTTAGAAGGTGGAAAGCATCTGTCGATACGCGAACAAAAGCCAAACAAACACGTAAGACAGGTGTGCACCCCATTATCACTGAGGAGCTCCTTCAAAGCTCGGTCAGGGACGTCCTCGTTCTCCCGAGTGACGACGACAGCTCCTTTGTCGACAGTTCAAGTGATGGACGACAACGACCCGAGACAGTCATTTCCCGCCGCACTCGAAGCTCGACAAGAGCAAGGCAGAGATAAATCTGATTTAGATGCTACAAGTCCGCCTCGAATTCTTGCCCTTCCCGTGATGTAATTAGTTTATGGTCTGTTGTTAGTCTCATCATTCTATATTTCCCAAACTCCAGGTAGTCCCTATTTGTGCTGCTTCGTGGCTAGACCTCGTTACGTGTTCAGTGTAAAACATTGTCTTGGATGTATTTTTTCTTTCACTGGATCACAGAAATATTTTCTTTATATGATTTAATAAGCGTCCATATCTCAAACCTTTCTTGTTTTATGATAATGTCCTAGACCTCACCAGTCACTCACCCCAATTCTAATCATTCTCACCAGTCTTCACATGAAAAGGGGGAATTCGACTGATCATCTTATTTTTAGTCATTTCAAATTCTTAGTTACTAAACAAAGTATAACTTACCGTCATGCCCTCGTGCATGCCCTCCATCCTTAATGTATTGTTAGAGCCATACTCAGAACTAACTAATAGACATGTGTTAAAGAAACCTGTGTGATCTGGTTGTGAGAGTCAACCTCTCTCGACTTAACCAAAGACTCGTATCCGAAAGCACCAACGGTTATCGGATTTGGCGGGCGTCAAGTAGGCGGAAATCGAAAGAACTGCCAAAGGCTGAATAAGACATGAGTTATTTGCAGTACTTTCTTCGCTCACTGCGAGACTGATCTGCCTATCGAGTAATACATTCGTGAATCATAACAACGTTAATCTCGACGTAGCACTCGTCACGTCGTTGTCAGTAACTTCTTCAAGCATCATCGTGATTTGTTGAGCCGTCCTCGAAATCTATCGCGTGTTGATGATGAGGTCGGTCTGAAAACTGAGAAATCGACCGCATGACAATGTCATCCTGTATCTCTGGCGGTAAGTCATATTCCGAACTGCGTACGATCATTGTGTATACAGCTAGAAGATGGCTGTCAATCGAGGAAACAAACAGAGAAACATACAAGAGCAGACCATCTTCGATTTTTCCCAGTGATTGGTTAGTAACCGTTTGCTTTTTGCGTAGACCTGGAATCAACAGCGTGTACTGTTCAAAGTCTAATTGAGAGCATATGGTGTGAATAGGCAGTCGCAGGGCAGGGCGAAGACACCAAACATACTTGCATTGCATGCCCTCACGAAGGCACAAACCTGGGTTGCTTTTGATCGACCTTTCTTGTGAGCCAAGCCAGATATGGCGAGCCGCATGAGCTCCCCCGTCAGATCTGAGAGGCCAAGCAAGTAATCTGACACGGGCAAGGGGAAATACTGGAACTGATGTCAAAAGAGGAATGTGTTCGCTTGCTTGTGCTGAGATCACATACAGGGACACCCTCAGGAGAAGAGAGAGCATGTTGTACCGCTCGAAATGGTATCAAGGTACCATGTTGCAGATAATAGGCGAAGCTAAGGGCTTCTATGTATTCTTGAAGGCCTGGAGAAACCTGGTGCTGATATCTCCAGAAACAGTCGCCCGCAAGTTCATGAGTAAGACTGGCGTAGATATCCTGTACCTCACGCAGCTTTGAGAACCCACGCGTGGCAGCACGAGTATATGAGGTATCGTCGTCCTCGAGTGCAACACGGTGGAGGAGGAAGATAACTTTCTTGGACATATTGGTGATGTCACGGCTCATCTAGCAGTGCTAAGCCGGAATTGTTCTGAGACTGAAAAGGGCAAAGTCAGAAACCTTGATGAGGCGCTCTCTAGTGTCATTGTGATCGTCAATAGCCACTCTCAAAGACTCAAATTGTGCGAGAAGAACACTGCGGTTGTGGCAGAGAGGAGACATGGGTAGTCAGTCACGTGTGTCTTCATCTCCTCTACCATGACATTTACGCCAAAGCCGGGGTGTCCAATGTGCAGCATCGTTGCTTCTGCTTCTCACACAGTATCAACTTCCCCCGGCTCTCCCTCGCTTTCCACAGGCTCAACACAACCAGAGGTCTTGTGGCGCGACGACAACTTCACTGTCTACAAGGAAAAGACAAATCCAGTCTCTTCAAAGGCCCATGTGATCGTGGCTTTCAAGTGGGTTCCCAGCCTCTGCGTAGCTGCTTTTCATGACCAGTAAACAGTCTTCATGTTCCGTCAATATACACTCTAGTATGTCTAATGGCTCTGTAAACCCCCTAATTACTACTCATCGTCAGTCAGTCCTCGACAGACCTACCACTCCTTGTCAACCTCCGCAGCCTTGCAACCCGCATCCTCACTTCCTTTCTTCCGGATGTAATGCCTACCTCGCCTTCGGTGCCACCTCAGCAAACCCATCCTTCTTTCCGCATCGGTTTCATAACTCCGCCTTTTAGGGACAGCAAAATACCTGTGACAGATCACCTCCATGCACACGCCTATATTGCTCCTGCAGATCTGATGGGGTGGTGGAGAGGTATTGCTTACGGACCATTGGCTTGGTACGCCATTGACGACCTTATTGCTGAAATCAGGTTTGTCCTCCTCCTACGTCATGCCGAACATGTCAAAAATACTCATTGTATTTCTTAAGAGAAACAGTCTCGAATAATCGTGTCAAGTCGGGGTACCAAAACCGTACCCGAGCTCCCATCGACCTCGTTCCTGGTGCAGGTGCTCGAACGGGGACTGCAAATGGAATCGAGACTACCGTTGCAGGGTTAGCTCCTCAACTCGAGTCGCTGGAGGAGGGAGAGCCTTCCCCTCTTTCCCTCTCTCGGACCTCCTCACCCATTGACTCTCAGAGCCAGTTGCCCCATTTACAGGTGTAGTCGTCCTTTGATGGATCGCTCACTTCGTCCATTCTTTTCGCATTCTAGAACCCAGCAAGCATGTCCTATCGTAATACTTTGGTAACCGATTAAATATCTTGACTTGGAGCAAAATTTATTCCATGTCATCGTAATCACAAAAACAGGCGTGTATCTCATGTCTGGCGTCTAGTTCTATTGTCAGCCGCAGCTATCTTCAGACATTTAAGCATCTACAAAATCCCAAGTCACGCTCAGTCTCAGTATACAGATCAGAGTGAAGTAGCAACACACAATAAGAAGAACCAGATAGCAAAGTCGAAAGCGCAGCAAGTTGTTCTTCGTTAAAGCGCTTCGAGTCCTCATGCCAGGTGTCTTGATGCGTTCTCTTGAAATTGCTTGCACACTTTCTCACCGTGGTCGAAATTGGGATCTAGTGAAGTCAATTGAGTGAGTTGAGGAAAATTCAACACTTTTGGAAGGGCCCAACTGGATCATAAGTATGTTCTGCCAGGACACCAGTCAGCAGCTCAGGCAGCCATTTCTCCACTGTGTATGGAAAACTCTCAACCAATGCGCATATACCCAAGACCGCAGCATGCCTCTGCCGAATTCCCTTATTATAGTTGACATCATTGCGGTCTGGAATGTGACTATTCTTCAGCAATCGGATAAATCGATCCTGGGAGGTTGCTGTAAGTCAAGGGGAGCATTGTGTTGGATGTAAGCTTACTTTGAGTGTTAAAACACTGCGTCGTGGGGAAAGACGAAGTATTCCAGACAGCGTTCTAGAAATTATAATGTGAGTACCAGGGAATGAAGTGGAAGAGGGTGGACTTGAGTGATCAAACATAACAAGGCAAGGAAGGGGCGGGCAAGAAATGCACCACGACTGAACATGAACGCATGTCCACACAGGAGAGGTCGCTCTACCAGGTGGCGCGCAAGTTCAAGAAGTAGGGAAAGTGAAAGAAGAAGGGAAAATTCGCGAAAAGAACAACAGGACTTACATAGCCGCCATTTCTCGCACTTCCACGATTTCATCGTCGAGACACCGACAAAGCACCTAAACAGAGAACAACTAGATTAATACTCTGCTCACAACGCAATAGAGGAGAGATTGTTGCGGAGATGATTGAACACCTACTTCTAACATTTCAACAATCTTGATGTCTGGAATCAGAGGGAGCTGTCGGAAATAGAACACTGGTTGTAGTTAGCACTTTTTCATCCAACTCTATGGTACAAAATTTGTATCAATGAATCGAAAGGATAGAGACAAGCCAAGAAGGATGCTTCAGCTCTCCTTATCTTATGGAAAGACAGAGACCGAAAGTAAGCGTTGCCACAAACCTTGTACAAGTGGTAAAGCCTTAAGTCGAACTTTCCATGACTAATTTTGTTTATATCAGTATAAGTGAGCGGATCAGGTAGCTGACAGGGATACTCACAGGGGAGCTCTGGATCGTGTGGAAGATCGCATCCAATATTGGACTGACTAACGGTACAGGAGGAGTCACACCTAACATCCGGACCAGTAAACGGCTTGCTCTCGACGCCAAGTCATCGTTATCGTTCACTGTAGCATGTCATGATCTGCTCTAGGCACAGCAAAATGCAGGGAAATGCACATACATTCCGTAAACCTGAAGATTTCGGACTGACGAAAGCCAAAATCAGTTTGAGATATAGAGTAATAGACGATAAATTCGCACCATCAAAGGTAAGATGTAATCAAAAGTTGAGATGGCATGGAGATCATGGAGTGACTGATATAGCCATATGCACACTGTCGTTCCAACTCTACATCGTGAAGAAGACAACTCAATTCGATCATCCCAACTGGAAAGTCACCCAACGTACCGATCATATGTAGATTGGAACGCCCGGACCCCGGAAGGGCGTTCTTGGCGCCAGACCCTGAAGCGATCAACTAGTTGAAGTACTCGCGTTCTATGGTAAGTCCCCCTCATTCCCATGATGTCGTAATCCGGTGGGACAATTTGACATTCTCTGACGAAAGCCTCCGCCTCTGGGTACGACGGCTTGGGTTGCCACTGTGGCGGCTTCTGTCAGCGTTAGACTGTAGCAAGGCAGAAAGACTCGCCTTGATGTTCTCTGAGAACATCAATATATCTCCAATATAAGCGCGAACCTATGAATTTATCAGTAAACAACTATGCACGTCAAGACCGTGTAAACAAACATCATCGTGTTCACTCGAGATTTCAGCCCAAGACTGTTCAACCGCTTCATCAGCCCAAACCATAAATTTTCTTCCAAGTTCCTCGTAGAATGCCCGGTAAAGTGTGACAACCTTGACGGCATCAAAGGCCATTTCCGCATTATAATCAAGGGATCTGAAGGCGCCAACAATACAATCGACTAAAGGCTGTACTCTTCGTGGATCGCGATGATAGAACATGTACTATGCCATGGATCCTCAGTCTTGGTAAACCGTGGAAAAGAATATATGAGGCGTACTTCTACAAATGACGACCAAATGGATAACGTGTCCGTCTTGATGTTCTGAGAGAAGATGTTTTTCATATGTGGGGTGAACCAAGCCCACAACGACTCCTGCTTTTTTGCAGGCCAGTGCTTCGAACCTACATTCACCGACATGAGTAATTCAGTCTCTGAAAGATATTGCATCATACCCCCTAAGACACCCGCCAGGAGCTCCGCAGCAGCACGTTGCTTATTCTGGTCTTTATCTATAATCAACTTCTCTACGACTGGCTTGAAAACATTGAATGGTTTATCTTCGAGGAGCTGAACTGCGGGAGAGCTCAGCAACTTAATGAGTGGCAGATAGAGATAACATACAAATTGACTTGACGCAGGACACATTATCCTGAATGATAGCCGTCTCGTGGTTTTCTTCAGCGTAATGCGCAGACACTTTTTCCCAAAATTTCTGTTGAGTTGTAGTCTCGATTGCGGCAGAAATTACTTCGGGACTTGTAGAGTCCCACGGGGAGAATGTAGACTTCGTCAAATGAGGAAGCATGTAGAGCTTGATACTTTTGTCCCATGCGAGCCAACCTGGAGGGTCTTTGTCATAAAACAAACTTGGGTATGGATTGAGTAAGGCCATCTCCCCTCATAGGATGTACTCACGGCTCTTTACTAGCAATCGACATATCAACTGGGACTTTGTAAGCGTTCAAAAAGTTAGATGTAGTTTGTCGGTGAGGCTTCATTGGTAGCATGCGGCTAAGTGGATTGATATTCCGCATAAGTGCTAAGTCTTCTGGCTTGTTAGCACATGTTCGTAGCTTGAGGAATCGAATACTCTTCATGATAGCCCTCTGCGCATACTGCAGAAAGATATGTGATCGGATTCTATGGTGGAGGGGCATTCATGAACTTACGTATCGCTTAGGACGAATAACCCTCTAGTCAGCTCTGGCGTTAGAGAAACGGACAAAACTTACCATCATGGGGTGATCATCATGAACCTTCTTGAGGAAATACTGCATCTGTGCACCTTGCAGGGGCACATCACGTCTCACGAGTGTACGAAAACAGCGGATTGCATAGATAGAGTATCGCCAGTGCAACTTCCCGGAATCTGAAAGTCCCAAGATATAATTTGTCTGACAGCGAACTTCAATAGTTGTTCACAGTCGACGTATATATAAACGTACAATTTCTTGTATTACAGCGTCCGTCTTCCAGACCCTGTGAATTCTCTGTTCAAGGCATCGACGGGTGACCTCTTGATCTTCTTCGGTCAAGATCAAAGGCGCTTTCAATTGGGCAATCGCATTATCGAGCCTCGGTTTAGCGACGTCAAAAACAAGGTGACAAGGCTCGAAGAGACTGTTAAAACCTGTTGCTGTCTAGCGCGAGTGAAAAACGCTTCAAGAACGCGAGCTTACAATTCTCAAAAACAACTGATGAGTAACTTTGCAAGGAGGGTTTTTCATTGTGTTGGCAACCAAAGAGGTGTTGCACAGTCGTCAAAGCAAGGCTAGGCTCTAAAGATATTCTGAATCAGGTGCACTCATTTGAAATACAGACACGAACCAGATAGGGCATACTTTCCAAAAGCAGGATAATTGATTGTCCAGAGAGCGCCCTTCATCCTATCGTCGTCTTCTCCTGGTTCTAGGGCTTTGAAAAGGACGGGCAAGGCACGGCGTCGAACGCCATCGTAAATCTATACCGGCGTTGTTACCATTGTCTGAATGGTGATGTCTGAATGGTGACTTGCATACGTACGTTTGAAATCGCCTCCAGAATTCCTTGGCTGGACCTGAGATATGTCGACGTTTGAGTGTATCTTTAGGTGTATCTCATTGCTGCAAATTACTTACTGTCGAATGCTGGGATAATGCCAGATAGACCATTCGACAAGATCATCAATCAAATTGTCTTCCAGGGTGCCGCGGCAGCGCTCAATAGAATTCCATCTGAGGCGAGTAGAAGCGTAGTATCTATTAACAGCGTTAGAAGATGTATTGGAAGCAATATAAGGGTTTGACTCGCCTAGCTTTTCTAACATAAACTGCCCGGGGCCACGTCTTCTGTCCGATGTACAACCGTGCCACGTTTTTTTCAGATGCATAGCTATCACCATTGACCTGCGAACTTGAGAAAATAATGAGATGTATGTTATTGTCAAATGACCTGTAGATACTACCTGTCACGGCTGTCTGCATACTCGATGAAATACGTCCGCATGGATCTGACCTAGAGGACTAGAAGTTGACCTTCGATTGGATTTATAGCAGCCGGCTCACTAATATTTGGACAGCATCAACCGTGTTTTCTTCACCCTGCTGGCGTAAGGATATCGAGGCCAAATGCAAGAAATGGCCGAAACGTTTGCGGAGACTTGTAATAAATATGTAGTCGGGTTTTGAAGCATCGGTAAGGCAGAAACAAGAGTTCACGGGTTCGAGATGGGCAATCATCTCCGGAATCTCATTACTGATACATGTAAGTTTTCATTCACAACAACGGAAGATGTATGTGCTCACATAATATCACTGGTATTTGTGAGTTCCATATAGTAGTTTTGAGGTATTTTCTCCTCGTATAGTGTTGGGATACCGGCGAATGCATTGCGAACAAGTGTTAAATACCTGTTGGGTATTAACCAGACCACCAGGAGAAAGACAGAGGATTGTGCACCTGCAAAAATCGTTCCTCCAATTGGCATCTCTTGGTACGTCTGTATAAATTATATTGGGGAGACGGCGTTTTAGACAGAGAACAGGACAAACTAGGTTTCATTAATCCTTCCAAAAGATCAAGAGTGGGTTCCACGAGCTCTGTAAAAATCTGCAGCGCGAACTGAATCTCATCTTTACCAGGGATGTGCCAAGATATCTATGAAATTGAGATAAAGTTACATGAACGAAAAGTCTTTTGCTATACAGTACCTGCACTTCGTTAGGACAGTAACGTTTACCCCAGTATCGGTGATGATTCTCGCGAAACTCTGAGGGTAGTTGCGTTATGTAGGTACGGACAGAACTACAGATGAATGCTGACCTTGACTGTCCCATTCCTCGGGGTTCACAAATTTATTCTCCAAGGGATAGGTGTGAGTAAGAGTGAGTAAAAGACTCGATAACAGCTTTCCCGTCCAAGAATATCCTCGTTTCGAGAATGTTTGATCCCTGAGAAGACGTAACAGAGATATCAGCTCGTCTTTATATTTCAAGGCCTGAGGGGTGTCATAAGTAGTGCTAGATGCTCAAATAGGAAAAAGCAGTCGTACCGCCCGTCCATCACTGTTGCGACAAAGGACTGTAAGTCGAACTCTGCTTTGAGACCTAAGACTTAGACAAACTGACTTATAAACAGCACCTCGCAAGATGGCGAGGTTCCAGTGTAGAGTTGCGTCAGATGGCAGCGGGCAAGATGCCGAAGTTGTTCTTAAGGAACTAGCACCGTTTTCGAGCTCGACCTTGATGTTTGCCTCACAAAAAGAAAAAAATTTGGCCATCGTTTTCGTGGGATTCGCATTGGCAACACACTCCACTAATTGGTGAATCGCCCGGACAGCATTTGTGTGTACGTTGGTGCTGGCATAATTGAAAACCATATTAAGTACCATATCAAAAAGCGGCTCGGATAAGTGCACGCATATTTGACTACACGCGCCCGCTACGGCATCGACGACTTGAACTGAAGCATTCGTTGGTTCAGTTGTTTATCCATTTACAGGGAATTATCTTTGCGTACCTTCTGTTGTGCCTCCACTTGACTGGTTCGGGCCTTCTTCAGGTAGATTTTCCAGCAGCTGAATTACCCGTCGTATGAAGTTTGCTACCCAGCCTGGAAAATCTCCCGTTGAGTCCTGATGACGTAAGATCCATTAGCAAGAAAGACATGGACCAGATATTTGAGGAAGTTTTACCTTTAACAGGGCGTCCTCCTCTTCGGATGTCAATTTCGGAGCGAGATCCACAAATCCGTCAATGTCGTCAAAAGATAGAGAAGGTAACGTAAGATGAGTCTCCGGTGGATGGATTGCTTCGATGTCACTTTGAGGTACAGTATTACCAAGCCCGGTAAGATCTCCGATGGTGATGTACTGTGAAATCTCAGCTAGAAAGGAGGTAGTACACAACTAGAATTGTTCTAACGTGAAAAGGTGAACAGCTGTATAGTCGAAGGGAAAATCATACCGTTTTAGATGGATCATTCTGTACTACAAGTGAGCAAGATGTTGGAGTAATCACTACAAACGTACGAGGTCGATTCCGGGAATTAATAGCTGAAGGATTGGCACAAGATGCTTGGCACCAGCATAATGAACCTGCCGAGAAACAATAGCCGGTGCAATTGCACCTAGTGCCTTAATAACGGCAATTGTGCGATGAGTCTTGCATATCATTGAATTGGGTCAGCCACACCTCTTCGTGAAATAGAATTCAACTCACCTCTGTGAGTGCCTCTAGAGAAGGTACTGCACGTTCCAAAATCGGATTGAGGATTAAATCGGGCTCCATTACACACATAGACTTCAAGCACCCTTGAATATTGTTCACGACCGCTGAGTCCTGTGAAAACATAGCCAAAAGTGCCACAGTCCGCATAGACTTGACGAGCTCTCGCTTTATCTGCTTTGTCAACCTCCGGTTCTGGAAAGAATATGTTGAGTTAAGTCCGCTAGAGCTGGAATTGACACACCATGGGAGTTTTACAGTCGGGTTCTCGCTCTTGAAACCAACCTACAATTCCATGAGTTTATGCATCAAATTAGAAATGAAAATCCAGACGTTTGTTGAACTCAGATGCGATGGACTTAATGAAGGCGCTGAGCTGGTTGTAACATCAAAATACGAGGTCTAGGATTGAGACAACAGGCTCACATCTTCGGTCCAGGTACCGGAGTTTGAAGGATGAAAAAAGCTCTCGGTGGACGCAATCAGTCGAGCCAAAGAGTCAAGGGCCTTTGACCCAGCTAGATACGTTCTCTGTGTAATGTACGTTCCTTTTCGGAGGGAAGATGCAAGATAGTCCCCAGAAGTACTACTATTGCTCTGGGGATGTGGTGTGCACGTCCCTGAAGGAAGAGGCGAGAACATTGGCGTTGGTGCATTGGATGCTGGGACTGGAATGCCATCTGGAGCCATCGAGTAGACGATTATCTTTGCTAGCGAAACTAGATTCAATGTGGTTGGTACAGTCGTTATTGACAGACTAGGGTGAACATACCAATACGCCACTGGGGCTTTGGGAGCCTCCCGATCTCAAAGCCAGCATTACTATCCGCCAACGGACCAGTGGTTAGAGATCCACCATCAGCGAGAGATATTTCTGCCCAACGTTCAGCAATAGTCCACCTGATAAATGATCAAATAAGTATGCTTACCCATTGAAGCCAGACATTTGCACATCAACAAATTCCACTCGTGCTCGGAAAATATGCCAACGTCCTTGTACAAACCAGGCCAATGTGATTCACCTCTCTGACTGTCATTTTTGGACCAATTAGGTCTTGTTTCTCCCTCTGAAATTACATCATCGGGAATTTGATAGATTTTTCTCGGATCGCTGACCTCAGGATCCATATGCATTTCTGACAACTTCGAGAGGAAATGCAACATCCTTTCATCATACTGGTAGGAATTCATAGATTCCCACACACGGAGTAACATTGGAAGATAGGTTTGAGGGTGGGAAAGAGGCAGAAAAGTCGTGAAGTAGTAGTGAGAAGATAGGACTCTCTGAGGAACAAGTCAGGGTGAAAGTGGATGTAAGATGAATCCGCACACACGTCTAAGCTAGTTCCATCAATTAGGGGAACGAAAGTAGAGAGCATGTCATTTATAGCAGCAGGATGGAAAAATTTGCGGGCATTATCAGCAATGTAACCCATACACCACGATAGCTGACTGAGTTTTGCGATTAGCTGATTGCCGAGTATGATACGAGAGGTATTTCATACGTGTATTCAAACTGCCTTCGGGTCAAGAATAGATCTTGGCTGAGAATGTCGTAGATCGGCTTCCATGGCAATCTCATGTCTTCTATGGTCAAAAGTTTCTTTGATTTCGTCAGAAGTCGAAAGCCGTCGGCGCAGCTAGCCACAACTTGCATCGACATCCCGGGGACAATGCTGAGCTCAAAATACAGTTCCGCAAGCTTGATCCGCTTATCTTTTGGAATAGGATACTTAAGTGTGATCCAACTTGGAAAATTCATCAGCCCTGTCAATCCCAAGAACGGAGAGGAATCACAAACAACGCCAGCATCGTATCCCACTGCAGAAATCCTACGTCATAATCCTGGGCCTCAACAGCTTGACAGATTCTTTTTATAATAAAATCAAGCGTTTGTTGCATTTGCGAATAGGGTTCGACAGAGTATGGGAGCAAGCGTGCCAGGTTCTTCAACTTTTCGATTTCCTTGTTAATATCTCTGGGCTCGACTTGGTCGTGTGAAGTAGATATGGATATGTTAGAAGACGTAGATGTGCCATTTATGTACCCTATGCCAATGTCCGGTAATGTCATGGCTCTTAAGTTGCCTGTTAACACAGTTCAAGAATAGGATGTTACGAGAGTGACGACTATGGAATCTGAGAAATCTCACTCGAGGATAACAAAGTCGTAAGCTGTGAATTGTATAGTAAGTACTTCCGATGATATAGATATATCAGAAATTTCAATTTTGAATAGATGAGCAGAAGACGTAGATGGCAAAGACAAAGGTGGTGGCTTTGAAACAAGTATGATGACGAAAGCGCCCACAAGTATCACAGGCAAAAGGTGGATTGATCTCCAACAGCCATACTTGATTGAGACATTGGAGAATATTACTACAAAGCATGGCTATCTATTGTCCCCCCACAGCCATCACTGCGACATCTTGCAGTTCTTTTACTGCCCGTTCCCGAACAGTATTCCACATAGTGTTTCGTTGAGCGCGGATGTCTCCTAATCCCTCCCTGATTTCTTGGAGCCGCTCAACATATTCTCGCCCGTTATCGTGTAATTCCCGTAGGAGGAGAATTGATTTTTGCAAACTTTCGAACTGTGTCTCAGGTAGATTCAAATGTGATCCATGAGCAGTCAAATCACTGGCATTGTTGATAAATATCTTATGCGTTGTTGGTGTGAGGTCTGGTGCGCGATCAATTCTCTTGGTACGATCATCTTGCTCCCCCGCGTCTCCGTCTTCATCCTCCATTTTTGTGATAATCTGAGTCTCAGACTCCTTTTGATCAGGATCTTCGCTCATGACCTGCCAAAGCCTACCCAGTGCGTGTCGGAGCGTTGCCTCACCCTCAATGAGACCATTTGTCGCGTGCTCAAGTTCGTTGAGGAGTTTCGAACGAAACGTAAATATGATAGATCTGTCGAGTACCAAGGATGAATAACTGAGATGAACGGATGCAGGAGGAGGATAGGGAGATGTCAACGGTGGAGAAGGGGACCGTGATAGGTGAGGAAGGGTCGGCAGGGACGGTGATCGCCGTTCTTGCGGAAGGAGCATCTTCAAGCGTTTTCGAGCACGTTCCTCGGACTTGATTCGCTCGTTAGATCGGTATTTAACAAGAAGATGGCAAAGAACCAACCTCCCAGTCCTCCATACCAGGCCCCCAAGGCGTGATTTTCCCTCTTCTTACCCACCGCGCTCCCTTGGCAGTCTTGCAACCCCAGTTCCCGGTTTTGGACCCGACAATGAGGTCTTCATCAGAATCATGACCATGAGAGGGATAGTACCACATGTTATGATCACTTAGAGGAACAGAGGGAAGATCGTCCATCCTACCCCTTGAGTCAGTTCAACAAAGGTGGCACAAGATACAACTGACGCACTCAGAGCCATCTGGCTGCCCACAGCGACGTTTGTGGCTACTCATCTCTCGTACCCAGATATGAAGTTTTAGAAAGCCGAGGTAAGGAGTACCACAGGGATATGAAAGGTGCTCGGCATTTTCCGAAATACCAATGAACTTGTGAGCCCCTTTTTGTACTTGACAGTTGTCACCAAGATGTTGGCACACAGCCAAGATACATACAAGAGCACTTATCCTTCATTGGACGACTTGCAAGGAAAATAGTTGTTGGAATTGTTGGAGAGGCACGACGTCTCAAAACAAAGTTCGGTTTCTATCTGATTTCCTTTTTCATTCTCTTTTCCTTTCTGTTCTCTTCTTTCATTTCTTGATTGACAAAAGCAAGCAAGGCTTATATTAGCCGGGTTGTGCCAAACCCCAATGACATCATAATTGTACAGTTTTATAGTTTTTGTTCTACTTGTAATTTTTTACTATAGCAAAAAACTGAGCATACAAAGAGCTAAATATTGAAGTAGATAATAGAAAAATGCAGGAAAGAGTAATAGATATAACTTATATTAATTTAGACCACTTATCCACTTTTATGAACTCTTTTACCATGGATCACCAGTACTTAGTGTTTGAAGCTAGCAGATACTCTGTACTTCCCTCAGCCTAATAATTGACTAAGTAACATACTTCTAACTTAGCTCTGTGCTATCTGTGAATAAGCTGACCACTTTTGGATCCAAGTAACTTGCTTTCTCTTCTATTCTCTATTATCTCCCTGTCATAGACCCACTCCAATGTTATTCATCTTCTGTGATAGAGATAAATGGGAAAGAACAGTATCTATTTCAGAGGCTCCCAGGATATGAAATGGGACTGAGATGGTTATTTGGTACAATAAGAGAGAAATCTTTAGGTAAAATAGTAATAAATGTCTATATTATTGGTATGACTTAAGTTCAAGTGCTAAAGTAAAAGTGTACTTATATATTAAGTGACATAAGAGAACTCAATAGTTTCCACTATAATCTAGTCTATCTTTTATACTCTAAGTTGAGGAGATCACAAACTCCAATATCTACTGTTGTCATGTGCCCAAGATCTGTCTTCTATAGTGGTGTTATTCTTCTGCAAGAACCCTATATATAACCTATCTTCCATAATAGTGTTATCTCTGTAATACATTCATACATAACCCATCTTTTGTAGTATTAAACCTCACAAGTGCTTGGCCCTTTATAGTAGGATTTACTTCTTTCTAACATGAATTCCTGTCAGTATCTTATTACTAAAACATCTGCTCAGTATTGCTGCTGACATCACTTGAGGCTATACTATGAAGTAATAACACTACTTGAGTATTCCTTACTGTTGTGGCAACCACTAGACACAAAGTCCAATAGCGTCACTACAAGTAAATCTTACAGGAGGGATATCTAGTGGGGAACATGAGTTGTGTATTCACAAGAGAACTTGACAGAGAACCACAACAGTATTCTACCTACTATTTATATAAAGTCCTCATGGTCCATGCTATGACTTCTCTACGCCTACCCTAATGTCCATGCCCTGTCCTCATGGCCATTACTCATCTACCATGTGTCTACCTTAAGACTACCATGCCATGTTTATGTACCCTGACATCATACTCTTTAATCTCCATCATACATGCATGCACCATGTGTACACCATGAGGAACCCATATCCCTTGACGTCATTCCAACCCTAGACTCTTCCCGATCCTTTTAGACCCTAAGTCCTTCTAGACTGCTCTAGACTGCTCTAGGCCTATGACATAATGTCATGTGACTTCCCAGTCACATGCCCTCTCTCTCTTGTCATAGACTAATAATATAACTACTTCTATATCTTATCTCTGTCCTAACCCTAACCCTAAAGTCTGTCCACACTTTTGTCTTATAACACTTACATTTACTTAGCATTTAAGGACTGATAAATACACTGTAATCTTTAGTCTGATAATCAACTATTGTTAAATACTAAACTCCAATATTTACAGTAATACACTTATCTTGTTAGTACTTATTCTATTGAACTCCACTTTATTTCTCTAAAATTGTAACTATACAGCAAGTAGATAATACAGTATATAAGCTGAAGCCAAGGTTATTTGCAAAGCCCACAACTCTTTGCTCTTTGAATAAGTTTCTATATATGAACCACACTTTTTCTAGACTTATCATGTTATATGACAAGATCAGAACTATTTAGGATTGGCCAGAGCCAAAGAAAGTTAAGAATATTCAATTTTTAGTTTTGCCAATTTTTACCTCTGATTTATTTTTAATTACTCTAATACTGTTATTCTTCTAACCTGTCTCATAAAGAACACTATCAGATAAACTGAGCAAAAACCATAGAGTTTAACAGAGTTCATGCTCTAGAAAAATCCTATGTTATATTGTCTAGACTAAGTACAAGTAGTACTTATCTCTAGAAGAAACCTTCAAAAACAAAATAGTCTCCTCAAGATAACAGCTATTTTAAATACTACTCAGATACATTCTAATCTAGTAGAACAATACTAATATAACTAGGGAATAATTGCATTTAGATAGTTAGTATTAGGATGACTAGGTAATGTCCATGAAGTGTGTAGAGTTTACAATCTCCAGAGAATCCTAAGTTTATTATTCCAAGCTATATAATATACAACTCATCTCTAGAGAATCCTTGAAGAACAGAATGGAGTTTTCTAGAGATAACAGCTATCCTAAATACTTTAAACTGTTTATATCAATTAAGTAGAATATCAGACAGAACACTGCTAACCTAACCTTGAAATAATTATACCAGGTGGTCAGAAATTTAGATGTAATAATCTCAAATATTGAGATCAGATAGTAGAGAGCTCATTGAATAATAGTAAAAGAGAAGAATTCATAATTGTCTTTGAAATAGCATTTGAAAGAGTTTCAAAGCTTGGGTGGTAATATCAACTTGGTGAACACTATAGTGTTAGTGGCAGTGTTTGAGACTTGTAGACAGAGAGAGAAAAAGACTGTGGGTTTCAGCAGTGTTTAAGACTTGAATTTAAACAATGTGATAGATCTCTTTACAGTTAGAAGCTTTAATGAAACTATCTAGAAAATTAACTAGAAATAAAAAATATTTATAGAAATAACAGATAGATTAGAATAATATTAGTATACTGGACAGTACTCAATGAGGTTTAATAATAGAGAGTGGTAATGGTAACTTGATGATGTTAGAATTATAAACATTGGACTATATTTTATTTTATTTTAATTTTATTTAGAGTTTAACATGACATTATGGTCACAGCTGTCACAAACCTGTCACATGTAACATGTCACAATCACATGATCACAGTGTTACAATGAAAGAAGATAGAAGATTCTGAAAAGAATAATATTATACCATATATATAACACATATTGACCTTAAGGAAGACACATGGTTATTTAAGGCAGGCTAATCACAGTAGTAACACAGACCATCAGTCTGGGTATATAAGGTAAACAATCCTATACAGAGTTCTCTATCAAGTTCTCTTATATAAATTTTATACAAGGTTTCTCTTATTGACTAGCTCTAAGATCTTTGAGTTATAATAGATGGGATTATCTGTAATGATTGCTGACTAAGAGAAGCTAGAAACTCTATAGGGTTCAGTATAGGTATTAATAGTAATGGAGTGCTTGAATTTTGTCTAAGAACTGGTTTCTTTATAGATACTTCATGAAAATTTGATAACTTCTGCTATAATGCTTCTAACACATTAAAAAAAGTGTTTATTGGAAAATAAGTACAGTCTAATACTAATATGAGTAAAAAAAATGACTAAGGTTTGCTATTATACTATCAGTTCTTTTATAAGCAATAAAATATAAACTATATAGTTAAGGTCTATGCATTATCTGACAATGTATATATGTGAATAGCCATAATTTAGGGCTTTCCAGTACAACTTAGTTTGTGGAAATCAGTTTACTAGTTGTAGAGATACAAATTGAATGAAGTTTGTGACAAAGTGCCCTAGAGTATTATAGGCTAAGTGAAACAGTGTTTGCTATAGAGTACTCTATCCAAGAATAACAAATAGTAATTTTGTCCCTGGGTTCTCTCATACTCCTTTATGTGACTTCAGATTCTTTCTTAATTTGTACACCACTCATCTACTTAATATTCTTCTAATATCTTCTTTACTATTGATTTCTCTATCTCTAGTCTCATTGTTGTTGCTATTATTTTGGAAGTATACTCTATTGTTACTGGAACCTTTTTTTCTATAAAAAGTATATTATATAGATATTGAGATAGAGAATCCACCACCATGTTGTCTATTCCCTTGATATATTTGTAGAAAGTTGCCTTTACAATATCATACCTTAGCTAACAATATTTATCTTTATTCTGATCCTTATATATTAGATTCCTAATTGTTACAACTTAAGACTTATAGAATGAAGTTGGAAAAAGAACCTTATATTAGGGTTAATGTAAGGAGACTAGCTTTTCCAAGACTTTTCTCTTCTACATTTTTTGGCTAATCTGTGATCTGTGATTCTTTCCTATATCTGTACTCATCTACTTATCTACTTTCTCATACTCTAAACCTCTTCAAGCTGTATACTAATACTCTGAACTATCCAGTTATATTATTTAATTTCCTTTTTCAGTACTTTTTTGCTTTTCTGCAATATGTTAAGAACGAAAGAAGTAGACTTAAACTTTTCTTATTTCTTTTCTTATTTCTATTTTCTTTTTGATTTATTTTCTTTTATTCTATTTTTAGAACTAGGGTTAGGGTTAGAGTGACAAGATCACACAGTCACACAGCAGGTCACATCAGATAACACAGTCACAAGTTATATGACACATAGAAGGACATAGAAGATTCTGGAAGGATGATGTCATACAACATATGATATACATGTTGACCTTAAGGCATACACATGGTCGTTTAGGGTAGGCTAGAAATAGCTCACACAGACCATTAGGTATTTGTATATAAGGTAGACAAACCTGTACAGAGTTCTGTATCGAGTTCTCTTGTATTAACCCAATACAAGGTTCTTTTACTTGACCAACTCTAAAGTCTTGTGATTGTAACACAATACTCTGTAGTCTTCTAAAGTCTGTTAGTGTCATCTGCTCATCTACTTTTCTATGCTCTAGAAGTACTTGCTAAGCACTCTAGCACTCTTCCAATTCAGTTTTTCTATTCTAAACTGTTCCTGATTACTTAAGTATTATCATTTCTTGCTTATATTATTCTCTTAGGATTTTCTAGAGTACTTTGTCCTTCTATCTAGTTGCTCTAACAGTTAACACAAGAGAACTCAATGGAGTTTTAAGTACAAAGTATATACACTTGACTAGTTATCTATACTACACTAAACCTAGCCTATCCTAAAGAATATATAGTATAATGTCATTGTTCTGAAACCTTCTATAATATTTTGTGTAATACATGATTATGTAACTGTGTTATATCATGTGACAGTCTGTGACACTCACATGTAATATTACACTAATCTCTAACTTTAAGTCCAAAAATAAGAAAATAAAGATAAATGAAAATGAAAATGATTTAAGTCCATTGTTCTCAACTCTAACACTAATGTTCAACTCATTATGAAGACAGATATCTCTAACTATGCTCTTACTGCCATTTTTTCTATTAGACAAAAATAATGAAGTTTATCTTATAGCTTTTCATTTCTAGACTTTTACTTTTGTTAAGTTAAATTATAACACTTATAACATAAAACTCTTAGCTACTAAATTCTTGGTAACATTATCTGAAGAGACCAGTCTTTCCCATTACTGTTACTACAGATCATAAATACTAGATAATTATCTAAAATAATTGGAAACTTGAGTAGAAGTAGTATAAGACTACTAGAAAACTCTTTACTATCAGGGAATACTAGTAATAGATAAGCCCAGATCTACCCTATAGAAGCTGAGTTGTACTCCTAGGCTTGTCATTACCTAGATTAGCCTCTAATAGACTAGTAACTACTCCTAATTATCTTAATTTCTGTTGTTTAGTCTACTACAGTAGTACTATAGTTATTTAGTTAATCATAGTTGGAGATATTAATCAGTCAAGTGTACAAACCATGTGCTTAGACTATTTTACTATAGTATATATAGTGGTAGTATAACAGCAGATTTCTACTACTAAAATACTAGTCTACTAACAAGCCAGATGGTTAGAGTTTCTCTTACAGTTCAACTTGTCATCTAGTTTCAGTACTAACTCACCAGTACTAACTAATACTGACACTCTTACTAGATAATTGGATGTCTATTCTAAAGAAAGAGAATGCAGGCTATGCCACAATTATTCTTTATATTACATAGCAGTCATTTTTGATCTTGAAATTTTTCTGTTGTTACAAAACACATCTTCACTATAGAAGGCTACTGGTCTATAGAATTTTTAGGTCTTCTTTACCTCAATGGTAGACCTTTTGTACTATCTTCTAACAATCTCTATACATATACTCTCTAGTATAATTATAATCATATTCTAGCCAACCATCTCAGTTAAAAAACACTGGAACTTATTTACTATAGATATTTCTAGCCAAGCCTCTGAGCTAATATGCAAAATTTCTGCAAGTCTTGTGTTATCTACATGTAATTCAAACTCTAGTATCATAAACCATTGGATCTATCAAATAACTCTTTCTTTCCAAACAACTATGAAATTCTATTTTCATGGATTTCATTGAGAAACTCCTGTCATTCTTCAGATTTGATACTGTTTTAATAATAGTTGATCAGCTCACCAAATATGCAATTTTCATTCTTATACATAACACTATTACCTTTATAGAGTTAGTACAGCTCTTTATTCTTTATGTTTTTCTAAACATAGTGTTTTATCTTATGTTATCTCTAACTGTAGTTCAGAGTTTATCTTGAACTTTTTTCCATTCTTTAGGTACAGCTCTAACATGTATCTGTTAGAGCAACTAAGCAAAGTCCATAGGATTATATAAAGTTTGTAATCTTTAGAAAAACCTAAGTATATATTATAGAATATGCTAACCAAGTACAACCTACCTTTAGGAAAATCTGAGAGAACAAGATGAGGTTTTCTAAAGATGGCTACTGTTTTAAATATCCTACTGTCTATTGCAATCTCACAGAATAATACTGAGCTCACCATCAGAATAATAGTGTGTAGATAGTCAGAAATATGGATAGAAATATCTAGAATATTATCCAAAAAGGCAGAGTATACTTGGTATTTGACAAGTAGTAACTAGTAATGATCTCTTAGAGGTCTTTTAGAGAGACTATGTACTAGTGCAGAGTTTGGTAGCATATAATGAGAAGGTCTAAGAGTTTTATGGTGAGATTTAGCAATATTGTGAGAGAAGAAATTCTATAAGGAGAACTGCAACATTTGATATTGAGAAGTCTGAAGAGTTTGAAAAGTCAGATCCTCTTACAATATCTTCACTTTACTTTAGGTTGCCACTCTGAAGAAGATGGCCAAATAGAATGTATAAACCAAACTCTAGAGCAATATCTCTGCATATATTATAATTACTAACAAGACAACTGGTTCAAACTTCTATCTCTTGTAGAATTTGCTTATAGTGCTACTACTAGTATCTCTTTATTTTTCACTAATAAAAGTTATAATTTTAGTATTTCAGTGCACTCTGAATACAATATTACTTTCTTTTGAGCTTATAACTTTGCTATCAATCTCATTGCTTAACTTAGCACTTTGTTATTCACTCTTTGTTTTTCAGAGTCTATGTGTTCTATATATCTAAAACTAGCTATCTCCAACTTATTCTCTGAAAAGACTCAACCTACTCTGATATTTGTCATCATTAACAAAGAACCTGAGTATGAAATCTCATAGATTATAGATTTTAAAATTGACTAGTGAAGAGCTTGTAAGCTTCTTTACAAAGTCATTTGGCTTAGATATAAAGATATCAGAGATGAATTTGAGTAGATTTTTATTACTGAACTCACTCATACTCCAAACTTAGTTGCTGATTTCTACAATGCTTATTATACCAAGTCCAGATTTTTTTAAATTCTATTGCTTTTATTACAAAATTCAAACTCTAACTTTTGTATATTTTTACTCTCAAATTAAAGTAACAGAGATTTAATTAAATAAAAACAAAAACAAATCCTTATAATACTAGTGTCTAACAGAAAAAAAAAGAGCATTCATACTATCTTTTCTTTTATCTTTTTCTTAATTCTATTTTCTGTGAAATTTTCTCACATACTCTTGTTAATTACTCAAAGCTATTGTAAAGATCCTATACTTCATTTATAGAATATAATTTCTTTAACTAATTTTACAAGTATTTTTCAATAGTACTTAGAACTCTAATAATAGTAGTGTTTATTTTCTATGGTCTTACAATATTCTCAAGTAAAAAGATACAATACTACTTAATGTCATATATCAAGTCTACTTGTCTGGAGTATACATCTCCATAGTGATATTATTTTCTCAACATTTACTATACAAGCCTATTTTTCTCATAACATGTCCTTATGGTAGTGATGTAACAATTTAGATATTCTATTCTTATCTTTGGCAATTCTCACAGCATCGTCTCAAATGTCATATGGTATGAGGAAGTATCGGTTGGGAATTGGTATATAGAGATACTCCTATTCAACTTGGTCTCCTATGGTAGAGTCATACTCCTGTTAGTGTCTCATTACTGAAACCTCTGTTTAAGGCAAAAGAGGCTATATCACTGAAACCCCAAGTATCTTCTATATTATCTACTTATATATAAGACTAGTAGTTATACTATAATTTACTAGTCTGATAATCAACAAAGATACTCTTATTGAACTTAATTTCTAGTATTTAGCAGTGATATACCAATCAGTACTCACTCCTATATTAGACTTCTTCCTCCCACCTGAAGTTGTAATCATATGACAGTCAGATGGTGTAGCATATAAGCTAAAGCCAAGATTGTTCCACAAGTTCTAAGTTCATGCATCTTCAAGCCAAACTCTGCAGACTTTCACCTTCAGTGTGAATTGTGCCTGACACTTAATAACAATATGCTACATATAAACTAGAGATCTGCTATAGTAGAAGAAAATATTAACAAGAGATAAAACTTATAAAATCTGTTACTTATCTACTGTTATAGACTAGGCACTCTTATTTAGCCTATACATATCAGTCATATAGGTTTTCTCTACCTATCTTGACTGGCTTCTTCTTCTCTCTATAGATCTTCTTTGTTATGATTGATACCTTGAGAATGCAATATGGAGTAAGGCAGAGGGTAATGACAATATGATTAGCTGTACTGTAGTAGTCTCAGTCAGTACCTCATGTAGTAGGTACTCCAACCTTGCTTTCTCCTCATGTACAATGACTTGCTTGCCTTATAGACTACAGTTTGCTTTCTCATGTAATTACATATATATAGTGTAAATACTATCTTGTATTCCTATGCTTTACCAATTCTACCAATCCCTTATCTTCTCTCAAGTCTTTGCCTAAGTGCAACCTAAGCTCTAGCTTAAGGTCATAATATTTTTAGTCTTTTTTTAAATAGCTATGTTTAAGCCTTGTTTTCTGAAGAGATCTTGTGTCAGGCACAATTTACACTCGGGAGTGAAAGTTTATAGAGTTTTACAAAGTTTGGACTAAGTATAAAAACTTGTCCAAGGAATGAAAAGTTGTGAGCTTTATAAACAATCTTGGCTTTAGCTTATATGCTATACTATCTACTTGCTATATGGTTATAACTTCAAAAAAATTAAAGTTGAGTCTAAAAGATTGAGTTCTAATAAGACAAGTATGTTGTTGTAAACACTAGAGTTTAGTGTTTAACAATAGTTGATTATCAGACTGAAAATTATAGTATATTTACCAGTTCTTAAATACTAAGTAAAAATAAGAAGTATTTGGATAGTACTATTACTTTATAGTATAGTTCCAAATGATATTTGCAGCTATACTGAGCAGATGTTTCAGTAGTGAGACACTGATAGAGATTTGAGTTAAAAAGGAGTAAATTCTATTATAAAAGACTAAATACTCATGGAGTTTGAACAAAAAAATAACACTGCCACAGGAGACAAGTTATGTATGATCTTGTAGAGAGATAATACCACTACAAAAAATAGATTATTTACAGAATTGGACTTGGCATATAATATTTTTATAATATTTTTGCTTTTCTTAGCAATTACTATTATCAATACTTCTGCTATCTTTCTTTTGTATCCCATTATAGAAGAGATATCAATATTTTTCATAATATTAGAACCCTTTTACAAGACTGCTATCTTGAACTTCTTCAGCTTCTCTTTCTTAAGATACTTGTGGTCTTCTTCTTTTTTCTTTCTTAACTTCTCTTCTCTTCTTGTTTTAGCTTTTATTACTAGATAAGTCTTTTTGGCCATCTTTGTCTTATGTCATATCTTTTTTAAATAGACTATAAGTATTTATTCTTTTGTAGCATATTACATACTTTCTTTATTTTGTCTTGTAAGAATATCTTTTTTAAGGTCTAAGAGAGTTGGAAACATAATAGATGTCAAAATAGACAAATCTCACTTTAAACAAATATCCACAATCAGTTATATAAGAAGAAGATCAGATCAAGTATAGAAACTTATCTAGAAATAAATATGAATACTTATGAAGTTAGGTAAGATACTCAGATTAAGCTTAGAAGCTTATTTATAGATTGTTAATATAATCTCAAATAATGATCTTGGTCTCAACTTATGTGTTGTACCTATTATATTTTAGATGATGAGGTATTAGAGAGAACTAACTCAATATTAAGTATCACAAACTTTATTCAGCTTGTATCTTCACAACCAGTAGACTGATTTTCACAAACTAAGTTACGCTGGAAAGCCCCAAATGAGGGCTATCCGCACATATATGGGATGTATAAAAGCAACAACAAATGACTGAGATATCAGACCATCAGTAGCTGTAAAAGCTTCATCTGCAAATATCTCATGAACGGCTGAACGGATTTGCACGATTGAACTTGCGTTGGCAAGTGCTCATCAATACATTTACAACAATATATGATGTGTCTCAAAGCAATAAGTATTGGTAGAGATACAAGCATATCAATGTAATGATATAATTAGTTACCTTCTAAAATTAGCCTGACAGCTGCTATGACAGATAACAGCTCCCATCAGGTACAAGTTTTGATCATGTGATGGCAACAGCTTGTGCATGGACCA
>Ga0157357_1000180_pt1 | contig 25977 bp, 25 predicted proteins | sample AttcapACBM1_FD_111485 | JGI IMG/M metagenome (GOLD analysis project Ga0157357, IMG submission 111485) | Fungus gardens microbial communities from leaf cutter ant in Botucatu, State of Sao Paulo, Brazil - Atta capiguara ACBM1 | ecosystem: Host-associated > Fungi > Mycelium > Unclassified ... | reverse complement strand
TTAGGGATGACATCAAGGGACAATAGTTCCTCATGGTGCACACATGGTGACGGAGATTAAAGAGTATGACATCAGGGCATATGGATATGGCATGGTGGATGAGTAATAGGACATGAGGTAAACATATTGTTATAGCACAGACCACCTTGTATTTATATAAATAGAGGAGTAATGCAGCAAGGGCTCCTTGTCGAGTTCTCTTGTAATCCCCACTACTAGATAGCCTACTGAGAGCTTTGCTGAGGTCAGCATATCACAAGTGCCGTTCTGGCGAGTAGTTATTACAACAAATCACTAAGCAAATAGTTATAATTGTTTATTCTAGAAACATAGGTTTAACTAGAACTGGTATAACAAGAAGACTCAAGAGCTCTGAGAAATCAGGGCCAACTTAATTCACTTAGACATGAGTGGGAAAAAACAATGATTATTAAAAATCTCAAGTTTTTTTCACAGAATGTTTACAAAAACCATCTCCTAACTGATCTCATTTTAGAAAATAATAAAAATTTTGACATCATATTTATTCAGAAGTCTTCTTGGTCTGTTATCCAAAGCATCCTAAGTGCTACATAAGAGGAAGGTGAAATGATCATTGGCACTCCTAATCACCTATCATAGATCACTTTTCCAAGACAAGCAGTTAATAAAAACAATTATTCAAGAGTCATTATATATATAAATGCTAGATTCTTTAAATTACACTTTTTGCTTAAGAAGAACATTATAAACCACAGAGATATAAATCTCATCTCATTCTTTAATCAAGACATTATCTGTTTCATTATTAATATCTATTCCAATAATTAGCAGAATGTCTTAAAATATTTAAAGAATACTGAGGTAAACCTTAGTAACATTCTCATCATGATAGGAAACTTCAACATCAGGGATAATGACTGGGACCCATCATATCCTCATTACTCAGTACATGCTAACACTCTTAGAGAAATTGCTAACTCATTCAATCTAGAGTTATCTACTCCTATCAATCAAATTTCAAGAAGATGCTTAGATAATTTGAACAACTCCAACTCTGTCATTGACCTAATGTTTCTTTGGATCAATTCAGATGAAATAGACATACACAACATCCTATCTGATCTATAAAGCCTGTCTAATTACACTTCTTTAATGATTGATATTATTATTAGCAAAAAGTTTATTCAAGACAAACAATAGACTATTATCAAAAACAGTGAGGAAGAGGAAGGCTTCATCAACAAGCTTAAGAACAATATTGGCAACATTAGTATATCTGACATACATAACAGTAAACTGCTAGAAAGAATAGTATATAAATTTGCATTTATTACAGAAAATCTTTGGAAGAAGTATTCTAAATATGTTAAAATTACTAAGCATTCTAAAGCTTGGTGGAACAAAGTATGTGGAAGAGATTTGAACTCATATTGCATATTTAAGTCAATTTCAGATTGGGAAAAATTCAAGGAAATGGTCAAAAGAACTAAAAGATTGTTTTTTGATGAAAAAATCCAATAAACCACATCAAAAAACAAATTTCCATAGGATCTCATGAATTGGGTTAAGAAATGCAAACTATCAGCCATGAAAGCTATTTAATAAATGTCTATGTATTAAATTAAAAGATCTTTGGCAAGCTCTTTATCAAATATTCAATTTGGCATAAGATTATCACATCAATTTACATTTACTTGATGAAGTCCCATCATAACCTTAATCTGAGTGGCCACATTTTTCCAAGGCAGAATTTACTGATATAATAAAAAAATATAGTAGTTCATCTACCCCAGAATCTGATTATGTTTTATGGAGTTATCTAAAAATTTTGGTAACTGATAGTAAGTGTATTACAAGCTTTATAAATATTGCTAATATTTGTATCAATCTTGGATATTGGTCCTTGCATTTCAAAAAATCAGCCTCAATTATCATTCTGAAATCAAACAAACTGGTATATGACTCTTCAAAGGTATTTTGCCCTATTATCCTCCTTAACACTCTTGGAAAACTCATTAAGAAAGTCATAAGCAAGAGGCTCCAGCTTTATTCATCCAAATCAATTAGAGAAGCTGAAATATCACTCATCTATTGACATAGGTCTATATTTGACTTACCTAATATGTACTGGTTGGATTGTAGATCTTTACATAAGCACTTTGGCTTTTGACATAGCTCAATTCTTTCCATTTCTCAACCACAATCTCCTTCCTTTAATTTTGGACAAAGCTGGTTTCAACTCTAGAATTTCTAGTTTCTTTTCCAATTATTTAATTGACAGAAAAACTCAACACATCTGGAACAAATTTGTTTTTCCTTCTTTCAAGATAGATATTAATATGGGCCAAGGTTTCACCTTATTTTATATTTTGTCTGTACTCTACATCACTCCTATTTTTCATATTTTCAAGAAAATAACCCAAAATCTCTCACCTCCCATTTTTGTTTCTTCTCTCTCATTTGTTGATGATGGATTCTTTGTTTCTCAGAAAAAAAGTTACAAAAAATCCAACACAAACATATTTTGTAGTTATAGTATTATCTCCTCTTTTTTTGAACAGTTTGGCCTTGGAATTGAACACAACAAATTGGAGGTTTTTCATTTTTCAAGGGCTACAAAAAAATTATGATCCCCCTCTCCTAGATCTAAAACCTTTTTAGGAGGTCCTCTTCTGCAACCAAAGGACAAATGGTAGTATCTCAGGTTCATCTTTCACAAAAAGCTATCCTTTTGTCAACATATTCACTTTTACTCCAACAAAGCCCTATCAACCATTAAGAACATGAAAATATTAGGTAATTCCACTAGAGGTTTGTCATTTTTACATAAGTAACTTCTTTACAGGACTTGTATCTTGCCTATTGCTCTCTCTGGTTTTCAATTATAGTATTACAAAAGAGCACCTCTCTTCCATCCTCTCAAAGTACTAAAGAAATTACAATGAAGAGTGGTACTATAGATTACAGATGCATTTTGTACTTCACTGTTATGGGGAGTTGAGACTATTGCTGGCCTCATTCCCATCTACTATCATTTTGACAAAATCAGCAGGAGACACTATCTAAGAATGATATCTATACTTAAACAACATGCTATCAATTCACTTCTTGATGAACACTACTCAAAGAAAGCCAAACTCCATCATCTATTATTGGAATATTTAACAGACAAACAACATTCTAAAGTCAAAAGCTCAATTGTTGACACCAAAAACTGTCTAAATGAAGTTTTCTCTGCTTTTGATAGGCTCTATAAAAACTTTCCTCTAGTTTTTGATTAGTAGATACTTTCCCTGATCATATTTCCTTTCATACAGTGAACTATAAAGACAATGAAGTCAAGAATGCTCATCTCTGCAATCTCAACAAAATTTTTAATACTTAGTCTACTTGCCTTAGCAATAATGAACTTTAGAGTTAAGTTTAAACTCCCTCTCAAATCCAAATACTATTCTGTTATCCCTGATGCTAGCATTAAAAAGAACATTGCCACATCAATATTACACATTCACTCTAGTTGAAATGTTTTAACCAAAATAATTCATTATGCAATAAATGTCACTTTTACAGAGGTAGAATTGTTCTCAATTAGATGTGGGATAAATCAAGCTGTTCAGGTTCAAAACACTGAAAACATCATTGTCATCACTGATGCCATACATGCTGTAAGATGAATATTCAATTTGTCATTCCACTCATACCAGCCACATTTGATTGCTATATCACAAGATCTTAGAGCTTTCTTCAATAGAAGTTCTAGCAGTTCAATCACCTTTTGGGATTGTTCTAGCAGTGCCAAATGCTGTCCTCACTTGGTTGTTGACCAAGAAACCAAACAGTTTGAACCTAGTTTTCCATGTAAATCATCATGGGACTTTAGCAAGAAAGAAGAGTGTGATTCAATTCTTCAAAATTGGTAAATGACATTCCAAGCATCAGATTATAAAGGGAAGAACTTCCTAGACCTGGTTGATGACAATAACCTACCCACCATGCCTACTTATACAAAAGAGGGTTCATGGCTTAATCTTTTAGGACAATTTAACTCTCTGTGTGTCAGAGCAACCAGAGCCATCACAAATCATGCCCCCATAGGTGAATATTGATTTAGATTTTTCCCCAAGGAACCCTTTGCTTGTCCATGTGGAGATTATCCAATGGAGTCAAGGAATCACATCTTATATGGTTGTAGATTACTTAATTACAGATTCACTGTTATAATTTCACCTAGTGTAATTTAGCATTGCCTATCTTTCTTTTCCTTTTCCTTTTTTTCTCCTTCTCTCGGTATGTAAGTAGCTATGTTGTAGGTACCACAGTCTACCACTGTGTCCCGTGTAATAAATTGTTGATTTAAAAAAAACGTGACAACACACGGCTCGGTGAGGTTAATTAAATAATTGTAGCTTAGTGGTCTACTTCAGAATACGTGTCCAAGGTATGAGGATAAGAAGCCTGTGCAAGTTGGTACAATGCTAGGATATCTCACACCAGTCCTGTCCTTCTTAAGCCATGCCCCTGATAACCTTATAGTCCATAGATTTTTGGTCCACTGAGTCGTTGGGGAGAGATCCGATGCATAACCCATGGCTACTTGGCCTGATAATTTTTGCCTCTATAAATATAGTCTCTGAATATGATCTAACGTTGTCGCTTTTTAACATATACACTTTGTATACCTGCACCTCGTCAGACTACTTGAAGTCATGCAGAGGTAAACCAAGGACAAGAAAGAAAGGCTCGAAGTACAGCTCACATTGAAAAAGTCTGTTCTGCTATAAGACGAACACAGTCACTGGGTGGTACATCGGCAACGTGGAAGATCCGGTGACGTCTCTGGTCCTTATTCAGTTACTTCGGTCTCGCACTTAGACAATCTATCAGAATATGATTTGTCCCTCACCATTCATTCCAGTTCTAGGCATGATCTAGACAGTTGCAAGCCCCATAATATGCTCTGTCGCTGACCTTAATTTGGGCTCTCACTCCTGTATCAGAGACAGCCCCATCAGGTACACCATGAGCGAAATACGGCTCAGGCGTTATCGCAAGTGAAGAACTTAAGTAGCCACTGTTTCGGATGGCACAATCTTCCTTTTGACAAATTACTTGAGCCTCTTCAGCGATAAGAATGCCATGGGGACCCTGAAAGGCTGATCGCGCGGTCAAGTGACCCCCTTTCGTCGATCGTCCAACATCATCCTTGCAGAGCCATCCAAGTGAAGGTAAAACTTCGACGCACGGTCCATGATTCCAATACATCACAGCCAGAGCAGATCAGTGACTTTGAGTTTAGATATCCCTTCACTGGTTCATTGCAGGTCGTCTGGCTGCGTTATGTGTGTCACCCAATATCCTGACATCTTGGGTTCTCAGGCAGGTACTTCATCCTAGTAGAACAGTTTGTTATTGCATCTAAGGATCTCTGGTCTCACATGAATGGCTTGCTCTGCCTCAGCATAGATCTGAATCCTTTCACATGTGAGCCCGCATAGCATTTGAACACTTGGGAGCGGATCGTTATTGAGAGGACCCAAGAGAATGTCTGAGTAATAGTTTACACATATGTCTTTTGTGCAGCTCATGACTTTATTATCGCTAGACCTTACATCAATGTTCTTCCTTTGGCGGGTTCGTCCATTCCGCTACTATAGTTTTTGCGCCATATTCAACCGAAGAAGCGAACATTCGGACATGCGGCGAAAATTTCGCTTGTATCAGTTCGATAGTTTGATCCCATTGGAGCTCGATCGTCATACTTGATGGTCCCTTCGAATATTATATCAAAGAACAGTCTGTTCACTGTCTCGCACATTTCCCATTTACCCCATTCCAACCCCAAACATTAGCGATTCCCATGAGCTTCGAAAAAAGCGCCGATAACGTAGAGCAGGCCGAGCATCATGCAGAAAATGAACGAGAGGACAGAAGGAAGCCCTACTTTGGCATGACCGGAATTCAGCTCAACGTCTGGATGACTGTTGCTTGTACCACGGCAATGACGCTCTTCGGTGAACCCCGTTGTTTCCTCAGTCTAAGGCTTTCCTGATTGTCCTGCTCTTTGCTCAGGCTATGATCAAGGTGTCTTCGGTGGTATCATCGTCACTCAGGATTTCCTCGACACCATGGGTGACCCGGATCCCAACCTCCAGGGAACAATTGTGTCATTGTACGACATAGGATGGTCTGCATCATCCTCAAAAATTTACTTCCCATGTACTCAAGAGTATTACCTCTCCTAGCTTTTTTGGAGCCATTTCTACTTTTATTTTTGGTATGCAACGCATCTGTAGATTAGCTGAATTTGATTAAGGACCAGTATCTTCAGGTGAGCGCTTGGGCAGAAAAAAGACATTCATCGTTGGCATCATCATCATGTCAATTGGGGCTGTACTCCAGATTTGTGCCTTTTCTCTTGCACAAATGATTGTCGCACGACTCATTACAGGCATGATTTGAATTTTCTTGCCGTTTGTTTTCCACTCATTTCAAGGCCGCAGGTTTCGGGAATGGGTTTGTCCTTTAGCTAGTTTTGTGGAAGAGATGGCTAATAATTAATAATCATGATCTAGGATAAATACTGCTACTGCTCCTGTCTGGCAAAGTGAAACGTCCAAGCCCTCCTGGCGAGGCAAGCTCGTTGTCTTCGGAATGATGTGAGCCACTTCCTTCTCTGATGCCGAGGATAACGCAGGCTCATCACTATCAGCATGAACATTGCAGGGTTCTCTCTCAGTAATTGGATGACATATGGCTTCAGCTTCGTTCAAGGCAGCCTCGCTTGGAGATTCCCGATCGCTTTTCAGCTCATTTTTTCTATCGTTTTAATCGGCACCGTCCCATGGCTGCCGGAGAGTCCCCGTTGGCTTCTCGCTCACGGTTATGAGAAAGAAGGCATCGATGTGCTCGTCGCCCTTGAGGGAGCTAATGTTACTGTCAAAGACGAATCTATTATGACTCAAAGAGATGAGATTCTTGAGGCCGTCAAGATTGAGAGAGAGACTGCACCTAGCTGGAGGGACATCATGAAGGGCAACACCGGTAACACTGGCATGATTAAAAGACTAGCTCTTGGTGCGGGCACACAGTGGATGCAACAGCTAGTCGGAATCAATGTAACGAGCTATTAGTGAGTATGATCTCATATGCCCGTTGGTCATTTTCGGTAAAATTTCTACAGCCTTCCTCTGGTCCTTCAAAATTCTGTTGGTCTCTCGAACAATCTTGCCCGCCTTCTTGCAGCATGCAATTCCGTTTCCTATCTTTTCTTTTCTTTCTTTGGCCTTCTGCTCATTGAGACGGCTGGTAGAAGAAAATTGATGATGTGGGGTGCTGCTGGTCAATGCATCTGTTATATCTTGATTTCTGGGCTACTCTCCAAGGCAAATGATCCCATCACTGGACCTCGTTATGGTGCAGGGGTTACGGCTTTCTTCTTTTTGTATTACGTGTTTTTTGGAATTTGTTGGCAGGTAAGCTTGGCATTGTAATGGATACAGACGATTGCGACGGGTCTTTGATGAGTCTTTCTTTCTAGGGAGTGCCATGGTTATACCCCACTGAAATTAACAGCCTCTCTATGAGGACCAGAGGTGCAGCATTAGGAACAGCATCTAACTGGTGAAAACCAATGTACTCGATTATTGTTGATTTCTCTGACATTGCACATAGGATATCCAATTATATGGTTGTCCAAATTACACCCCTGGGTATAGCGAACCTCGGCTGGAAATTTTACCTCATTTGGGTAGTGTTCAACGCTATCTTCGTGCCTGTATGATGAATTGCAATTTTGGATTATATACCTGTCCTGACCCTTTATAACTCTTTAGCTTGTCTGGTTCCTGTACCCGGAGACGTCCAACCGTCATCTTGAAGACATTGACAAAATGTATCGTGAGAATAAGAATATGATACTTGTTTTCAAGAACAAGGAGGCTACACAAGTAGAGAGGCCACAGAGGTTCATAGATGCAGAAGCAGAGAAACTGGGGTCTATCTCGAAGAGGAAGGAAAATGACTAGACAAACTGGAGAGAGCAAGGGGTGAATATTATAAATGACGATATTTCATGATCCATTATGGATCATTACAGTACAATAGTGATAATGTGGCTTGATTTGTGTATAACGCTACGGATGGAGATGAAGAGCTTGAAGAGGAGGAAGCAAGGAGGTATTGAATGCGATTTCACTTGATTGTAAAAACGAGCCTGGTCAATGACCGCGGAACGCATTCGAAGGAATGGTACTGAGACGTCGGGTCTGAGGGACACAGAGCGACACTGCAGCAAGCGCTGACTCGTCTACAATACGTCTCAAATACAATAAAACCCGAGGAGCTTCATATAGAAACAGCAAGGGCCTCAACAGCCGGATGATCATCCAAACTTGCCGTCTTCTCCGATTTCCATGTTCTCTTCGCGTATCGTAGAAGGCACACTATTGACGTGGGCGTCATTCCCTCCATACGTTTTGCAGCACCCTAAAAAAAAGCCTCACATCATGAGCAGAAAATTTTGCGAGTGAGAATTTTAGAGTGACGTACAATAGTCACAGGTCGTACAGAAAACAACTTTTCTTTCACCTCGGAGCTCAACCCTGCAATTTCAGAATAATCCATCTGCGGGTCAAGAAGAAGACTCTCATCTTCCATGAAAAGCCGAAGGTCCGCCGCTTGACGAAAAAGTTGGGCACTGTAACGACCTAATCAAGCGGAACGTCAGATATCTATAATAAGGCAATACCTGAAAACTCACCGTCAATATCTATCCGCGCAAGAATCTGAGGGTCCAATTTTCCAAGTTGATCAATCACGGGAATCATTCTGGTAGAAGTGACTCCCGGATATCTCAGCATTTCGTATGCACTGTTGTTCATCGGTAAGATGATATGCCAGCAATGGACTCATGTACCTACGGATTACACCATCCTTTTGAACCACAAATCCATACGAGTTCCATTTCTGGATCACATTGAGCGACCACACAGTCAAATACATTGAATACGCACCTGGGGGCTCAAAGCAACGGACTTCAGGAGAGCTACAGCGTTCTCGACCTCACTTTCGGTCTTCTGAAACATACTCCAACGCTCATCAGAAACCACACCCACTTCCCTTCCTGACACACATAAAATTTTGTAAATAACGGGGATCATCTTTCAAGTATCCTTATGACAAACCTTTGCGTGTTAACCTTAAATCTGCGTTATCACTCCGGATGGTCATACGATACTCTGATCGCGACGTGAACATACGGTCTGAGATTCAATTCATTTAATAGGCACACACATGAACGACCTCCGACATACTCACAAGGTTCTTCAGCTCCTTTCACAATAAGATCGTCAATCATGACTCCAATGTACCCATCTGCACGAGTGAGAACAAACGGAGGTTTGTGGAGTGCTGAGAGACCAGCATTTACTCCTGCTATAACTCCTTGTGCTGCGGCCTCTTCGTATCCGGTGGTTCCTCTCAAGACATTAGGACACAAGGGATATCCCATGGCGAGAAAGGCTAACCATTGATTTGACCCGCCAAGAACAATCCCTGTGGCAAAGTCAGCACTTTCGAACATATAGCAGTCAACTCCACGAACCTGTATCCGTTTGGTCTCCAATGTTGCTAAGGGAGAAACTCAGGAAAATCCAGGCAGTATTGAGAAGACATACGCTTGAGCTCCCGAGCATCCACATGGTCGTACTCAACACCATAAGCAGGTCGAACCATCTTGACATTTGTCAGGCCAGGGATCGTTCGCATCATTGGCTCCTGCAACTCCTCGGGCATACTGCACGAGATCCCATTGGGGTATATTACATCTATAGCAAATGTCTCTCAAGTGGAGAACATATATGAAAGCAAGTGACACACCTGAATCGTAACCTTCCGGTTCAAGCCATACCGTATGGTGGTCTTTGTGTCTGAACCTAAGAATCTTTGCCTCAAGAGAGGGACAATATCTAGGTCCTATCGATAAGAAATGAAACCTAGACAAATTTCCTCAATCCAAAGCGCACATACCTTTGCGAGTTTCTTGAATGTGGCAACTCAGATGTAGATTATCTTTCACAATCTGGTGCGTTGCAGGGGTCGTGGCGGTCTGATAGCAAAAGACTTGATTATTCTAGAGGTAAGGTAAGAGCATGAATCGGATAGCAAGGACTGAGATGTACTGCATTGTCAACTTCTCGATTCATGAAACTAAAAGGCATGGGTACAGCGTCGCCTTCTTGCCTAGTCATTTTTGAAAAATCTATTGTCCTGCCGTCTAATCGTGCAGGGGTGCCAGTCTGTAACCGACCGAGTTTGAAGCCAGCAGCGTTCAAAGATGCTGAGAGCCCAATTGATGAGGCATCGCCAAGACGTCCAGCAGGGAAACATTTCATGCCTTAAGAATGCAACTGAAATATTGACATGCCTATGGGAGCGAATATGAGGACATACCAATGTGGATTTCGCCACCTAAAAACGTTCCCGTGCAAATGACGATCTGAGAGCAATTTATGGCCTCCCTTGTTCCTAATCTCCGCATCTTGATCAATCAGAGGACATCAAGCCACGTTCAAACACTCACCCAGCCGCACGCCAATTATTCTCCCCCAATTTCCAACTCCGGCGGTGGGCTGGTCGAGGACGAGGTCAGAAACGCTCCCAGCCATTATATCTAGTCTATGGTAGTTAGATAGGATGCTTTGAATACTGCGCTTATACATGTTCCGATCTATCTGAGCTCTCGGTCCCTAACATAGAAAATAAATTAGTAAGTTATGGAGCATCGTGTGGGCTGACTGACCCAGACAGCTGCGCCCTTTGAACGATTGAGCATTTGGAACTGGATCCCGGCTTTGTCTAGAAGGCATCAAGCGATATCAAACCCTTCAAAGTGAGTATACTGACCTGCAACCCGCCCCATGATTCCATCTAATGCATCTATTTCTCTCACGAGCGTTCCTTTTCCAACTCCTCCAATGGAAGGGTTGCAGGATAGTTCACCGATTGAGTCCAGTTTTTGTGTCAGAAGTAGTGTTCGAGCCCCAGTCCTCGCAGCACCTGCGGCTGCTTCGCAACCCGCATGACCACCGCCAATCACACAGACTGAAAGGAGGAAATTAGAATTGTAAACGGTCTGTTAAAACAAGCTCTTTACCATCGTAAGTTTGACCTAGCGCAGTCGAATAAAACCGAAAAAGTCGATCTCTACTGCATGCCTCCTTTACTGCGCGCGAAAACATACAAAGACAGTGAGGAACCTCGAACGGAAACTGAATTCCTAGCACGTAGCCTGTTACAATTTATTACCTAATTTATTACCTAATTCACGCCTCTGTCCTTAACTCGTAGTCTAATGACCCAATGTGACCGGACCATGAATTAGTATATATGCAAGTAGCATAATGAGTTATAATTTGTCTTAGACTTACAGCCAGTCATTGGGCCAGGGTTTTGTGACATAACCGTGTACTTAAGGAATCAGTATAATTAGCGCATGCGCAGAAATGTATTGATATTCCTTGGCTCGTTCTACCATGACGGGAACCAGCTCCCTCACTGAGCAGACAGTGGGTGACAGTCCAGTTGGTCATGTAGAAAAGATCAATGAAATCCCCGCCGAGCCATCCCTGTCCACTGCCCAGAAGGAAGCACGGATCCGTGACTTTGGCATTATTCCTATACCCTCTTATCTCCGTTACAGCCCATCTAAGCCCTTTCATTTTGGCTTGACGTTGAACATCGCTTTTGGATTCTTTAGCACATTTAGTGGGTTGACATCCGATAAAAATACTCTGAGCCACTGAGGAATTGTAACCAGCTGTTGCCAATTTATACTACTGTCAGCCATTGTTAAGTGAGTTTCAGTGCAGAGCTCATTTCCTTGGAAGCTCATGTCAAACAGTTCAGATTTCACAAGAATTTCGAGTGACCTATTCCGAGATATCTAGGTGAGTCATCTTGCTAATCTGGGAGACGATCGCTCAAGGAGACAAAGAGTCCCGACACTTGTCCAAGCGGGGTGTGTCTTTTCACAAAAAAAATTGGCGCTGTATTCTGATAGAAGTCTGATAGTTATGCTACTGGGTTGCTCTTGATTTCACCTCTCGGCGATCTGGTCCGTCGACGGCCCCTCGTCCTCGCGACCGTCATTTTGTCAACTTCGTTCACAATTGGTTTGGCTGTAACCAATAATCTTGCCGTGTTCGAGGCACTCTCCTTCATAGTGGGAGCTGTCTCTGTGACGCCTCAAATTCTCATACCACTCGTAGCAGACCTCGCACCAGAAAAGCGCCGTGCCTCCGCCATTTCTGTCGTCTTTTCCGGACTTCTCTTCGGTGTCCTCGTCGCCCGTGTTCTTGCAGGAATCATTGCGCAATTTGTGTCATGGCGTATCGTCTATTATTTTGCGATCGGTGTCCAAGGACTTGTCCTCGTCGGCTTGTATCTTGTGCTGCCTGACTACCCCTCGAAGAACAAAGGAACTACATATTGGAGTATTTTCTGGACAATGGCAAAATTTTCTGTGACAGAGCCTGTTCTTATCCAGTCCTGTATCATCAATCTGTTATCTAGCGCTTGTTTCACCAATTTCTGGGTGACATTGACATTTTTACTAGGCGGGCCTCCATACTTCTATTCAACGTAAGTGGCTATTTTACACGACACTTTTCTATTGCTGAGTTCTTGATCTGTCAGCCTTGTGATTGGATTGTTCGGGCTCATCGGTATGGCTGGAGTGTCAACGGGACCATTCAGTGGACGTATCATTGACAAATTAGTCCCATGGTACGTCTCCTTGATTGGTATATGTGCGCTCCTTGTCTTCCAGGCCATCCAAGTGGCGGCTGGTGGCATCCATGTCGCAGTTGTGATCGTGTACACATTTGGGCTCGATGTATTTCGACAGTCCCTGCAAGTCTCACTTTCTACCGCTGTCTTTAGGTGTGTAATAATCAACTAGATTCTCGAAAAGTGTCCTGATTGATACTCAGTATCGAGCCCGCAGCACGATCACGATTGAATGCCGTCAGTATTCTTTCAGTATGTCTCCCGATTAGAGTTTTCTGCGTTTGATTTTCTATGTACTTGTATCACAGATTTTCGTCGGTCAAGTCGTCGGGACCTCTGTCGGCACTGATGTATTCATCAAATTTGGTTGGCGACCCGGGGCTGCTTTGTCTCTGGGTTGGGCTGCTTTGATGTTGCTCATCCTCCTGTTACGAGGTCCGCATTGTAAGAGGTACACATGGTTCGGATACGAGGGAGGATTCTCAGTGAGGAGAAAAACTACTGTATCTCCGCAAGAACAGTCTCCTACGACTGCTGAACCTACATCGGAGCTCGACACTGCCCTCGGGGAGGGAGAAGGAGTTGGAACAGGACACACTTTAAAGTGAAGCAAAAGTATAATACTCGGGCACTAGTAGTTGACGAGGATAGATGATGCAATTTATACAACAATTTTAGGTGTAGAGGAGGTCGTATCAACACAGATAGTATCATCAATCTACTCACCGGCAGTTGGTGGCTTACACGTGGCAAAGCACGGAAGGTCCCTTGTCGCCTCTCGAGTCCTTGGGCAATGATTATGCTCTACTGGCAAGGAAACAAACTGATATGTCTCCTGACGTCGTTCTGTCCCCAAGTTTTCTAGCATCACTATCTTCATACGATCACTGGATGATCGTCAAGGGGGCAATTTGTCATTCACATTCTCAATTCACATTCTCGAATTCCATTTGGTGACATTTAGTACTAGCCAAAATCGATCGTCGAATTCCCTCATCTACTGCGATGACTTAATCACCGACTGTCAATCCAGATCTGAGTGTGGACTAGCACTGAGAACTTTTGAACCATAGAGTCGAGTCTATGAAGTCTACACATGTTATCATACGATCTTGGGATAAGGTCGCAGATGTGCAGTGGAGAGCCATGCTTTACCTTTTCTCTCTTTGAATACGCCATATCTGAACAAGATGCAGTGTCTAATTTTTCTGCTGAGCAGGAATAGTTGCTCCTGAACCCTTTTCTTCGAGTCATCAGAGCTGCTCCACCGTCTTACGCACGACGGAAGCGTTCGATCCTTCCTGGATTAACGTCAAGTCCACATGCCTCATCGCAAGATGGGCAAGGAGAGAATGGGGTTAAAAGTAGCTCAAAACAGCAATTGTGGCACTTTAGAGTACCTTCAATATAGGATCAGGTGTATTAGTACAGTGGGTTCTCAGGCGGGACAACTGTCTTCCTTGACAAGCGAGGTTACTATTCCTCAAAGATGCCATGCGCGGCGGATCAACTAACTCTATCCATCCACAGGGTATTATATCCGAAGGGTAGTTACACACCTTCAGAAACTGGACGCAGTTCCACCAAGCGCTAACCACACCCCTCATCTGGCACTTCAATTGATACCAGGTATCACCTCCATACATGTGTACAGCAAAAGTGCAAGCTTTCAATCCAGTTTCGCTGTCCTCCGTGCGGAAATCAAAACCGTATCTAACTAGGCCTTATCGAGCCCGGGACATCGCAAACCAAGGACATGCAACTACCACATGACTACTACATTCCTCTATCTCAGCATGGGATCAGCCCCTAGACGTGGACAGCTTGCTTCCATCTCATCCCATGAAGTTGTCTTGAATTGGTATCCAATCAGTAGGAAGGAAGGATGAGATGAGATTCTTTCACTGCTTTGTTGAGATCTAGAACCTTTTTCCCGTTGCTATCGTCATGCTTCGTAACATTCGGTATGTCGGACAATCTCAAGAGAATGAGAGAACGATAGCTTCCTTCTTGTGATCGCAAGGTAAGCAAGAAACGGAAATGGCTGAGTAATTGTTGAAACACGGTGTGAGAGCGGAAAATATGTCATCATGTAGTACAGACGAACTGAAGGAGTTCAATCATATATTGATAAGAGAGTGATGAGTTGTGGTTTGAAGACCGAAAGAACAACAACACTAGGTTACGGGAACATGGTTATGAGGTTTACTGCCTCATTACCACTGATACAACTCCATAGTTCCTATGATTTGAAATCTGTAGTCACTCATTTCCAATTTGCAAATGGACCATGGTCTAATAGTATAAATACCGTAGAAGTAGGATTCGATACCTTAATTCCAGTCTGGTTCACAATAGACATCTCTTTGCAATCTATCATACAAGGACAAAATTAAATACAATCCATTGTACTCTGCACATTGACCAAGGTGTTCAAAACCTCTTTCTCAAGGCATGGGCGCCTGAACTGCCTGATAAGCATTGAATCCAAAGTGCATACCATGCGATGCCGCTATGTCTGGATGTTGTATATAATAAGAGGGCAGTGGTGGCGGTGGTTGATGCCCCATAACGTGAGGAGGGGATGGTGAAGGATCAGGTGTCCAAGAGAAACTTGGGTTAGGAATAGGTGAGCACTCGAATTGTCAGTAGCTAGTCTGACAACGGCTTACCCGGGCATCATCATGTTCTGCCACCATGAAGGGTTCTTGATAGCTTGCATAGTTGCAAGCATCTCTTCGTCGGATGAGTAGCTAGCATCTATAAAAGCAAGGTCCATATCTGGGGAACATTGAATGGGTCCGGTGTCTGCATTATACATAGCTTCGGGCACATGTATCAGAGTTTCTAAGCTCTGCTGTGGCTGAACATCATTTGAAGTGTATCTAAGATCTCGGCTGGATCGCATAGAGGAGTGGGATTGAGTAACAACAGCGAAAGTCGTCATCGAGATGGGAGGAATTTCGTTTCCAGTGCTGCTTTGCTGCTGTTGAGTGGAAAATTTGGGCTGGAGGTGGCCTATGGTTGTTCCATCGCGGTGATGTCGAGATAAAAGGCCGGTTAGGAATCTAGCATAAAGTTTAGGTGTATGTCTATCATCTATCGCGATCTTGGGCGAGCTGAGCGTCTGAATCAAACGCCCAATAAGCTCAAAAACACTGTGCTCTTGTTCCTTCCTCAGAAGCAGAGAAAACTCAGGTCTTAAGAGCTGATCGCGCCAAAATTAGCCGCGTTACAGATCATGACCAATTAGACATACTTTGAGAAGGAACGCTGATGCGAACGAGGCGAACACAAAGTGACCTGCACAGTGCCTTGAATCCAAATGTATATTGATGTTTATAGTGTATATCGCCTACCATCAGGGGCATAGCGCATGTAACCACTGGGGGCCAATCCGTCAACCATGTTTATGATCACGGATTTAGCAGCTTCTAAGCACTAGGAAGCAGTGAGAATGTAACCAGGAGCATAAGATATTGCGCATACCTTGATGAAAAACACTTGATCGTTACGCCCAATACCACGCTGGAAGGCTTGTTGAAACCCGAAGGAGAACATAACGAGCCGAGAATAGCCAACCAAGCTATGTCAGAGAAGAAACTTCAGCAGAAGATTTCAAACCTGAGGATTTTATGTTGCATACAATGGCAGAAGTGAGCATCGGAAAACACAGCTGGGATCTGGTGAAATGCCGTAAGGTGCCTGTTACTTCCATGCATCGAGATTGACCTTACCATTGGAATCCGAACTTTCCTCGAAACGCTTTAGCCACTCTTCATGGTATTGGGTCAGATACTCGTCATGCTTCATCGTTATCTTTCGGAAATCAACGTTCTTGATTTAACTTAGCGAATATTCATATAATAATAGTGATTTTCCTGCACACCTTGTTCAGGCCACTTGGAGCTGAAGGATCACTGAAAATCTCATCGTGGAACTTTGCAACTATCTGGAGAAGCACTGAGTAAGCGCAGAGGTGAACGTCATGCTGAAAGAGGTTCAGAGTGTTTATAGGAGTCAGGAAAAAGCTTGAAAGCGCACTGAAACGTTGTACGGTGATTTCTTGTACCATTCCCGTGCGTTGCGAACGATGCTTAGTCGGGATCTCAGTCTTCCATTGAAGACAAGGTAAATAAATACTCACTAGTCTTCCTTGATAGTTGAGGGCTTTCCAAATTGGGTGGCCGTTGAGCGATCCAGGTTGAAACAAATCATCCAAACTCTCGCACGATTAAGTGCCTCACGCTCGTCCTTTTCATGCTTTGACTTAGAGGTTGAGATGTGGTGAAGATTGAGATCCGTCGCGATGCTGCAGGAGAGATAAGCTAGACCAATGACCTGTTGGTCAATTTATATGCGCGTACCGGATAGCAAGTCCTGTGTAAAGCCAGCTTCGGTCTTCTTCCCACCTTCTTGCTGGGACAGCATAGATGCTCATAAGAATATAAGCTTGGCACAACTCCACGGATTTCCAACCATTAATCAGGGCATTTGCGGCCGAATGCTTGGCGAAGTGCATTGCGATTGGGTATATTTCTGACTTACCCACATAATATCTGGAAGATATTGCGCAAACTGACAAGAAAGAAATAAGGACGAAAAGGGAGTGGCATTGAATTCTTACCAACGGTAAATAAGAAGGGGCATCTGGCAAAAGTAGAAGCTGGAGTATGCAAGACGGGATCCAATAAAGAGATGAAGGGCTACTCGTGACCAGTCAGTGTTGTTTTCGACAAGGTAGGAGGAGAGCTCACATTGACATATTGATAAAATCTATGATGCAGTAGAGTCTCGTAAGAGAAAGATTGCAAAAAAAAGCTCACAGGTGATACACACATATTAAATAGTTTCTGGACATCGTCCGGATTGACTAATCCGTGCACCAAAATTTCAGGCGGACTATGTTGCTCTATAAGCATCGCTCGACGGTTTAGGTCGAAGGCAGGGCCTAAATTTTACAACGTCAATGATACATAAAAATATGATGTCAGAGGAAGGCTACCTGGCATGAAGTATGTTTCATTCGCTACTCCCTAGAAGCAGGACGGCCAGTCAGGTGGTTGTGAGTAGTCCTTACAACACAGACGTACAACATTATCATCGTTCAGATCTTCATCAGTGACTTTTACATCTTGTGTTCGATCCTTCTTCCCCTTGACATGGCTATTATCAATGCTCAATTTGGCAATCAGTCCTAGCGGTACGTGTGCATCCGGCAGAGTATTCTGTATCTTCTCTGTTTCGCTGGTATCGCCGTCATCCTCCAATTCTTCGTCTCCAAATTCAATGTTGGGTGTGTCGGAGGCACTGTCAGACTCCACCTCTTCTCTATTTCGAAGTTCAGTGAATATTTCCGGACCCGCTGAGCTACCGGCATCGCGAACACTCGACTGAAGGCGATCCAACCAAGACAAAACACTGTGATTCTTCTGGTCGATGGGAGAGGTCGCCATTCGGTAAGAGGCAATAGACAGAGGGGTGGCGAGATAAGGGTTATGGAGCTGTAGGATATCAGAGATGGTGAAGGCGATGACGATGCACAGACGACAAACCTGCTTGAGAAGGGACTCGATAATTGCATCCTTCTGTCTAATTTGGGCAAGCAAATATTCACGTTTGCTGGAAGCATGTCCAATTGTAAGCGAAAGTCTAGTAAATGTGGAATAAAATATGAAGTTTCTGAGGAAGTGAAAGAGGATGTGGATGAGGAAGTCCCATGAAGTCATTGCATTCTGGTAAGGAGGGAAGATGACGAAGAAACGCTGGACAGAGTCGACTTTTAAGGTGTCAACAGACCAATACTTGCAGAAGGTCTGACTCGGATGGCGGCCGACTAGAAGACAATTTCGACAGCCGGCGGGTCCAGCGATCGATTGAAAAATAAAAACATGACTGATCCACACTCACTTCGGAGCCGTCCGCGGCTTACGACCCTCCACAATACACACGTGGCCCCCAGCCTTGCATCGCTTGCAAGTGTTGTTATTCGGCGGAAAATCGCACTTCATCTATTATTCAAATCAGTAGGTTCTCCTCATCTTTAGAAGGTTCTCCGGGGAACGGCACGGTAAGTGTTAATCAAAATTGATAGACCACAGCCAGGTTCTCAATCCTATCAAAACTATAACAGAAGCAGTGGCCGTCGAAATCAAAGGCAGGCAGAGGACTCCATCCGCTTTGATAAGTCACACATCGGTCATGGTAATATGCCAGCGAAGTCAGATAGAGACTTGCTTCATATTCACCATTAGAAAAAGTATTATTACGAACCTTCAACCTTTTACAATGCTTGCAAGCGCCCGGTCTTCATTGATTCCAAAAATCCAGCAATTAGTGATGAAAGAACGGATTCAAACCCATAAAGTTAGTCCAGTGGGGAAAGATGTGACCATTTTTAAGTGACCAGAAAAAAGTGCGGGCAAATTTCGTATGGGGATAAATGAGTGATGGACCAAATATTTTCCAAGTTTCGAGTTTCGTTGACGCGGATATCGCCAATTTGAAAAAGGGCGTAGTATTTAGACAATAAAAGTATTCAGTTTGTTAAACAAGTGCTTCAGCGTGAGTAGAAATCACGTACAGTCTCTGTCCTTTCTCCACCTTTCCATCGATACTTTCTACACCCAAACCCCCTAGACCTATTTCTATTCCCCCCGTAAATCCGTCTCCTTCCTCACCATCGCTTTCTCCCTCAGTGTCACCTCCTCCATTAATGAAATTCCCCTCATAATCACGCTTCCGACGCTTGGGGCTTGAATTCACAGTAATAGATGAATGTATCGGAGAGGCGTGCTTTGGCGATCCCTTAGTTACCCCTCCTGTTGCTTTGGAGGGGCTTTGGGTTGCCTGAGAGTCACTAAGTCCAATCCCACGTCCAGTCTCGTTCACGTTTGCCCGAGAGGCCCTCCCGTTCTCGTACGCTTGACCGGGTCGTGATGGGGAAATCTGGATGTTCAGCTGATTCGTGGTGTAAGGACTATTAGACTCCTGAGGCTGCTTTCGTATGTTCGATTCTCTAACGTTGTTTCCTGACTCCTGGGAAATTTGCTGGTTGGCCGAAGGAGAGCCATTTTGTCCCTCATGGTATGATTGGGAAGATAAGGAAGGAAAACCAGGTTGATGTTCATGCGGGGACACATGTGTAGCCTCCTGATTCTGGAGCACAACTGTGAGCTGAGGTTGCTCCTCAAATCTAGTCGGAAAGTGCTGTTGATTTGCTCGTTGGGACACAGACTGATCCTTCTGTGATATAGCATTTTGCGCTTGTTGTGGGCTTTGGTGATGATCTACTGAGAAGATCTGAGAGATAGGTGGGCTTGTGTATAAGTTGATGGTCGAATCGGCAGTCGACTGTTGATATGTTTGGGCATCGAGCGTAGATGACAGTGCTATATTAACAGAGTTTATAGGTTCTGTCGCAACCAGTAGTTCCGATCTGTACGAGTCGCACAGAATATTTTGTTGTATCTGTTTCTGTCGGTACTGATTCGCGGCAGGAGGGATGACAGTGTCGGTGTTGGACTCTGGATATGCGACCAAGGGATAATTCTGCAGAAAATCTGCATAGTGGGTTATACTTCGTCTATGTTGCTGCTGGTCATTATAGTAGTCGATCCACTGTTGGTACGCCTGACCGGCATCAGGCTGCTGTAGTGACGTATCCGGGTCATACAGAGTCGAGGTTGGACCAATCATATTGGGTGAGGCAGAAGGGCCGGCACCAGTATGCTGCAGGAGGTTCTGGGAGGTGTAGTCGAACCAATTACTTGAGTCAAGGGGGGATGAAAATCCTGGAGAACTCGGATCTGTACCTTGACGATTGGTCATATCATTACTTCTCAAAAAATCTGGATGCGTACCCAAAGTGCCGGCTCCCAATTGCTGGGGCGAATGAGTGGTTTCATGTTGAACACTAGAATTCTGAGAGTTCAGGGAGCTACTTGCGCCGGAGGCTCTGACTCCTGGACAAGATGAGAGCATGGCTACGTAGAGATCACCACCCAGGAATCATAATACGCATAATAGGTGGCCAGAGAATCTTTGATGCGGCAAGAAGTGATCTCGGAGGGAAGCTGGCACCGATGAGTAAGGATAGTGTGAAGGAGGCGCTTTCTCTCACTTTGTCAATAGAAGCAGATTCTTATCCGTCTCTTATACTTATAATCGAAATTGGGTCAGAATTCCTTCAGGCCGACCTCAGCAGTGGGAAATTCCATTTTTGGATGACTTTGCGCACTAAATCAATCAGTTTGAACTTTGAACTTTGAACCCCTCACCAAAACAATCATTCCCGAAAAAAATCGAGGCGTTCTTGTCGTCGTCCAGATTGCAGTCGTGACCCTTGACTGGTGGCTGGTGGCGGTGACTACTACTTGGATACTCCCCCGCTAATATGTGACTTAACCTTTCCAGTGTACCCCATTCCAAATGCTGGAATTAGTTCTTGAGCTTACGTCCGTTTTGAAATATATGGCGAGAAAACAATCCATGACCTATTTAAGTCTCGACAATCAGGGAAAACAGAAGACAACGCAAGCCATGTTCCTCACACAAGGCCTCTTTGCTCTCTCTCAGGGCTCTTTTATCAGTTCTATGACTAGCCTCAACTGTTGCCTCCTTCATCACGTCCTCTGTCATTTGTTGGGCTGCACGACTAATGGTAGCGACCGATGACAACAACCGTCTATTTCTCTTACCTTCGGCAGCCAGTTCTTGCATCTGTCTATCCAGCTACTGCACTCGGTTCGAAAGCAGTAAACGGTCACAGGAAGCCTTGAACGCGTACGAGCACTTTACGTTCTCGAGTGCCTGGATAGAAGCTCGAAGAACGCGAAGTTGGTGCTCCTGTTTCCATATGTAGCTCACGTACAGGAGTTGTTCGCAGAACATCGTGAATGTGCTTCTGGTCAGCACAGTCTCCGCGGGAGAAGGTGTGGTCGGGAAAAGATTGGCAGGAGAAGAGCGTTTGATAATCAGAAGGATTGGTTAAAGTAAAGTCAAAGTCCGGCAAGGGACTGTCTCTAGGGAGAAGAAGCCATCCAGAAGATACATTTTGCCCATTCTTCGACGTCATCACCCTTCCAAATCCTTGAGATCTTCGAATATTTTCTGGCACTTAACGTAGGTTTCTTTGAGAAAGGGTTAGGAGATGTGAACGTGATGGTTTGTGCAGTGGATGCCATTCCATTCTGAAGGCGTCGAAAACGTTGATTGCTAACGCAGTAACAAAATGTCTCCTGGTTGGAACTGCAGTTTCGTATGTGTTTCTTAAGTCATCTCTTGTCATGCAATAGCACCAGAAACGCAAAGTTGAATGAAGAAAGATAAAGGGACTTCTCACGACATGTTGTAGGAAGGACACATGGATGCCTCGGGTCTATAATCAGGTCGAAAAATCTACCCATCTGTCTGGCGTTTTACAGCTCGAGCCAACTCAAGCATGTAAATTACTGTAATTCCAAAACTTACTCAGGTTCTCCTTGAATTTGAACCACCATGTGGTCTTGTTTTTTTCCTGAGCTCCAATGCCAGATTGTTTCAGTATACCATAACACCAAGGTAGAAAAATCTGGGTACCATTTTTGACTCTACTGGGGCTATAGCAAGCTGTTAGATGTGCTCTGTGCTCTGTACAGTACTTGATCTCAGGACACATTTTTGACTTCTAGTCATTTACAGTGGTCTACGGGTGAGTGTGTTTCTTTTATCTCTTCAATCTTGTTATAATCTCAATTATCACCTCATGCTTAACAGATGCCAACCTCATTTTACCCTTATCCTTATTATGAACATATGTTGAGGACTGTGTCATGTTGTGTTTTATATTTACTATACCTTTGTCAAGATACTATCAAGAAGGTGAAATTAGGAGGGGTGGTGTCAGGGCAGAACTTGCTTCAAGTGGATATCTGTGACCAGTCATACAAAAAGAAGTGATAGAAGGTGTTAGAAGATTCTTGGTGGATTCTAGTTGGGTATTAGTTGAATTTTAGTTGATTTCTAGACTGAGTACTTCTAGAACAGAGTGTTTATTTGGTCTTAAATTGTCACAAACTTCATTCAACTTGTATCTCCACAACCAGTGAACCAATTTTCACAAACTAAGTTGCACTGGAAAGCCCCAAATGAGGGCTATCCACACATATGTGGGATGTACAAAAGTAACAACAAATGACTGAGATACCAGGCCATCAGTAGCTGTAAAAGCTTTGTCTGCTAATATCTCATGAATGGCTGAACAGATTCACATGATTGAACTTGTGTTGGAAAGTGCTCATCAATCTATTCACAACAATATATGATGCATCTCAACATGATAAGTATTGGTAGAGATACAAGTATATTAATATAGTGATATAATTAGTTACCTTCTAAAATTAGCCTGACAGCTGCTATGATAGATGACAGCTCCCATCAGGTACAAGTTTTGATCATATGATGGCAACAGCTTGTGCACAGACCATCACTCTTTTGTATATATACCTTTGTGTCTAAGAACTAGACCTCAGACTTAACAACATCATTTTACATCAATTTTCATCAATCTTTATCCTTTATTATCATATATTGATCTTAATCATCATTTTCATCATTATCGAACTTCTGAATCACTCCTAAACCTCTGAGAGTGCATCCAAGGTTCAGATATCATAAATAAGTGAGTAGTTCATTTTGTCATATAAATGCTAAATCTGTAGTCAGAACCGTGACTAGAAAATAGTAGTATAGGGAATAACTAAGGAGATATTATAAAAACAGTTTCTAAAATATAAAACAACTGGGAGTCTAGATGATGAGTTGCTAGGGGATAAAATATAAGAGGTTGATCTATATGCAAACAAGCATGAATGCAGAAGTATACTTAGATATGGTTAGAGTTCTAACTGGAAGTTAGGAAGCAGATGTCTCAGATATCTCAGAAGTTGGTCTATAATAAGGTATTTAAACTCAAGAGATAGTGTGGTAGCTATTAAACAAACCAGTCTTTGGACTTGAAGTCTATCAAGACAGACTTAGCAGAGTATTGTGAAATGCCTAGCTATTTGATGTTCCAGCTTGCATATGCATAGAGACTACTTGGTAATAACAGAAACATACTATATTGTTCTCTAGAAAAATATAAAGAATAGGATGTTACTCACTCATGAAAGAGATAAAAACACTAGAATCATATTAGAAAGCAATGTTGCCCATCCATAAAAGGAATAGGAATACTAAAATTATACTAGAAAGAGATGTTACCTACTCATGAAAGAAATAGGGACACTGACAAGAATTTAAAAACAAGAGATCAAGGGAAGAACAGGCTGAAAAGTAACTCACAAGTAGAAACAACTAGTAGAAATGCTGGAAAAGGAAATAATTGGCACTTATGAGCAGGAAAATGATATTAGGCTAATTTTAGGTTGTGGATGAAGAGAGAACCATATGTTTTCAAGATCTCTGAAGTCTTTCTTATTATTTCAGTCTTCATTCTCTATTTCCATTCTCTGTATTTTTAGACTAATATATAAGCTATAAGTAAAGAGAAGTAAGAGAAAAAACCCTTATTTCTCCATTTGTGAGCAGTTTAATTACTATTTCTTGAGTAAGCATCATTAATACCTAACTTTCACTTTCAGGCAAGTTTTGGAGAGTTCTAATAGCTTGAAAAAGACTAGCAAGATAAGTATCAGTTGGTATTATTAGTTGTAAGGTTTGTCTTGAAGGATATCCTTGAAATGTGTCATCTGAGATGAATAGTGTTATTGTAGACTCTTCAGAAGCTTTGCAATCTATTCACTAGATTTTTAAAGAGAGCTTAATACTCTTTTGTATTCACAAAAGCCCTTTTAGTTATTGTTTCCATCTCTTCTCTTGACTTCTGATACTAATATTGTCCCCTCTGAATTCTTTAGCATGTAATTAAGGGCTAGTACTGCTTATTTCTTGTTATGTCCTAGCATAATATCTTTCCTGCTAGACTTTTGTCAATATGAGCTATTAATATGGTCTGGTCTTTGAGACAGTATATCTGGCTTATCTATAGGCTTACCCAGACAGTGATGTAAGATAAAATCAAACCTTACTAAATATAATAACTACCATACTTATCTACAGTTGAGTTTTTTTGGCCATTATAAAGTACTCTGGGTTTCTATGGTCTTCAGATTTTAGTAGAATTCAGTACAAATTTTAAGAAGTATTGCTACTCTTCTAGAGCCTGAATGATCACCAATATATCCTTATCATAAATCTTGTAGTTTTACTCAATAGAGAAAAGAAACTTGTTGAAGAATACTACCAGATGCTATTTATTATATACTTTTGACTCTTAAGAAAAGATGGCTTTTGTAGCATAGTCAGAGTTATCTGTGTTATAGAACACTTTGGACACTAACATTTTTTTTTTCCTTTTATCTATTTTTCTTAATTTTATATTTCTTTTCTTTTGAATTTCTTTTTATTAATGATGAAGAGGTATGTGACATTGAAGTCACATGACAGGTCACATGATGTGATGTCATAGGCCTAGAACATGGTAGAAGGATCTGGAAGATGATATTAGGGCATATAGTATACACATGGTGACCTTGAATAAGATGTGAGGCAGACATGAGGTAGTAGCATGGACCAACCTGTAATAGTATAAATAGGACTCTAATTTAGCAGAGGCTCCTTGTCAAGTTCTCTTGTGATTTTCCCCACTTAATTGCCTACTAAAAGCTTTACTCACTTGTGTAGCTATTGGACTTTGTATCTAGTGGTTGCCACAACAATCTACTTCAATGTAGAAGAGAGTAGCAATGTTTAGGGAGGCTAATAGCTATCTTAAGAGTATCAAACACTACTTATTAGTCTAAGATCTATGTTCAAGTATTATTGTTACCAGTGAGATCAAAAAGAGACTATATAACAGATGAGAACTTATGAATGAGCTACCAGTAGAATGTTATGAACTAAAATCCTTAGAATAGGATATTAGAACAACTCTTGTATTAAGTAACACAAGAGAACTCGATAGAGAACTCTTCTACAAACTAGTCCACCTTATATAGTTCTACAGATGGTCAGTGCTAATTACTGTGCACCCTACCCTAAACAACCATGTGTAGTCTATGAGGCCAACATGTGGTGTTCATGTTGTATGACATCATCTGTTCTCGAATCTTCTAATAAATTCTCCCAAGTCTTGTAATTTGTCTTGTGACTTCACCATCAGGTGAC
>Ga0157357_1000176_pt1 | contig 26288 bp, 33 predicted proteins | sample AttcapACBM1_FD_111485 | JGI IMG/M metagenome (GOLD analysis project Ga0157357, IMG submission 111485) | Fungus gardens microbial communities from leaf cutter ant in Botucatu, State of Sao Paulo, Brazil - Atta capiguara ACBM1 | ecosystem: Host-associated > Fungi > Mycelium > Unclassified ... | reverse complement strand
GGCGCGTTATCACGTGATTTCGACATTACTCTAAAGGCATTCCAGATTCAAGAACATTACAGTTGCCACCATACTTGGGTAGTCAAGTTCCTGGATCTGGACTTGTGGGATGTCCCAAGATACTACTATAGACTCGCACCTTCGCAGACGTACGACGGAGACGGGGTCAAATCAAGACTTAGCAATACCGGAGGAGGAATCTTCACTTAAACCATCGCAATTTTGGTTGAGTTGGGACATAGAAAGGACAGAGTGGGATGTTTTACTAGTCTCAACTACACTCAAGCTTCTTCTATATCCTGCGTAGTGAGTCTGCGGAAGGGCCCTGGCATTCCGCTTTCTTAACGTATATATTTTAGTCGTTCAACAGACTTTGAAGTCCATAGGAATTGGCTGGCAATTACACATAGTCTTTCCATATCAAAATGGTATTACGATGTAAGTTTCTGCAATACATGTACATGTCTGGTGCTGGAGCGGTCTTGGCAATTTTCATGACAGACAACATCTAAATGGAGTGCGGTTCCGTTCCCTATCCTCATATGATCCCAAGGTTGACATGTTCATTAGCATTGGACTATCCTCCTTTCTTTGCCTACTTTGAAAAAATTCTGTCGGTGCCGGCATATTTGCTTGACAGCAGGATCGTCGACCTCAATAATATCAACTATGGCAGCTGGTCAGTTATCGCTTACCAGAGAACAACAGTTATCTTGGCAGAACTAGTCCTTGGGGCGGCGCTTATCAAGTAAGGCTCTGTAATGCATCGTCAAGATTACTTTGAACGATAGCAACTAGGTTTACGCGAAGTGCGATTGACCCACCGGCCCAACGTATAATATCGGCCTCAATTTTCCTGCATCCAGGCTTTCTTATTGTGGATCATATACACTTCCAATATAATGGTATGTTGTTCGGTATTCTACTGTGGTCAATATACATGGCACGGCATGTGAGTCTGATTGGTCGGTTCAGCTTCAATCTGACACACTTTCAGGGTAATAAACTTGCCAGTGGCGTTCTTTTCGCCGTCTTGCTCAACTTCAAGCATATATATATGTACCTTGCGGTAAGCCTTGATATGCCTCAAATATGAGCTTTCTTGACAGTCGCTTAGCCGGCTTATTTCATCTATTTGCTGCGGTCATTCTGCATGACACGGACGGGGCAGCTGGAGATCAAGAATTTTATCTCCCTTGCAAATGCCGTTATTGGAGTCTTTCTCGTGTCCTTCGGCCCATTTATTCTCATGGGACAAATTCCCCAAGTGTTATCAAGGCTCTTTCCCTTTACCCGTGGGCTCAACCACGCTTATTGGGCACCCAATTTTTGGGCTTTGGTCACCGCGCTTGATAGACTTCTCCTCTACTGTAAGGGTGTGAAGTTCGAACCATGTGTATCCTGACCAATGACCTCTCTTGGTGCAGCTGCCAAGAGGACTGGTCTTGACATACCTGTCAACGACTCCGGCGTCGTCTCCACATCCAGAGGTCTTGTTGGTGATACCATTTTTGCAGTCATACCAAACGTTAAGCCTATACATACATTCATTGTTACTCTGGCGTTTCAGTCGGTAAGAGCAGGCCGAAGAATCCTAGAAGGATTCTATGGTGGTCTATACTAAAAATGATGTTATTCTGGTTCCTGCTCTTAGGTTGTTCTGATAAAACTTTGGAGAAACCCGTCGTACAAGTCTTTCTTGACCGCACTGACATTATGTGGCTATAGTTCGTTCTTGTTCGGTTGGCATGTCCACGAGAAGGCGGTTTTACTCTTCCTGGTTCCATTGAGGTACGTGAGAATGCATTTTTCTACTTCAAAGTCTCGATTTAACGACACACTCAGTTTTCTGGCGGCTGAGAGACACGCATACTTTCGAACCTTCATCCTGTGTAATGTGGCCGGCATTTTCGGACTCTTTCCACTTATATTCACCCCAGGAGGTAAACACCATCGGATTGAGCGGCAATACCGACTGACATTGCATCAGAATCCATCATTAAAGTGCTGTATTCTGTGTTGTGGCTCATTCTCGTCTATGTGCCACTCCATCGTCAGGTTTATGAGTGAGTACTATTGACATTTTTGTCGGGCCGGAAAATCTCAATGTCCGATTTGCATGTCAATTTTAAATGGTTCCATTGCCTTCGTTGTGCTATGAATCGCACCTATTCTCACCCACCCGGCGCTATCTCCGACTTTGCGAATGGGAAACGAAATCTGCCACAGGTACCCTAGATCGCCCATTTTCGTCATCATAGATATAGCCGAGAAGATATATCTCGCGGGATTTCCCTTCTTACTCGTGTTCGTGACATTTTTCCCTGTGTGTATGAGTCGAAGATTGGGGGCGGAGGTTGATGCGAAGGAAGTGAGATCCACTATGGAGTTCCTGCCTCTGATGGTGACGAGTGTGTACTGTGCAGTTGGTATCGTTTGGGGATATTTGAGATTGCTATTCACATACCTGAACGAAGAGAAGACGTATCAAGGCCAGCTAAGTACAATTCGGTAAACATATAAACATATAAACTAGCTCATTGGCGTAACTTATAACTTCTTCTTTGTTATCGGAGTAAAAGATCCACTTTTTCCAGCGTATTTAGCTGGGCGGCATGCGCTCATGACGTCAGCTTATTCTTACTTTTCGGATTCAAAGCAGCAAGGCAACAATGATTGCGTGCAGCACCTCGAAAATGCACACAGGAAATACATGTGTACAAGTGAGAGTGATATCCTCAGATCATCTTCTATTTTTTTGATATGTGGACGACTGGAAAACTGATTGTCAGAGGAGCGAAATGAAAGGTTTGATGAGCTTCCGCGCACCATCCTCGTCTTCTAGGGTATGTTCTAGACCAACCTTTTGACCTCTTGCATGCTTAGCACTCGCACCCCATACGATGGCACTGTGAATCGGTCAAGTCACGGAACAGGTACTCGTTGAAAGAAATACTTACTACTTCATCTGTTTGGCAATCTCTTTGTGGATGGCATTACAGAAGTCCTCGATAGTGCATTTCCCGCGCCGCAATACAACTGGTGTTGAATAGTCTGGTGGTAAACCACGCGGTTTGGTATAGACGCGCACAAGATCTAATGTCTCCCACATTTTTTCGACGAGTTCATCGACGTTGAGCCATTCCTTCGAGGAAATAGGTACGGACATCGGTATTTTGTAGAGAAGGTCGAGTTCTTCTATCGATATTGCGTCAATCTTGGATAGGGAAAAGGAAAACGTCGAATAAAAATCAAGGCAGGTGAGAGAAACGTTCTACCTTATTCAACACGTACAGAACGGGAATATACACTCTGTGGGATAGAGTCAGAAAGAAAATTTTTCATATTTGACATGTGTAGAAAAGACCTACCGGTTTCCTTCAATAACATCCACCAGATCATCCGCCGTTGCGTTCGCCTCTCTAATAGCCACATCACAATTACTTATTTTATATTCACTTAAAATGGCTTTGATTTCTTCTTGATCGATATTTGTAAGGGGAACTGTGTTGGTAATGGCAATACCGCCTTTGTCTTTCTTTCGTACGGTAATATTGGGTGGTCGCTTGTTTAGACGGATGCCAAAGCCCTCTAGTTCTCCTTCAATGATTTTCTTGTCTCCGAGAGGTTTCAAGACGTCGAGAACGATAAATATGAGATTGCATGTTCGTGCGACTGAGATTTTATTGATCACAATCAGTACTCGAAGGATCTGAAGGTAAATCCGCACCAGCAATCACTAAAATGAGAATAAGTGAGAAGCGAAAATTATATTGACAAAGTATAGTTGCCTTGTTTGCCTCGACCACGACCGTCATTGGCACCTTCAATGATACCAGCTGGAATGAGAGGGTAAATAGTCAGCGATTAAGCGGGCGAAATGCACATACGAAGATCAAGAATCTGTATCGGTGCACCATGTACCTTGAGTGTTCCCGGTACGGTGGTGAGGGTTGTGAAGTCAATCTCCGAGACTTCGGAGTGTGTGCCAGTCAATTTTGACATTAATGTAGACTGAATTGAGGAATAGCACCGTCAGACGTCGGATTTATTTGATATTATCAGAATAGTACAGGATACCTTCCCAACTGACGGAAACCCTACAAATCCGACAGACGCTATGCCTGTTCTATGGTGGTGATGAACGAACATCGTAAAATTCAATAAACGGGAACGTACCTCGCTACATCGAAACCAATACCGCCGCCGCCACCGCCGCCGCTTCCTCCAGTGCCTTGGATGAGCTCTCTCCGAAGTTTCGCGAGTTTGGCCTTAAGCTGACCCAGATGGTAGCTCGTAGCCTTGTTCTTTTGAGCTGGGCCAATGTCAACAGAGAAGTATAGACTGGGAAATATCAACTCACTTTTGGCCTGGACAAGAAGAAGCAATCGTAAGTTTCATTCCTGCAGCATCACCAAGATTGCCCACCATCTCATCTTCAATTTCCTAGCTAACATGAACAGGACTACAAGGACAACAGATTATAACTAACCTTGATCTTCTGGACGGTAGTCATTGTGTTGAAAGACTGTTCGGTGAATTCCGAGAGAGCACAGACCAAAACAGAAAGTACAGGACACAATTGTGTCTTGCTTCTCGCACTGCATTCTCTCCGACCGTCGTTCGCCCGCTCCCTACTCGCTAGTCTTCCTAGCTGCCATTCATTTTTGACGAACGCGACTGGCTCGTATTCGTCTCCAGTTCCAGCTCATCCCAACCCAGAAACCCTTGGCAACCGCTAGCCAACAAGACCATTATTTACAATGTGTTCAGGTCCCAAGTGGAAGCGTGAAAATGTTCCAGACCACAAGGTATGCATTTCATGTCTATTTGACTGACCTTCATCGAGCTCAGAAACCCCTATTATAGTTTGACTTTGTCGATACCCGGGAATTCACAGACAATGGTTTTATGATGCGGTTGAAGTAGGTCTCAACCACAATGCAGTGTGTGTCTCCTGTTGAATGAGCGTCTTTAGGTACATATGGCTATACGTCCTTGTCCTCACATCCTTCCTCGTCTATGTTTCTGATATCTTCTCTGCCATAACCATGTTAACGACAAAAAACTGGTCAAATGAGATTTTCAGAAGATGTGCGGACATCGACGGCTGTGTATTCATCCCGTTCAACATTGGCAAGTGGATTTTCTTCGGTTGTATCATCTTTTCGTTCCTGCTGGTGCGGTTGCTTCGTTGGGTATGATCGTGATATGCTCTCCTAATTGGACCTCACAGCTGGCTTACGAGTCCCGGAAGGCGAAGAAGATCATTGCTAGTCGCGACATCTCGTTCGCATTCACAAATGTGTTGGCCAATAACTATTATTCGCTTCGTTTGTTGTCTTCCACTATTCGTTTTTGCTTTCACTAATCATGCGCTAGGGTCGTATGATCACTTTTGTTTCTTCGATCACATCAGCAATTCTACCAGACTCAGCGACGATTTTGCTTTCTTCGTGTTCTTTAGATTCAAGAGCTGGAAACGGTTACTCTTGGCCGATGGACCCCGTCAAACTATCAATGGTCTCACTCTCTACGCTGTCTGGCTCGTCAAAAACGCTGAAGACCCTTCAAGTTGGTATGACGTCTCTAAGTACTTCAAGGGTAACTCCCTTTCAACCTCCGCTCTTACGGTCACCTCTTTTTTCACTGTCGTGGTTTTTGCTGGGTCTCTACTTCTCTTGACCGTCGCTGCTATTGCCTACGTACCTCTCCTCCTCCACATTCGAGGCAACCTCAAGGTGAGCCGAAGTCGTCTTCTTTTTCGTTAACACCAGTGTCTGATGATGTGATACAGGAGTACTGCTGTCATAAGGTCGATAAGGTATGTAGTTCAGGCGCATTTGTTTTTGGCATCCCTGACACATCGCTCGTAGCGCATCGGCGCCATCATCAAGCGCAAGAAGAAGGAACGTCTCGCCGAGGCCGCTCAAATTGCCCAGAAGGAAGCCATGGGTGATTACTCTCATCTCAAGAACAAGAAGGGAGAGATGGTTGGTAAACCACTACCGCAGCCCACATTACCGAGTCTGAACCTTGAAGATGACGAAGAGTTCAACGGCTCCAAGGCTCGAAGTACTCCGGCTCCCAGCACATATACGGCAGACTACTTTGGCGCGAATGACTACCCGCCACCCATGCCACAATATAATCCGTACTCCAATCATGGGGCTGAGTACAATCCATCTCAGACTACCCTTTATGATCATCATGGCGTAACTTATGATGATGACAACGAGAGCCAAGCACACCTGACAACGACTGCAGCACCGATCGCTCAGCAGCATGGCTATGGGGTGACATCACGATCACGGGACGTGCACACATCCCAGGCTCAACGACATTCACCAGTGTCACCGGGTATGGGTCGTGATGAATCGCAAGTATCGGGTGACCCACGTTATGGATATTCAAGAGAACACTATCAAGGGGGGTATTAACTTCCAATTCGCTCTCTCGATGTATCTGTGGACCCAATATTCTTCCCGCATTCTGTTGTGTTCTGATGTACTCATGTCTGCCCCACGCTTCATATTCAATCATTTGCCCTTCAATCTGTTGTGGACATTTCCAATGGCCGGGTTATGCTGCATCGTGGTTCCACCGGTAGATTTTGTCCGCCTTCCACGAACTTTTACCTAACCGTCGATCTTTCTGCCTCACTTGAATGCCTACCCCGTACTTCATGTATGTTCTTTTTTCCCAGCCCCTCCTTGTCATCTCATTTATTCTTTACCTCTTGTTTGATATCTGCATTAGACTCTTCCTTTAGAAGAACTGGGGATTCCTGGTCTTGTTTGTGATTCTAAGTGTAAACTAAGAAATAGATCTAGTCTTGGGATTGGATTGTGTGGACGACCCTCTGAAAGACGTGCAGTAATCACCATAGCTATCGTCGGGGATCTTGGGCTCTCGGCGAGAAGTCCGAGGCTACAACTTGAGGCTTCCCAGACATCCGAGTTGCGTATCTAGCATATCGGCCAACTCGAAATTCCTGGTCTACTGCTGTAGAACTCAATCCTGAGGCCTGTTCACGGTCTAGCAAAGTGCGATAGGCCATGCCTGAACTCAACTACAAGAGAAGAAGATAAATAAAGTGTCCCGAGAATGCTGTGTTCGATCCAAAAGAATAATACTCCTCGACCAATACAGGCTTATAGAGGCTAGGTAGACAACCCCTATATCACCCACTCAGCTTCTCCCAGATGATAACGACGATGAGGAGAATCAGAACCCCGATAATCGCGTACGTCACTAAACGCTGTTGCCACATCCTATACACAGTGTCAGGAGGCAAATGAGCTCATATAAGCCTTTGAGAAAAGCACGAACCTCCGAACCATCCTCTTAAGTGTTCCGGAGGCTCTATCAATAGCACTATCAGCTTGCCATAACTGATATCATGAGTCTAATTATCTGAGGAAGCTGTGGTAGACTCATACCGTATTCCTTGAGTTCTCGATTTGTTCCCGTTGCCCTCTTAAACTCCTTAGTATATCAGCACCCTGTTCCTCGGTTTCCAAAGCGATCCTCTGGGACTCTTGTAGTCTTTTTGTCCCATCTTCAAGTATACTCGTACCAGAAAGAAGTCTCGAGCGATCTGACGCGTACGGATCATCCGAGTTAGAATATTCGCCGCTTTCCCTGAGGCCCAGAGAGGATTTAGATGATGACAGCAGTTCCACACGAGCCAAGTCTGCCCGTGCATCTGTTAAGGACTTCTTATAAGCCGTAAGCGAGTTTCTGGCTGTTCGCAGGCGGGTATGATAGGCGTTACGGATTGACTGAGGTATCCCCTGAATTTCGATTTCCATTTGGGAAACCTAGTAATTATATGAGCTGAAGAAAGGGAATTGACTGAGTCAAGGGTAAGGGTACCATTTCATCTGCTTCATCCAGGTCCATTTCTATCCTCCTAAGAGTGGCTTTGCGTTGTTCTGGAAAGACTCTCAGTAAAGACTTTAGGTCATTGAATGGAACGACATACCGCCAATTTCATCTTTTCCGCTGCCCTCGAGTTTATCTCGTGTACTCTCAATGAGCTGATCAAAGTCTTGCTCATAGGTATCAAAGAGGGTTGTGGGAGAGGTATCCATGAGGTTAAGGACCTGGTGGGAGGACCTGGTGGGAGGCTGCGGTTTGCCACGTTTGGATCCCGAAGTGATGGCTAGTTACTCTTCCGTTGTATCCACACACACCTCCAACATGTCCAGCGCGTATGTCCAGTCTCTTTTCTCTGTGCAGCATGTTCGTTTGTGTTGAGATATTGAAATCAGAGCCTCGCTGTATCTAGACCCGTCTATCCGGGACTGGGTCTTATTCCCTATCAGTCTGGTCATGGTGCGTTCTATGTGTAGGTCATTTCGGCTGGGGCTTAAGAATTTTCCTCATGTCAGATTCTGGTTGGCATTTTGCGCCACCATGTACTACTGTTACTTCAAAACAAACCCAAGCCACAAACCCGTCTGCAGATTCGTGAACAGTACGTCTCGCTGCACACGATATTTACAACCTCTCTCGATACCTTCGTTTCACCGCGATCTGATAGATAATTCCAGGCGCGCTCTTACACGCTCTCAAGTTCTCCGTTCGACCGCTGCACACTCCCCCCTCGCGCCCCTTTTTTATCTCACCATTTCACAAAATCTCAAACAAGCCTTTATAGATGGGATCTACCTCAAGGATGGTCCACCAGCACCGAAGAAAGTCGCAAAAGGTGGTACCGAATCAGACGAACCTGAGTCTCCGCAACTCCCAAGCTTATTCTCGGATCCGAGTCAGATGGATAATATGATGAGCCAGTTCAAGACCCAAACGGTTATTATGATTCCACAGATGGTGATTATGGGGTGGGTGAATTTTTTCTTTTCGGGGTTTGTTGCTAGTAAGTGCAGAGATTGTGTGGAGCTTTTCATGGCTCATGCTCTGTTATTTTTGTTTCCATAGTCAAGCTTCCATTTCCTTTGACGCTCGGCTTTAAGCCAATGATGCAGCGAGGTATTTCGACACCTGACATGGATACAAGATGGGTTTCGTCGTTGTCTTGGTATTTCCTTAACTTCTTTGGTTTGAACGGCGTTTATCGATTGCTTTTGGGTAACGAAGGTAAACATCAACGTTGTCTGTGCGGTGTCATTCGCTCATTATATTCTCAGATACTGGGATAGATTTACAACAGATGATCGGCATGCCAAATATGGCTGCCCCACCAGCTGTTCCTCAAGATTACAACAAGCTCTTCAAACAGGAGAAGGAGAACCTCGAGTTCGACGAAGGGCTCTACAAGTGGGTCGGGGAGGACGTCGAGGATCGAGTATTGAGAAAATACGGCAAGTTGCCGTCTGTGTAGTTTGGATTTGGTGTGCATTCCATTTCTTACAATTATATGGCTATGATATTCGAAGCACCGAAGTGTAGCATAAGGGGGTGGTCAGAAAGTGAATATCATACAAGCAAAACGGGATACAAGTCAAAGCGAACGAGCGTCTGCAGGTTATACGAGGTCGTCGTAAAGAGACAAAGCCTAGATCCCCTCAGTACGTCATTTTTCTGATCTGTTATTTTTAGCTCACCCGAACGATAGTAGGATCTTGCTTGCTCCCTTCCACAAACTCTTCAAAAGTTAGCTTCGCGTCTTTGTTCCGGTCCATATTTCTGAAGATCTTATCCACGCGCTGGGGAACAAACATGTCAGCTGTTGCATCGCCTCGCGCAGCTAAATATGGTGTGCGCATGGACATTATCACAACGGCATCATTGGACGCCGAAGGCAGGTGAGTCTGGTCAGGCAACGTACTTTCTCTGGGGTGTCTTCATCAGAGGGTAGCTTGACCATCTCGCCTGTCATCTTATAGATTGACTGTACAATCTGCAGCATCTCGTCGTAGGTGATCATACCGTCTTTATTGATATCGTATAGCTGGAATGCCCCTGGAGGTGATCCAATCGACAACAGGATCAGGTCATACAATGTATCAAGTACAGGCAAAACAGGTCAAGCGTACATTTAAGCTTCTCGTCAAGCGGACCGCGGCTGGTGACACTCAGTGCAGAAATGAACTCCTTGAAATCAATAGTCCCGTTCTTGTTTTCGTCGAACACGTCGAACACGTAATCTGCAAATTCTGCGGGATCGCCAAATGGGAAAAATTGTTTGTATATCCGCGAGAATTCGGTCCTATCCAAAGTACCAGACGGACAATCCTTTCGGAACCCTTTATACCTGAAAAAGGGGTGAATGGATGTGGTTATCCAGTAAATGAACAGACCAATGCTGTAATTCTTTTTTGTCAACTGTGATTGCATGAGATTGTGACTGGAGCAACATGAAGACACGTACAGTATGTGTTCTGCTGGAGGTCTGCAAGCTGTTCAGCGGAAAGTTTGCTCTGAGACTTGCCCATGGTTGCGGAGGGAGAGAAGCCGAGGCTGTGCAAGTTGCGGAGTGTGTGAAATTAAATAAATAACAATATTCACCTGGCCTCAAGGCTCTCGCCTTGCTCCAGCCCAGATGTGCTATCCATGCGGCTCTGTCGACCTCAATGTGAAGCTTTGTCCCATGTGCAAAGTCTTTCCTCACACAAAGTGCCCTCACAGGCGTGAAATATGTCGAAACCGCACCGTGCACCCCCGCTTTGATGTTCTCTATCTCAAGAACGCAGAAGGCATGTTTATTTGATATCAACTACCTATTTTACTCAGGACCTTTACAGTCGAGTCTTTCAATGGGTGTGGCTGGTGCAAGGTGTGCTTGCATGTTCACTGTCTCTATCAAAGCTCACCCGCTTCAAGTGGGCTGCCTTTGTCCAGCAGAAAGATCCTGTGGCCAATAACAGCGGTTGGCCTGGTTGCTGTCGACCGCCCCAGCAGTGCGAATTCAAGATGATTTCTGCGGTGGATTGGAAAGCAGTTAATATTGTCTTTAACGTTCCTATACCACTGGATGTGAGGCATATGCTTGATGCTATTGCTGCCGCTTCCCCAGCTTCACGCCGTGCCACACCACCTCCTGCTAAGTCTTCGTCTCCTCCCACTAATAGCACTGCTATGCCTCCTCGCCCTGCGACAGGTAGCCGTGCGAATTCGTTTTCGAGGCAAAAGGCTCCTGCGATCGCGATCCCTTCCAAAGGTGGCAAAGCAAGTCCGAAGCAGAATACGGTGACTCTGGGAGGTGTCAAGAGTGCAGCTGGGAGTGTGTCCACTTCCTCTCTTAAGTCATTACCGACCCTTGAGAGTCACCATGGACACCGACAACGGCAACCTATGCCTGAATCCGGGGAGAGTCCCATGAAAGAGAAAAGAAGTGAAAGTACCAAGTCGTCGCCTTCCAACACCACTCAGAGCCTGGAGAATGAGATATCGGCATCCTCACCGCGTAAAGTGGTGACTACTCGGAGAAATAGTGCTGCCTCATCAGGTACAGGTGTTTCATCCAGGAATGGAGATAAGGTCCAGGATGTATCTGGGCGGCGTCGTTCGCCTATGACTTCATCTCCTATGACTCGTTCTGCCGCGTTCGCCACTACTGGTCGCTCGTCCAGTCAGCAAATTCAGTCGTCTCCTAAGCAGCCATCTTCTATCAGTGCGATACCAGTCCGTAATTCTAAGCCAAGGGAGGATGACTCTCAGTCGAACAGTGGGAGCAGCGATGGCCCGAGCATCGGGTCTGGATCATTGAGCGATGGTACCGTAACTTCAGACGGGGGATTTACGGATTATCTTTCTGACGAGTCTGAGGCTGAGTTGCAGAGACAAGCAGAAGCTCGAGCCGCGTTGTTGGCGCAGAATCAGATGGAGGAAATGGAATTCAGAGCCGTCAGACAAAGGCTTGCTCATGTAGATCTGCGACCACCTAAATCTTGGAATCCGGCCAACATCACGAGCGCCGGGAGTATGAGGTTGGCAGGAGGATCGAAGGTCTGATACCACGCTGCCTGGCTTTATGATGGTGGGGAACGTGTCCACAGGCAAGCGTCGTTTTTAATTTTGGACTCATTTAAGAAGCTTTTTTATCTTTGAGCTGTTTGATTGCTATGCTGCATAGCTCTTTTCTTCTGGTCCTCGTGTTCTGGGATGCACTGCTTTTTTATCTTTTCGATGGATTGTTGTATGTATGTATGGAGTGGTAGCTATCTTTGTATATAAGCTGAAGATGTGCCTAAATTTGGACATGTCACTCATTACGCCGCACAGTACTGCCGATCTTTCCTCAGTTATCGGACCATGTCCTCCTAATAACCCATGAACTTAGCACGTCATTCAATATCTTCTACGAGGCCCGTGCATATCCTCGATGCGCGTTTTGACGCCGACGCCACCGTATTCACAGCATCGACACATGAGGGCTTCGCCGTATATCGCAGTTGGCCCCTAGAGCTCGTCCGGAAACGAGGTATGTTCAAGTTGGTTACGCTTTCCACTAGCACCTTCATTGCTGCTGTAGAGTTGTCCAATGGCACGTTATCTCACGTCTTACCCTTGCACACGACCAATCTTCTATTTCTTGTGGGCGGGGGAAGGAGTCCATTGTACCCACCGAACAAAGTGGTCGTGTGGGACGATGCACTCGGCAAGGAAGTTGCTGAGCTGGAGTTCAAGTCCCAGGTAAGGGGATTGGCATGCCGTAGGGGATGGTTAGCTGTTGCTCTCAAATGGAGAGTAGTGGTATTTCAAATAGGCGGTCTTGCTGGAGGTATAAAGAAACATGCTGAATTTGAGACGGGTGATAACCCCAAGGGTAAGTGATGATACTGTCAAGCACCCAACTCATAACTGAGGCATCGCACTAGGGTTATTGGCAATGGCTACGGCTCCCAAATCAACCTTGCTTGCCACTGCAGGAAGACAGTCAGGACACGTTCAGTTAGTTCATTTACCGCCATGTCCTGAACCTAGGCCACGGACTCCACCATCGAACACCAAGTGTATGCTGCAGAAACCTTCATCGGCGACCTTAAGCACACCCACTGTCAAGTCTACTACACCGATCATTGCACATTCTACTGCTCTGACAACACTGTCGTCGACAGCTTCAGGAAGACTCATTGCTACGACGTCTTCCAACGGAACCTTAATCAGGATATGGAACACTTCTACTGGAGCGAAAGTAAAGGAGTTGAGACGGGGAACGGATAAAGCTGAGATTTATGGTGTTGCATTCAGACCTGACGAGAGGGAAGTGTGTGTATGGAGTGATAAAGGAACCGTCCATGTGTTCTCGTTAGAACCTTCCGGAACATCGTAAGTCTGGCATCACTTAATTTCACTTAAGCTCTTAAATTATAGACCCAGAAACCGACAATCAGCTCTCTCGCCACTTGCGCCTTTTATTCCACTTCCAAAGTACTTCGAATCGGAGTGGTCATATGCACAATACCGTATCCCTGTGCAATCATCACATATCTCCCTCTCATCAACTCGACCTGCCGTATCTTCATCCTCACTTTCCTCTGCACCTGTCATCAAGGACGCCGACGTGCCAGCGGAAGAGCGATGTGTTGTCGGCTGGATACACGTTGTCACAGAGGGCCATCAATATAGGTCTCAAAGTGGTGGCGTGAGAGGTGATTCCGGGGTACTGGAATGGCAGTTAATTGCTTTAACCTATCTGGGTGGCTGGTATCGCTTATCATTGCCGTCCAAAGAAAAGGAGAAGAGAAAGGAAGGTTTTAGTGGCGGCGGAAGTGTAAGTCACAATGCGAGTTCTAGGGTTTCTATCGATGGGCCTGGAAGAAAAGCCTTTGGACATGATGTAGCACCTAGTCCTTTGGATCCCAGAGGATTAGGGTCGATGGCGTATGGATCACCACCGAAGGCAGCATCGAGACGCGAGAGTTCAGTATCCACGTTCAAAAGGACTGGGAAAGGCAAAGACAAAGACGAGGAGAAGGAAAAATATAGTAGAGATTGTGTCTTGCAGGAGTATAGACGATTTGGGAGATGGGATGGGTGGGGCTAACTCTTAATTTTCTTGGTGATGATTCCTGGATCTCGTCTCACAATGTCTCTAATGGACGTTGCATTCCCTTGGGACGGTATTATGCATTTGTATTGCCATAGAATCATTGATTTGGCACCAGCCTGGGAACATATGATGTAATTTGAGTGTCGTGTCTGCAAGTCCTACCATGTCCCTAGCCTCACATGGAGAATCCACATGCCGAGCGACAAGCCGTTCTCCTACAACGAATCATCAAAAATGCTGTACGACTTTTTTATGTCATATGCCATCCTGTCTCGTCGATGCTCAGTAGCCGTTAGTCCAAATGCACCGAAATGATACTCGAACTCAATCATTGTTTGGAAGAAATTTTGAGAGCGAATAATGGAGTCAAGACTGCTGCTGATCTCGCCACAAAGTATAGGAAGAATGTACAGTATAACCTGGAAGCTACTGTCGGTGTTGTGTCTGGCAAACCTGAAAGTGATGGTGTTTGAAAGATGTATGTTTTCTCTCGTGCGACACGTTTGGTACTCAACTGTGGAAACAGCAAATTGGATACTCTGGAGTCGTAACCGCAATGAGTTGGCTGAATACATCAGGATGAGAATGAACTAAGGAAACTCATGATCCACGCATATGTGACTAAATCGTTAGTGTCTTCAGTTCTGGGATGTCTTGTTCCACATCGGATGGTGACTTTGAAAATGCGACTTTTTCAGAGATGCGCTTTTGGTTGTCCCATGATCTTCTTTGATTGGCCGCGTCTTTGCGTTGGTCCCGAAGCTTTTTGGCAGCGTGAACTCCTTGCCTATGGCGATCATTTAATCTGCCTGGTTGCTAGAAGGGTAGGAGAGTTGTAAGGAACACTGAAAGCCACTATCCAGAACTCACTGGAGCGCTGTCGTTCGCATGTGATCCGAAATCAATGGTACTTTGGGAAATGTTCGATGATCCCATGTGCGATGTCCCTGGAACAAATTGGTCACGGAAAATGCCAAGGAAAATGCCAAAAGATCCCAATCCCTTACTCCTTGGCTCACTATCACAAAAGATGTCTTGAGGTGAGAATTGATTGTTTATGTGGGCAATCAGGAAAAGGGTGAGACCCAGGAGCGATGGTCAAAAGTTCTTCGTCGCTCCTCATTTGGAATATATAGATATTATAATGGACTGGAAAGTCTTAGTCATTGGAGAATGTTTAGTATTGGAGAAACTGTTCGCCAACGCAAAGATTGCGATCAGCTAATAAGCCAATTGGTGCATCTGCGATTTTCAGTGGTGATGATCGATCAACGGTCTTTGACTCAGAGTCATCAGTACTCAGTCTGACGACATCTTTTTGAGGCGGCAGTATGGCGGTATGACAACCTGTCTATCAAGAGTGTTTAGCTGAACGTCCGCCCTACGTGCGAGGTTCTTGGAAACCGTGGATCGACCACTACGAAGTAGATTCGGACATCCAACTCCCTCACCCGTCCAAATGTGAAGTAAAAGCCTGCAACGTTTCTGTATTATCAAAACATTCTTCTCTGGGGCATTTGCTGCATATCCAGTTCTCCCGCTATATCAGAACCTCATGTGAAGTGTGCGTCCACCATTCCACACTTTGAGAAGTTGGCAGTGGGGACGCATTACGAGCTATCTGTAAGATAGAGAAAAGGAGGGAAGATTTTCTTAGGAAATATAGTAAATGGGGTTGTGACGGCAATGACATCTTACTATGTATAGTTTTGATCAGATTAGCGTATTAAGATACTTCGAAGGTATCATGACACGACCAGCTTTCTAATCAGACCATCGCAGACGGATTATGTACACTCTCAAACAAACCATCCCTCGACAGTAAGGATTCATGGCCCTTGAACAATACCTTGTTCCCATCGAGAAAGGAGTGGATCAGATCAAATCATTGGGTCTGCCGCATGGTCGCAGCTCTAGCACTTGTGGATACTGCTCTCCACTGGGTGAACGAACTCAAGACTATACAAGCCATCATCTTTCTGGCTTGCATACTTCAAGGTTGACCTGCCAGGTATTTATACCGTTCTCCGCCAGGGATGGGAGAACTTGATTCCTCTGGGTGTGTTGCGTAGGTATACCAGAAAATGATAGATAGGGGCTGGAGGCGCTCAGGTGTGAGATTCAACTCGCTTTCCTGGCGTTCAATATTCACGACCAGTCTTAGGAAACTGGTGTTACAAACCTGACTTGCGAATTTCTTGTTGTCCCCAATATACCATTAAGTTGATACGATCGTCCGTCATCGCATAAATAGGATGCTCATTTCACCTCTAGGCTTGACGCACTCGCATTCAAACCTTCAAAGAGTCATCGCAAGCTCGTTAACCGGTTGGTTTCTCGTCTTTATTGTGAGTCCCTTTTAGAATGACGTGATTTAGGTGGAACCAATATGTGTTGAAAAGGCGGGATGGCGAACTGGGCGTAGGGGTGAATTCAGCGTGAGCTGCCCTGTGACAAGGAACGATCAATAAGAATATAACTTTTGGGTCTAGCAAACGTCAATCAAAAGGAAAAAAACAGACATTTGACCTTGTTGAGTCCATTCACGCTGCAGAAGCCTCATGCCACTCCAAGGAACACCCCCCTCATGGATTTGAGGTACAGTCCCACCTGTTCACTTTGTTCTGGTACCTGATCTCTGTTTGACTCTGAGTGATGTAGGTTGTACTCGAATCTGCTTCATTTACTGAGGAAAAATACGAGCTGTTCGTCAGCTATCAACGCGACATTCACCACGATTTCAAGAATACACCTTATGGATTTGAGAGATTCCTTGTAACAACTCCACTTCTGGTTTGTAACTTCCTACTTCCGTCCTTCTCAAGGCTAACCAGTTTTCAGTCAGAGGATATCCCCTACCCCTCGCCACCACCAGCTCATCTCCCGAAGAAGTATGGATCATACCATCAACTTTACCGACTAGACGGGGAGCTGATCGCCATGGCTGTTCTTGACATTCTTCCGTATTGTGTCTCCAGCGTTTACTTCATATATGACAAGGCTTGGGAGCAATTCTCTTTCGGCAAGGTCTGTTCTCCTCTCGTATCCTGCCCAATGTCACTGACAAATTACAGATCAGTGCACTGAGAGAGATTTCCCTCGCGAGAGAAATACATGAAGCTGGAGTGTTTGAAATGAGATATCTCTACATGGGTGAATATTTCTATGGTCGATTAATATCTGGTACTGAGTGTCACATAGGCTTTTATATCCAGTCTTGCCAAAAGATGAGATACAAAGGAGAGTATGCCCCGTCGTACCTCTTAGACCCGGTAAGACTGCCTCTCCAAACTCGGCCGGTCGTTACTCATACTCCTTCTGCAATAGGAAAACTACGAGTGGTTTCCGCTGGAGTTGTGTAAACCCCTCCTGGAAAAAAATAGATATGCATGTTTCTCCAAGCCAGAGCACTCTGCACAGGACTGCCCCCATACCAATCTTTCAGGTAAGCTCATGTTTCAAGCGCATTCGCTACTTGATTGTTGAAGAAGCCTCAGCCATCAAGCCATCTCGAATCCTTGATACATCTATCCTCGATGAGATACGAATCCTAGTACCAGCCCGATCTTCACGCTCAAGTGCGTTCGTTGTGCCAGTTTATGTAAGTAAGCTCTCAGCATCTCTAATCCTTGAGTATTGATTAGCAAATAATTCTAGCGCACAAAGTTGTGGAAGTTCGATGATGTTCGAGAGGTCTTTGAGGCCTGTGCCGAAGGACTGGGTCTGGACTTGATTCGGGAAATAACATTTTCCTTGTAAATGATTCATCTGGACGTGATTAATGTGTTTGAATGGCTTCCTTCCCTTCCTATCAGATGGCAGGTTCTAGTTCCCCTAGTACATTTGACATGTCGACTTCCCCATGGGCATAAAGTCAGACCGTCAAGAAGCCAGCGAACTTTGGATGTTCGGAATTTAGGAATTGGCTTAGAGAGTGCCACAAAGACTGACCGTAAATCTGTCCAAGGACAGCACGTCATCAATCAATAGCAGCTTTGCAATTGACCGTTGCATTTGACTATGTCGTTATTAGAATAGCTGCTATTATATGCTCTATTGTGGTGCTTCGTCCAATGTCACTTGTCGGTCATTTCAGCTTTCGAAGACGAACAGCGCGAGACCAGCTTTCCAATCATGAACTGCTTGCTGGAGTTGAGAAAGGAACTTGAAAGTTGACCGCATCGAATAAGGATCGCGTCTGTGACAATTCTAAATTCTGTTGGTTTTCAATGAGGTAACTGTGATGCGTGTATTGGGAACTCACTATACTATGATTTTTGTGGTTTTCCTTTCAAATACACTTGATTTTGCAGACATTGTTTTTGTTGTCATAACAGGTGGTATTTTGTATGACATTTCATAGGGTTAGTCACGATGTGATGTGACATTGTGCCTTGTCACAATTATTTTATTCAAACCTCGATTGTGAAAAACAATGGTACGGCGCATACCAAACTCAATGAACTCGGTACCATACATATTCATATTGACCAGCACCGCAGACAAGCACGCGAGCGGAGGCAGTACATCTACGCGAAGTCTCTTGAGGCACAGGAGAGACAAACTTGGGAACGGAAACAACACCTCAAGGATGCACTCGCAACTGGAAAATCCCTGCCGACTGAATTGCGAAAAGATGCGAAGCAGTTAGGAAAGGATCTGGCATTTGATGAGGCACAACCTGGTGTGTAGTTCAATTTGATTCAGCTTGTACTCGGTCTGAGCCGTCTAATTGGTAGAACCTACGACTCATATTGACAACGAGTATGTTCGAGCTGGCATTCAGGATCCAAAAATTGTCATTACTACATCAAGAGATCCAAGCTCTAAGCTTTCACAATTCGCCAAAGTCAGTACCCTCAAACAGCTGTCCAGTTGAATGGGCTCATATCCAATCTTTTGGTAGGAAATGAGGCTCGTATTTCCAAATTCCCATAGAATAAATCGTGGAAACTATGTTATCAAGGAGTTATCTGAGGCGTGTAGGGCGAAGGAGGTCACGGATCTTATAATATTGCACGAACACCGTGGTGTTCCTGGTACGTCTGTTTACCATGACATCTTAGACTCGCTTAACTAGAGCTTTGTCCAGATGCTCTGATCGTATCACACTTCCCTCATGGGCCGACGATTTATTTCACTCTGAGTAATGTCCAGTTACGGCACGACATTAGCACATACAAAGATTCCACGGTTTCCGAGCAATACCCTCACCTTATCTTTGAAAATTTCACGTCTAGACTTGGGGAGCGTGTTCGTGATATACTCAAGTATTTATTCCCAGTGCCAAAGGAGGACAGCAAGCGGGTAATGACATTCTCAAATGAAAATGATTTCATTTCTTTCCGGCAAGTGAACGCCTTTTCTTTGAAATTCCAATTTTTAATCATTTGATCCGTAGCCACCACGTTTTTGTCAAGATTCCGAGAGATGTCCAGTTGGCGGAGGTCGGCCCTCGATTTGAGATGAAACGTGGGTGTTACTAGCTTTGCCTGGTATGGATGTTGATTGTCGTTCGTAGCGTATGAAATTCGACTGGGAACGATCGAACAAACTGAAGCAGATCGCGAATGGGTGCTCTCTCACTATACACGGACGGCCAGGAAGCGAAACGCATTATCCGGCCCTAAGTTTTTGGACGATCCGGAAGGTCGGCCAACAAAGAAGTCCAAGCGATAACATTCCTGTTATTTTTCGACTCTTCCTCTTTGTCCTCATTACCTTGTTTCCAATATAAAATTGTCGTCTATTGTTATCACGACTAATCAACAGTCAAGTTTTGATCCAACTCAGAAAAGCCTTCAAAGAGTGATTTGAAGAGGTCAATGGTGGGTTGGACATCATGAGTGCCAGCAGTTTCACGAATAGAATGCATAGAAAGCATTGGAGCCCCAACATCTACAGTTCGGATACCGATTTGCGAAAGGAGTGGGCCAACGGTGGAGCCACAAGGCCTGAACGAAGATGGATGCATCAATGCAATTCCCAATGGAAATGTAGAAGACCAAACTTACATGTCATTTCTGACTTCAAATTCCTGAACTTCACCACCATAGCGATCAATCATCTTCTTGAGAATGAAAGAGGAGATAGAATCTGTGGCATAGCGCTGCTTAGCATTGGTCTTGATAATGATGCCGCCATTAATGATTGGATGATGGTTTGTTTCATGCTTGGATGCGTAGTTGGGGTGGACAGCATGAGACATGTCACAAGACAGTAAAAAGGACTTGGCAACAGACTGTGCGTATGTCTGGGGTGTGGGAGAAAGGCGATTTAACAACATCGGGAGCAAGCTGCCCATAGCACCTGAGGTAGATACGCTCCCAATTTCCTCGTGGTTAAACAGTGCAATAGCATTGATATTTCCCTTAACTTCAGGAAAAAGAGTTGAAGTTGAGTAGTCCGCTATGGCCTCAACAGCACAGAACCTGTTGAAGGTAAATGTTGTTCAACACCAGAACCATAACTCTATCGGGACAAGGTACGCACGAAGAGAATAAATTATCCAACCGAGGACTGAAAATGAACTCGTTACTGATGCCCCCAAGAACTGATGGTTGAGTATCATAAAGTGACCTATAAGATTTGTGATGCGAGTCTTCAGAGCCTCAAAGAATAGAAAACCCTACAATTCGAAATCGTGAATCTCTTCGGGCGCAACAGACAACTCTTCGCAGAGAAGAGACAGGAAGACGGAGTGGTGATTCTCCTGGATAGCTGAAGCTTTTCGTGCATTCCTTGTTTGCAAGCCATCTCCCTCCGAGTCCTTAGTTGAATTCAGTTCAGACTCGATCATACCCAGAATGGGTACAAATTCGGTTTCTTGGTTGAACTTGAAATTTTCGTTGACACCCCTGTCCACTGAGTCATGGTCAATGATAGCTAGATACGAAAATCGTAGCACTCACAGTGAATGGCCAAGGTTGGAATGCGCATGATGGGCCGATCGATCTTTACTAGTTTGGACTTGAAAGCACCGGTCTTTTCTGCGATAACCACGCGACCCGCAATTGAAAGGTCACGATCCAGCCAGGAGTGCCAGATACCACCTCCATACGTTTCAATCCCAACTTGCATGTATCCCAGTTTCGAGCGCTTAGAAATGGGACGAACCTAAAAACCAGATGAGGACTGATCAATGTGGATTCGGACCTAGATGCACCTTGAGATTCGGGCTGTCCACGTGAGTTGCAACGACACTGATTCCGGTTCCATGTTTCCACTGAGTCGGGAGTGTGAATGCCACTAATGCCGCTTGGTTCCTGCGTCACGTATCAGCGAATCAAGCATACGCCTGAGGCAACAGTGAGTTGGTACCTCGTAAAATAGTACTTCCCGCCTGGGGAGAGATGATCCCAATCTTCTGTTTCTTTGAGCTTTAGATCCCAAGGATGAATACCTTGCTGAATCTCAGGCTGATTCAAAGGTTGCAATCACCTTTTGGAAACCAGCGTTCTCGAGTCGGATCGTGGCATTGTAGACAGCATGAAATGGTGTTGGCGATGCGTTGATGAATCTCAGCAGGCGGGAGGCAGCCTCTGGTGCTGCAGGATAAAGCATCATGGCCCGAGGGAGAGTGAGAATGGATTTTAGGAGCAGACACGTGATCATGCCATCAGGTCAATTTTTTTGGCTCGATCTCTTTGATCACCATGGTGCGGAGCTACCTTAGGCATGGGCCTACTCAGGTGTGGAACATAACTTTCATGCACTTGTTGCGGTTTATCAATGAATTTTGAAGGCATTTGGATTGGTTTGTAGCTCATCGTCAAACTCCGTTTTCGACGGAAAGCTTGCTTATGTCCCTGCTTTGGAAGATGTGCTCGTATGGGACGTCAAGAAGGGGAAAATGGTAAGGATTTCCGTGATTACTGGGCTGAAACATCTCATTTTGTATAGCTTGCCATGTGGCACGAGACCGGGCATCGTTCCGAGGTTACCTGTATTCAGAAATCCCCCCAGTCCAGTGTTTTTGCTGTTGGTTATGCTGATGGTTCCGTCCGACTCTGGAATTCTTCGACGGGGTCCACCATGACTACTTTGAATGGGCACAAGAAGGCTATTACATCCCTTGCTTTTGATGAACAGGGAACTCGACTTGCATCTGGCTCGCAGGATACTGACCTCATTGTGTGGGATGTTATTGGGGAAACTGGTCTTTATAGGTATGAGACTTGGAAGCTTTTATTTGAGGCATACTGAATTCAAATACCCAAGACTACGCGGTCACCGTGACCAGATAACAAACATCCGCTTTTTATCATCCTCCCGAGATCTCCCCTCAACATCTACTTCGACAGCACCGGGTTATTTGCTGACCTCCGGGAAGGATACTTTCGTCAAATTCTGGGACCTTTCGACGCAGCATTGTGTTCAGACGATCGTTGCACATCGATCCGAAGTGTGGTCTCTGGATATGAACTGGGAACAGGGGCTATTTTTCACGGGAAGTGGCGAAGGAGAAGTCAAAGCATGGAAGATCGACCTAGAATCACTCGCCACGGGCCTGAAAGAGACAGATACCGGTGAAGTACGTATGCTTTCACCTTGAAATATCCTCCGAAGACATAACAGTCATGTCCTCAGGTTGCAAAATTCATTCATCCAGTTGCCAACCTTCCACTTGCCTCTCGACATCGCGTCTCTCAAATTTCATTCCATCCCACCCAAGCATACATTGCCGTTCAATCCCACGATCGGTCAGTAGAGATATTCCGCATACGGACGGAGGAGGAGATCAGAAGAAAACAAGCTCGGCGGAAGAAACGGGCCCAGGAAAAGCAGAAAAAGGGAAAGACGGTAGAAAAGAAGTCTGGAGACGATGAACCTGAGGTCACCTTGGTTGATATGTTTACACCACACCTCGTCGTGCGTGCTAGTGGAAAGATTCGATCCTTTGACTACGGTTCAGACGATAAGGCCATGAAGCCAGGGATCCAAGTGAGTAGAGTTTTTTTTTCAAAGTCCACACACCCGATTAATCATTGTCTAGCTTTTTGTTGCTTTGAACACAAATGCCATTGAAGTGTACAATGTTCCACCCCCAACAAAATCGAGAGATGAGCTCCCTGAAGCAATACGTTCCTTTAGTGTCGATCTGCCTGGCCACAGAACAGATGTTCGGTCGCTTTGCCTTAGTTCTGACGACCAGACACTGGCTTCTGCTTCAAATGGCTCTCTCAAAATATGGAATACGAAAACCACTTCGTGTATCCGGACCATGGACTGTGGGCATGCAGTCTGCAGTACATTCCTTCCGGGTGACAAGCATGTATGTTGATTTAGGTGTCTTGCTTCCACTTTTCTGATTTTGACTGCTTTGACCTCTAGGTTGTTGTCGGAACAAAAAGTGGAGAAATCCTCATTTATGACATTGCTTCCTCAACCTTGGTTGATACGATCCAGGCCCATACAGCCACTGTCTGGTCTATACAAGTCCATCCCGATCAACGTGGTCTTGTGAGTGGTAGTGCAGATAAAGATGTCAAATTTTGGGATTTCGAGCAGAAGGTTGCCACAAGCGACAGTGTAAGTACTCTCACTGATATCCTCTCATTGCATTCAGATTGATGATGCACAGGTTCAAAGCGGGAAGATCATCTCTCTTGTTCATGCACGAACGCTCAAAGTAACGGATGAAGTACTGTCTGTCCGGTACAGTCCAGATGGAAAGCTTCTTGGCGTAGCGTTGTTGGACTCTACTGTCAAAGTGTTCTATCAAGACACGCTCAAATTCTTTTTGTCACTTTATGGTCACAAGGTACGAGCCACGCTAATAATGACAACAAAGAGTTAACTCTTTGTTGATACTGATACTCTTTAGCTTCCTGTGCTAGCTATGGACATATCACATGACTCCAAACTCATTGTCACTTGTTCGGCCGACAAAAATGTCAAGATATGGGGTTTAGATTTCGGTGACTGTCATAAATCAATATTTGCCCACGAAGAAAGTGTGATGCAGGTGGCCTTTGAAAAGGGGTCACATTATTTCTGGACAGTGAGTAAAGACAGGATGTTAAAATACTGGGATGGCGACAAGGTGCGGTATCAGTGTCACTGCCGCCCAAAGTCCGAAATTCATTTGTATTGCCTTAGTTCGAATGTATCCAAAAGCTCGACGGTCATCACGGAGAGATATGGGCTCTGACTGTCAGCAACCATGGAAATTTTGTCGTCACTGGCTCGCAAGATAAGTCAATCCGTGTTTACGAGAAACTCGACGAACCTGTGTGTATATTTGCTTCAGGAAATACTCGAGTTCTTCACTGACGTGGTGGGATAGCTTTTCCTAGAAGACGAGCGTGAGCATGAGTTGGAACAGCTATATGAGGCTGGAATCGCAGATTCCATGAATAGGGAGGATGTACCAATCGGTAGTGGTGCAGAAGACGGCCTTTTGACGACCACTCAATCAGAGGTCATGCCAGTTTCAAAGCAAACCACTGAAACTTTAATGGCTGGAGAGCGTATAATGGAAGCATTGGACTTGGCAGATACCGAACGTGCAACGTTTCGAGAATATGAGGAGGCGATGGCAAAGCTTCCTCAAGATGATCCAATGAGACTACAGCCACCACCCAGGAACCCTATACTTGTTGCCAATGACCTGGACCCAGAGGCGTACGTTCTACGTACAGTCGAAAGGGTACAGAGTGCGGCTTTACATGATGCCCTTTTGGTCCTTCCATTTGGAAAAATTGTCTCGCTGATGTACTATCTGACGACTTGGGCGCAGAAGGTAAGCGCTATTTCTTATTTTTGAATAGAAATGACATTATTGATCTTGCAACTGTAGGGTTGGAGTATACTGCTCGTTTCCCAAATCATGTTTTTCATCTTAAAGGTGCACCATCATCAAATCGTGGCAAACCGCATGATGCGGACGGCGCTCATTCCCTTGCGTCAACATCTTCGGGCGGCATTGCAACGTCAGAAGGAAATAATGGGCTACAACCTAGCCGCTTTGCAGTACATGAAACGGCGAAATGAGGCAGAACGAACGGCCCAATTCTACGAGGAGGAGGGCTGGGACGAAGAAAAGGTCCGCGCCCGGATCGCAGATGGGAAAAAACGAAAGAGGATAACTCTTAAATCCTAGTCTGTACGTAGGAGCTACGGGTCAACAAATCTAACAAATGGACAAAAATCAAGTAACATAATTAGAAGAGTCGGCCTCCTGTCTAAAGGTGTTGTGGTCCCCACAAGTCTGAATGCCTGAGTGTGTTGTGCATGAGAACATGGTTCATGAACGCAACAGACTACCCACCATTCCTTTGGGTGAGTCGCCCGCCTCATCTTGACAGTGGTCACGCCAATCTCTAAGTCAGCAAGTGCTTTAAATGCGGCCTTGGTAAGGTCAACATGTCTTGAGCCCTGGGCACAACCAGCGCATGTATCAATCACTCGAACAAATATGCACCTGTCTCTGCTGCTACACACTGTCAGACATAAGAGAACACTTCACGATTGAAGATACCAAGTATACAACGCACGCTCGAGAAACTCGAAACATTTTGGTCGGTCAACCCATCCTTTCAAAGTGAGAGCACATGCAAATGATTCATCCTGGACAAGGTGTATCAATCTAATCTGTCATTCGAAAATAACTGTGATGCTCACGGTCGGTGCCCAATTGCTTTTGGACCAGCAGCTGGGACTTAGAAGATCCTGACCTGTGTACCTTGGATCGTCGATAAACAAAATGTTCACCGCTCAGGTGGCAGAGGATTACCATGTGATTATGACATCCTGGGGCTTTCCAATGCCTTTTAAGCCACTCCAAACACCCTCCAGAGCTCCCTTTATAGCACCGGTCACACCTGTGCGGTGTTTGTCAGACGCTTGCTGTGTATCATTGGTGGGGCTGTGCCGATAATTGTACTGGAGATTCGTCACATTTACAGAGTGCCAGTCGTTCCGAGTATCCAAATTGTAATTTTCGCCGAGCGAGTAGGGTCCAGTATATGTTCTCACTCCTTGAGATCGAGCAGGGGTGGGATTTCCCGCCACACCAGATGAGATGACGAGAAACGCGCCGGAGAGAAAGTAAAGAGTGTACATTCAGAACGCAAGATGATCGCAGAAAGAGCAGAGGAAGGAGACTGAGACATGTTCAACGAAGCTTTGCTATGACGAGCGCAATGTTTCTGACGACATAGGCAGTCTAATCAATCAGTCTAACATTGACAAACACAGATATCCCCATTGGCGCACTCAAAGATCTGAGATCGACCCGTGACTAGCGTTTTCGCGGGCTATTAAACTCTCCGACGCCGAAGGAACTGGTTCATCCTCCTGTGCAATACACATACCAGCATCT
>Ga0157357_1000175_pt1 | contig 26302 bp, 30 predicted proteins | sample AttcapACBM1_FD_111485 | JGI IMG/M metagenome (GOLD analysis project Ga0157357, IMG submission 111485) | Fungus gardens microbial communities from leaf cutter ant in Botucatu, State of Sao Paulo, Brazil - Atta capiguara ACBM1 | ecosystem: Host-associated > Fungi > Mycelium > Unclassified ... | reverse complement strand
TAGAGTAGGGTGCACAGTAGCTAGCATGGACCATGGGTAATAGTATATAAGGTAGACTACTTTGTATTAGGAACTCTATCGAGTTCTCTTGTGTTACTCAATACAAGAGTTGTCTTATTGCCTAACTCTTTGAGCTTTAAGTCATAATAGTAGAGTTCTTCTATCCAACCTCTTTTAGTGTTTCACTACTGAAACCTCTACTCAATGCTATACACTGAAATGCCTGAGCATCTCCTAACTATATGATCTGTATATAAGACCAGTAGTTATACTATAATTCACTAGTTTGATAATTAACAAAGATAAGCTCTATTAAATTCAATTTCTAGTGTTCAATGGTAACATGCTATAAGCACTCAACTTCTTTTCAGACTTTCTTAAGTTATCTGAAGTTGTGACCATGTAACAGACAGATAGCACAGTACATAAGCTGAAGTCAAGGTTGTTCTAACAAAGTCTGTATCACTGAGCCTCTTGTATAAAGTTTCCATACTTTATATATATTTGAGTCAACCCTATAGACTTTCACCTCTTGGTATAAACTGCATCTGATAGTATTATCAGACTTCCAAGTTTGCTATTACTTCTAAGCAGTTCTGTCTGCTCAACATCTCTGTTACAGTTCCACTTACAAACCTTCCAAAGTTCATTACACTTTAAAAAGTCCAAATAGCTTTCTCCCACCATAACTTTTTAACCTACTCAGAGTCAACTCTGGTCCTACCACTTGGGACATCTTTCAACACTATTTCATATTTTAATAAAAACATCATTAGATAATATCCTCCAAATGCTTTAGAATTATAAAAATGGATTTATCAAAGAGGCTGATCATCTTCTCAGTTTCCAACCTGTGCAATTCAATCTGTTCAGACAGTTTCACCTATCTTTAGTCTAAGATTGTTATTATGGACAATAATTCTAATTGGAAGGATGCTCTTACTACTAATTCTGCTACTAATAGATCTAATCTTTCTCACTTTTCAACTTACTTATGGTCAAAGTTCCAACATAGCAATAATTCAACTAATGAGTAATTAGCTGATATACTCAGTCATATTGTGAATTCACTTAATGCTAATCAAATCTCCAGTCCTAATTTTAATTCAAGGGGAACTAAAGCCTACATCACTAATACTTTTAGTAGTATTAAGCTTGACAAGCTTAATAATTTTCTTTTCCAATATCATTTATACTTTTGTGTAAACTCTATACAATTTGATATGAACATAGCAAAGATTAATTTCATAATGATCTATCTATCTCAAATTATTTAGAATTGGTTTGAAGTAGGCTCTGGCTCTCTAACTAGAATTTATTTGTCAATAAGCTATATTAATATTTTGGTCTCTCAGACTTTATTAGTAAAGTAGCTAGTATATTGGATAATCTCTATATGAAGCCTAGCAACAAGATCTCTACTTATAATGTAGACTTCATATACTATGTTTTCTAATTAGATCAGAGAAATAATATCTTATATCACTACTATTACTAGTGGTTTCCCAATTAAATCTAGAATCTGATTTTTATCTGGGAACAAGACAAACCTACCTCATTCCAAGATATGTATGCTTTAGCAATGACTATAGATCACTGCTATTGAAAGCATAACTGTGAATACCATCATGCAAAGTAGGCAGAAAAAAGGCTTTTGAGTTGTTTAATCATATGAATCCATCTAGCTATTTATGAGATATCAGCCAACAAAGTTTTTACAGTTACTGATGGCCTGATATCTTGGTTTTTTGTTGTCACATTTGTACATCCTACATATATGCAGATAGTTCTTATTTATGACTTTTTAGCACAACTTAGTTTGTGAAAATCAGTTCACTAGTTGTGGAAATACAAGCTGAATGAAGTTTGTAACATCATACCTCATTATCTGAGATCTGATAAGGTATCTCAGAAGTCCAAATATATTAGTTAGTATATTATCTGAGAATGTAGAAGATAGATTGGAATGATCTTTAGCTTTAGCTTGTGTATTGCATCTCTATTAGCTGTTTTAGTCATATATTTTGGAACTAGACTTGGAAAACTTAGTAGATGTAAACTACTAGAGGGTAGTGAGATGTATCATTGCCAATACTAGAAGAGGATGTTAGTTTTAGCTGATTTTTGGGATAAGCTAATACAGTATAAACTACTGGATTATATACTGCTTAAAGTAGTTATCTAAAATAGAAACTGTTAAGTAAGTTACTCTGGTTTACTAGTAATTCTCAAATATTAGGGATGGAGATCAATGGAGTTGGCAAGGGTCTAGCAAGGATATCCAAGGGGGAATAGAGAGATGTGATCCATACTAGAAGAAATTAGGAAGTACAGAAGAGAAAAAAAGTATTATCTATAGGTTGGAACAGATATGGTATTATATGTCAAGTTCACCTATTCTGAAAACATGTTCTCATAGTGATAATGCAACAATTTGGGTATTCAGTCTTCTATGACAGAAATACTCCTATTAAATTTGGCCTTCCATAGCAGTATTCCCCTATCTAATCTTTTAGTGTTTTACCACTAAAACCTCTGCTTAGTGCTATGTACTGAAACCCCCTAACTTCTATTGAACTCAATCTCCAGTATTTAATGGTAACACACTAACATTAGCACTCACCCTCACTTTGGACTCTGTCTAATTCTCTGAAATTACAACTATGTGATAGATAAATGGTACAGTACATAAGCTAAAGCTAAGGTTGTTCTGACAAGTTTGCATCATTAAGCTTCTAGTATAGAGTTTTACATACTCTATATATTTCTAAGCCAACTCCATAGAATTTTGTCCTCTGATGTGAACTATACCTAACATGTGGTCAGAACAGGATGTAATACATCTTGAACTCTAATATTTGCTTTTTTTTGGATAAGTTTTCATACTTGTTTGAACTCCATATAACCCTATAAATTTTTGTCTTTAAGTATGGACTTGTTAGAAGCAATTTGCACTTGCTAAGTTTATCTGGAATAATAGAATAAAAGGCAGAAATAAAAAGATAACTTAGCAAGTCAAGTTTTGGAAGAGAGTTGGAAGTAATATTATGTAGATAATTTAATCTTGGCTTCAATAGATAATGTTATGCCTGGCCTATACATTATATAGTTATAATTTTGGATAATAGAAATTTAGATGGATAGATGTGGGTGTGATACAATTCAAGTTGATTATCAGACTAGAGAATAGTATATAGTAGCTATATTTTTAAATATGGAAGTGATAATCTAATAATATTCTACTGCTATACATACTCTGGATTGTTAGATACTGTGAAAGTTATTATTTAGACTTTATTAAATTAATGAGAAATACAGGGTTTGGTTCTTAGGTTGATAGGTGATTGGAAATAGAATGTTGTCTGCACTGGAAGAGTATGGATGTTGGAGGATATGTGATAGAATTACACCTAATAAGATGGTAGATATAGAAAAAAGTAGGTCATCTGACTTATCTTTCCATACACTAAGCTGTAGAGATTTCATAATACTTGGAAAGTCTCTTATTTTTTTTATAACCAGTGTTGATGGCTTTTCTACTATTTCCTTAGAGACCAATCATATATTAGCTCCTATTCAATATAGGACATCCTACTCTTATTATAGTATTTATACAAATGAATTACTAAGTAGTTTAGTTAAGATCTCATTTAATTAGTGACTCAGAAACATTCTAATTTTAGATAACTTCTTGTACTATGTACATAACATCCTATGTTAAGTTATTTCATGAAGTTCTATGAAATTCCAGAGACTATGAATGACTAGAATCCATACTAACTATAGAAAGATCTCTTTCATTGAATTGTTCATTACTAATCTGCTGAGGGTATCTGGTTTTAAGTATTCCTTGAAGGAATTCTCTTTGTCTAGCATTTCTCATATATACTGTGACATGAGAATTAAGCCCTTGAAGTAAGTCACTTAGACTTGTGGCTAATTTCATTTGCCACTGATCAAGAATTCATTCTATCTTAATAGGTATTTCAGGAATAATAATGATGATTTGTGGTAGCAAGATGTTGGGGCATTACATTATTTTATATTATGTGACTTAGAACTTTTCTCAATACCAAGGAAGGATTCATTCTCGGAATCTCATGTCAATCACTACCTTGCAAAATTGATTATGTAATGTAATTTTTTTGTGATTATGTACAAAGAACTCTAGGAGCAGCGTGGGAACCATAGTGCTGTACAACAGGGGTCTGATAATGTGTGATAGAACGGTGGTAAGAGTGACCGAAATAGTATGGTTCTACAAAAAGAAGGCCTTTTTGTTGGTCAACCCCTCTCCCTCTCCCTCTTTCATGGATGCTTTGGCACCACCTAGATACTCTACTCGTCCTGGGCTGGCTCCAGTAACTAATGATCTCCCGCCATATACCCGAAGTCAATTTCTTGCTCAGCCTGTGCAGGTGGTCCGCCGCGAACCCACGGAACATGTATTCAAAACTAATGACGGAAAGATTGTCCTCAAGGTCGATAGTGGTGCAAAGTCACCCAGAGCTCTACCGACCTTTGTGGAAAAAGAGGCCATCACTGGGAAATTGGAGGTAGCTGCTGGTAAAGGAGATTCAATCCAGGTCATAGTCATTGTGGTGAGAGGGAAATATCGTCTGGTCTTCAACTCAATGTTGAACAATTTGGTGGTATAGATCACTGGCCGAGTGTTGACAGGTTCCTCTTCTGATGATTGCTTTGTGTTCCTAAATCATGTCGTTCCTGTTTGGTCAAAAATACAGAATACACCCAGGATGCCTTCAAACTCGGAAGGAACGACAGGTAATAAATTATATGGGGACTGCGTCTGGCCGTTGTCGATTACTCTCCCGCGGACAGTTCAAGTGTCCACAAGCTCGGGCGAGGCTAGATCCTGCCGACTTCCAGAAACTTTCTTTGAGCCTCAGGCCCGAGTAAGCATTCAGTATGATATTACTCTCCGTATCTCGAGAGGAAAGCTCAGAGCAGATAGCCAGTAAGCATGGGGTGACTCCCTTTGGTCAGTAACTGGCTTATTTCCTCATCAGAATCAAAACTCCATTTGGCTATGTCCCCAGTACGCGACCCAGTCCCCCTTCCTTGCTCCGACAGCTTGCGTATCACCAAGGTTGTCCCCTTCCCAATCCAGAGACAGATCCTGAAGGTTGGAAGATTCAACGACCAGTGTCATGTCGTGGTGTATTGCCCGAGTCCCGGCAGGTGGAGACTCGTTGTACAGTGAGTATTCTTGTTTCTGTCAATCTGCCTCTGATCTTACATTGACCTTAGTTCGCTATCGCCCAACCTCTTTCTTTCACACGCGGAACCGTGATCCCATGCTGCCTCACCGTTGAAGGATCAGATGCCACAGTCCTTGATTCCTTGTGCAGTCCCAGTACAATTGTTGTAATTCTCCGGCGCCGGGTCCGGTTTTACAATAAGACAACACACGCGCGAGTCGATGTCGCATGGAATGAGATCCTGGAGGACGTGGGCAAAGCTTCCTGGTGGCCCTCACGGACAATGCAGAGTGATATCTATACCCGCCAATTCGAGGGTGAGATCCAACTGCCAAAGGATCTACGGCCTTCGTCAGATATAGGCCATTTCAGCATTTCATATTCAATGGTCCTAAACCCCTTCGAGGCAGCAGGTTTTCAACCTGATTCTGATGTTACGCTTGTCTCCGAGCCTGTGGAGATCACAACGATGCATGCTCGAGGTCCCAGAGCAATACCTTTTGCTCCTCCTTCATACGACAATTGTGCCATTAATGACTGACGTGAGTATGTTTAGCTCTAGCCCCTCCTTCTCCGACTCCCTCTTTGCCATCGCTGTTGCTGTTATGTGCCTATGATGTCTTGTAATGATCACGATTTTTGCCCTGGTGGTATTTATCAGGTAAGGGGTGGGTCAGGACTTGAATTACTTTTTCTCACGTAACAAAAATTATTCTTGGATAGACACCTGAATGTCTGGAACATGTTGTACATTTCGATACCCCTTCCCCTATTGTAGCAATATCACTCACTCATGTACGGCTGACTGTTGTCTTTGCCTTGCTTATATTTGCTCGGAATGTCAATATATCCTATATCATACCATCAACGATAGGTCGTTCTTGGAGCTGAAGTGCAGGGACAATAAAAGAAGGTTAATCCCTTGTTGTAGATTCAACTACCATCGATTGCACAGTTGTCTGCACAGTTGTCTGAAATTTCGCAAATGCTAACCTGAATTGGCAGTGAACCAGTGAGGAAAGCAATTTCCTCTATCAGGTACCTCCTCTATCAGGTACCAATCTCATACAGGAATATGGACACTTTCTGTTTGGTGGTCAGTCGATTTTCAGCCCCAGAAATAACATGAAGGTTTCTGATACAAAATTTGAGCATTTGTAACTGATGGCATGTTCCTTCAGAGAGAAGAGATTGATCGTGGTTATCTACTTGAGTTCCGATGGTGGCATACAATCCCTAATGAAGCGACTGCACGAGATGGCCCAGGGCCAGCGGCGGATTAATTCTTCCAAGTAGGTTCCTCTTTTCACCTGAGCAGAGGAAGGCCTGGGAGCAAGATGGTCATACTATGGATTCACTCCCTCCTAAGACGAGAGTGCTTTCAAAACACATTTCAGTGACAATGTTGTGAATGACTTTGCTAGTGAGTCAGAATGAGAGGAGGAATTCATAGAATTAACTGAAAGAGACCCATCCATGTGGACGATAGATCACCACTGGTGAGTAATTATGTGATTGTGGTCGCAAGAATCACCGAACTCAAAAGGGGCTCCAGTATGAAATGTTTCCGGTGTTGGTCTGTATGATACCAAGATGCAATCTAAATTTATGCACCAAAACATATAGACTATCATGAGGTTTCCAAGGACATGAGCAACAAGGATTCGAAAGAGTCGTCTCCCTTCTCTTTGTCATTATCCCAGGCGCCAAGACCAGCCAGGAGGGCTCGATTGTCCGCAGGCACCTGCCATTTGAATGACTCGGTACGTCGGCGGGCGACAAAAGCGAGTAAGATATCACCTGTGTCTTCATCAAATCGCCGCCAGTCCTCTGTCCCTTGGTCCTTCATTTTGACCAGAATAGGAGTGAAGTCGAACCAAAGGCCAAAAGCGGACCAGAAAGGAGCTTCCTTTACAAGGCTACGGACCTTGTGAAATATGATGACTTTTGTTTGTTTCAAGTCACGAACAAACATGGAGGACGTGAGCTGGATCAAGGAACGGAGGAGTGGCGCGAATAGTTCAGGAAAGTAAACCTGAAAGAAAGAACGAGACGTTAGTAGTGAGCGCATGTACAGCAAATTGGGTCTCACTAAATCGCTACAAATTATATACGTCAATGTCCTCGGATTCAATCCAGAGAATAATTCGGAGGCAAGTTCACGTTCGGTATTCTCGTCTCCCCAAGCGAGAGGCCGCACCAATGTGTTCGGTGATATCCGAAGATTCTTGTCGAGGAGAGGGCATACCTGTAGCCCGTTAGAACAATATGCCGGAGTCCGGAGAAGATATATACAGACCTCTGGGAGATCCGTTGCAATAACCAAATCCTCACGCTGATCAACAACACGTGCGACTGCAGCGGCTACAACACCTGTTCCAGACCCAAGTTCGAGTATGGTTCGGGGAGACGTCGTAGCGAGAAAAGGAGGATCATAGGTGAACTCGAGTGGGGATTGGACATAGAATAACATCGCGTATGCGGCTTCCCTGAGAGGTCGGGATGGGATTGAGGTGACTGCGCAACAGAACACGACATGAAGGAGTACCAGACACGACCAGCAATTCCATACTCCTGGATTGCTTGTCGCTGTGCATCCTCTGCAAAGTCTTCGGCCAGTTGCAGATCAGGATGAACAGAAGGGACGATGTGGAGGTTGTGTGCCAAGTTCATATCACATGATATAACGGCGGTTGAGTAGCCGGTTTTCCTGCTTTCGCTCTACTCTACTCTTTCCAATGCCCGTTCAGTCGAGGCCAGTGCTTAGCCCGTTTGGCGCAGCGCTGGCTGGTGCCCTTGGGGGTTGTTTTAGCACTGCGTAGGCTATTTCACTCAACTACAGACGTAGTAGTCGTGTGCTCATCAGTATTATCTCAGTGTTGTGTATCCTCTAGATGTGTACGTTGTTTCCTCCATGTGAAAGATAACACTTATTCTTTGCAGTGCAAAGACAAGGATCCAGGCGGTTCCCTCTGGAGGTAGAAAGAAAGACTTGTCTATCCTCTCTGTTATCCTCAAAATATACGGCAAGGAGGGCCTCGTTGGTTTGTTCCGTGGGTTTGGCGCAACCATGTTGAATACCTTCTCCATGCGTGGGTCTTTTTCTGCAAGATCTGGAATGTTGTCTCATTGTTCCCCATAGAATATGCTTATTTCTTCTTCTACTCCTTTGTCAGGGGAGCTTATATCAAGCGCCTGACAAGCAAACTGCCAGCGGGGGCCAAATTACCACCTCTTTCAACTGCTGCAGAGTTAATGTTGGGTGCCGTTGCAGGTGCCCTTGCCCAGATTTTCACCATTCCTGTCGCTGTGATCGCCACAAGACAGCAAGTAGGCCGAATTGATAGAGGAGACATCTCGTCGCCTCCAAAAGCCGATGACAAAAATGATGACTCCTTCTTTAATGTTGCGCGCGAAATCATTCAAGAAGAGGGTGTAACAGGACTTTGGCTTGGTATAAAGCCTGGTCTAATCCTGACTATTAATCCTGCTATCACATATGGCGTCTTTGAGCGGGTAAAAAGTCTGGTGCTTCTTGCACGACATTCAAATTCGACCAAGATGTCCCCTGGTCTCAACTTTCTTGTCGGTGCCCTGAGCAAGACCCTTGCCACCATAGTGCGTCGCTTTGAAACATACACTTCGTTGACAAGTCTCATTCGGATAGGTCACGTACCCGTATATCATGGCAAAGGTCCGCATCCAAGCACGGAGTACGGATGCCGATGATACCATTGAAAAGAATAGACTTCCACCACCATCGCATACTCCTCATCTCTCACATAGTAGACACGTCGGAGCAATTGGAATTTTGAAGCGAGTCTGGAAGAGGGAAGGTTTCTTTGGCTGGTACCAGGTTGGTCGGCGCTATCATTTTGCAACTGATTTATTTACCAATGCAATTGTTAGGGAATGCAAGCGCAAATAATCAAAGCAGTTTTATCCCAGGGTGTCTTGTTCATGTCCAAAGAACAGTTTGAGCATTGGGCTCTACTCATCATGATCTTTGCTGCACGACTTTCTGCCAAGCAATCATAATATTTACATACTTTTATGTAGTTAGCCATATCAATGATTCCATCATGATGACAAATTAGGATCTGATTAGCATTGATGCAAAGTTATTTCCTATCTTCTACATGTCTATCCCTACTACTCCTACTGTGACGGTCAATCCAAGGACACCGGTACCAACGCGGATTTCGACTACACATATAATCCAATCTTCGCCTCATTACACCACAACCCGCCGACATTCATTGTATGGTGTCGAGGACCGTGTCATCATTGATCTTGGCTCACGCATTTGGAAGGTCGGATTTAGTGGTGAAGGGAAACCTCGAGACGTTTTTTACGCAGTAGGACCGAATGACTCATTGTGGAAACTTTCAAGAGCTATGGATAGACAAGAACGAGCGGAGGAGGACAGGATGCTAGAGATACGGTTACAGAAATGTATACGATCTGTTTTTCACAAGTGAGTATACTCATTCTCCTCTGTTTTTTCTCTTGGAGGTATTGAGTAACTTTCGAGCTCGCTAATGACAGATCCTAAAGCGAGAAAAGTTATTTTGGTCGAGCATCCTTTGCTGCCACTGTACATCAAGGATCTCGTTGCGAGGATTCTGTTCGACAACCAGGTTTGTCATTTTCATGGGGTATTTCCAAGCTGTATTCTGAAATATTCAGGTACCCTCTGTCTCATTTGCTTCAAGTCATCTGTTGTCATTACTAGCGGTCGGAAGAATAACTGGTCTGGTCGTGGATTCCGGCCATCTTGAATCAGTGGCTTTGCCAGTAAGTTCCGCAGCTGTATCTATGCGCCATTGGCTTGAGCATCCCTACAGATCTTTGCATCTCGACCGCTCTTTCCTCAACTTCAAACTACCCCTCTGGCGGGCGCAAGACTCACGCAACATTTGCGCGCTCTCCTTCTGATGTTTGCAACTTACCTTCCACCCTTGGCGACTCTAGGTTCAACCACCACTGTACCGGATGCAGAACGAGCTGTGAGGGTTCCTCAGGAAATACTTACGGATGAACTTGTCGAGGAGATCAAGTCTCGTTGCTGTTTCGTGAGTAACGTCATGCCGGATTACGAAGAAGATCTAGTACCACCAGAACTACAAACAGGAGAGGATGCAATGGACGAGGACGAAGATGGGAATAGCGATCTTGAAGTACTGCCCAGTGACTCAGCTGCCGCCTCCGAATCCGAGTTTTCCACTGCGGAGTCTGGTGTCACAGAACCTCCTTCTCAAACAGAGCCTTCAGAAACCTCCCAGTTGAGACGTCTTCGTGATCCCTCACCTGTTTTTGCATCCAGCGAAGGACATCTTCAAGGCATTGCGAGCCTCTATAAACGACATTCGAGAGCAACATCGATTCATATGCGCGTCACTCCTCCTCAACATCAGCGAACTAGCACAGGTCCAGGCACATTGGTCATTCCGGGCTGGATTCGTGAACGGGCAGCAGAGGTATTGTTTGAAGGTGGTGATATCGACGAAGGCAGCCTCGCAGAACTCATCCTTGACGTTCTACTCAAAACGCCCATTGATCTCAGAAAAACACTTGCATGTTCTATTCTGGTTACGGGTGGTACAGCGATGCTTTCTGGATTTATTCCACGACTGCAAGCGGAGATTTTGCGTACAGTTCAGCCTCCCATGCTTACTGGACGTCGGAAACAGAGACATTTAATCATCCCTGGAAAGCCATCTTCATCTGCCTACGACCGATACGCTTCGCTAAGGCCGTTGGTCCCTTATATTTCAATCTTAAACAACCCGTCGCCACCATCACCTACTTCAGGTCGAGCCGCTGCCAATGCTGGCAAAGCGCCTGCTTTTGCACCCTCTCTGATGGCTTGGATTGGTGGATCCCTTGCAGGGTACGTTGCCCATGTTATTCTATCTATCTGCCATACAATTCGATACCATTCTATAGAGCTCTCAAAACTGGTGGTGTAGAAGTACTGAGAGAAAAGTGGGACGAAGCAGTGGAAACAGTGCGCCACGCGGAAGATGGCGAAATGGAGCCTACGACTGAGTTATTGAACCGTTCAGCTAGGAGTATTTTACCTGACTGGACGAGATCGTCATTACCGGTTGGTGCGCCATCTGCGAACGCAAAACCACCACCATCATCATCCACTCCATTAACCCCTCGGGCAACTCGAATTACTGCTCGTTAGCGAGTCACTCACTGTGGAACCTGAGGGTTATATCTATATCATGCTGCTGCTTACGAAATCAGAAAGCCAGCCGTTATACTCGAGATTTATTTATTCATGATGAAAGTAAGAGAGTTGTTTGTGTGGCACTGGACAGCCCATAGGATTCAAAGTAAAGAACGACTGGTTGTCAATCTGGTTAGTCATCATCATCGTTTGATCACCTCTTTTGTCAATTGTCAATTGGTACATCTTAAGTAAAGAGTGTGATGCACGGGGGGGGGGAAGGTATCTTGTCTTTTTTCTTTTTGAAGGTGATGGTGATGATTGGGTGTGTTGTTGATCTTGTGTTTCTCATGAGGAGTGAGTGGTTGTTCCCCTGCTTACTAGTCACCCTTTTTTTCAAACATCATTTCCATGGGGGGAAGGGGGGTTATATTCGTGACTGCAGTCGTGATTTTCTCCATGACGGACTCATATCTTGTTAATCTATTCCCTCTGATCTGAAAGGCAAAGACTACACCCGACACCCATTTGAGGTCATTTAATTTTAGAGGATCAAAATAAGGTTTATATAAAATACGATAATCCAATGGGTGGTGGTGACCTAGCTCTCTACAAAAATGAAAGAAGGATCTAACTAGACTAGTAATAGACAGGATTAACTCATTATCGAGTGAAATAAGATTGAAAAGAAGGTCTAGTATAAATGGTCTGATGACTAGAATACCCCATTGCCTGATTCCTGAACAGGCAAAGGAACAAGTAAAAAAAAAGTGTGTCTGTCGTGTGGAAAGAAACCCCCCCCCTGATGACGGCCCCTTCACTACTTCATCAACATCCTCACCTTCTCAACCCATTCAACAACACCTCTAGCCATATCCCGACCTTGTCTCTCCCTCTCACTCAACCTCCTGTCATCATCGCTCCCTACACCTTCCTGATCGAGCTGTTTCAATACCCTACAAAACTCATATTCCTTCCTCCTCTTAGCTTCTTTCCTGTCCCTTCCTTTGTAGTAGGCTTCTTCGACTGATCTAGCCCATTCACCACCTTCATAGCCAACCCTGGAAAGCTCAACACCCACACCTTCTTGATCGAGATACATCCGAAGTCCATGTTCCTCGATGAAGAGAGGTCTGGAAACTACAAAAAGACGTTCGATGAAAAACAAACGCGAGGAAAGAAAAAGGAAAAGGGACGTACCATAAACGAAGGGAGTACACGCATCAACACACTCCGAAGTCATCCCATAGCCCTGGAAAAACAGTTCTGATGAACCCAGTATTGAAAACAAATGGTAACTTACAAGTTTACCGAGTACGACGTCACCAACAGCGACCAGATCAGGCATGTATATATCCCTTGGTGCAACATAAAATCCCTCAGGCAGACCATCATCCTCATTTTCTGCATTCCACTGTTCCTTGCTCACCCCACAGATCACCGCAATCCAGTTCTCATCCGGTAATAACCCGACTCCATCTTCTTTCCTAATCTCAGTATCTGGTCTATCGCTAGAGTGGGTTGAAGTGTGGGAAGAAGCAGTTGAGATTGGAGAGACCTCCGAATCGCTGTAGGAGGAAGTAGAGGACGTGAAGACTATCGATGTATCTACACCGTCGCTTGTTGTATTGCTGACCTCGTTGGGTTTTGGGGTAGGTGGTATGACACACATTTCGGGCACTTCACCCACTCCCGAACTTCGACCAGGTGATCGCAAAATTGTTTGTGCAGGTTTATTGGCAGGTGGTGCACCTGGAATAAGGAGGCGAGAGGACGTGGCGAGCCACCTACGTACGTCCATGTCATGGCTGTAGTGTCGCCTCCGAGGGAGTGTATGACGCCGCTTGGTGGCACGCTCGTCTTCAGTAGTGGTGTTGTCCGAGAGCCAAGTCAAACCAGGTATTTCAGATTCTACCTGACTGTTTGAACTCCCGTTGTCAGCATCGTTGGAGGTTTGATCCGATACGTTCTCATCGGAATGACTGGGAGGCCCGATGCGAGTGGTGTGACTACAACATCTTGCTGGGTCAAGAGATTTGGATTTGATGTGCGCGCGTAGATCTCGATCAACGGCCTCGAGGTCAAGAGGTATTTGTACATTCATATCTTTAGGTTTCAATGGCCATTCATTGAGACTTGGGGACGTTGTCTGGGAAGCGGAACAGTCCCTTGAGATGCGTTTGCTGGATGGCTTCTTGTTGTCTGCAGCGGGTTCAGAAGCGGTGGTAAGAGTCAAAGCTTCTTGACTCGGGAATCGACTCTGAATGCGACTGTTGGTCCTGCTGGTGCCAGGGCGTTTGAATGCTTGTCCACCGAAAGAGACCACGAGGATTTTCATTCCGTCGAAATTAGGAAGTCCGGTTTTGGTGAGAAACTGTACGCGACCATAGGGGGTATATATGTCCAATGAGGGTGGCCGGACCAGAAGAGGTGCAGGGCGGACTGAGCGAGGGATGATGAGATTATTTGGGAATGGTCTAGGAGGGAGGAGTGGAGAGTCGGAATTGAGAGGGGAGAGCAGATAGGCTTGAACTGAAGGATAAAATCTATTCAAGATGGGGTCAACCCATTGGGAGGAGGGCAAAGGAGGGTGGGAGAGGAAGGAGGGTATAGGTATATGTCCGGGGAGACGCAGCAAGAGATCGGCGTGCTGATAGCCTTCATGCAATTGAGACACAAGGGGAGCAAGGACATCTGCAGGAGTGGGTATGTCAGGAGGAAGTGAATTTGTCGTTGTGCTGATGGGTGGCTGTGTGGGCATGTCAAGAAGGAGTGTGGCGAGATAACTATAGACGACATCAAATGTAAAATTGGTGATGAGGATGGAGGGAATGCCCGCTGACTTGGCTGCGAGACTACGAGATAATATTTGGTCACCAATCGTGGCGGCAGAGAGAGAAGAACGCACCAGCCGAGGAAAGCAGCATCGCTGAGGACGCAGCTAACACCTGTTTCGGTCAGCCAGGTAATTTCGCGGTGCAGCAGGGCATCCTTCTGCTGGAGAAAGTCTTGCAAGACTTGGACGCTCTTTTGCCGGTCGACACGATAACTGTGGGGAAGGGAAGGGTTGGGAGAAACAGAAATGGCTGGCGAGTTCAGTGCTTACGCAAGGGGCTGGACGATGACAGGATCGATTTCGGCATAGCGGTAGAGAGCACCACAAGCAATGCTGTCTGCAAAGACATGGCGGGGAGCAGACGAGACAATGCAGATGGAGAGGTGTGGAAGAGACAGGAGATGCCTGGCCAAAGCAGAGACGCGTGTGGCATGTCCATAGCCTACGCAGGGTCAGTGGTGAGCAGCGACCAACAACCAACAACCGACAGACGGACTGACCGTGGCCAGAACAGTAGTATCCAAGCTTCATCGGCACAGGGTAGTGGATAGTTATTGCTCTGATTATGATTTCATTGGCATAGTAGAAGTAGAAGTACTTGAAGGGGGAAGCGTGTCACGTTGCGCATCACGTGAGGCTGAACCTATTCGCGCGTCGAATACCTTAGTCGGTCACTAATAAATCAATAAATCAATAAATCCCGTTCGTCGGGTTTCGTAACACTAACCCTGGCTTGCTTCTGTCCACCATGTCCGCCCTCGACCTCATGGCCTTTCTCCTCCGCTCAGAACCAGCCGTCGTAAAGACAAGATCAGGCAGCGTCCTTTCCCGCGGTTCCATCCTCAAGACCGACCACTATCCCTCTGGTATCCACCCTATCTCACAGCTCATCCATTCACTCACATAGGGCCCCAGGTCGTGCCCTCGACCTCGACGTCAACGTCCACGGCGCTCCCAACTTTCGTGCTCCCCGCCTTGGCGACTTGAATGTCTTTGGGGTGGCCCAACCTCGCACCCAAGGTCTCCGCGCCATCCTCTCTGTCCTGAGATGCAAACCGAACACCCCCAATCCCTCTCATGTCGTCTGGTTCTCGACCCGGGAGGAGCCTATCGGTAACTGCCTCCTGTCCATTCTTCCGGTAACGGCTATATATATATCCATATGCAGTATACATCTCCGGGCGCCCCTTTGTCTTGCGAGATGCTGCTGAACCACGCCGTACCCTCAATATCTCAGATCGTGCCGAGAACCTCGAAGCTATTGAAACAAGGCTCAAGACCGACATCCTACAGGAAGCAACCAGGTTTGTTTCTCCAAATGCCTTGGCCCCCTGACCTACTCCAAAATTAGATTTGGAGGCGTAGTCTTGACGCACAACGAAGTCAGTACGTGCCCCAAAATAGCTCATCATAGCTCATCATCATTATTCTATTAATGCGTCATTCCTCAAGCCACCGCAACAAACGGCCAAGGTGCCATCCTTCCGACCTGGACCAGCGTCGATAGCAACAATGTTAAGACCTGTCGAGAGCTTTGGGAATACATGAAACAAGACGGCTGGAACGTCGACGTGAGTTTCTTTACCTCGATCCTCGTCTCGACTTCTAAATCTTCGCCAAACCAAGTACTACCGGTATGAGTATATCTATCTACCTGGGATGAAAAGAAGATCTTCTCTCCCTCTTCTACAGAATACCTATCTCCCCGGACCGTCCTATCGAAGTCAGTCTTCCTGCCAGTCAACATCCGTTATCTCTCATCATCGCATAGGACAATTATCTTGATGCATACCTCCAGGTTATCCGTGATACTGACCCCTTGCGAACATCTCTGGTTTTCAATTGTGGTATGGGGGCAGTGAGGACCACGTTTGCAATGGTGGCTGCTCTCATCATCAGAAGGAAACAATTGGTAGAAAGAGGCTTGCCTGATCCTTTTGGCACCAGTCCTACTTCTCTCATCGGTGCTTCTGCCACCGACGGTACGCCCACGTCCCCGTCAAATGGAACTGTAACACCCGGCACAGTATGTACTCGATATCTCCTATGTGTTATCAACTCAGTCCCTCCCTCTCTCTCTCCTCTTAGCCGAATTCACCTCCCAAGGTCAATTCCCATTCGTAGTCATTAACAGTGGCTGATGACATATTTTCCAGCAAACCGAATCGAAGCTTATCCAAGCCTTAGAACAAGCCAATGCTCAACAGGAATATAGCAAATCACTTTTACGACTGACGTACCTTCTGCAACAATGTGCGATGCTTCAGAGTCCCCTTCATGTTCATGTGCCCTCTAACCCTATTTCAATAGGTCTTAAGGATACCAATTCCCAGTCAGCCATTGAGCTACTCATGAGTCAGCCAACATTATTAGAAAACCTACGGAAAGCACACCAAGGCAATTACGGTATAATTCTTAGTTTACTTGGATGTTTGGATCATGGTTTGAGGGCGAAGAAACTGGTGGATAAAGTCATAGACACCGGTGTGTATTCTCGTTCTACTAAAGAAGCATCAAGTTTCACACCGTCCTGTCATAGCCGATCAAGTGACGAATTTACGAGAAGAAATTTTAACATATAGGCTGAGGTACTCACTTACGAGTATGGCAGATGAACAAGGTGAAGAATTATTGAACAAGGCTGCCAAGGCAATGGAGAAATAGTAAGCACACACCCACTCTCATTATCCAACACAGTGGTTGATTAGGCAGTTTCTTCATGATTGTTTTCACGAGCTTCGTCGACGCGTCGGACAAACATTTCTCACAAACTTTCCTCGAGTGGATAAGGGTGGGTCGCCAGCCCTCATTTTTGCAGAGCAATGACTTAAATCTGGAGACTCGAAAAAGGCACGAACAGAGATTGGAAAGTGTGTTACTACCAAGTTTATGGTTATATCTGAGGTTTTTATCATCCTCACTCAGCCAAGTTCGCTTCCTTCGAAAGACTTACGGATCGAAGCTTAACGTCTTTGCACCTATCAACGATCTGTCTTCGTTGTCCAAGTCAAATTTCGAAACCCGTTCGTTTGTTGCTGGAAAGCAAAATGATCTGGCAATTGCCGGTGGTCAGGTTTTAGGCGATGAATATACGGATCATGTAATCAAGGTCAGCTCTCCCTGTTCTCTCCCTGTTTCGCCCCTCTACCTCCGCTGAATTGAATTTGGTGGTCGATAGAACCGCAGCGGTATCATTCTCCGTGAAAGGTGAGCTCTTGGTCTCCTCTTTCAAAGCATAAATGACGCGGTCACCTCTAGCACTCTCCTCAAATCCGATCAATGGGTTAGTCGTCAAACAGTTGAAGATTCCATCCGTGGCACTACCAATTTTCGACAAATACCAAACTCAAATATTTACGCGCTTGGTCAGCCTACAGCTGAGGCCATCGATGGTGTCATTGCCAAAATCAAGTACGCTCACCCCGATGCATTGAGAATCGTATGGATTACGTTACGTGAGGAACCGGTCGTATACATCAATGGCGCTCCGTATTGTTTGAGGAGGGAAAGATATTCATTGAGAAATATGAAAGGTAGATTTATACATGTCAGTTCTCTTGGAAAAACACTGAACCTGAAAACCACAGATTACGGTGGTATTTCTTCTTCTAGACTAGAGTTACTTGAAGAGCGACTCAAAAATGATGTGATCGCTGAATTAAACGCCTTTGGCGGTAGGTAGGTGATTTGAGGAGTATACCCATGAAGGTATTCAGTGGCTTTTCCAGGATTCTTCTACATACAGAAACAGCAGACGGTACCGTTGTCCCAGTATGGGAAGAGGTTCAGCCCGAAGATGTTGCAGTACTGAAGGATATCATGATATCCCGAAACGATGCTAATACCATCCTGCAATACAACCGTATTCCAATTACGGCAGAAAATCCGCCCGATTTTACTGACCTCAGTGAAATGATGGAAGTGGTCATGCGGACATCAACAAACACTCCTATCGTTGTCAACTGTCAACTTGGTGGTGGTCGAAGCACACTGGCATCCATTCTCTTGGTCTTGATACGTCAATGGTTAGAATCTCAGGCGGTTGCTCCATCTGCCCCGGGGCCGTTTTCAGGAGGTGAAATTGCGCCCCCTATGAAGCGGAGGCCAAGAACGTCATATCAGGTTATCAATAGTGAGTCTTTTTGTTAGCAATGATGACGTATTGTGCAACTGATATGGGATTTTTCTGAAGACCTGTTGCGCGTTTTCCGGAAGGGATCGGCTGTCAAGAATTTGGTGGATGATGCCATTGATCAATGTTCTGCTGTTCATAACCTTCGAGAAACGATCGATATTTTGAGGGTCAAGAGCGAGGAAGCAACAGATGATACACAGAAGAAGACTTACGCTCAGAAGGGTGTGTGCTTACTTGGTCGTTCAGTATGCTGCGACTGATTTTAGTTCTCTTGGATGCAGGTCTTCAGAATCTTAGGCGTTACTTCGAACTTGTTGTTTTTCAGGCTTACCTTCAGTCGACTATCCCTGATACCATGCAATCCTTTGAGAGCATAGAGACTTTTGTGAAGGCTCGTCCTGTGATCAAGACTTTTGAAAAGGAAATGGTCCACGGTGGTATCAGCGCTCTTCAACCTCTCGTTGGAGCGTCTGCCAAGGGAGACATGGCTTCTCCAGATGAAGTGACACAAGTTGTCATGAATCGCAGTGGAGGTATCCTTTCGGCATCAACTATCCTCAAGAGCGACTTCTTCCCAAACTTACAGAAGATGACCCTACAGGAGTAAGTTTGGTCTTTCTAGACTTGCGAAGGAGACGAGATTGATAATATGATCTAGGCGTATTGAAGGATCACCAAACTTTAGGAGGGTACCGTTAACACTGAGACCAATTTCAACCAGGGTCTCTGGATCGGATGCGATTGATTTTGTGGTCGACGAGTCAACACAGGGGAAGAGGGTTTGTGGAAGGTAAGATTGTTTTCTGTTGCTGTTGGTCTTACGGACATGAATGTTTTCATGTTGCACCCCAGTGGTATGCCAACTGTTGAAGGGTACGTTTAAATTCGCCTCAAGTGAAGTGTTATCTAACTAGCTCTACAGCTTGAAACGCGCATTGCAAAGAGTTGATGCAGGACCTCATGGGAAGAACATGGTGTACTGGACATCGCTCCGGGAGGTGATTCACAGTATTTGCCTACGCAGATAGCTTACTGACTCAACAGCAGGAACCTGTGGTATATGTTGCAGGGCGACCCCACGTTCTTCGTCTGGTCAACAAACCTCTGGAAAATGTGGAGTAGGTTTCTGCGTTTGTTAATGGGACGGATACTGATGCGCGACTCAAGAGCCACAGGAGTCACCACTTCTGTTGTTGAGGCCATGGAGGAAAGTTTCAAGAGGGACGTACTTCGTGAAGTGAGAGCTGGTGGTGGGCACGTTCTGCTGCACGACGAGGTTGAAGAACGTCCAGGAGTGTTTTCTATCATTCCGATATGGGAAAATGTCAATGAGGATGATATAATGACACCTAGAGACGTGTTCGAGTTGGTCAAGAAAGAAGGCTATGGAGTGAGGACTAGTTTTAAACATCTTGACGGACTGACTGATCGTATCGCAGATTGACTATGGGCGTGTTGCAATTGTAAGAATTTTATCTCTTGGATTCTTGGATTGAGGTTCGGGATGGCTGATCAATTCTACTCAGACTGATGAGCAAGCCCCTTTGCCGGTTGCGCTGTTCCAGCTATTAGACCGTATTCAATCTGGTCTTTCTCGAGCGGCAGACTTTATTTTCAACTGTCAGATGGGTCGAGGGCGAACGACCACAGGAATGGTTACTGCCTGTCTGATTGCATCGACACAGCAGTGGACGAGACAGGAGCAGCAGCTCACCGAACATGAGCCAATCACTGAAACAGAAATCTATGACCCCATTGATGGTCCATCTGAAGAGGAGGCTTATCTTCAAGGTGACACTGAATATCAGTAGCTTATGATGATCACTGCACAGTGGCTGATGTTTCTGGTGTAGGTGAATACAAGATAATTCTTCAGCTTGTTGGAGTTTTGTCCCACGGAAAAGTTGCTAAATGCCTGACGGATCGTGCTATTGACTTGATGCAAGATGTTCAAAATCTACGCAAGGCCATCTATGAGTACGTCTCATGACCGTTGGCTGAGGGATCCACATGTGTTTTGACCGTTGTTGGTACCAGTTACAAGCTCAAAACCGAAGCCTGCAAGAAAGGCAGTGCGAAAGAGCTCAATCTGCGAAACATAGCTGTGAATTATCTGTCAGTGTTAATTTTCATCTCTCTGCATATCCAAGGCGGTACTGATTACTTGGGGATCTAATCTACTCGTATCTTGGGGGTTAGGTATCGCTATGGAACACTGATTGTCTTTGCGAACTACCTCATTGAGGCGAGAGAACGGGGAGAGCCCATGGCGACGTTCCCTGAGTGGCTACTTGAGCACCGAGAAATCACGAAATTGCTTGAGCGGAAATCTCTTGATTAGCTGTAAACCCTGTTTTCTTCTGATCCTGCGGATCACTATATGTTTGTCGTTCGTTTGTCGTGTTTGTTTTTTGTAGACTATGACTAACTGGAGGACACTGCAGTAAGTCAGTATAAGAAAAAACTGGGGTGTTGCTATTTCCTCATTCTGATCACTCCCAAAGAAAATGAGTATGAGTTTATGATTCCCCAAGGTATTTTTTGTAAAAATGAACTTGGACCATTATTATCACTGGCTTGGATGACAAGTTTGTGAATGAGATAGTTCCTACTTGTCACTTATTGATCTTTGCAATATATTGGATTGGTTTTTTTTTTGGAAATTATAGCTTCCTCTGAGTGGTTTTGTGGTCAAGAAAGAGATGTTATTGTGATACCTAGTATAAGGGAACCAGTGTTTAAGTGTGGTTTGTACAGAGTTGTAAGAAATAACACTCACTTACTTGAAATAATGTGAGAACTGAGATATACATTGTACTAATCAGTAGTTTATATAGTAGATAGGTAGCAAATATTGTCTAATGGGTGTCTAAGGTAATGTTTAAGTGCTCCACTTGTAATAAGACTGACATTGGAGAATAGAATGCATAGCATGTCATGTCCAACCCCATCAATAATCCATCTTCCATGGCAGAGTTTACTCCTTTCCAAACTCAAACCCCTGTCAATGTCTCATTACTAAAACCTTCACTTAGCATAGCTGCTGATATTACTTAGAGCTGTATAATAAAGTAATAGTGCCACTTGAGTCTTCTTTATATTAATCAGTATCTAAAGACTGGTAGATACATTGTAATCTTTAGTCTGATAATTAAACATCATTAAACACTAAATTTCCAGTGTTTACAGTGACACACTTCCTATTGGAACTTATTCTTCTGTTAGAAGTGATTCACACTTGCCAGGGTTATCTGCAGATAGCACAGAAGATGAATCAGTGGAGTGTTTATATGGATAAGGATGACCTTGGCTTCAATGGATAATTGTTGTACCAAGCTGACTTTATCATGTGGTCATATTTGTCAGAAAAGGATGTAGATGGACTTAGCATGACTGTGGCACAATTCTAAGTTGATAATCAGACTAAGGAAATAATACATGGTAAACAATGTTCTTAAATACAGAACTGGAAACCTAATAATACTCTACCACTACATGTACTCTAAATTGTCAGGTACTATAGAGAATGTCATTTGGAACTCCATAGGATTGATGAAGAGTGCAGGGTCTGGTCCTTGGGTTGAAAGTGATTGAAATGAAGTGTGATTCATACCAGAAGAGTGGAAAGTATGCAGATGTTGGATGGTATATGACATCTCCTGAACTTTGTTTCATTCTTCTGAAGTTGTAACCATGTAGCAAACAGACAATATAGTATATAAGCTGAAGCTAAGGTTGTTTACAAAGTCTATAACTTTCTGTTCTTTGTACAAGTCTTCATACTTGATAGTATTATTAGACTCTCAAGTTTGCTGTTATATCTGTTGTAGTTCTATCTGCCCTCTATTCTTCTTATTCATTATATTCCATCTCTCATTTAGGTAAACATCTTGCAAAGGCCTTCCCTCCAAATGTCCTATGGCACTTAAGATAAATTTATCAACAAAGATGCTCTTCTCTCTAGTCACCCATTGTGGCAACTACTAACTAAGACAGTTAATAGCATACTAAGTAGTCTTATAAGGCAAGAGTTTTGTAAGGATCATAAGAAAACTTGACAAGGGGTCCCCAATGTATTGCTACCCTATTTATACTAATAATACATGGTCTGTGCTAACAATAAATAATCTTATCCTAATGTCTATGTGTCAGCCATGAGATAAACATGCTGTAAATATATATCTTGACATTATTCTTTCTAGTTCTTTCTATAACATTCTAGACTTATGATATCATATCATGTGACATATCATGTAACTACAGTCACATGCCTCTTTATCATTTAAGAAATAAAATAAAATAAAAAGAAAAAGAAAATCAAGAAAAATAAATAAAAAGAAAAGAAAATCAAAATAAAATATAAGGGTCTAGGTGCATCATTACATTATCTACTTATATCATTTAGAATATATGAATAGTTTCACCTATCACAAACCCAAGTATTATTCTCATAAATAACAATATTAACTAGAAGAATACTCCCAGACCTACTAAACTTCAAATTTCTTGACTCTTATCTTCTGGCTTCTAGTCAAAACTCTAACTCTAGCATAGCCAAAATACTAATGAACAACTGGCTAACATACTCAGTTGAATTACTAATAATCTTAATATTAATCAAACTCCTAGCTTAACTACTAATTCAAGAGGAACTAAAGTCCATATCTTTGATACTTTTAGTAGTACTGAGCTTAACAAGTTTAATAATTTCTTTTTTTCATGTCATTTATATTTTTATGCAAATTCTGTATAGTTTAATATAAACATTGTAAAGATCAACTTTGTAATGATCTATCTCTTTAAAGTTGCCTAGAACTGGTTTGAAATAAATCTTGACCAAAAAGACCTAGATATCTTTCAAGACTAGCTTTTTGATTAGAACTATTCTGTTAATAAGCTCCACCAGCATTTTGGCCTTTCAAATCCTATAAATGAAGTTGCTAACATACTGTATAACTTTTGTATGAAGTCTAGCAATAAAATTTCCACTTACAATGTGAATTTTATATGCTATATCTCTTACCTTGATTAGAGAAATAGTGTGTTATATTACCAGTATTACTATGGTCTTTTCAACAAAATCTAGAACTCAATCTCTATCAAGAAACAAGTTAAGCTGAACTTGTTCCAAAACATGTACATCCTAGTAATAACCATTGATTATTACTACTGAGAGTATAACTACAAGTGTAATTGTATATAACAAATAGAGAAAGAGATTCTCAAGTCTCATTCTAGAAAACAAGATAAAGCTTTTTCTATCATAAACTCTATAGTCTTTTAAAATTATTTCCAACAATTTCTAATAGCTTTATCTGTTAAATTGTTGTTTTCTAAGCCTTTGTCATAAACTAACTTCTAAGACATCTGAAACATTTACTTCCTGACTTCTGAATAGAACTTTAATATATCTAAGTATACTTTTACATCCATGATTGTTCACATATGGACTTGTTATCTAGACTCCTAGTCATTTTATATTCTAGAAACTATCTCTATAACATATTCTTAGTTATTCTTTATACTACTAGTACTACCTTAGCCACAGTTTTAACTATAGACTCAATATATAAGACCCAGTAGATATTCTGTAGTTTATAGTCTGGAAATTGACTAAAAACCTCAATATTCTTCTAACTAAGATCAGCTAAGAATTCTATTCTCACTAATCTCTAATCTTCCAAAATTGTGATTATGCAACAGACAGTAAGTACAACATATAAGTTGAGACTAAGGTCATTTTCTGAGATCATATCACCAACTTCACAGATAAGCTTTCAAGCTTAATCTGCAATCTGGATAGTTATCCAAACTCATAGATTTCTAAATCTGTCTCCTAAATAAGTTTTCTATAACTTGATCTAACATTTCTTTTATACAACTGACTACAGATATCTATCTAAAGTAAGATCTGTTTAGCCTTTCCTCTTTCTGACTCTATGCTAGTGACAGCCCTCTAATTTGTTATTCTTTGCTTTCAAAAAATAATTAAGTTCATTGTAAGAGAATCTTTTTTCAAGGCTAGCTAACAATATCAAGTTAACTAGTAATAAGCAACAAGTCTTAGTTTCTTACAAAAGTCATGGTACTTAAGTGGCTACTAATTTTTTTATAACAGTAACTTCTAAGAAGCATTTGAAAAAATAGAGAGCAATCTTCAGAACTTTACACAGACTGAGAGCTATATTGAACTTTTCTGTACAATAACAAGTTTTATCAAACTTAACACATCTACTTTTTTAGATTCTTATTTTTTGTATTTATTTTCTCTCCTTTGGTCCTTAGTTAGGACTACCTTGATAAAGTCTTATTTCATACTCTTATCAACTTGATATCAACTTATTGTTTTGTAGACTTAAAGTTTGTAAGTACTTATAACTTAAAAACTTTCTCAATCTCACTAATTAAACTCTGTTTGTTTGATAGCTTATTAAACAATACTATCTCTGAAATTGTTACTATACTTGTAGTATTTCTGTTTAGTCAATGTATAAATCTAGACTTCTATATCACTTTGTTTAATTTTTTCTGCTCTTTAGTCTTTAGATACAGCTAGCTTATCCAACACAATTTATTGATTAACTGGATAAATAGATAAATAACTTTCTGTTCATCTTTGTACAAAAATAAAGATTCACTATATGTTATAACTAACATACTATTAGCAACTTTGTTAATTCCTAACAACTCTTTATATTTACTGAACTCTATAATTTCTATACTAACCTTTGAAACCTTTATATTTATTTTTGAGTAATCCAATATCACTATTATTAATACTACAGCTTTTTTCCATATATTAAAACTTCTAGACTTTAGCAATTTTCAAATCTATCTTTACTTTTCTAGTATGTAAGCAAACTTTATACTGTCAAGTGTTGTGGCAACTACTAGTCTAAGAATAACTAATAGCACACTAAGTAAACTTATAGGTAAAGTATTTCATGAGAACCACAAGAGAACAAGGAGTTCCCAATGAATTGTTATCCTATTTATACTATATATATAGTCTATACTAATGATAAATAACCTTGCTCTAAAGTCCATGCATTATTCATGAGTGTATTATATATATATTATGAGATAAATATACTGTTAACATATTTCTTAACATTATCTTTCTAATCCTTCTCCCAGAATCTAGGCCTATGACCTCACATCATGTAATATGTCATATGACTACAATCACATGCCTCTTTATTATCCAAGAAAAAGAAAAAGAAAATCAAAAGAAAAGAAATATTAAATCAAGAAAAATAGATAAAAACAAAAGAAAAATGTTAGTGTCCAAGTGCACTATGACATCAAGATAGTAGATAGAAAATAAGACAAAACTTGCTTTGAGCAGATATTTATGATCAGTTATAACAGAAAGAGATTAAATCAAGTATGGAAACTTATCAGAAAAATAAATGTGAAAATCCATAAGCTTGAGTAAGTATCTAAAGTATAAATCAAGCTTGGAAGCTTATCTATGGATAGATGATATAATATCAGAAGATAATCTTGACCTTAACTTGTATATTGTAGTCATAATTTCAAAAGATCAGGGTTTAGCAAGAAGAGAATTCTTAGCTAATCTTAGTCAATTTTCAGACTAGAGACTACAGAGTATCTACTAAGTCTTATATACTGAGTCTATAGTTGGAATTGTAGCTAAAACAATAATAATATAGAAGATAACTAAAATACAAGAGGCTAATCTGTGTGCAAACAATTATAGATATCACTGTGATAGTACATCTAAGAATATTAGAGTTTTATTCAGAAGTTAGAAAGCAAATATCTCAGATGTTTCAGAAGTTATTTTATAATATATGTACTTTATGAAGTCTGTTATTATGACTTAGGACTTAGTCTAAGTATTAAGGCAACTTATATATTAAGTAACATAAGAAAACTCTTATAGAGTAGTTTACTTTTTATAT
>Ga0157357_1000174_pt1 | contig 26437 bp, 30 predicted proteins | sample AttcapACBM1_FD_111485 | JGI IMG/M metagenome (GOLD analysis project Ga0157357, IMG submission 111485) | Fungus gardens microbial communities from leaf cutter ant in Botucatu, State of Sao Paulo, Brazil - Atta capiguara ACBM1 | ecosystem: Host-associated > Fungi > Mycelium > Unclassified ... | reverse complement strand
TAGAATTGTTAGTGTTATTGAAAATTTATCTAGTGGTTGATTAACATTGTATTAGAAACAAATAAAGAGACAAAAAAGATCTTATCTTCTTCAGTAGAAATAAATAAAGAAAAAGAATATGAAGTTAAGAAGATATTGAATAGAAGATATATGAGAGAGAAGCTAAAGTACTTGGTTAAGCAAAAAAGATATACAGCAGAAGAAAACACTTAGGAAGGATTGGAAAATTTAAGAAATATAATGGAATTAGTAGAAGAATTTGAGAAAGGAAATTAGAAAGAAAAAGATAAGACAAGTACAAATGAGGAAGGAGAAACTATTGAATCTAGAAGTAGAAGTGTTCAAGAGAAGTGAATTACTGGGAAAGTATACTACAGAAATATTACTTAAGTAAGATAATGAAAAATTTGAAGATGAATATTTGAAAAAGTTGGAAAGAAGTTGGACAAGATAGAAGAGAAAAGAGAGGCAAGTTCCTCTAAAGGCAGAACCTTAAGGAAGATACTGTCATAGTATGTTTAAATTCTTATATTTTATTTTATCTATTTTTCTTGATTTTATTTCTCTTTTTCTTTTCTTTTTTGGATGATAAAAAGGCATATGACTGTGGTCACATGATAGATCATATGATGTAATATCATAGATCTAGAATATAGTAGAAGAAACTAAAACAATGATATCAAGAGCATAGTTATAGTATGTGTATCTTGTGGTAATAGTATAGTAAACTCATGAATGACATATGTAGTTTAGAATAAGACTTATAATAGTAGTATATATAGTGTAGAAATACATCAGGAACTTCTTGTTAAATTCTCTTGTGATATAAGATTACTTAGTACACTATTGACTATTTTGATTAGTAATTGCTATAATAGGATTGGATACAAGAGAGTATAGATCTTAGAGCTAGTTTATAAAACTAGCAAAAATGTTGTGAGTACTTGCTAATACTTAGCTACTTTTCTTAAATAGTACTAAAGAAGCTCTAAGACTTTATCAGTGTTAATAAGAGTCATGAAGTAGTTATTAGAGGTAGACATCAGTTAGGAGATAAGAAAAGATGAAGAAGGTCAAAACATAAGAGTAGATAGTTCTAAACTGCTAGATGGATTGATGTATTGAGGTTTTAGGGAAGAGAATCTTATATTAGGACAACTGGGCAAAGTCTATAATGTTTTAGCAAAGTTTATAACTCTAAGAAAATAAGTAATATTGTCCAATAGTGCTACATATACAACTTATCTCTAGAGAAATTCTAAGAAAACAAGATAATGTTTGTTAGAGATGATAGTTACTTTAAGTATCTAGAAGTCCATTTTAATCAAGTAGGACATCAAATGGAATATTTGGTAACCTAACTACAGAATATAAAGCTGTATGATTAAAAATCTTAGTAGAGTATTGCTGGATAATAGAGGATCATTGATTGATAGCTGAAAAAAATAAGTCAGTAGCTGAGAGTGAGTAAGTGGGCATTTATAGAGGTGCTGTAGAGGTTGAGAGAGTCTAACAGTATTATAGTAGGATATCAGTGCAAGACTTGAGAAATAAGAGGTTTATAAGGTTGACTCAGGCTTTGGTAGATGCTACAGACTTGAATTTAGATAAAGTAGAGAGTCCTCTTATACTCTTCTCATTTTGGCTCAGTACACTCTTTACTTGGTGAGTTCTGAGATACTTACTGCTTGTTAGTTGTTACTTTCAGCATATTGGAATATCAGATATTAAATATAGCTTGTTTTATTACTTAGCTAACTATAATATCATAAAGCAACTTGTGCAGTTTACAAACAATATTTGGCTCTTTCTAATAATATCCTTTAGGCTATCTCATATAAATTGCTTTGTCTAGTACTCTATAAGTAAATACTAAAGTTTTTGTTCCCATCTTCTGCCCTACATCTCTATGTTTATACTAGTAACTGATATCTCATCTGTATAGTCATAACCAGGCCATTATGAATAGTCTTTTGCAACAGTTCTAAACTAATCATAGTGTTGTCTAGTTTGAGTTTGAGTTTGAAAACCCAACCTGAGTTTACTATTTGAACTCTTGGTGGGAGTTCTACCAGTTTTCATGTTTCATTAGCAATTAGAGTCAAAATTTCAGTATTGCAGGCCTCTCTCCACTTATCAGCATCTGGAGAACTCATAGCTACCTTGTAATTTTGAGGGTCTGGGCCAGGGATGCTTATAGCAAACTCAAATTTATTATCCACATTATTTGCTCTTTTGTCCTCATTAAGCAGTAGGTTTCTGAAAGCCAGTAGGCTCTTCTAGGTGCTGGATTGTGAGATAAATGTCTTAGGAGAGGAAAAGATTGCAGAATAAGCATAGGAAAAGGTGTTCTGGGGAGTTCAGAGCCAATAGGATTTTCATAAGGCTTATTTTTGTTCTCGAGGAGGAACACTATGGGCAACCTGAGGTGTTGCTGGAGGTAGTTTCTTAATTGTTGCTTATACCTTCCTTCTAATCAAATTAGGTTCTGATTTTGGGTACTAATTGAAAAATAGAGGCAATTGCCTAACTTGAACAAATAACGTCTTATTCCAACGCGCTGTAGATTTTGGGATGAACATGGCTGTAAGTCTGTTTGTTTAATTTGTCACTTGTGTGGTTCATGAGTCGTTCAGAGCCGCTGCTCTAATGTTCTACGTTTATTCTCTCGGTCGTCTCCTCAGTCAGTTGCATCGTTTGCACTGGGACAGGTTGCTTACTGTGAACTCTCCTTCTGACAGCTGGTCGCGGCTACTCACCCACTCAAGATACCTTGCCACTGCTGCTGTTGAATCCTCGAGAACTTCCGCTTCTTCTGCCACTTCCAATGATCCTCTCATCAATAGAATCGTCGATGACATCTCGAAATTGACTTTGTTGCAGGCAGCGGATCTGGTGACATTACTTAAGGTGTGAAATTGCAGTTTCACGTATAGTTTTCTTAGCTCGCTCACTCTGCTTCCAGTTACGTCTCAATATCCAAGAGATTGCTCTACCTGCCGCGCCAACTTCCCCTGTTGACTCTGCCTCTGCTGCACCCGAGGAAACCGCCGCCGTGGGTCTTTAGTTCTTTTGGTAACGTCGGATTTTGACATACAAGTTCAGGAGAAGCCCCAGGAGAAGACAGTGTTTAACGTCATATTGAAGTCTTTTGACACTGGTGCTAAGCCCAAGATCATTAAGGAGGTGAAATCTTTGGTACCTAACCTGACTCTCATTGAGGTACGTCCAGGCGTCGCCGGACATAGCCCAATCAATCTTAAACGTTAATTTTAGGCCAAGAAATTCGTTGAAGCTGTACCCAAAATGCTAAAGGAGAATCTGTCAAAAGAAGAAGCTGAGAAACTACAAAAAGCCTTCCAGAGCATTGGAGGTGATGTTACGCTGGAGTGATTTATTCATGTCGTTTTTGCTCCTCCTGATTATTAGATTGAAGAAAGTATGGAATTAATAGGCTACAATATGCACTCGAGAATGATGAGATGATGGGGCAATGATTGCTAATGAAGAGCGATTTAATCTTCCAGATAACGGTACTCAAATCGGAAATCGCTCTTTTTCCGCTGGCACCATGATCCTTCCCAGTCAAAGTAAACATAAACACCTTGCTCATATTCGTCGGTGATCGCTTGAGGCTCGGAATGCCGTTGGAACCATGTAAGGTATTTCACATGGAATCGCCAAGATTGACGTTTCAGTTCTTTTGCAGCCAGATATCTGCAGGCATGTAAGATTACACTGAAGCACGGAGAGTATAGCTTTAGAATATAGCTTACTGTTGATATGTTCCTGGAAGATAGTAGAAGACATAAAACAAGGTCTCTACGTCCAACTGAGAGAATATAGCTGCCGTATTCAGGAGAGGATGAGGAATCTGCGGGTAATAAGGAGCCGTCTGGAATGGGTTACGTGGTACATAATACTTGGGCCTAATGAGAACTGCTTTGAATAGACTCAAGGGCAAAAACCAATATACTCACTTCTCAGTATCCTGAGGCTGTGGCATGCTGGTATAGCCGCCTTCAAGCATTTTATGGACTTGGTCCAGATTATTCATCCGGACGACGGCTTATGAACGTTAAGTTAAGAGTATGTACTCGAATATGGAAAAAATGAACCTTTCTGTTTGACGTTCTCAAACGACACTACCAAGTCTTGCAAGGAACTTGGAAACGCCGAAGAGCTGACAGGGCGAGACTGGTACTGGTGCTGCTGTTGAGTGGATGACGGGGGTCGTTGGTTTCCGATTGCAGGCTGCTGCTGCTGTTGGTCACTCTGAGTGATCTTGACGCCGGGGGGAAATAATGGTTGACTTGGTGTTGTGTTCGGTGGGGGTGACATGGTTCTTGCACTGGAGGGAACCTGTTGGACTTGCTGAGGCAGAGGCGAAGGCATGGATTGAGATACAGGTGGCTGTGAACTGCCATTGACGAGTTGTGGGGGCACCTGTGAAGCATCTGGAGAGGTAGATGAAAGGGATTGATCTAGTAAAATATCGAATCAGGGTCAATCAAGTCGAGTATGTCAACCCCACCTGTTTGCGACGGGATCACCTTCTGAGGCAATGGAAGTTTTGCAAGAGCATCCTCCGACAAAACTGGGGAATCTTCTGCAGAGTACATTGACCCCTCGGGATGCTGTGATACTGATGCGGCGGAAGACAGAATGGGGCTTGTCACTGATGGATGCGTCAAACTTGGTGAAGAAGCATTAACAGAAGACTGATCTTGAGCGGCTGATACTGGAGGCACAGGTGTCGAAGGAGCCATATTTGAAGGTGGGGAGTGTGCCTGCGATGAAGTAGTCGTCGGAAGATGAGCAATTGATGATGAAGCATTCGGCGCAGGGAGTTGCGAACTCGGCGTAGCCTGAGCTACAGTCGCATACCGTATTGGCGGTAGTTGAGGTGGTCGAGGAACTGGAGCTTTGACTACATTCGACATTGATTGCGAGAAATTGAGGTTTGAAGATTGTTTGGCTATCAGTTGTTCGGCTTGGGGATTACTGGCAAGTTTCGACTTGCTATCCACAGGATTTTCTGGGGCAAAATCGATTGAGCTTGGAGCTCAGATGGTGTTTGAACTGCTTACTCCGAAGCTGTAGCGTAGCATTTGGCTTCTTGAGAATTGGACTATCGTCACGCTTGACACCCGATAAGCTCTCCTCATCTGGTTTCTTACTTGAGGACCGTATGAGTTTCTCTTGACAGATATTAGGCTGTTTCTAAGACATGCAAACAGTGGACTCACCTTCATCTGCCTCGTCTGAACTACTACTGTCATCGTCATCTGCGATAAGTCCGAATTTCTCTTCCTCCTCTTCAAGATTGAGTTCGTCGTATATTCCTTCGTCTTCTTCAAAGTCCTCTTCCTGAGAAGACAGTGCTATTGAGCAAAGATACACAGTAAGATACGGCGAGGATACGTACAGTATTGCTTTCCACAAAGTATTGTACGTCTTCTTTGAGATCCAAGACTTTCTCCGGCGAGAGAGACCCATTGTTTAAAAGGCGGAGTACAATCTCCAACCGGCTAATGTGCCATTTTCGGCGGTCGTTAATGTGTTCCAGTTCTTCGAGCCGCCCAGTGTTACCCCCCTGCTTGCGTCTCTTCCCAGCTCCTTGCAGAGACTCCACTTCTGCTTCTGTGGATTCCACTTGCATTTGAAGTTCCTCGACCTGCGTTTGCAACCACTGCGTTGCTTCTTCCTTTTCTTGTTCTTTGGGATCCAGTTTGGTGGCTTGTATCAAGCCCTCCTTTGAGAAAGCCTTGGTCTTCATCTCCTTCTCGCATGCTTTGAACTTCTCCATTTGCTAGAAGAGGAATATGACAGGGATTAACAAAAAGTGGAGGGACAGACACAAGACAAGATAACTGCACATATATTGAATAAAGCAGAACTCACGAATCACTCACCGTCTCGATCAGTCGCCGGTTTTCCATCAGCTGTGATTTGTCCTTTATGTCATTACTCGCGACCCAGGTCTTGATTTGATCCCGCAATCGCTGAAGTTTCTTGATTTGCGTTTTGAGATCTAACTCTAGCTTCTCCTTTTGTGTCTGGTTCGTTGACGCCTGCATCTTCTCGTATATGTTCTCGAAAAGCTCAACGCCCTCCGAAACCTTCTTCAGTGTTCTCTCAATTTCAGCTACATTGCATTGATTAACGGGAAATCTGAATCAGTGTTCATCAATCTTACTTTGTAGCTTTCTCGCAGCCATAGTGAAGCACTCAGATGATGGTTACCCAACAGGCAGAGAGACTGAAGGCAAGCAGTGAAAACGTGATGAATGTATCTTTGTTTAACAAGGCCGTGTGTTATGTAATCAAGTTACTTCAACGTCGGAAAACGTCGGAAATACTATACTGCGATCGTAATCCAGAGACAGGATCAAGAGTTCTAACATTTCAAGAAGAAAGCTCACAAAAACTCAACACCTGTATTGCAGGAGATGTGGGAAAAGAAAAGTAGCTGTCGCTGTGCGTCCCTATCAGTCTGCTAGCCCATTGATTACCACCATCATGCCATTAATCAGAGTTTCCTTGTTGCCTGCACAGAGTTCTTGCAAGCGTGGCGGTTCGAGGTTCCTGAATATTTCTGGGTCACCAGGGTGAATGGCGATCAGGGACCCTCACGCCAAGGATGTGACGCACGTGACTGGTATTTTACTGATACTCTACTATTATTCTTTGCAAAAACATCTACGACCAGGCGAGATATCTAATGAAATCTCTTCGGAAATCCCTCAATGGGAACAAGGACGGCTCCCGACCTTCAATTTCCATTCCGTTACCTCTTCCCGCCCTTTCCAAGCCACCTTCTGCAATACTACCTCCTCAGAAAGTCATTCGCGCACTCAACTCCCATCGTTCCCAGGCTCCTCAGGAACTCTCATTCCAGAAAGGCGACTTTTTCTATGTTGTCAACTCAGGTGAAGACCGCAATCAATGGTTCGAAGCTCACAACCCAGTGACCGGTGCACGGGGACTTGTGCCGCGGCACATGTTTGAAGAATTCAGCAAGAATACACCGTACGAGAGCTACTAATTTCTTGCTATCCTCGAGATTGACTTGCGTCTCAGCAGTCACGCATCTCAGCTGGGGGTTCAGGGTGCCGCCCTCTCCCTTCAACCTGCACCGCCCCCTGTCTCTCAAAGATCGCAAGTATTCTATGCAATCGTTCAACATGATTTTGAAGCAGAACGCCCAGACGAGCTGGATGCAAAACGTGGTGATGCAATTACTGTGGTTGCTCAATCAAATCGAGAGTGGTTTGTTGCCAAGCCTATCGGCCGTCTGGGTCGTCCCGGTCTTATCCCCGCTTCTTTTGTAGAGATACATGATCCTTCAACTGGTAAACCAATAGCAGACATTGAAGGAATAATGGACAGGGGAGAGCTACCCAAAGTAGACGACTGGAAAAAGGCCATGCTCAGCTATAAACAAAATAGTATCACGCTTGGTGTCCTCGAACCCACCAACAAAGGTCCAGTCACGGATAGCCCTTTTCCTGCATCATCTAGGCCAGACATCCCAAGTCACCAGTCCTTCGCCACCCCTGATCTTACTCGTCCTCCCACACCACAGCTTCTACCGGATGGATTGCTTTTGGATGCCGACGTAGTCTCTTTCCATTATGAGATGGAAGAGTATTGGTTCCGGATAGATGCTCTCTATCAACCCTACCAGAAATCTGGAGACTCTGAGCTTCCACCAGCCAAGCAACTTATCTTGTTCCGAGTTTATAACGACTTCTATGATTTTCAGGTCTCACTCCTTGATGCTTTCCCTCGTGAAGGTGGGCGTCATCCACCTCACCCGCGAGTACTTCCGTTTATGCCGGGTCCAGCGGAAGACGTAGATGATGCGTTGACTGCAGTCAGAAGAGGAGAGTTAGATACATATATTCATGATCTTTGTGGCCTCACAAGGTCTGGGGCTCGGTACATCCTGGAACATCAAATCGTTCGGGAGTTTTTGTCCCTTAAACCCGGTGACTTTGAAAACGAGGTCGAACCACACTCTCAGGAGCTGATTTCATTATTTGATACTGAAGCTGGAACAATGCAGGATGACAGCACGGTCGTGGATGAAGGTTATGGCCAGGGTATCAGAGATAAACTGGGGGAGCTTCGTGTAGAGGATGAAGGAAGAGAAGAGTCAGACCAGGATGAAGAGCGTTATAGTCAATCTCCTGTACCACCGCTTGAAAGCGACTTGCGACCCCATAGCCAAAATACTCGGCGGCCTCCCAGTGGTGGGACCAGGAAGTACAATCAAACCCACGAGCGGACGAGATCGTCAATTTCATTCTACTCGCGGCCACATTCCCCGTATCCAGACCGCAATGATTCACCCCAGCCAAATCGAAACGGCAGCCACCTGCAGCCCCAGCCCCGATATGACAATGGCCACCACCACACTGCTTCAACACCATCTGCCTCATTCCACTCATTACCAGGTGCATCGCTTCGCGATCGATCTCACTCTAACGCTGCCTCCAACCTCAACAGCCCACGAATATCTGCTGCCAATCCTCAAACTGCGTTTGTGAAAATTAAGATCTTTGACCGTGTAGCGGATGACCTTGTTGCCATTCGCGTCCATCCCAAAGTGACACATTCGGAGCTGATGGAGAAGGTTCAAGCTCGTCTTGGGAGTGATGTTACTGTTCTCAGATACCGTGATAGCATCACTAATACTTTTGTTGGGCTTGGGAGTGATGAGGACCTTAGACTGTGGATGGAAGGGACGGGAAAGCACGTACTTTATGCTGACTAGCTCGGTCCCTGCATTTCTTCTGCGTATCCACCCCCTTTTTTTCTTGCCGATTTTTTCTCCTCTCTCCACTCTCTTGATCGGACCTCGTTCTATCGTGGATTGTGTAACCATTAATGTCTCTTCGTTTTCATTACGACATAATCGCTCGGTTTTATTTTCATCCCGCAGGATGGGTCTTGTTGTACACAATATCTCCAATTGCTAGTTTCTGTGAACTAAATTACACACCGAGCGTTTCTTAAATAGGCAACCCTGAACAAATTCAGTCAAATAATATCCTTTCTCCTCCGTCTATATGGTTTCTCTGGCACGGACGATCCGTAGCATTCGACGTGTTGGTCTGCGTGAGTGGTGGAGGCAGATGCAGTATATTGGTGATGCCAAGTCAGGTCATTATGTTGGCAGAGACCAGTACGTTGGGTACAGAGAGAGAGTATACACCGAGTTAACGACGCATTAATGGGCAGGTTTGGGAATCGTTATTTCGAGAACATGAACGCAGAAGAAGAGGTTCCAGGTCTGCTCATCAAAACTCTCTAGACATGTCTCATTATTTATTTATCTCTTGATACAGGTCGTCAACGATGGGTGGACTTTGCACAAGTACGAAGATGACCGAGTTACCTCAAAGCAGTCTCCTCTGATAGCATTTTCGTTTAGCATGACTACAATGCATCTCAAATACCTCCAGAATGGCATTCCTGGTTACAGCACATTCGAAAAGATGGTCCTCCCGAGGATCCTGTGTTTGCCAAAGTTACACCATCTTGGAAAGCAGTACGTCCTTGGCCAGTGTGCGAGTGAATTTCTGTATGAACATTAACATCTCACTCATGTAGCCTTACGTTGAAAATCTGACTGGTACTCGTGGCGCTTACAAACCGTACAATACCGTGGCTCCCAAAATCAACAGCTGGGAGCCCAAAGTCAAGGCTCGTGCTTAGACGGTAGACGATCTGGCCAAATGTATCTGATATTCCACTACCTTCATTCATGACCGAGGTTTCTATGTAGGATGTTCTCGACTACATATTCAGCAATGGCAAGACTAGACGTCAATCCAGGGCTCTCTATGTTCAGCAAGCTGAGCATGGGATTTCGACTTGTTCTCCCGCCGATTGGAAAGTCTGATCTAAACAGAAAGTCTTGGAATCCACCCCAAGGCGGGACTAGCTTGGGTCTGATTCCACAGTAGTCAGGCTGTAGACCCACAAAGTCGATGCTCGGTAAATAATCAATTACAGCTCGATACATTTCGGGTAATCGGGACTCGTCAGGTGTGAGGTGTTTTATCCAGAAATCTGCCTCATTCTCAGGATGGTCGTGAATGGGATCAGGTAAGGTCGATGGTGGTTCTATCCATTCAATATCTGGTCCAAAGCGAACCTTGCCCTGAAGATCCAGGGTAAGGTGAGTACCTAGTGATTGGAACCCATGTGCATTTGACCCTGTGTCGGGACATGGGTATATGAGATGCGAAACGCTACCAACACCGGGGCCATGATAAGATGCGTATGAACCTCGGACATAATACATGGGTATACGGGAGTCAGAAGGCAACAAAGCATTGAGGATGAGGGTACTGGAGAGTCCTGAGGAATTGATCACCGTCCTTGCAAGCAGTGCATCCCCTTCCCCTTCGTCCCCAGTCACAGCCTGTACCACCCACCCATCCTCTGGATTATCCAAATCAGGTGTAGTAGCAACAAGGGATCGTGTAGATGGGTCCACGCGAACAACGCGCGTCGAATAAACCAGTTCACCATTTTCAGAATCAATGATATCCTTTTCCAGACTTTCTATAAAGGAATGAGAGTCAATGATTCCTGTCATCGGACACCACAGCGCAGCAACGATGTGTTGAGATAGATCGGGCTCCATCTGGCGCACTGCGTCATCGATGAGGAGCTCTGTAGGCAGAACGAGATTTCCATCTTCTCTGAACGCTAGCTTGAGAGACTTGGCATGAAGGTTGTAAATGTAGTCCCGTTGGGACTCCTTGGCTACGACGAGCTTTCCGACTTGATTGTAGGGGATATTGTATGCCTTGCACCGCTCATACATCAAATCACGGCCACGTAGGCATAATTTCGTCTTGAAAGATTCAGGAGGATAATAGAGACCTTGATGCACAATATGAAAAGAATCAGTAATCGGTTACCTGCTAGTATAGGAAAGAGAATGACTAACCAGAATGTATGACCTCGGAATTGCGTGAACTTTGAGTAAACAAGGGAAACGAAGGTCATCAGACCACACCCACGCATGGTCAAGTTTGAATGAATTGCCGGTTCAAACCGACTTACCTCGTCTCCTCACCGGCTTGGCCGTGTCGTTCGAGTAAATACGTTGACTTTGAAGGAAACCGTTGGGAAAGTTTCTGAGCTATTGCCAGACCAACCACACCTGACTTGTCGCGTCATTATCATTCATCATTTTTATGGTAGTCGATTTGACAACGTGGTAGAACTGGATTAGGATCAAAAACCTACCCCCGCCTATGACTAAATAATCGACAACTTGTTCTGGTGGCTGTTTTTATTGTGATAATGGATCAACCGTTGACCAGTTAATATCATAGGGATGTGTACTTTGAATTTAAATTTTCCACTTTGGTTAAGAGCTCGCGTGAGTCCTCGAAGCTGGTTCATCGAACAGCACTGCTATATCTGATCGATGCAGGGAACGGAAGGTGTGACAGACAGTTATGTAAGCGACTTGGCCTGGTCCTGTCGAGTTTCTCATACCGTGTGCTGCGGACCGCTCCCATTTCGGATCACGCATCACCCCTCTCTCTAAAGTAAACGTCATCAAGAATTTTGTGTAAGCCATCAATTGATGGCAAAATGTCTTGGAATAAGACCCCAAGGCCAGAAAAAAGAAATGACGACAATACCCTTATCGGTTTTGATGAAGTACCCCTATTCATGAAAACTCTCCCAAGTGATAAAACAGAAAACGTAGCATTATCAGCTCTGCAAGACCTAGCCTATGAGGGAACACCAGACGGTGGGTCGATATTCAATCATGGTTCATTACTTATTGGAAGCAGAAATTGCGCTCAATTTTAAGGAACAAGCGAACGAGTACTTCAAAGGAAAGCGCTATAGAGAGGCAATAGGTTTCTATAAACAAGGCATTGACGCCAAGCCGGAGGATAAGAGTCTATTGGAAGCGCTTCTATGTAATACCGCGGCTTGCAATCTGGAGCTTAGTGCGTGCTGTTCTTCGTCCTGAATGGAACGATCCTCACACGATGCATCATACCAGAAAATTACGGATCGGTGCTCAGAGATTGTTCAAAGGCTATTTCTATCAATACCAAGTGCTCAAAGGCTTATTATCGCTCGGTGCTGGCGCTGTTAGCATTGGATCGCGTGGACGAAGCTATTGACTGCTGCAGGCGGTGCCTGGCTTTTGACCCCAGTAATACAGGAATCAAAAGCGTGCATGAAAGAACTCTTAAAGCCAAGAAGGAGCAGGAAGCACGGGAGAGAGAACGAGAAGGACGGATAAAGAAGGAGCAAGAAGAGAAAGCGATTCTTGCAGCAGCTTACCAGGTTTATACCATGAAGCCATCCAAACAGCACGGGTCAACTGATAACGTCAATCTGCTAGGCACGTAACATTATAGATGTTCCGAACCCGAATGATTCCTCAAATCGATATTCACCCCATTGGGATACAGAAGACCCCTCCAAATCGACGCTAATTATCCCAGTCTTCTTTCTTTACCCACAATATGCGACATCGGACGTGATAACAAATTTTTCTGAGAACATGCCGTTCTCGGCGCATCTAAAGGTGATGTTTCCGCCGAACAGTCCATCAGCAGAGTGGGATAAGAACAAAGAGTATGTCAATGGAAAACTCGTTGTGTACGCCATAACGCGGCGAAAACGGCTGCTCAAAGTCGGGAAAAACATGACACTTGTGGACGTATGTAATGCGGCCAAAGCCAAGAAAGGGGAGCCGAGGGATGGCTTGGAGCTCAAGGATGGGTGCTTGACGTTTGTTGTGTTGCCGAAGGGTGCGGATGCTGAAAAAAAATGGGTGGAGGAGTTTAAAGCGATAAGAAGTGCCGGCTAGAGATGTCTTGCTTGTATTCCACCAGGATGTCGTCATACCTTGTGATTGCTGCATATGGAAACCGAACCATCTTGTTGGTCGTATTGGGTGGACCGGGGCCTCAGGGCCACGGATGGGTAAGGAGGAAAAGGTTTCGAGGAATAAGAAACCCCTAGTAGTTTGTATCAAGGAGAAATTGGAAGTGAAGTATAGGATAGGGGGTGAAGCAGGCCGAGCTGCCTGCCAAATCAGGACTCTCAGTTTGGTCTTGTTATGACAAGACCCCTGCCCGGTCCACAAGTTCTTCGTCCGCTGTCGCCGCCGTTACCGAAACGTCTGGTGAGTACGATGCAGTTCTGATTGTCGTCCAACTTGCTGTCTCAGAGATGACCCATCGGTCTGGATGGTTGGATAACTGGAATCTAGAGAGGAGAGGCTGGATGGCGTGATCGAAAACTGGATGTTGAACTGCTCTATAGGGTCCTTGCCAACATGTCTGTCAACCACAAGGTTCTCCGCACTGCGAATGCACCCAGCACCCCTCCTGACGCTCTTGAGACTGAAGTTGCACAGGCGCTTGTTGATCTCGAGAACAACGTTTCTGAGCTCAAGACAGAGCTTCGAGCTCTCCAGTTTTCTGCTGCCCGTGAAGTCGATGTGCGCGGTAACAAGAAGGCGATTGTGATCTTTGTTCCGGTTCCTCAGCTGAAGGCATTCCACAAGATCCAGGCAAGGTGGGTCACACTGTACTTGATGACTGTGATGGGGCTGGCTGATGGGGCTCGTGGCAGGCTGACACGAGAACTCGAGAAGAAGTTCTCTGACCGTCACGTTGTGTTCATTGCGCAGCGCCGGATGTTGCGTAAGCCAACGCGCAACTCGCGTGTGAAGCAAAAGAGGCCTCGCAGCCGCACTCTTACCCATGTCCACGACAAAATTCTGGAGGATCTGGTTCACCCTACAGAGATCACAGGGAAGAGGACTCGTGTCCGAGTAGATGGGTCGAGAGTCACGACAGCGTAAGCAGAGTGTGTGTTGGGGTGCATGTGGCGAGGAATGCTGACGAATCTCACAGATTGCTGGACTCGAAGGATGCAACATCGCTTGAGTATAAGCTCGAGTCGTTTTCAGCCATCTATCAGCGTCTGACAGGACTGGAGGTCAAGTTTGAGTTCCCAGTGGTGTCGCAGGATAATAACTAGTCGTAGTAGTAGCCGTGTCTCGTAGCAGAAGAAAAATGCAGCATGTGGATGATGATTGAGCCGGGCCGAGCCAGTTCGGAAAGGGGACAAGAATTTAAAAGGGAGCGGTGGCAGACGCTTGGGGAGGTTGTCCACCATGGACCCCTTTGCGTTGGACCGTGGCGTCGATGCCAAAATCGTGGTCATGGGGAGTGCTGGTGTGGGCAAGTCGTCCCTCCTGTGCCGGTACATCCAGAACCAATTCGACCCCAAAAACACCACCTCCACCAGCGGGGCTCTGTTTGTGACCAAGAAAGTCATGGTCAATGGCCTCAAGGTACGCCTGCAGCTCTGGGACACTGCTGGGCAGGAGCGTTTTCGCAGCATGGTCTGTCTGTCTGTCTGTCTGTCCTGGCACTGGCCTCGTCTCTGAACTGTTAAAACAGGCCCCCATGTACTATCGAGGTACTGTACTGTACTATCTTTTGTCAAGCCCTCTCCTGACCCTTTTTTTTTTTTTCAAGGTGCAAATGCTGCTCTTCTGCTCTACGATATCACCAATATATCTACCTTTGACGACGTCCGCAGTTGGCTCCTAGGTCCGTGCCCTCCTTTCCCTCTCGACCCTCCTCCTCCTCCTCACCTCGCAGCAGAACTCAAGAAGAACTGTTCTCCAGACCTTCTCATCTACATCGTCGGTGCCAAGGCTGACCTCCACCACCACCGCTCCGTCACCCCCGATATCGTCCGTCTCTCCCTCCACAACTGGTTTCCTGACCCAACTCCCCCCCCTCCACCTCCCCCACCCCCCCAAACATCTACCCTCTCCTACATCCGCCCCCGCTTTACTTCCTTCCCTGGCCTCAGATCCCATTCCGCCCCTTCCTCTTCCCTTGCCTCTTCTCATACCCCTCCCTACCTCCAGCGCAGCAAGACCACCGTCCAAGTGCGCCCTCGCACCAACAGCTCCCTTACCCGATCCAACACCAGTTCCGGCTCCCGCACACCCCAGTCTTCTCGTTTCGGCTCTCACTTTGGCTTCAACAGTGGTTGGGATGCCTATGGCGATAACAGCAGCAACAGCATCGAGGAACAAGACGAGTATGCCCTGGGGAGCCAAGAATTCGAGTGGGGCCTCAGTAAGGGAATGGAACTCTTCGAAGTATCTGCCAAGGATGACATTGGTACGCTCGTCTTGGCAGTTCTTGATCGGCATCGCAACCTCACGATCTTCTCTCTCTCTCTCTCTCTCTCTCTCTCTCTCTCTAGGCACCCAGAATCTTTTCGACCACCTCATATCCGCCATCATTCTCAGAAAGGATGCTATCGAACGAGAAAATGAACTCAGGAAGCGTGACAGTATAGTTTTATCAAACGTCAGCACTCCCACTTGGTCCACCCAAGCTGATGAAGAAGAGGCTCGCCAGAAAGCTCAACAACGTTCCACAAGTTGCTGCTAGCAACTCGGGGACGTGGGCTTTACTTCACTCTATTGCGCCACCCCGCCTCCGTCTCTGATCCTATTCATATATATCTAAACTCTCCTCTCTCTGGGAGTTTGGAATGTCGAGTTTGTCTTCCCTGCTTGCCTTGGGTTCGCTTTATCTAGCTTATATCCACACTACCTATCTTAAGCACATATGTCCCATGTCGTCCACCCACTTCTACTCAGGAATCTCATGCATCAAACGATCTCCGGGAAATGAACCAGTCTGAACCGAGAACTGTGGAGACCTTTCATCAATCAGTGATCATTGATCATCCACTAGTGATGATTCGTATATCTTGCTACTTGCCTATCGTCTCGTTCAGTCTGCCTCTCCCACCTCTGCTGTAACCACTATAGCCGTGTCCTCCCCTTTTTGTTTCACACAGCGATGGCGAATCCAGCGGCGGAGCTTGAGTCAGAAGCAGTACAGGACGTTTGTATCCCCGAACATGGCTATCACGCCTTTGACACCCTCTATTGTGCTCTGACTCATGCCGAGCCAATCCAACCCGTGTTTCCTGATGAGAAATAGTGCGTTCCATCCCCGTGATGGCTTGACATCCTCATTAATCGATCTGTGGGCAACTAGTGCACTATTCGTAACTTGGAACACGCGCTCAGGCCGACCAGGTCGTCCTCTTCGCTTGAGGGGCTGTATTGGCAATTTCGAACCAACACCTATCAGGGATGGTATTGCCAAGTACGCACTCATAAGTGCTTTTCGAGATTCCCGTTTCGGAAGGATAAACAAGAGTGAACTTGAAACTCTCGAATGCGGGTATGTCCTCTCCCTCTTTTGCAATCCTTTGTGCAACTTCAAAAAATAGTTTGAGATAAATTATATATTGACAATCTATTCCTCCTCCTTTCCTTTTCCCTCTTGCACCTTCCACAACCATATCCGCATCGCACGCGCTATTTGCCTCAGGATTTCTCTGCTTACCGACTTCGAGAATGCACAGTCCTATCTTGATTGGACAGTTGGTATACATGGAATCCAAATCACTTTTCCCCATCCTTCCTTGATTCTGTCGTCATCCTCAGGAGCCCCCACGCCTTTGTCATCTACCCCCAACTTACCCAGCATAGCCTCTCATCGAGACTTCTCAGCCACTTATCTTCCTGAAGTCATGCCCGAGCAAGGCTGGGACAAACTCGACGCTATCGATAGTGCTATCCAGAAGGCAGGATGGAATGGAATCATCACTGAAGACTTGCGCAGGAGCATTCAACTCCGGAGGTACAAGAGCAAGAAGTGTTGTGTGACATGGCACGACTATTGGACGTGGAGGCAGGAGAACGAAGTTTGAAGAAAGAATGTCAAATGGACAAATGAAAGGAATAGACCACCACAAAGCCATCAGGTAACTTTATCCATAGTCAATGCGTTTTGTTGTACCATAGACATCTTGGGAGGAAACATTGACCGACTTTTTGAATCGACTCAAGAGCGTCCTATGGGAAGAGCCTCCGTCGCCATTTGGTCAATCGGTGATCAGGTCCCCATTTGAACGGCCCAAACCGGTCCTCTGTGCGTGACCAAGTGGTACGCAAAAGCTGCACGTCATAGTTGCTCAACTTGCTGAATGAACGAAGTAACCAAAACAGTGTTGATTCGGTGACTTTGGTACCGAGAGGCAAATTAAGAAAGGTCTCAAAAAAAGTCTGCAAGTTTTCGAGATTCCATTCCGGCTCACTCGGATCTAAATGAGGAGGGCTTGGTTGACAGGAGTTTGAATTGATGCCGTTGCGGCAGAACCCAAGGAAGATGGCACGGAAGACGGAAATGGTGGGAACATACAGAGTCCTCTGAAGCTCCCCGTTCTCATCCAGAACGAGAGGTGCACCTTGCTCAGAATTGGGCGTAGATAACATGTCATTGAAGACACTCTGAGTTGCGAGGAGATTGCCATAGTATGCCATGATTTGAATCATGCTGGTGAAGGTGACCTTATTTGGCCAGAGATCAGATGGGACGAGGATCCCCTCACCGCGAAGACACTCCTGGACAGAAGTGATATCATCATCCCCAACGTAATCCTCTGGGACCATATTATGACGCAAGGCGCGATATATCATGATAACAATATCAACTCGAGAACTTTGGCCATATGCCCACATACACGCATTCAGTTCGTCAACTCCAATACCCAGGTTTTGCTCTCTCATGCGCGCGAGCGTCGTACGGATTCCCGATAGTTGTTTCCTGGAAGTGAAAAATTTGAGAAGGGCAAGATGTGTTATCCTATTGGGAGACAGCCCAGCTTCTTTTAATAACGTGGTAGCGCGATGAAGTAGAGAAGGGTGGCCAGTCCTGGCAGCGATGTCAATTAATGTCGTGTAAGTATAAATGTCGGGTTCAGCAGCAGGATTTTTGGGAGAGGGAAGGGCAGATGGGTCATCTTCTTGAGGGCAACCGAAATCATTGTCACTGAAGAAACCTGAACCGGGCGGACGGTCGTAGATCATATCATAATAGATGCTTAGGGAACCATAGAAGTTCTCTGAGTGAGTTCTCCGATATCCTTTCCCGGCATGATCAATAAGAGCGTTCCATTCGTGTATGTGAATTGCGCCTCCGTAATTTTGTATTGTTGACAGAACAGAAAGGAGGCGCAAAAACTGAGGGCGGGTCTTTGGGACATTCCGGGCGATAATGCGTGCAAGGCGGTGGAGGTGAGCAAAGGGGACAATCTGAACCGTGTCAATACCTCCGCTTGAGGAATTCTGCTGCCACTGCATTCGAGAGAGTACCCCATATGCCCTCCAACCTTCCTCTGCCGATGTTGTCGTTGCGAGCACGTGAAGCATGTTTTGTACAATTGCATCCCCATCGTCTATAGAGGGTATCACTGACGCTGCGTCGAGTTTTGAGTCGTTCTTTGATGGTGTGCGAAGAGGTTTGACCGACTGCCGAGCCCAAGGTTGTCCAGATAAAAAAGGTGCATCTTGGATAAAGAAACTCGGTCGCTGTGCAATCTCCTGACTTATTTCCCCCTCCACGGCTTGCGAAACAAGCTGGTCGTAGCCGATCGTATCTTGAAGAGGTATGTTTGTTGCAGCTGCATTTTCCTGGCCAGCCCTTTTCCTCGTGGACTTGCTCTCTTCCTTCGACGTTAACTCTTCGACAGACTGTTCCTCTGACGGTATTTTTGACCGCAATGGGTTTTCTTCCCTTGAAGGAAGAACAACAGATCGAGCAACGCCGTCCAACCGAAAGTTCTCGGTATCCAAGCGCTTTCCCTCGTGAGGGGGAACAGAACAACGTGAAGCAGTTGAACGGGATGTATGTATCAGAAACCTGGGTCCAACGATCATTCCTGGGGCTCGAAGACATTTCTGGATGACAGGAATGGCTGTTGGTGGGAGGCCCAGAGAGGACACTCTGTGCATCAATGAGAGGCGCAGTCATCCTGAGGCACAGAGTGAGGGAAGTTGACAGATACATACACTGCCTTTGCACCTACCAGACATGCACTGTCCCAACAATGTATATACCAGACGCACACAAGCGTTTGGTCAAATAGTTTGACCCAACTCTCGAAAGTATTTCAGATCACATTCACATTCACACAATAAAAATATATAGTCATGTGACTTGGTAAATGAGTAAGACATAGTACAAGCGATGGATGACAGTGGTAGGAAAATAAATCTACGCCGAGGTTTTGAGGGCACCCAGGAACGCAGCCTTCTCCTCGAATGTTTGGAAGGAGCCGTGCTGCAATTAACTTGGTCAATAGCTTGCACCAGTAATAAGAGACACCACTTACACCGAATTTTGAGGATGTGTCGATGAACTTGAGCTGCACTTTTTCGAGGTCCCGACGAGATGTGTGAACCATCAGTGACTTGCGAATTGTGATAACACGCTTTTTGGTTCCAGGAATGGAACCCTTGAGGAGCAAAAAGTCGTTTTTGACGATGCCGTAGTGAGGGAAGCCGCCCATGGGTGTGATAGTCTTCTTAGTGACGTCTGACTCAGTAGAAGCATTCGAATGATCTGAGCCCGAGCCAATACGGTAGATCTTCTTGTTGAGCTCGGTACGGTGGTGGTAACCGTCTAAGGAAATAGACAGATGCAAAGTCAGACATCCGACAGCCGCTACCAATATTATATGCATGACACTTACTTTGACCAGCACGAGCCACAGAGAACATGACCTTGGAAGGATGCCAAGCACCAATACAAGCGACCTTACGGAGACCTTTATGTGTCTTGCGAGGAAGCTTCTTGGTACCCCACCGGTGCGTAACACCCTCAAAGCCATGACCCTTGGTTACAGCAATGACATCAACAACTTCGTCCTGCTCAAACACCGAAGACACTTCCACAGGTTTTTCAAAGAGGCTGTGGGCGAATTCGACCTTGTCAGCAATGGAGCCACCATTAACCTGAATCTCCATCAAATGTGCTTTCTTCTGACTGAGGCCAGTCTTCCTGATTTGCGTGTGGGCCAGAACACGGACAACAGTGCAGTACTTGCGGATACGCTCGAGTTCGCGAGCGATAGACTTGCCAGCATCTTCAGCATGCTTCTTGGCATAGCGAGTGAAGGCCTTCTTCTTCGAACGGTACCAATTCTTGTAGAAGCGACGTTTGAGTTCGTCCGAGAGATGAGTAGCCCAGGCAGTAGTGAGAGTACGGAGACCACGGGGAGTCTCAACATAACCAACGACACCGACAACTATGAGAGGTGGTGTCTCAATCACAGTGACAGCCTCCACAATTTCACGCTTGTGCATCTCTGTAATAGATGATGAGACTCAAATGAACAAGAAGATAGCTAGCACATACTGGACCCAGGACGATCGAGATCACGAACAACGTGAGTCATGCCAGCTTTGTATCCCAGATAAGCCGTCAAGTGAACAGGTTTCTTGGGATCATCCTGTTCACATATAACATAAGAAGTTCTACCTGACATCAGATGAAACATACCTTTGGAAAAGACTTGACCTTTCCACGATGACGAGCAGAGCGCTTCCTCGGGAGGAAACCAAGAGACCCATGACGAGGAGCTTCAAACTAAGAAATATGAACTCCTTATGCAGCGACTTGGCTGTTGGATTGAACAAACCTTACGGTGACTAAAAAAAATACGTGAGCCAGCAACATCAGTAATAGTATCAGAGTATTATACCTCATCCTGAAATCTTGAGGAGGGAACGAAGACGATATTGACCAAGGATAATTTCATAATCTGCGGCAGATGCCGTCGGTGGCTTTTGGTTCTGTACAGTCTTGTTGATTTCATTTCAGCCAGTCACAAAATGTCACTGAAGTCAACGTGGCTTCACTGTGGCTTCAACAGCAGACTGCAAAACAGGATGACCGGGAGGTGATTCTCTTAATTACGATTACCTTCCCTTTCAAATGCAATGAATACTATGTGGCTACAATTGTGAGTAAGTCAGTTTCCCTGGGATGATCGCTTATCAAGTATTACCTAAGCCTCCTCCACCTCTATAGACGTCTAATGTCCGGCTTGTTCGAATGTTCTCGATTCATGTGCCAGTCCTCTTAATGCACACAATTTTCAGACCGAGGCGCAAGGGTTGGCTCGATTGCAATGCTTCATCAGATATTGACCAGTAACAGTAACCCTTGGGATTCTGCAGCCTGGAACACGTGAATCCTTCCCAGCAATCAAAACTAGGACATTCCCAGGTCTCTCTTGGGTCTCTCTTACACACACTATCTATCCCCATGGCGCCAAAAGCGTACGACCCGAGCTCAGAGAACGAGCAAGCACCTCTCTTACCGTCGGCTCCCCTGATCACGGTGTCCTCCGACCTTGTCATCCAGCCACCCCTGACTGGCCGGGGCTCGGGCCCTGGTGTCATACTCTTACTTCAGGACCCTTCATTCTTGGGCGCTAGCCCTGTAGGAATGCGTCGACCACTTGACCCAGAACCTGTTCAGAAATGGGCGGAAGAGGGTTTCTCGGTAGCTGCTGTGACATTGTCGCCGAGCTCGATCTTTGACCAGACGTCTGCCATTTCAGTTCTGAAACGGGCAATTGATGGTTTGCTTCAAGTCAGGGAGCTTGATACCAGAGATAAATTTGCAGTCATTGGTAATTCTCTTTCGTTTAGACATGCACTAGTCACTATGCTAAGACACTCTTCTTTAGTCTATGACAGCGATCCGGCAGTTTTGGATACATTGATAGGCCTAGAAGGGTTGCCGATTGCGTGCCTGATCTCCTATGGGGCTTCTCCAAGGATAACATACCCAAAGTCCAGGTTTGCAACTCTTCTCCATGTACTTCAGAAGACAGATGTCGCGGAAAATACCACTATATATTCCTATTCCGTTCAGTCTCCACACTTTGTCCTACCGCAGACCTTAGGTTACGATTCAGGAAGCGCCTCCCTGGCACACAGCCGGTCTCTAGTATTCTTACGAAAATGGCTAGGAGGACCTCTCTTTGATCTTGAGGTCATATGGGATCGACATTGCTACTTCGAATTTGAAGTTCGAAGTGTCGCAAAGACAATGGCCACGATGGTGGTATGTTGATCTTTTCGATCAGGATGATTATATGAATCACTTGATTACAGCAAGAACCTTATGTCAATCATGTTCCAACGGTATATTTATATGTATCATGTCGTGAAAGCAGCCCTCTCACACCAGATCAGATGACTGGAGGAGTCGGTCGCGCAGCACTGACTGAATTCTATCGAGATCATTTTATATTCAGTAACCCGGATGATACAAGCACTCAGGTTATTTCCCGAACTGTTGGGCCTGATCGCATTATCGGTATGTTTCTCCTCGACAACTTTCAATCTACTAAAGGGGAATGGATTAGACGAGTTTATTTTCCGTGCAACTCATGATAGGACTATTGATTGGCTCTTGCCAGGCGTACCTCCGACAGGCAGAAAGCTTTCCATTCCTATGATAGCAGTGGTTAATATACGAGGTGATCGCTTGTATAATGGTGAGCGGGACGTCCACGCTGCCAGAGGAACCTAACTCGAGTAACCAGAGCACATTTGGTGGGATCAGGCTACAGCACTTCTTCAAACAGGATGCTTGCCCACCCATGTTCCGTACTCTGCCCCAGATGGTACCAAAGAAATTTTGCGTCTGCCGGTGACTGGAATACAAAGTGCTCATATGCTCTTGGATGAGGCCAATGGCAAGAGCAACGAGATGATGGGACGTGACTGGGGAATCATAACTGACAACCGAGAATCTCACGATCCAACGGAGTTTATGTAGCAATTCAAACACTTGGAGCATAATTGGTAATTGCTCTTGTAGCTCTTATATATATAACATGTTGGAATGACCAATGAATTGAAGTTATGTGCTGTCTTTGCTATATGTAGGTTCTAAGATGTTATTATCACTGTTGACAAGCTTTAGGAAATTTCTACCCTTCAGATCAGATGCTTGAAAAGTCATTTTCCATTTGTTGATGATATCATTGCACTCGCTTCTCTTACTAAAATCCCAAGAGTTTTTATTTGGGAGAAGTAGGGTGAGATTGAATGACTTGGTTTCTATATCGACTCTTTTGTAAAGGTTTTATTTGCTTTTGCTTGGACATTTCCAAAATTTGATTGTGTTCTCTTGATGATGAGTAAAAAACTCTCTAAGGTCATTGAGGATAAAAGCTGCATGCTTTTGAAGTGGGTGAGATGAAGGATTGAAGATCTTTTTTGCTGCATGAATTGAATCCATGACAACAATAATTTTAGAAATACCATGTAGATAGGTAGCTTGGTTAATACCACATCTAATGGTAAAAAATTCAGCTTCAGAGCTCATGACATTGATGGCATGATGAAGCATTTTGATGATTAGCTTATTACACACATATATGTGTGCAATAGAAGAAGCGACATTGTTTTTGATACTGGCATCCATAACAATGAGTGCATTTGATGGAGTATTTAACAATTCAATAGCTAGATTATCAAGTTGTTGGATATGAGATTTGAACTGTTGATCATTGCTTTTACTAAATAAATGAAAAGAAAACTGATTAGAAAAATAATTAATAATTCTAATGCCTGGAGTAAATTCAGGGTTAAGAAGATCAAATAAAGGGAAGACTTTGTTAAACTAATTATCCATGTCTACTAAGTGGTCTTTGATGAGACCACATTGATGTTCAGTTAAAGAACTAAGTGAGAGAGGATAGAGATATATAGATGTATCAGAATTGTTCTCCATAAGAGATCGAAAGATGTGATTAGTGGGAAGAGAATACACTCTAAGTTGAGATCTTCCACTGAGTTTCTGTAAATGTAAATAAATAGGTATGAGGCCAGTGATAGCTTCAACACCAAGTAATAAAGCTGTTTTGAAAGCCCCTACTATCTATAAGATAGCTTGTCTCGGAAGTTTTTCCAGTGTCTTTAAAGGATACAATAGAGGTATTTTGTTGTAGTACTACATTTGAAAGCCATACAGAGTGATTGAGAGTATATAGCTTCTGTAGAGGAGCCATTTTTGTTGAGGATTTAAGCCTTTTATTAAGTTGCCAAGAATCTTCATACATTTGACTGTCAAAATTGCTTTGTTGGCATAAAAGTCAATATGCTGACGAAAGATGAGTTTTCTATCAAAAATAAATCCCAAGTACCTCCATGTATCTTTTGAATGTAAGATAGGGCCACCTAAAGATGAAAGATCAAGAAAAGGGAGGCTAAAGGTCCCCTATGATCTAGAAAAGATTAAAAGCTACATTGTAACTACTAAAGAGACGAGTGTTAGAGGTCTGAAAAGATTTGCTTTGTGTTATAAGAAAACTGTCATCCACAAAAGATAAAATGGAAATTTTTAGATCAAGATTTTTTAGACATTTTTCCAAAATGTGAAGAAATGGGACAAGATATAAAGCTGAAAGAATAGGAGAGAGAGCTAATTCTTAACCAACTCCCACATTAATGTCAACTGTAGAAGATGAAAAATTGTTCTAGAAATACTTTGTTTTCCTATTAACAAGATAATCTAAGAAGAACTTGACTACTTAAGGATCAAAGCCTGCTTTGCCTAAAATGAGAGCTAGAAGAAGATGGTTGAGCAAAGAGAAAAATTGCACAATGTCAAATGCCAGAGAACTGGTCAACATGTTTTTGATCTACCCCATATGAATGAAATGAGTGAGTGTAATACTAGCATCTGTGATGGACTTGAATTTTAGACCTCTTAGCTGACTTTGGTAAATAAAATTGTTAGAGATGACATGAAATTAAAGCTTGTCACCAATAACTTTTTCAATTAATTTTCCCAACATGTTTAGAAACACTATAGATCTGAAGAACTTTGGTGAATCATATAACATTTTATTAGGTTTTGGGATAACAATTGTCATTGAGTTTTTGAAGTAGTTAGGCCAATGTTCCAAATTGCAACATGCATTAGTGATAGCAATGATATTGTTCAAGCATATTTTATCCTTGATGATGCTTTTAAGGTGTTCCCATGAAAGCTTGTCAGGTCTAGGTGCTGACGAGTTATTGTACTTGACAATAGTGCTAGTGAATTCTACCTCTGAAAATGATGCCCATGATGATGAAGAATATAAATCTAATTCATTTAGCACATTTTCATCTATTTGACAAAATTAAGCTATGTTGAAAGAAGAGTAAAAAACTTGCTAAAGATCATCTAATTCCAAGCAAGGTTGACTGTTATACTTAATCATTTCTATGGCTGAAAGTTTACACTTGTTAACCTAGCTCATGAGTTCCCAGTGACTACATTTCTTATTGGCTATTTCTTGGATTTTGAGATTGAAGAAAGATCTTTTTGTATTTTTGACAGTCTTTCAAAAAGTCTTCCAGTCTTCAATATTCTTTGAAGACCTATATTTTGCCAAGTCTTTGTTGTAGTTGTCATTCCACCAACTTTTCACATGCCTTGTGATATTGACAATTTTTGAATTCTTAGTCCATGCATTATCAACAATGTTAGCAAAATCATTGACAACTCTTTCCAACTTGGGTATATCTGAAATGTTAGATATGTTCAACTTTGTAAATGATGCAATAACTTCTCTAATGAATAATTCTTCCTCATCACTGTTTTTTGTGATAGTTCTTTTACAAAGGTTGATATTTTCTTTAGAAATAGGGATAGTGATCGATAAAGGCACATGATCAGAAGTGAGGCATCATTCAAGATGAATCAAGTGGTTGTTTAATTTGGAAGAATCACATCAAAGGAACATTCAGTCAATGACCAAGTTTGAGTCATTGTTGTTGTTGGAGTACCTAGTTAGGACTTGGTTAATAGGACATGAAAGATTTAAGTTAAAAGAGTCAGCAATGATAATGAAATGAAGGATTCCAGACACTGTTGCAAATATTGAAATCTCTAGTCATAACTAACAGATTGTAAATATTTACTTTAGTATCCTTAAGATACTTTATTATAGAGTGAGAAGAATCTGAGTATACATTCATGATCTAAAAAATATCACCATTGTTAAAAAAAGAAACAAGAAGAATGTTTCTATAATTAATAATATCTTTGTGAAAAGAAAAACAAAAAGATGAGAGTTTAATATTGACAAAAATAATGACTTTTGGGCAGTCATTTATCATATCAGGTTCTCTGGTGAAGGTAAGCCAGTTGGGATGATTAACAATGCCTACCAACAGAATACCTTTACAGTTGTCTAAACTGGAAATAGACCTTATTGTTGTCTAAGACGGTTCTTGGATGAAGATAATATCAAAATTGTGGTTGACTTTGAGAATTGTATTAATGATGAAATTATTTTTTCTGACATTTTGCAAAAAAATCTTCAAGTCCTTCAAAATCATATTGCATTGTTATTCACAGCTAAACAAATTGAATTCTTCCTGGTTTCCTGAAGCTTGGTATATTCTTTGAAGTGCTATTCCTTGTTAAATCAATGCTTCCAGAATAGGCAGTCAGTGGAG
>Ga0157357_1000172_pt1 | contig 26587 bp, 27 predicted proteins | sample AttcapACBM1_FD_111485 | JGI IMG/M metagenome (GOLD analysis project Ga0157357, IMG submission 111485) | Fungus gardens microbial communities from leaf cutter ant in Botucatu, State of Sao Paulo, Brazil - Atta capiguara ACBM1 | ecosystem: Host-associated > Fungi > Mycelium > Unclassified ... | reverse complement strand
CCTAACCCTATCTCCTTCTAGACTCTTCCCGATCCTTCTAGACCGTTAGTCCTTCCAGACCGCTCTAGACTCTGTCACATGACTTCCAGGTCACGTGCTATCTCCTAACCCTATGTCCGTTGTAGACTAATAATTACCTAAGGTCCTAACCCTAACCCTAGTCCAAGTCTGTCCACACACTCGTCTTATGACACTACTCATCCTGAACTCTCTCTGGGTTTTTGAGTTATTGACATTTTTTCTGATATATTTTCTTTCAATTTATGCAATAAGGAAAAAAAATGACAAATTTTGCTTTCAGCAACTCAACTCAGTGGTTATTAAATCATCTTCATCGCAATCCATTGCAATGGATGCTAGCATTAAGAATAATATTGCTACATCCATTTTGCACACGCATATTTTGAACCAGCCTCTCATCAAGACCCTTCATCATGCAGCATTTGTCACCAGCTCAGAAGCTGAGTTGTTTGCTATCAGATGCAGCATTAGTCAAGCTTCATCCAAGGAAAACATTTTCAAGATCATAATCATCACCAACTCCATCCACATTGCTAAAAAGATTTTTGATCCCTCATCTCATCTGTTTCAAAGTCAATCCATGGCTATCTTGGGGGATCTACATCAATTCTTTTCCAGAGATCCTAATAACTCAATTGAGTTTTGGGAATGTCCTAGTCGCCTTGACTGGCATCTTCACAAGGCTGTTGACTTAGAGACAAAAGCATTCAATCCCACTCCTGTCTATCCATGCAAAACATCTTGGGATTACAGCAAGAAAACAGAATGTGATGACATCCTAAATATTTGGAAAATGATGTTCCAAGCTTCAGATGGAAAGGGAAATCAGTTCCTTGACTTACTTGATGACAACTCATGTGTTATTGAACCATCCTATGTCAAAGGAGGACCTTGGCTTCAGTTGTTCGGACACTCAAACTCACTATGTGTGCGTATGACAAGAGCAATCACAAATCATGCTCCTATTGGAGAATACAGGCTTAAATTTTTCCCTAGGGAAGAATTTAAATGCCTGTGTGATGTGTATCCCATCGAATCAAGGAGACATATTCTCTATGATTGTAGCAGATTTAACAGCTATTGGAATCTGAGAAGAGACTCTCTTAGCCACTTTGTTATGTTTTTGAAGGCTAATCCTAATGCTTTTGCTTTTCTAGACAATACTTATACTAGCATAAGTAGATCTTATAGCTAGTTCTATCTTTTTCTTTTGTTTTTCTTTCTCTTTTCCTATTTTTGATTAGTTCCCTTTCCTTTTCTTTTCTTCCTCTTGTCTTTTTCTTTTTCTTCTTCATGTTCGTGTGCTTCTATTGTATGTAGTTACGAAAATAGCTACCACGGCCTGCCATCGCGCTCCATGTAATAAATTGATGATTTAAAAAAAAAAAAAGTACACAACACAATGAGTCACTCGAGTGTTATCTATTTATATGCATAGCCTACATGCTGCTTACATATCTTGTAGTAAGTTGTCCACACTGTACTATGCTTGCTGTGCTTTGTTTCTTCCTATAACAGTGTTAAAGAAATTGCCTGCACTTTTTCCTTTCCTTGTTAAGGAATAGAAAGTTGTTGGTATCACACGTGACCGTATCACACGTGACCGTTCTAATTGGTAGGAGTTCGTAGGAGTTCAAGTCAAAGAATCCATGACTATCTGGTCTACCCCTCATCACATTCGTCCCTTTGACTCTACTGCTGTTGCAGGTGCTCCCTGCCCTTCCCAAAATCCTCGTCCATGGTTCGACACTCAAACAAAGAAACGGAACCATTCCTGGGAGGGCACCAGTTCCGAAGAATTGGACACCCTAGACCCACGTGCAACGAAGCGGCGCCGCTGCAGTGCACTAGAGCAGGGATTTGCAGATCTCTCGTTGTACCATGAACCACAGGATATCGATATTTCACCTGAACAAGGGATTACTGTCAATGAGATGATACCAGACTTTGATATTGCGATGGACGCAGACGACGAGGGTGACGAGGGGTATACAGTGCCAGTCGTGCTGCCCAGTTATATCGAGGAGCCTGAACATGATGTTCCAGAGATACAGATGAAAACGCCGTCGTGGTATGAACTGTCGCCTAATCGTAAGTAACAGTTGGTTTAATATATGGTCGCCTATTTTGCTGAATGCCTCAGGCATCCTGATCACCGACCTTGATTCGTTCGAGGCGGAAGATGAACTTACTGATCAAGTTAGCAGGGTAGAAATCAATAAGCCATTCCTCGAGCACATGAACAAGCCCTCGGCGTTTCTCATACCGCCTGAAAGGACTAACCAGGCACTTGTCCTCTATCGGCCCATATCAAGAGGACCCGAACAAAAGATGGACGCAGCAACCATAGAAAGGATAGAGGTTGAGACCAGAAATAATCAATTTTAAGCGACACAGCAGTTTTAAACGCATTGTATATATGAAACGGTAGATAAGGTCTACATAATTTAGACGAGAGTATCAGGGATTTGGAGGACTAACACCGAACTGGATGATGTCCTGTGTCCGCCTCTGCATCACCGGGTTGACGCCTGAGCTGACGCCATCTGAGGTATATATGTAAGGGCTGATATTAGAGTGATGATGCCTGGCATGGGCGTGGGGGTGGGGAACATGATGCATCTGGACAACATAAGAGGAGGCGGAGTTACCTTCGTCCTGAGGTTGTTGTTGCAGCCGGGAGAAGACAGCGATGGGGGATGAGGGGGGTCTAGATTGGGGTTGTTGGGAGACAGAAGGGACAGGAAGGGCAGAGGAGGACTGGGGAAGGAGAGAGATGGTTGGATGACATGCCAAGTTGATGATTCGCATGGAATCAGGGGGAAGCTGATGAGACATAAATACGTCCGGTTCTGGAGCGGGACTGACGGAGGATTCGTCGGGCTTGAATTCGTCGTCTTCAAGTTCCTCTTCAGGGTCATTATCAGGAATTACAGAAGTCGAGGGGCCTGGTTCGTCCTGAGCAGGCTGCTTTTGTGCCGCAATTTCTTCTGCGGTGAGAAACCGACCACCGGGTCCTCTGGGGCGGCGCATGGCATGCTTATGGCGGGACTCGTGAAGATATGGCTGAGAAGAGAATATGAGAAGAGAGAGAGAAAGAGAGAAGAGGGATGCAGACCTTACGCTGTCGAGAAAGGCGATGGACCTCTTCCAGTCGGGTGCGGGCTACGCGCCGTTTGAGAATGCGAAAGTATTGCTTTGCGTTGACATATAGAGGTTCGTCATCAATGTCAATGGAACAATCTGCAAGCTGCTGGGGTTGAGGAGGCGAGGAGGCGGCGTCATTTGGATGATGGTGGACAAATATGTCCTGTTGGGGGCAGATAAAGTGGTCTTCATCTCTGTAGAAAGAGCGAAAGAGGCTGTCCTGTTGATGGTGATTGTGATGGCTATGGACGTCATGGATTCCGTGGTCAATGTGGATGGTGGGCTGCTGGATGTGCTGGACGTCGTGAACGTCGTGGAGGACGGACGGAGAGAGAGACGATGGAACCATCACGCCGTCACGTCACGTCACGGCCATACCATTATCGGTCAGTGTCACATTCTGTCACGTCACCATGGACAGCGCTGTCAAGCAACTCAAGGTCCCTGAGCTCAAGCGCATCCTCGCCGACGCCGCCGTCGCTGTCAGTCCCCGCGCAAAGAAAGACGTCCTCGTCACCGCCGTCCTCGACAACAAAGCAGCTCTCGACCTCTTCTCTGCCCGCCATCGCCAGCTGCACGACCCTGCTACGGTGCCCGACGCCCCTGCCTCAGCATCCCCACTTCCGCCCACTTCCAGCGCAGAGCCCGTGGAGAACACTACAGATCCAGAGCTCGACAAGCGTAAGGCTCGTGCTGAGCGATTTGGCATCCCTCTCGTCAACCCATCTTCAGATGCAAGCACGCCCCTCTTGTATCTTTGTCCCATCTCTCTGACCTTTGTCTAGGATGAAGAAAAACTCAAGGCTCGTGCGAAGCGCTTCGGCCTCGACAACAACAAAAAGCGCCCCGCCACTGAACAAGTTGATTCAGAAGAGCTCGAAAAACGCAGAAAACGCGCCGAACGCTTCCGCACCAAGACCTCTGTAAGCCTCTGCGTTTCTTTACCCACCGCATCTTAACGTACTCTCCAGGACACGTCCACATAGACACTTCTGTACTCCATTTGATATACCCAATGCACATTCTCCTTCATGATCAGGTCCTCTTATGCAAAGGCAACGTTGTGGTGCCTCTCCAGCAACTTCCTAGCTACTCACGCCTAATTTCATTGAGACACAGGATTCCTTGCTTTCCAGCCTTGTCCACATCCCGATGCCGCTGATTAACATCGGTCCCATATAATTGTTCTCTGGTCCTTCCGCGCATATTCAACGGCTTATCCTTCCTTTCCTGACTGGATCTTTTCCAGACAAGAGTGCCGTCCCTAAGTGCTGTATGTATGATAGCGTCCTCTTCCCCCCAGTTCTCTGGGTTGCCGGTCTTGGTGATTCTCAAGCCGGTATGTCCCCATTGCCTCACCAACTCACCTTCTGCAGTTTTGGGACGAGTGTCAAGCGATCTACCTCTCCCTCGGGGAATATCCTGACGAGCAGCTTGTACACAATAGCAGAGTTTCCGCCGTCATTCGAAATCAGCTGCCACCAGCTATGATTCCAACCTCACAGCCTCTCAATGATTTCGGGTTTCCTGCCAATCGCGTCTTGGCCTGATCATCGGTAATGCTGGTTCACACTCTCGCGCCTCGCTACTCTTCAGTCACCCAGGAATCCAACACGACATGTCCGCTCTGTCGATCGTTTCATTATCAAGAAATTCACTTGATTATATGTATTGACGCATTCCTTTACTTGATTCCTCTTCGAATAGTTTCCATAACTCTGGCTTGATGTATTCTGTCATCCTACACCTCTATAGATAGTATTCTTTAGTTATTGAGTCTCGACAAAATATTTGTACATCCCGCTTTGTCATCATTAAATCATTTTTCGCATCGAGATTAATCATTAATCTCTCTCTTTCATTGACTATGGCACAAGCAACTCAGCCCCTTTATACTTGTCTCTCATGTTCAATCGCTTTTTTATCTCCAGAGGAGCAACGCAAGTGTTTCTAGATGCTTTCCCCAATCTGCTAACCATTCCCTCTCTCAGGCGACCATTACAAGTCGGATTACCACCGCTACAACATGAAGCGTCGAGTAGCAGGTCTTCTCCCCGTCGCTGCCACCGTTTTCAATCAAAAGGTGTTGCACCGAGAAGAAGAAACTGCGGTCGTGTCCTCTCCCAGAGGCGAGGTCTGCGAGGTCTGCAAGTAAGCCATTTCGAGGACGGAGCAAATGATTTCCAATGATTTACGTTTTCCACAGCAAAACCTATACAACAGGAAACTCGTATCGCTCCCATATTCGGTCCAGAAAGCACAAGGATAACGAAGTCCGAGCGGCTTTAAAATCCAAATCTTCATCTTCGTCAGAATCCACCAAACAAGTGGGTACCACCTCAAGTCCAAAAGCGAAATCACAGTATGGCCTTGATTTAATTGAAAAGAAAGCTGCATTACTTGTTGTCGGTCAGGCAGCTACAGAAGAAGACATAAATCGCACAATTGATGACCGGGTAACTGCTGCTCGTTCACATTTTTCTCCATTCCACTGTCTCTTCTGTTCCGAGCAATCCTCTAGTCTTGAAAGCAATCTGACCCACATGTCCATTGCCCACTCCTTTTTCATTCCTGATGCAGATTACCTCGTCGACATCACCGGCTTGATTGCCTACCTTAGTGACAAGATTGCCGTCGGCAACGTTTGTATCTACTGTGGTGATAAAGGAAGGCAGTTCCGCACATCAGATGCTGTCCGGAAACACATGATTGACAAGAGTCACTGCAAGATTGCGTACGACAACGAAGACGAGCGGCTTGAGATCTCAGATTACTACGATTTTACTGCATCTTATCCCGATGCTCATGTGCGGAGGAGGAGGAAGGCTCTTGAGGCAACTGATGAAGAATGGGAAGACATGGATGAGGACGAGATTAGCTCAGGAGACGAATTGGGTGAGATCATCGACAAAGACGCTTCAGAATCAGTTTTAGAAGACAGTGTCGACCTTCTTGAAGATCCTGAAGATCAGATCACATACGGTGACTCACGTTTTGAACTGGTCCTCCCATCTGGTGCTCGCATCGGGCATCGATCGTTGAAACGCTATTACGCCCAGTCGTTCTCTAGTATGCCACGTGGAGGTAAACTGGAAGATCCCAATTCTGGCGCGGCTCTCGTTCGTCAACTATTGGGAGAGAAAAACTCGGATTTAGTTCCTCGAAAGGGAGGGTTTGGCGCATACGGAGCTGGCACAGACGTCATTAAAGCACGGAATCGTGGTGAAGCTAGAGAAGCTGGTCGTCATGTTCGTGAGTTCCGAGATCAGCGACGAAGGGAAGATTTTAAAACTAAGGTTGGGTTTATACATAATCACCAGAAACACTATAGAGACCCTCGTACGTTGGTTTCTATACTTGCCCAGATATGTCTTTTTTCACCCATGTTATCCTTCCAGTGCTTCAATGACTCATGCTCGTGTTCCTATTTACCTCGAATTGATGACTATAATGAATGTAGAAATGAAATTTTGAAAAATAAGGGCTATGTCATAACTTCTTCAATTTCAAGAGCGGGTATATTCGAAACATGCGAAAAACGAGCATAAACATAAAAATAACTAATCTAGTACAAATAAGCTGCAGGTACAATGCCCTCGCGTCCTGTGCGAAGGTCTCGAGCATACCACCATCTATTCAAGTAGATCAGCATCCTATTGCAGCAATGGTAGACAGTCGACTCACGCATGATCCTTATCATCCAGGATTTCAACCTCCGTCCCAGTTTGCAGAGCGAGCTCACCCTCGCCATTTGGAACAAAATCATATCTCACATGACCAATCCGACTATTCTCTTCTGGTAAAAGACAACCGACGGCTTCAGAAGGAGTCTCTGCTCGAAGATAATTGCTGGCGTCTGGACCGAATGGATCCTGATCGTCGACTCGAATAGATTTATCCTCTTCCTTCTCGAGACCATAATTGCTGAACGGACTACTTGACCCTAATATAGTTGTACGTGTGGCAGCATTGATGTGTTCTAGCAGTGAGGAAGGACGATGATGCGTCGAATCATCGTCATCTTCCTCAGTCGTGTCATATTTAACCTTGTCATCATGACGAGAGAAAAGGGTCCAGAGAATTCCAACCAGAGCCAAGAGGAAGACAATGCCGGCACCGATGGCGATGGAAATCAAGATAACCACACCGGTGGCCAGGAATCCTGCCAGAGGATTAAGGAACACAAATCAACCTGAATGAGGATACTCACTGTGCTGCGCGAAACTGAATTTTGCAAGCGAGTGAAACAGGGAAGCGACGAAACCGGGCTGGCCATTTGCGGTTGTCGAAATGATATAAGGAATGAATGACTGCCCATCATAGAGAACTGATGACGCATTTCCGGAATCCAGTAATGCGCCGGACATCATCAACATACGATCGGACTCAATGATGCCTTGCGCTGCATGTGTATTTTGCAACGGCACCATCGTAAGCTGAGATACAGACGTGCCTGCGTCCATGTTTGAGCCTAATTTGAGTATCAGAGCACATTCCTGCATTGCAACGCCTGAGAAATACCGAGCGTTGTCCAACTAGTGCCGTTCCAAAACGACAAGAAAGAAGTTGAATCATTAAATGTCCTACAAGAAAAGTGAATATAACGATACGAAAAAAGAAATAATCATACCTTCCGGCAGCAAAGATGCTACTTGCATTATAGTTATTGACTTCAATTGCGACAACCGGTCCAGGAACATCTGAGGCCAAGCCCAAGGTAATCCAGGTAGAATTTTCCAGGACAAATTGAGCGACACTAGCAGAGGTATCACCATTTATGGTGAGGGATCCTCCAACTATGAGAACTTCTTGGTTGTTCTTAGGGAATGTCAATGTATCGAACTGATAGTATCCTTATTTGAAGACTTACGCCAGCATAGGCCACGGCCATAACTTGGCCGGAAACTCCCGCGCCAGGCACATCCCATTGATGTCTACTTGTATCGTAGAGACAGACAGCTTCACACCGGAGCGATCCAGCTCGGGAAAATGTACCAGCAACAATTACGGTATTGATCTGAGATGTTGATTTAGAAATGGAGCGAACAATCGGAGACTCGCCATCACTGGCTTGTAGTGGTTGCAGGCCATTGAGATCCCACTGTTCATCGACCAAATTGTAGATGGCTAAACCGTCGGCATCTGTCCCCGGGATCGTGAACTGGCCGCCAACGTAGAGACGATCACCATCAACAAACAACGAATGAACAGTACCATTGAGCTGTGTACCGGCAAGACCGGAAGCAAACCCAGTTTTGGTATCATAGAGAAGGACGCCTGAAACAGAGGCATTGTCCTGAGAACTATAAGTGAAATTGCCGCCTAGAATTGTGATTTCCGTAGATGATGAACCGTTTGTCCAGAAGGCCCCCGTGAAGACAAGAGGAGCGGTTGTACAGGGAAGGAACTGCAATGTAGTATCAGAAACTGCGGACGATTGCCTCTTATTCACACGACGGAAGGACGTGTGTGGCACCCAAGCAGAACGAGCAACACGAGAACGGCGACCGTTGGAAGTACTGAAGGATGTCCGTCGAGTTCCAGAGAGCGTTACAGGGAGAGGGTCAACTTGAGGCTCATTCTCATCACTATTCTCCAGCATAGCAATTCCACTTGCACTAAACTTGCGGAAGCTGGCCACGTTGCCTGCAACCCACTGTTGCGAGGTGCCGTTCACAATTAAAGACATGTCCCCGACAACAAATCCCCTACTGCTCGACCAGGTATCCGATGCGGTATTCCAAATAGCCAAACTCGATACGCTGACATCACTAGCAGAAGAGAATGAACCGGCAACTTGAATAAGGCCATTGCTCGAACTCAAGCTAGTAACGACACCGTCAACGCCTGAACCCATTGGTGTCCAAGTATTTTGATTGATTTCATAGGCGGCAACACCTCGGAGCCGTCCACTAGTCGTTGCAGCAGCAGTATCATAGAATGCTCCACCGACGTAAAGGCGGTTTTGATCGACCAACAATGCAAAAACAGGTCCATTCAAGCCATTGTCTGCAATCGAAACCAGTCCACCATCTCTGTACATGACAATATTCGAAGCTCCCGAAGCAGAACCCGAGGAGAGCTGGAAAGTACCAGCAAGAAAAATAAGGCCAGAAGGATGATGAGCGACAGCTGTGATGTTGGATTCATTGAGCTGTGTTAAATTACCAATGCCATTGCTCATCTCGACACTGATGCTATCAAGGGGTGTCAATGAAGAGTTGGGAAGCATTTGGGAGGCATCAAGGCTGTCGTTACTGGATACCAAAGACCGGGGCCACTCGAGAAACCCGAAACCACGTTGGAAACCCGGGAAGGCATTGGAAGAGGCATTGGACACCATAAAATCAACAGATGTAAGCACCAGCTGGACGCGATCAGCCACAATTTCATATCGACCATTGCTGCCGGATCCCTCGGGCTGGTCAGCCAAGGCCATGGTAATGGTTGTGACGAAATCAGGGCCGGACGGCACGATTGGTCCACTATAAATCTGAACAACATTGTTGACATGATTTTGCTGCGAAATGGTGGTGACAAAGGGAGAGAGCCCTTCACCAGGGAAAATAGTGACTTTAACACTTGTTCGAGAGTCACAGTCAAGGAAATCTGTGCATCCAGGTATCAGGAGGCTGACATCGTAATTTCCTTCGGCAGATACATAAGGTAGCCATGTGAAGCTAGGTCCCGAAGCTGGGGGAGTTCCAACATCGAAATCGGAGGCAAGAATTGTCTGGGTGGTTCCTGCAATGCCTGTATTTGCTACTTTAGCAGCCCAATTCCCTGTTCTCTTAGTGTTGGAGGGTTTAGGAGCGAAGCATGATTGGCCATTTTCCTGTTCTACGGCAGAAGCGAATGCGCCAGATGAAAGGAGCTGAAGTAAATGCAGGCCAGGGCCGCTTCCGACGAAGCCCGAGAGTGTGATCTGGATACCGGTAATCTCTAACGTGGAATCGAAGAGGAAATCTTGGTATAGCAGAGAGGAGTCGACTGATAGGGGACAGGGATCGGTGCAAGTCTGTTTTTGACTTGTACTGGGATCGATGTAAGTAAGGGGCCTTATTTGATTGTCCGGAATGGTCGTCACACTGGTATGGACAGTTAGAGAAGTTGACGAAGACCGGTAAAAGGGGAAACTCACCTGAAGGCGGTTGTCCCATGGCCAGGCTGGAAGGTATTGCCAAGACGTACACCATTGACAGAGATAGAGGAAAAGGCCCGCACAATGATCAAGGGGGTCCCATTGTCGATCGCAAACCACGAATTTCCTGGTCCGTCTGGTCCAGCTGGGCAGAGAACATTGTGGATGTTGTTGAATCCAGGTTCTGAGGTTGAGGGAGAGCCATCAACTTCTGCGCTGTGCAACGGAACAGAGACAAGCGAGGAAGAAAATGGTGTAGCACCAGCGGAAAATGGCACACTGGGATTATGAACGGTATTGAGTGGACCAGTACCGAACGTGGTCACAAAGGAACCGGCGAAGAAAATTGAGGAGTCAGAGGAGTTGGTGGTTATAGAATCAACACGAGATTGTGCTCCTGATAATCCTCTGAATGGAGGAGGGCTCCATGATCGGGTCTGAGTGTTCCAAACTGCAATGGCAGAGCCTGGGGAGGTGAAGCTGCCACCTGCCCACACTTTTTTTTCAGGCGAGTCACAGAATAGCGAATATATTTCGCCGTTTGGCGAGGTAGATGTGAGAGTAGAGAAGGAATTTGAGGAAGGATTGTACGAGGCAATATTGGTCGCGGGGGCATCCGCAAGAGAAGTAAAGGAGCCGCCGAAATAGGTGACACCGTCGAGGTCACAAGCAGCGTTGATCCTGCCTCCCGAGTTTGTCGAAGCGAGATAAGCCAAAGAACCGTCCGAGGAGCGGGAAAAGAGGGTTGAGGTCGCTGGGTCAAAGGTGACAGATAAGTTGGAGAAAAAGTCAAAGCCAGCAAAGGCGCCAGCCAGGCCGACCTTGCCCATGCGGTCGAAGTCGACTTGAGGGAAAGCAGCATAGACAGCAAGGACCCATATAGCGAGAAGAGAAACATGCAATACTGAGGGAAAAGGCATGGAGTAGCTAGCGGATTAGAGCATACATGCAAAATAAAGGGCAGTCGACAGCTCCGAAACAACACTGAACTCTCAATTAGGTTATTTATTCCCACAGTCACTATTTAGTTCTTTACAACAAGATCACTTAGGTCTGTCTGCGTGCCCACTCCAACCAGGAACGGCGATGCCTGTTCAAACGCCCTGCAGAATTATAAACTAGTCTTCATGTCGCCGCTGATGTACACAACTCACTGGGGATACCGGTATCGGTGCACCGGTGGCCGCCCTGCGCTCGTCGTCAGCCGAGTATTGTTAGCCACCTCCGCCCTGAGCGCCGTGTTCCGTGTATTTACTTCCAACCATTCCTTTGCAGGGGTTGTGTACATCGCAATCCAGCGGGTAAGATAAACGTTGCTGCCGGGCTCCGGGGCGTATTTGTACGTAACAGCAACAAGGCCAGCCAAGATGAGTGTATTACGCCAAAACGGAGTCGCAAAATCTGGTGCGCGTTTCAGTTAGTGTTTCGATCTCCAACACACGTTTACAGACCTTCTTTGGAAAAGTTGCTGTGCTGTTCACCCTGACTTGTCGTGGCCCACCTGCGATATGGCGCAGTGAGCTGCCTGCAAGGGACACCAGCGGAACGGAATCTGGTTAATGACATGGAGAAGAGAGGAGAGAAGGCCGGCACATGCCGGTTTATTTGCCATCAATCGAAAACCAAAGAGAGAAATAATTAATTATTCAAGCTTAATCCTTGTTCCTCCTCTCGAACATCATTTTACGCATTTCTGAAGCAGCACGCCGTGCTCCTGCACCCCCAACCCAACCTCTTTGTCGTAACCATCCCACAAAACGGGGTGTGAATGCAGCCGTGAGCCCAACACGCACGGGCAAGAAAAGTGTCTTGTGAATAGTGTAAGCCAAAACCAACATGGCGTACAACCCCTCTGATCCTCCCTGATTTTCGTGGGTTGCTCGGTCAATTTCATCACGCCCAGGTTCTGCAGGTCTTGAGTGTAGTACATCGTACATCATGTGCTTGGCCTGTGCTGCGACACGCGACACATAATCTGCTCCAAGTAGATTGATCCCCACAAACGCAACGCCAAAATCGAGAGCAGACAAGATAAGGTAGACCCCAAGGGCGTACCAACCGTAGGACTTGATGAGATGTTTCAGGCGCTGTGATAGTGTCGCATTTTGTGGTAGAGAATTCAATGAGGGGGGAGATGAGTTTGTAAGACGCGCTGGAAAATGATGGAACAGTCGAGACTGGCCAGCCCTAGGCTGATTTGTGAGGATGCCACGAACGCGCGTAGTAGGCAACAAAGGTGCTCTAGGTGTGACAACTTTGAGGATGTTCATACGAGGGAGAAAGCTACGAGCAAGGAGCATGGGCATGGAAGAGAAATAAGAATAAGAAATGAGAAATAGTGCAGAAAAGTTGCATCACCGATCATGCCGCGGCATGGCTCGGCAGATTTGGTAATTGTTAGCCTACAGTATCCTCCCATCATGTGTTGGTCTATAAGAATGGCAGGTCAGAGGGGTAAGCAAGACTATATGTATATGTAATAAAAGAGCACAACTTAGACTATTACTAGAGATAAAGTTGAGTTCTAAACCTGAACCTTCAAACCAAATCTACAGGTTCAAGTGTTAATCCAATGCTGTAGCCAGATATCATAGACTACATCTGAGACATCTACCCTGGTATAGACACAGGCATTGTGAAAAGAGTTTAGAAGGTCTGTAATTTGGAGAAGTAGGTAGCTATCATAGACCATTCCAAAGTTATCTATCCTAAATGTGTTGTAGTAACTACTAACCTAAATGGTTGGTGCTTACTCAAGTAGTCTTATGGCATAAATGGCCTATACAGTGTCTATATGTTTACTATATAAGAATAACATGCTGTAGCCATACCTTCCTAATATTATTGTTTTGGTATCTTCTACTTCATGTAATCATTATCATGTGCTTTGCAAAAGTGAAATAATGTCATGTGATGTATTATGTGACTTTCTGGTCATATACCTCTTCATAAATCATAGAATAAAAATGTAAATAAAATATAATGGTTGAAAGTGTATTATAACAATATCATTATTTTAAGGTCCTTCCTCTGAAGGAGCTTGTTTTCTCTCTTCCATCTTGCTTAACTTCTTTCCAACTTCTTTAAATATTTGTCTTCAAACTTTCTATCATTTTATCCAAACAACAACTTTACTATGTATTTCTCTGGAAATTTACTTCTTCTAAACTCCTCTACTTCTAGATTTAACATCTATGACCATTGATCTTTTCATTGTACTCTTCTTAACTTTTCTATTCTAATTTCTCTCTCAAATTCTTTCACTGATTCCATTGTATTCTCTAAGTTCTCCAACACTTTCTAAGTATTCTTTTCTACTGTGTATTCTTTTTATCCTACCAAGTCCTTTGGTTTTTCTCCTACTTCCCTTCTATTCAAAATCTTTTCTACTTCATACTCTTTCACCCTCTCTATTTCTATTAGATAAAGTAGGATCTTCTTCTGTCTCTTTATCTATCTCTGGTACATTACTATTCTACTCATGTTCATTACCAGATAAATCTTTATCAACACCAGTAACTCCAGATCTACTGTATTTTTCAATTTTTAAGATCTCACAAACCTTTCTGCCAACTTCTTTGTTCTTCTACCTCTTGTCTGTCATACTAATTTCTTCATACTCAATAATACTCTATCTCCTACCTTGTACTCTACTACCTCCTTCCTATTCCTATTTACATATTTTTTATTTCTTCTTATAAATTCTTTAATGCTACTTTTGTCTTCTCATGTCATTTTTTTATTTTGCTCACAAACTCTTCTACTTTCACATTCTTTTCCTTCTTTCTAATTTTGAAACTTATCCTTAGTTTCCTATCATAGTTGACTTTAAATGGTGATGACTTTGTTTCTGAATGTATTTTATTGTTAAATGCAAACTTTGTAGTTGCTAACCATTCTAGTCAATTTCCTTGTCTATGATTGATATACATTCTCAAATACTATACCAACTCTTAATTTGTCCTTTCTGTTTGTCTGTCTATTTGTGGATAAAAGGCTATTGATAACTTTGTCTCTATTTCCAATATTTTGTTCAACTCCTTTGTTAACTCTGATACAGATTGTGAATCTCTATCTAATATTTCTTTTGTTATTGCTGTAAAATATGACATTTATGAACAATATTTTCTCCAATCTCTTGGAAATTTATATTGTGATTTATTTTAATGATATACTCATCTACTCTGATGACATATCTGTACACCACAAATATATCAAAGAGGTCCTCAAGCATTTATTTCTGCAAGACTAGTTTTTATGCCAAAGCAGAAAAATATGAGTTTTATTCTGAGTCAGCAGAGTATCTAGGATATATTCTTTCTTCTTCTAAACTTACTATGTTAGACAATAGTGTTAGGACAACTAGCAAAGTCTATGGGATTTTGTAGAGTTTGCAATCTCCAGAAAACCCCAAGTAAAGTTATTCCTAACTACTAAGTATATCACTCACCTCCAGGAAATCCTAAGAGAACAGGTTAAGATCTCTTGGAGATAATAACTACTCTAAATACTTGAGGAATCCATTTCTATTAGGTGTTAGATGTGGTTCACACCTTATTATCCAAGGCCTGTTAGTAAGCTCTCAGAAGTCAGATTAGCAAGCAGATATTATTTATGTATATGAAATACAAATGTCAAAATGACTATTAGCTCCAGCTTATATACTATACCTCTGTTAGTCACACTGTCACATATTTTGGAAAAGCTACTTAAAAATGACTGGAGAACAAGTCTATTAGAAGATGGTAAGATATGTCATCACCAACATTGAAGACAGTATCAGTTTTGGTCAATTTTTAGAATAAAAGTTTACAGTATAACTACTAGCTTATATACTAAGTATATTCTAGATTGTTCTCTCTATGAAGTTGTTGAAAAGTGCAATAAGGATATCTGAGGTGGAATAGAGAGAGTGATCTGTACTAGAAGAGGTCTGAAAGTATGGATGAGTTAAGGAGTGTTATTTGTAGGTTGAAATAGATATAACTAGATTAGAATGTGATATTAGATAGAACATCAAATGAAATACTTAGTAATCTAGCTATAGAATGATAGAGCCCAGTAGTTAGAAACTTTAATGAAGAGACTTCAAATATTGCCAGATAGCAAGAGTTTATTGGTTGGTGGCTGGAGAAAGTATATTGGCAGTCATAAGAAAGTGAGTAGGGTTCTATAGTATTGCAGTGAAATTTTGGCTGAGCTAGAAACTTAAAAGAAGAGCAATCTTACAAATATTACAAACTTGAATTTTGGCAAGATAGCAGGTCTTCTTACAAATAAGATTAAAACTATTTAGGATTGGCAAAAGCTAAAAAAAGTCAAGAATATTCAATTCTTCTTAGATTTTGCCAATTTTTACTATTAATTTATTTTCAATTACTCTAATATTATTCTTTTACTAACTTACCTTACCTAGAAGAATACTCTATGGAAATTTTATAATTCCTACCATGATACCTTCAATTTATTAAAAAAGTATTCATTTCTATACCAATCTGTTATAACTTAAGACTTAGGGTTTATTCAAAAGAGAAATCTTGAATAGGGTTCATATAAGAGAACTAAACTGCTTAGTATATATGTTAGCTAGTAGTCTATGTGAGACTAATACTAACCTACCCTAAATGTTATAATTGAAGACTTAGAGTTAAATCAACAAAAAAACCTTGTATTGAGTTGACACAAGAGAACTCAATGAAATTTCTAAGTACAGTGTATCCTACTTATATATGTTAGGCTGTTGATTCATACTATGCTAAGTCTAGCCTACTTTAAAGAGCATGCATATTATATACTATTAATATATAGTATGATATCATTATTCTAAAACCTTCTATGTTCTTCTGTGTGACATATGACAGTTTGTGATATCATACTAAACTCTAATCTTAAGTTAAAAAAAAAATAAACATAAAATAAAAATAAAATAAAATAGAAAAATAAAATAGAGTCTATTATTTACTTAACCCTGAGTTCAAAATAAGAAAATAAAATAAAATGAAAATAAGAAAGAAAAATGAAATAAATCAAGTCCATCATCTTTAACTCTACCACAATCCTTACACACTAGATCTTTGATACTTAACATTCACTTAGTAGTTTTTTACTTCTAAACTTTCACCTTTATAAAGTATCAGATATAGTTCATACTAGGAGGTAAAAGTTTATAGAGTTGGCTTAGAGATGTACAAAGTGTGGAAACTCTATACAAGAAACTCAGTAATGTAGACTTGTCAGAATGACCTTGGCTTCAGCTTATGTACTGTACCATCTGTCTACTGTGTGGTTGCAACTTAATGAAATCCAAAAGAAAGTTGAGTACTGATAATAGTATGTTACCATTAAACACTAGGGATCAAGTTAAATAAGAATTATCTTTGTCAACTATTAGACTAGTGAACTATAGTATAACTACTAGTCTTATATACAAGTTAGATAGTTAGGAGATGCTTGGGATTTTCAGTATATAGTTCTAAGCAGAGGTTTCAGGTTTCAGTATTAAAATACTAAAAGAAATCAGAACAGGAGAACTCCACTGTTATCACATACCATCCAAACATATCTAACACATCTGAACTCCATCATGGATAACAATTACTTAAGCTCTGCTCCACCCAAAACATCTGTAGAAGTAAATATTCTCCTTCCAGTCAATACATTACTTCTAGTATGAATCAACCTAGTTCTATTTCATGTTGGATCACTCCATTACTAATCACATGGCTCCTTCTGATCTCTATGAAACTCTGAACCTAATTTCTGAGGACTTTAGTGTACCTAGAGTAGTTACCTGTCTCTTCTGATCCTTAAATAAACTTAGTACTAGTATTTAAGATACATAATACTCTGTAATTCCTTAGCCTGAAAATCACCTAGTGTGGTACACTGTTCTGAGTGCCTATGCTTATAAGTTTGACTTCTATAATTGTTTATTTCTTGTTACAATTTCCTTCCTAAATATGATCATAGCAACATGCAGAGATACAGCTTATCTGCCAAAGCCAAGGTTATTCTGGAATCACATCTGCATGCATCAGATAATATTTCTATGCTCTTCCAATATCTTTTGCATATTTTCCCATAGATAGATTTTTCTTCTGGGCATATTCCTTACTTGATAGCTATGAAAAACCAAGCCTAATAGGAGTATATTTGTTATAGAAGACCAAATACTCAAAAGACTAGGAGATGGCTACATTACCACTATGGGAATATATTGCAGGAAAGATAGCTGTCATAGAAGACAGACTTTTATCAGACATATTGAAAAGATATCACTGCTGCAGGGATGTGTTTTTAGAATAGGTAGTTTTAGCATATGATATCAAGTTGAAATACAATACTCATGATAAAAAACTCTTGGCCATTTTTAAAGCCTTCAGAATTTGGTACCATTATTTTGAGAGTCTAGTCTTTCTTATTAACATTGTTATGGATTATAAAAACCTTAAGTACTTTTCCACTATTAAAATACTAACCTGCTGATAAGTGAGATAGTCAGAATTTCTCTCACAAGTTTGATCTTATCTTCTAGTTTTATTCAGATTATCTTGGTATCAAACTCAATGCTCTCACTAGACAATGGGATTTTTATCTTAAAGGGAGAAATATTAGCTATACTATGATCAACTCTTGTAAACTTTGAACCTATTTTCACTTGTAAACAACTTGTTGCCTTGATCAGAGCAACAATCTTAGTCTCTTGTCAGGTGCAGTTCATACCAGGGAGGAAAAGTCTGCAGAATTGGCTTAGAAACAAGTAGAGTATAGAAACTTTATGCAATGAGCTTGGTGATAAGAACTTGTTAGAATGATCTTGGCTTCAGCTTATGTGTTACACTATCTATCTACTATGTGGTTGCAACTTCAGATGAGTGAATAAAGTTCAAGATAGAAATGAGTACTGATTTGATATATCACCATTGAATACTAGAGATCAAGTTCAATAAGAGTTATCTTTGTTGATTATCAGACTAGTAAATTACAATGTAACTACTAGTTTTGTATACAAGTCAGAAATATAAGAAATGCTCAGAATTTTAGTATATCACTCCAAGCAGAGGTTTTAGTGATAAGATACTAACAGAGTTTAGATAGGAAAACTCTGCCATAGGAGACTAAGTTTAATAGAAATATCCCTATCATAGAAGACAGGCTTGTCTTAGAGATGTTGTAATGATCATACTACTATAGGAATGTATCTTCAGAATGGGTAGACTTGACATATGACATCTTTTCTTTATCTTGTACAGCAACTATTTTCAATCTTGACATTCTTCACTGCAATATCTGTACTGCACTTCTGAATGACTCTGTTACTCAAAAACACATCTTTGCTACAGAAGGTCACAGATCTATGAACTATTTAGGTTTTTTTATCTTGATAGTAAAATTTTTGTATTATCTTCTAGCAATCTCTATATATGAGTACTTCAGTGTAATTATGATTATATTCTAGCTAGCCACTTCAGTTAGAACAAAATACTAAAACTCATTTGCCATGAATATTCCTGGCCAATCCTTTATGCTGATATACAAAATTTCTGCAAATCATATATTACTTGCATATGATCCAAATTCCAGTGTCACAAGCCATATGGGTATCATGTACCAACCCAAACAATTGAACTATCATCATGAATAATACTTATATAACATCTGCTCCACTCAAAATATTTGTTGAGGCAAATATCTTTTTTCCAATCTGCATACTCTTTTTTAGTATAGATATACCTGGCTCCATTCCCTTGCTGATTACTCTATAACCAATTACATAACATTTTGATAATTTCTATGGAACTCCAGACTATATCTGAGAATTTTAGTGTAACCTAAATAATTATCTAACTCTTCTAATTCTTAGATATTATCTTAGTTACTGAGTACTAGTATTTAAGCTACATAGATCCTCTGTATTTCTTAGCTTGAAAATTGACTAGAGTTAACACTTCTCTTGTGTGTTCATATCCGACTTTTCTCATATCTGTCTTCACTCTATAGACTTCATTCAGTTGCTCTAATAATTGCTTCCATAGGGTTAGCATGATTCTTTGTTCTATTTTTTAGGCATAGCTGTAGACATGTGTCTCCACTTTACTTTCAGATATCACTCTAAAGATGATAGGCAAACAGAATGTGGGAACCAAACACTAGAGCAATCCCTCTATATATACTACAACTATTGGTAAGACAACTGGTCTAAACTCCTGTCTCTTGTGAAGTTTTTTTACAACAGTGCTTTCAGCATCTCTTCTTTCTGTAAGAAAACCATTTCATTTGTAAAAATTCAACACTCTATTACTGCTGTCAAAGTTTGTAGAGTTCTCTCCTTTTCTAGAGCACCAAACACTGCTGTTAACCCCACATGTTCATTTAAGAAATTCCTGCTTTCTGCTGCTGTCCTCTATTAAGTCCAGTCTTGTCTATTGTTGCTGCCCTTCTCCCTCCATTGCTAGTGGTGACCCCCCTTTCTTTCTGGACTGACATTCTAGATGTTTCCATTAAAAATACCTCTGGCTATCTCATCATTCTTCATGAAGTAAGCTGATCTGGGAGATTGGAATGTGTAGTAGGAATATATAGGATGCCTATTATCTCTAGATTACTCTATTTTCTTAGGTTTTTCTGGAGGTAAGCTATATTGTCAGAATATCTAGTCAATAAAACTAGGTTTTCCTAGAGATTGTAAAACTCTGCAAACTCTGTGGCCTTTGCCCAGCTGCCCCAATACTCTCTTTGTTAATAAGGATTATCAAACTAGTATTTCAGTGTATTCTAAATATAATATTACTTTCTCCTGAGCCTACAACTTTGCTGTTGATCTTGATAGATTGTAGAATGCTCTTCAATTAGAGATCTTTGTAACCTAACTGTTAGAAAATCTCAAACTCTGAACTCTGAGTCTTTGGATTTGTCAGCACTGTTCTGCCAGATTGGAATATATCCTAGAATATTTAGCAGAGTTGCCATTTTCAGGAGACCTCATTCTGTTCTCTTAGGTTTCTTCTGGAGTGAACTCTATCACTCCACAGACTTTTTCCAGTTGCTCTAACACTAACATCTAATAGTAGTACCAAAAGTCTGCTAATACACAGCAGTTTCTGATCCCTGGTTTCAAAGTAAGTAATTAGATCTTTGTGAAAGCTCAATTCTGACCACATGGCCTTCCAAGAAGCTTTCCAAAAATCTTGATCTCTATGAAATCATTGCTTGACCTGGCACTCTATTGTTTACTTTCTGTCTTCCAGAGTCTATGCACTCTGTATACTCAGTCTTTTATGTCTTACTTATTTCACTTTCAAAGTTAAAAAACTAAAAAATTTAATTCATGAAAAAGAAACAAAAATAATGCTAATTACTTAGCAGAAAGAAGAAGGCATTCACACCCAACTTCTTCTTTGCTTTCTCATCACCAAACTCTGTAGAGTTTCATTACTCACTTTCCCCAGCTACTTTCTTCATCTTGACTTTTTCCTCTTCTTTCTTCTTGCTTCTTTTTGGTACAATTCTCCATTTATCTCTAAGGTAGCTGCAAGGTCTCTACAACTCATTTGTCAGGGCATGGTATTCTTAAACCAGTTTTCAGAGCAACTTTTCAATACTGTGGTGCTCTTGAACTAGTTTTCTGAGTGCTTTTTTGATAGTGTCCAGAATCTTATTATTTGTTAGACCTATTCTCTATGGTACAGTAGCATTTGCTTGAAGAGAAATATACTACTGTTTGATTACAGTGTACCCTATATAGGCCAGAGATCTACTGTAATAAGAGAAACATTAATAAAATAATTACTACTTAAGACTGGATACCCTTGCTCAGTCTATATACACCTGTCACAGAAGTTCTTACTATCTATCTTCACCAACTTTCCATCAACTCCATGGACCTTTTTTGGTTGTTTTCATTTTGCTTTCTTTGATGGCTCTGCTCAGGCCTCATCTTCAGAAAAGATCTCAATAATTTCCTTACTCTTCTTGGTAAATTTCTTAGTAAATTCTTCTGCTGCTTTCTTTTCATTTCCCATTATAGGAGAGATCTCAGTGCTTTCTATTACATTAGACCCCCTCTCTAACACTGCTAACTGAAGTCTCTCCAGCTTTTCTTCATACTACCTCTCCAGCTTCTTCTCACATCACCTCTGTGCTTTCTCCTTCTTGTTTTTCTCCTTTTTCTTCTTTAAATCTGTCTTCTTTCTTGCTTTAGCCTCTGTTACCAAGCAAGCCTTCTTAGCTGCCTTTGCTTTTTATTACACCTTTACTGCTACTTTTAGGCAGACTATGAACACTTGCTCTTTGATAACATGCTTTATGCTTTTTTTCTTTTGGCAAGCTAAGATCTTGTCCTCTGTTTTTGAGAGTTATGAATATAATAGAGGAGTTTCAGGAAAACATGGTGGTAAGAAGAAGCAAAATTTTTCTTCCTTTTATATTGACTTACAAAATAGTTACATAAATTCCAGGTAAACTCAATCAAACTTCAAAGACTCAGTCTTAAGGAGGAAATACTGTCATATATCAAAGTCTAAACTCCAAGTATAGAAGTCTTCTATGGTAAATTTACTCTTACTCTAAACCCCACAAGTAAGTTGTCTTCTACAGTAGAGTTATTCTCTTCAAAAGCTCAAATTCTAGCAGTGTCTTATCATAGATCATTTTAATCAGTCACTTGCTCAGCTTCAAGCTGGAAATAGACACTGACCTTACTTGATGTGAGAAACTGCTTGATTATGTAGTAATAAACACTACTTAAGTATCCAAGTATTTTAGACACTTCTTTATAGTATTCAAAAACTGGTAAATACTCTGTAATATCCAGTCTGATGATTGACTATAGTTCCCACTACTCTTATTACTAAACTCCAGTGTTAATAGTGATATGCTTATTCTTATCAGTACTTTCTATCTCAAACTCCATTTTACTATTTGAAGTTGTGACCAAGCAACAAGTAGACATAGCACATAAGCTAAAGCTAAGGTCATTCTGGAAGTCCACAACTCTGTACTTTTTGGATAAGTTTCCATACTCATAAAACTCTGTCTAACCCTGTGAACTTTTGCCCTCAAGTGTGAACTATACCTGACATGAATATACCATCTACATTTCTCACATATATTAGTCTTTTAGTTTTCTTCAACTTAAAACTCTGCTTTCTAGCAAACTCCAAGCTCATAATAATCTTTACCATTTTCTCCTTTAAATATTCCTTAAGTTTCTCTAAGTCTAATGAGTTCATATGCATAATTCTGCTAGATAATACATTAAATATTTGATTCTTCTACTGTTTTCAATGATTCCTTAGTTTTGGCCATGATATGCCAAGTATCTGAAATATTCACAACTATAACAGTTCCTTTCTTGATCAACCTTCATTGTATAAGTGTTCCTGTTCTTAAACAGAGTTCCATGTTACTCATTCTTTCAACTCCTTCTATTGGTACAGAGTCTGTGTATAAACTGACTCTCTTTCTGGTTGTCATTCCCAGACTTGTAGTAGAGATAGCCTTAGCCAAAACTCTTCTGTCATTGTTGTTGTGGCTTGTTTCTACTCTTGGGCATTGTTTCTGTAACTCAGTTTTGCTTCCTCTCTCTTACTTTCTCTTTAATGTTTATCCAGATTTGTTACTTATTCATACCACTAATCAATGCTCCTTGAAGATTATTCAGCTGGTTTCTTCTAATATGCCTACTCATTTTTCTTTTAAATTATTCAATTACTGCCTGACCTTTGTATATACTGTTTCTTACTATCTGTTTGAATTTCTGCATAAATCAATGTTGGTAGCAATACACCTTTCTATTCTTTGGGTAGATAAACCTCTCAAACCTTCTTAAGTATATCCTCCAAAACATATGACCAGTATAATGAGTAAAGGTATAGTATATTAGCTGAAGCCAAAAGTTATTTGTCATCCACATTCCATATATTCTAGATAAGTATAACACTTATCTGCTTTCCAAGAGTCTGCTGTGAATCTCAGTTTGTCAAAGTGTGAACTGTACCTAATGACTGGATAAGTTCAAGAAATATAGATTAGAGAAAGTCTATTATATATAATAGAAAGTGGATGTTGCTAGATTAGTATATGGCAATAACTAAGAAAATACTATAGAGATAAACTTGTAGCAACACTTAGAGTAGAGAGAAACTCAACAAGAAGTTCTTTTATGGAGTTTGCTTACAACAATGCTCCAAGTGCTACTATCAGTGTTTCTCCATTCTTTGTGAATAAGAGATATCATCTGAACATTACTGTTCACCCTAAATGTGATATTGCTTCCTCTCAAGCCAGTAACTTCACTGTAGATCTTGATGAATTATAGAGTACCCTTAAAGCTGAAATTTCCATGGCCTAACAGCATTACTAGAAATCTACTAATATATGATATTTTCCTGCTCCTGATTTCATAATAGATAACAAAGTCTTTGTCAAGGCTCAGTTCTTCAGAACTACTCAGCCTTCAAAAAAACTTTCCAAAAAATATTTTGGACTCTACAAAATCATTTCTCAGCCTAGTACACTATCATTCACTCTCCATCTCCCAGAGTCTATATACTCTGTCCATTCAGTTTTCCATGTGCCCATGCTCAAACCCACTATGTCCAACTTTTTCCCCAAGAGAACACAACTGGCCCTTACTCTAGTTATAATTGATGAGGAACCTAAGTATGAAATTTCTTGGATAGTGGACTCCAAAATTGATTGCCAATGAGTATGCAAACTTCTGTATAAGATGATCTAGCTAGGGTATGAAGACACTAAAAATGAATCTAAGTGGATTCCCACATCCAAACTCACCCATACTACTGACTTGATATCCAATTTCCATATCGTATATTCCACTAAGCCCAGTTTACTCTCTTTGTCCTAATCATAGTATTGTACTTGTTCCCTGCCTCTGTACACTTCTAATGGGGATTCTTTTATTATTTTCTTAGTATATTCTGTCTGCTTACTTATTGTATTCCTGTAATATATATACTGTAATATATATACTGTAGATATATAATCTATGTACACTTAGTTCTATTTTATCCTAATATATGTGTATTTACAATGTTATTTTTATCATACTTGTTGTGGCAACCACTTATTACAAAGACAAATGATTACACAAGCGGTAAATCTCTTAGAGTGAATATCAAGTGGGAATTTTACAAGAGAACTCGACAAGGAGTCTCTGCTAAATTAGAGTCCTATATATACCAAATACACCTGGTCCATGCTACAACTTCATGTCCACCTCATTTCCTACTCAAGGCCACCATGTTATATACATGTGCCCTGACATTATCTTCTAGATCTTTCTACTATGTTCTAGGCTTATGATGTCACATCATGTGACTGTGATGTCACGTGCCTCTTTATTGTCCAAAAGAAAAATAAAAGAAAAATAAAAGAAAAGAAAAATAAAATTGTTAGTGTTCAAGTGTCCCATAACAATACTCTATCATATGACTATGGTCACATACTCTTTTATTATCCAAGAAAGAAAAAAAATAAAAAAGGAGATATAAAATTAGAAAAAATTGAAATAAAATCTAAGAGTTTTGAGTGTGTTATAATGTCACAGCCCAAACTCTAAGCCATGTCCATCTTCAATATAGCCATTTTGGTATCAAAACTTTATATCTATTTGTATTAAAACTCTGCTAGTATTTTGGTCTCTTATAATAGACTTATTTTCATTAAAAACTTCATGGTTATTTACATCAAACTCCATAATAATTTGTATTTGTTTTCATTACCTATTTATTCCTCTCTTAAACTCCATAAAATTACTCAGACTTTTATGCAGAGTTTTCTCCTATTCAATCTGAACTTCTTTTAGTGTTTTACTACTGAAACATCCACTTGGAGATTTATTTAATTACTCTTTTAGTTTACTTTATATATTTATACTAGTTGCTTTGTAATAGCTAGCCTGATAATTCACTAAAGTTAATACTAAACTTTGATGTCAATAATATATCTTACTCCTCTTCTTATAACTCCTAATTTCTCCTTCCAAAGCCTTTCTCTAAAATTGTGACCCCACAGCTTATAGGAAACACAATACATAAGTTAAGACTAAGGTGTTATAACTTAGGTCTAAGGATTAAGACAAAAGTATACTCTTGTATTGAGTAACACAAGAGAACTCAATAGAGTTCTATATACAAACTAATCTACTTTATATACTCTAGACTGTGGTCTGTATGCATACTATAACTAATCTACTCTAAAGTTCATATACACTCCATAAGGCCAACATACTATTACTATGCTATATGATATCATCTGTTCCAAAACCTTCTACATCCTTTTTTGTGTCATGTAATCATGTGACCTGTCACTGTAACATGTGTGATAGCTATACATGATATCACATCATCTCTTTTATCTAAGTCCAAAATAAAAAAAAGTAAAATGAAAACCAAAAATAAAATAAAAGAAAAATTAGAAAAGAAAAATAGAAAGGAAAAAATAAATAAAACCAAGTTCATTGTTTACAACTCTAACAAAGATTGTTCTAGAAAGTCCATATCTCTATTAGACTTTGATATATTCTATACTTGTCAAACTTCACATCTTCTTTGGACTTTTGCTCTTTAAGTATGGACCACACTTAACATATAACAAATATGATGATAAAGAGTCTGGAGAACAAGTTACTGGGCAATGAAATACACATATATAACTTATGGCAGAAAAGATTATAAAAGTGGAAAGATGTCTAGGATTGATGTGAGGTTTATCTGGTGTAGAAGACAAATAGCTTTAGAATGGTTTATACCAGCAATATATAAGTTGAAACCAAGGTTATCATTCATACCCAGTCACATCACCTATGGATAATTCTTTGTACTTGATCCATATCTCTTCTATACAACACCTACAGACTTCTGCTTAGAGCAAGAACCATGCTTAATAGAAATATTCTTACATGAGGAGTTATAAGTGCCCAGAAACTTCAATAATATTTGAGTAAGAATATTCTACCAATATACTACTACTATAGTAGATAAGATGATGGGGATTAGAGCAGGTAAAAGCATTTGCTAGTCCATCAGGAGCTGGTTTATGTGATGAGTTGTCTGGAAGTACAACTTAGCTGCTTATAGGGTGAATCTGAACTCACCTACAGCCAGTATATGTTGTAGCAACCACTCGCCGGAATGGCACTTGTGATATGCTGACTTCAGCAAAGCTCTCAGTAGGCTATCTAGTAGTGGGGATTACAAGAGAACTTGACAAGGAGCCCTCGCTGCATTGCTCCTCTATTTATATAAATTACATGTG
>Ga0157357_1000169_pt1 | contig 26994 bp, 27 predicted proteins | sample AttcapACBM1_FD_111485 | JGI IMG/M metagenome (GOLD analysis project Ga0157357, IMG submission 111485) | Fungus gardens microbial communities from leaf cutter ant in Botucatu, State of Sao Paulo, Brazil - Atta capiguara ACBM1 | ecosystem: Host-associated > Fungi > Mycelium > Unclassified ... | reverse complement strand
TAACAATAGTTGCTATTAATTATCAGACTGAAGATTCTAGTATATTTACTAGTTCTTAAATACTAGAAAAATGTCTAACATACTTAGATATTTGAGTGGAGGTATTACTACATAGTCTGAGAGTTTTCTGTATTGAGTGAAGTCAGTGTCAGTCAGTGTCTCTGCCTAGCTTCATAGATAACTAGATGTTTTGATTGAATTGACCTGAGATAAAGTAGAGATAGAGTTTCAGGGTTTGATTAGGCAGACTCTGTTATAGAAAACAAAATGCTTATGAAGTTTTGATCTTGAGTAACAATACCATGGAATACAAAATGCAGTCAGAGTTTGGTAAGAATGTAGTCTGTTGCAGAAAATAAAAATGTGTGCATCCAGAGTTTGGACTTTTACATTTGACATCATATCAAAATGTAGCTAATTTATGAAGCTATACAACCTCAAGTGATTGAGTTTGCAGTCTCCAAACTTGGTTTAACATCTTAGGTTTATTTTCTTTCTATTATGGTATCTTCATCTTCATCTTCTCTGTTGCTTATGGACTTATCAGATCAAGGGGGGGTTATAACCTGATCACATATACAACTCCCTATAGATGCATTTTCGACTTCTAGTCATTTACAGTTGTCTACAGTTCACTGGGTAACTCCCAAGGTCGCTATAACCTCTTATTTGTCTTATGTACTCCGCTTTTATCACATAGTCTGTTCCAAACATAATTAATCTTATCTGCAATCTCAGATCATATATCTGTGTTTCATCATCTTATTTTCTGATTGAGCAACAAACAGCTGAAAGCAAAAACAAACAAAAAGCAAAAAGCAAAAAACAAAGTTGTAGGAGTTTGTGATCATGCCGAAGGTGAGTTTGCAAGCAAATATTCATAACGTTCGAATACTAAATAGTATTTCCTCATGTAGAATAAAGGAAAGGTTCGTCAAGTCTTCCTCTCGGGCTCTGAAGGGATTCGAACGTCTGATATCCTGGTAACAGGGTGGAAAGAACAGGAGACGTGGAAAGAATGAAAATGACGATGATAAGCGTGAGCTTGTGTTTCGTGAAGACGGTCAAGAATATGCACAAGTGACGAAGATGCTTGGGAGCGGCTGTCTTGAGGCTCAGTGCTTCGACGGCGAGAAACGCCTGGCCCACATTCGTGGAAAGATGAGGAAGAAAGTCCGTTCTTTACATATCCACATTTCAAAGAAGTTCCATCGCTGAAATTTTTCATTGCTATCTTTTCGATCAGGTCTGGATTAACCAGGGTGACATTGTATTGTTATCTTTACGAGAGTTTCAGGATGGAAGGGCAGATGTCATTGTGAAATACACCGCCGACGAGGCTCGGAATCGTACGTCTCCTCTCTAACCATTCTTGTTACGCACGATCTCAACACTACATTCTCCCGACAGTAAAAGCATACGGCGAACTGCCTGAAAATGCCAAGATCAACGAGACAGATGCATTTGGCGAGGAGGATGGCGAGTACACCTTCGAGTTTGGAGATGAAGGCGAGATGGATATCGATGATATCTAATTACCTCGCTTGTCTATGTTGTTATTGGCTATTCGCTTCGTATCAGTCTACCCGGCTTGTATGATATCTCTTGTTGTCTTATTATTATTACGATACACTCCAAGCAGCAAATTAGCTGTTAATTTGTACGACACGTTTTGGCAAATTGACCAATCAGCTGTGTATACTTGTTAAAGTCTGCATGTCAGGAATAACACCCTTGTCCCATGCAAGATATTCAATGATATCTGTTGCATCACACTCGACCGCCAACTTGAGCATCGACTGATCAACCTCAACCCGGTCCCCTAACCTCCTTCGTTTCCCTTTCTGCGCTTTCTGCACTAGCCTCTTTTCCTTCGCAAGAGCTGGTGAAATCAAAGACTTGTCCCGATAGTCCCTCTCGACCAACAGCTTGACCATCTTGAGGCTTCTCTGCCTGATGGCAACTTTGACAGCAATCCCCTTTTTACATGCTGGTGACGCACCCAGTTGGAGCAGTAGTTGTATCAGTGGGATGTGATGGGCATATACAGCTCTAGTGAGGGCGTAACCCTGATGAGAATCAGGGTCAAGAGGCGGGAAAGACGTCCCCTTGTCCAGTATGTGTTGGAGGAATGGTAAAGGCTCGTCACTCGTACGCCACTCTTGTTCGCCTTGTCTGGGAACGAGTGATCGGAAGAGACGGCGCGGTAGTTCACACAAGTGAACTCGTGAATGATTTTCCTGCTCTGGCCAGATAAGCAAAGACCAACGGGACTGAGATAACAATTCAAGACGAGAACAGAACTGGTCCAAAACAGTGATCGTGCAAAGGGGAAATCGGAGAGCTTTGGAAAGAATTTCGGCAAAGTGTAACGGCGTGAAAATGTTGGTACATGAAGCGATGAGATATTGCACACGGAACGATATGGGTGTCTCTTTGAAGGTATTCAAGAAAAAACGTGAAAGATATGGAAGAGAAGGAGATAGAGCGTAGAGCTGAATTTCATAAAGGAGCTGGTGCACATCAGAGAAGAGAGTCAGGTAGATTTCAGTCAACAAAAGTGGAAATGCTAACTTCTGCAGGGAGAGCTTGAAGTCCAGAATATTGAGGCTGCATCACGACATGAAGTTACTGAAAAAATACTTCCCACGTTTGCGGACGCCAGTTCTGAGAACTAAATTAAAACTCGGGCTTCAAGCTCAACGTCTATAAGAAGTCTATACCTCAGAAGGCTGAATTATGATGCTGAGATCAAGTCCAACAAGCTTGTACCTGGATGGAGGACATCTTGACTTCACGGGCATTAGAACTATAGGAAAACACTTAGAAAAACACTGAAGGGTGTCTTTGTGTTTTCCCGTCGGAAGCATCAAAATAACCACAAATAGTGCATGAAAATGCGATCGTTGCCAGCAAACAGAGCCCGAGTGCTGAATCCTATCGTTCATCGGGCTTTAAACGGGCCATTCATTCTATGCTGTACTTCATTTCTTCGGAAACACAATTAAATTGTAAAAGAGACATTCATTGCTCGGCCATTCCAGGTCATGCATTGTACCATTCCCAAATGAAAAGAAAAAACTAGAACTAGGCAGCTTTCTCAACGCTCGCCTTTTCCTCAAGAGGCGTGATCTTCCCTGGGTTATATGTATCAATTTTATCTCCGAATACCTCATTCATCTGCTCCAAAGTTTTGCCTAAATAAGTCGTTAGATATCTCTCTGTTCTCTATTCCTAGTGAAGGTATCAACAGACCTTTGGTCTCAGGGAAGAAGAGAAAGATGGCCACGAAGTCGACAAAGTTTAGGCAGATGAACAGGATGTAAAACCTCCAACCGACATTTTGGAGTGCTATCGGAGAAACTTGACCAATGAAAGTGTTGAAGGCCTGCTCTAGTTAAGCTTTTGTATTTCCAAACAATTCAGAATGACATACCCAGTTAGAGCAGGTAGCAACACTTGTTCCAATAGACCTTGTGCTTGTGGGGAAGACCTCTGATGCCAACACCCAACTAACAGGCCCGAAACTGAAGGAGAAGAATATACTGAGCATGAAGATCATAGCAACACCAGCACTAGACAAATACAGTAAGCTCATGACACTGAATTCATAATGCACAAAAGTCACCGTTGTGCGGCTACATTGACAACTCCCTGAACACCATCCGGTAGAGGCGGGTTTGTCGCAACGATAGCAGCAAGGATAGAATATAATACAACGAAAACGGTGGCACCAAACAACAGTGGTTTCTTTCGGCCAACACGATCGAGGAAGAGGGTGATGAAACTGTAAGGTAATCAGAGCTACTCGAAGATGCTGTGGTGCACGAGTACTTGCATCAAGTTGGCAATTGGTCCAACTGCTCCGTAGATACTGTGACAACGATGAGCGAATCAAATGACTAAAGTATAATTGGCATACCCTTGAACCAAAAGTGCCTTGCTGCCAGTGATGCCCAGACTCGCGTACATTTGAGGGCCGAAATAGTTGATAACTATTTCTCACGTCAATTGACAGTATTAGAGAAACGGAACCGGTACATACCGTTGATTCCGGTAAACTGGCAGAAAACCTGCACACCAATAGCGACAAGTGTTCTGTGAAGCATCGCCTTGCTTGCCCAGAGGTCACTGATCTTATTGCTCCTCACAGCTGCCTCAGCCTTAATCGTAGTGTACATTTGTCGGAATTCCTCTTCTGCTTCGACACGGTTGTCGTCGGATTTACCATGAAGGTAATAGACGACCTCCTTGGCTTCTTCGTCTCTTCCAACTTCAATCAGCCATCGCTAATGACAGGGTAGAACGCCACATTAGAAAAACAATTCGAGTGACCGCGAAGGCAACACACTGGACTGTTGGGTAAGAACTGAATCCCAACCAGCAGTAGACCTGCGGGGACAAGCTACAGGCATTTTATTCATCAGTCGACCAGGTTAGACAGTTTCGCAGGCAAACGAACCTGAAGACCAAGAGGTAACCGCCATGAGACATCCGAATCAATGAACTGGCAGCCATACCCAACCTATCTACAGCATCAGTGAAATTGAGGAGGGAAAAGAGGGGTCTCTACCCACCCAATTAGCCACAATAATCCCGATGCCCAGCATCTCTTGGGTTAAACCAACAAGGAATCCACGAACATCTGGTGGAGCGATTTCAGTCTATTTCACGACACCCTCATGAGTAAATTGACGGCTGGCGACGTATATCACTCACATTGTACAACGGAACGGTCATCGAGAGAATACTTTTGCATCACATACCAACGTTAAAACTATATAGGGTATGCAAAGGGGAAAACACTCACCCGATGGCGAAGCCACCGATGATCCGCCCGACGAGAAGTGTAGCAACATTCGAGGCACCTGCTTGCATCGCACACCCCCATAGCGCGAATAAAGCACCGATCTAGGTCACACGAATGATATGGCGAACCTACGCAACGGAATATGTGATTAATGATCAACTTACCTGAATCGAGCGTTTTCGCCCCCATTTATCGTTAAACCTGTTGAACAAACGTTTAAACCCATTCTATATCCAGGACCAACCAGACCATCCTACCATCCGGCTGCAGCTGCCCCGAAGAAACAACCACCTGAGGAAATCTCAGACGTCTGACGGACAGAGAAAGAAATTTGAGTATCCACCATTAAATGTCGAAACCACGGCACCTTGGATATTTGCATCTTTGGTGAAGCGAGACTTATACCGATCCATAGTAATGACAGACGCTATTACACCGCTGCAGTGTCCATCTCAGTATTGTTCTGAGAAGGTATATCAACTTTAGAAAGTCACCTGTCATATCTACGGGAAAAACAGTACAGTCAACACTTCACGGTATACAAACCACTGAGATGAACCATACCCAAATAAGAAAGAACCTACGGAGTGGCAATGAAGATATGAGCGATCCAGAAGGAGAGGAGAAAGCACAACGTACCAATAGATGAAAATATTGCGACAAAAACATTGAAAAGTAGTCCCATCGTCGAAGTCGTTAAGCCTCAGGTCAGGCTACCCAAGTAATGGCGTGAATGCGAAACAGGAAAAGTAGAAGATCGAATATGCTCTTATATCTCCCCGACGACATCCTAGAGCGAATGGAAAGAGTTATTTCGGACTACGGAGAAATTCCGGGAAAAGGGGTCATGGGGTATTTTTCAGGGCGGCCCGTATGGAAAGCTGCCCTTACTTGGAAAAGCACACATTATTTTTTCTGGTAGAAATTTAGCTTTCGCGCACATGACGCAAATCCTTCATTTGAAAAAATATTGAACCGTGTGGTCGTCAGGTGCCTGGTGCCCGGTCCCGGTATCGATACAGCATCAGATGACCAAAACTGCAAAGAGGTCGAGGTTGTGAGCCCTTCCTTCCGCTAGCTGCAAACATTTCATTTTTCTACTAATACACCGGCCTTTCAAAGCGACTCCAAAAATGGAAGACATTCTAATGATTGTGTGACTGGAATAGTAGTACGTGGAAGTGTATGAATTAACAAACTCCCGTGTCCCCTACAGTCAGGTATGACAACGGAAAATCTTCAGCAAGGAGAGAAGATCTGGGGAAGAAGGTCCCTGAGGGGTAAATGAGTGTGGAAACGCGAATGCAAGCCTACTTCATACTTATAAATAGATTCGTCTTGCGCCAGGAACGTACAAAACACGACACATTCGAGCTATGCCAGGGGATAATAATAACATATGCACAAATCAGAATACCCCATACCTGAGCCCCTGTCTTGGTTTCAAGGAACTTTCTTACCTCAGTCAACGCAATTTGCGCAGCTTCTCTGTTCGGATACCCATACATACCCGTCGAGATGCAAGGGAATGCCTATCAAGTCAAAAGACGCGTCAAATTAGCAGATTAGAGCCGTAACACGTCGCTGAAATATCGGAGCATACGATTGATCTGAAATTATGTTCCACTGCAACCTCGAGGCTCCTTCGATAACAAGATGCAAGTTGACCTGCTCTAATACCTTGATTCCCCGGATGGTATTTGGGACCGACTGTGTGAATCACGTAGGAACTGTAGGGATAAATTGACTGTTAGAGGAATCTTTATGAGACAGCGTACGCTGGTAGTTCGTAGCCCTTTGTCAGTTTTGCATCACCGGTAGCACATCCACCGAGTGTTCTACCTACTGTAACGGTGAGCCATAACAACCTGTAGATGTCGGGTCAACGCACATTCCTCTAGAAGGCCAGGTCCAGCGGCACTGTGGATGGCCCCATCGACTAGAGTGGGGGAATCATTGTTAGCTGTTGATCCCTTGAGCGGAGTCCACTGACCACCTCCACCGCCTGTGATGTTCAGAGGACATGAGCAGCTGAGACCTTGATGTATTCCTGGGACTCAAACATGCCTAGCAAGGTCCTATTCGCCGCATTCACAATCACATCCACTTTGAGCACAGTAATGTCTCCCTGGCTAAACAGTCATGATTGAATGTCACACGAACACTATCCGTCAATAATGGATCACTCGCTGAAATGCGACTCTATCCAGCAGCTCGTCATTCGGCTTGATATCTTCCCATGCTTTGTTAGCTCTCTTCACAACTCCTACTTCTACCAATTTCCTGATGGTGTATACATCCTTGAGTGGTAGAGGTTTCTTCCTTGACGATGCCATCTGTCAGTAGCGTATCACTCGTCAAGAAGGGGCATTCTTAGCTTACTAATCTAGTTTATTGTTGCACCACATCGTGCCGGAGCACCCAAAGTACCTGGTGGTCATTTTTTACTCGTCTCCGTCTCCTCTTTCCTTAGTACTCGGTGCTCAAATTGCGCCATCCTCGCATAACTCTACCCAGGACCCGGAGTAGCTCCTTGTAGATAGATAGCCCTGCTGTACTCTAGGTTAGAATTGTCACCGACTCCTCTTCTCTACTCGAGGTATACTGGGAGTCAGCCCTGAGTTTAGGGCAACTCAAATATTCGCAAGGATCCCCTCTGTAAGGGACAGTGATATTTCTACTCAGCGCCTTGCAATTATAGCTCATCTTAATTCGTAGGGTGGATGTGATCGGATGTGATCGGATGTGATCGAAGCCTCCCATCCATTTCCAAGTAACTACTACACTTCACCACAGCACCTCAAGTGTAAAAAATTCTATGTCATATATAGCACATACATAGTTTATACATGCATCTACAAGTATATTGACCTTACCAGGCTCCGCCAGAAAACTGACAAAACCTTTCAAAGAATATAAAACCAGATATCTGTGTAACCACAAGCCGTCTTTATAATTAATGATATCATACCAAGATATCAATAGGTTTCATGACGAAGACCATCATTCCTCATGCCTCTCGTTAACATCAAGAGTAAACTTTCAATCCTATTCTGACGTTCCTGGAAAGGAGATAAGCTACACACACAGATAGATAGGGTGAATTCTCACCTGAATTTCCTTCATCTCATCTTTGAGTTTGTTAACAGGAAGACTTTTCACTTCGGTCAGAAGCGCTTCAACCTTCTTCACACTCGTGTTTGTCTGAGCATTGGCAGCCAAAACAGTTTGCTCGGCACCACTAAACGTAACACCATTCCTGGAGCCATAAAGCCTCGCCACCCCCAAGTTCTCATTTCCACCATTGAAGCCAGCTGTAAGACGTGATGGGAAGGACGCTCCCTCCTCAGCAAGCGTAGATGCAACAGTGCCGTAACCGCCAAATGCGAGTCTCTGGTCTGCAACGAAGCCATCAGGATTATTAGCTGTTGCCATGCGGCGCCGTGGCCAGGGAGGCCGTAAGGTACCCCAAGTGGTGGAGGAAGTATGTGTGCGGCGTCTGCCAGAACTCATCACACTCGGCAGTTGGGCTTCCACACCAGTGATCTGAATTTGGTTAAAATCACTTCTGGCAGTACTCTGGCGAGTATGGACTCTACTACTGAACAATTGGCCTTCTTCTTCATCCTCCTCAAGCTCGGAAAAGATGTCGTATTCGTCGTCCATTTCCATATCAAGGATGGCATCATAGATATCATGATGTGCAGGACCAAGCAAAGCTTCAAGCATATGCATATTCTTGATGTGCCGGGGAAGACTCTTGAAAATGGACGTGGAGATATCTTTGTTCGCCTGGCGGTCTTTGGATCCGGACTTGAGACGTCGTTCATATATGGCAATGAAGAGCAATTGAGGGAGCGAGGTCGATATAATGAGGAAAATATTGACATTGTGGAGGGCTTTTGGCGAAAGAAACCAGCTTGCAGGTTTTAGAATCACGAAAGCCAGAATGTTGAAGGGAGGCTGATACGAGAACAGAGCTTCATTCTTAACCCTGTGAGAGCGTCCCAAATTTCCACGATCAGATACAAGTTCAGTAGAATGAGGCCGGGAGCCATGAGAAAAGTGACGTACCCTTCAATGGTCGAAATCGCAAACTGGAACAAGTACTGTGAAGAACAGAACAACAAATCAGCTATAAGTGGAACAGGGTGGACACTCGTGACGTGCTTCCTGAGGTGCATTAGAACCAATCTTGGAGACGGTATTAGATAAAATAGAGATAAGAACTGTTAAATAAGACATCTAATGTCAGTATAATGAACAAGGTTCCAAAGCAGAGTTGTGAAAGCAGAAAATATAGAGCATTGTACTCAACTTGTTACGAGGAGTGTACTAGAAAATAAAGCGAATACGGTAACCAGAAGAGGACCAAGGATGGGATGGAAACTGTCGGCTTGGCTGAAAATAACATAACCGCTACCGAGCCAGATATGGACGCAGTACCACGCCAGGGATCCTAATGTCCAGGGTTCATGGTTGTGGTCGATTGATCGGTCTCTGGCTATAGAATGAAAGTCCGTTGTCGGGATGACACTTTCTAGATAGGGGGTACATTACCTAAAATCCACAAAGTGAACATAAGACCTGAGAAGCATATGATGACGGTGCCGATGAACACCACAAATTGCACGATCATCGCTTGCAGGGAGCTATTTGTCGCTAGATAAGAGGTATGCTGAGACCTTGTTCGATTGTAGAGACATACAGAATGATAACATGATTGGCCACCGCAAAGAATACCAGCCTGTCACCATCAAACCAAGGTCAGAGTGTAGACACATGGAAGAGCGCTAGCCCACCTTGGAAAAAGTATGCAACCTCCGCAGGCCAGGATGTCAAATGCAATCCTAGAAGTTGCCACTATTTGGAAGTGAGATGCGAAACTGTCTCGGAAATGGATACGGATACTGACGATCATTGTTATGCAATCCTTTGATCCTCAGACCGAAATAAACCAGGAAAATGACAATGAAGGAAAAATCGAATGCATTCCACATCTAGATTGGTAGGACTGTAAGCGTGACATTCAAGGAGATATACATAAGAGAATCTGCTAACGTTGGCGATATAGACTAAGGTTGACGATGACAAGAATTCAGTACTGTAACATCACTGAGAAACGATCCGGTAGACTTACTGTACCAACCATGCTCGGTGGCAGCAGTGTATTCCTCCAAGACGTGGGCCATGGCAATGACCATGAACACCAACTCCAAGAAGGTAAGTTGAGATCTATCTTGATCTGCGTACAAGGATTATGTCGGACATTGCAGAGAGAATTTTAGATGAACTTACTTGCCACACATAGTATAAAGGTTATCAGGAGAATCGCGAAGTTTAAGTATTCAAATATTGCTCCATAACGTGGAACACGAAGCCTGGTTAGGGGAATGAACCATGTATCGCAGATGAACTGGAATAGTCAGCATACCTGTAATGATTCAAGAATGGGGCTTTGTTAACGTCGTACATTTGGATGGGACATGGGTTATAATTATCAGCAAGGATAGACCGCGTTGAAGGCAGAGAGAACACAACGTTCCCCGAATAGATATCGTTAACTAATTTCTGAACTACTGGAGTGGCAAGGAAGGCTTTTGAGCTTGTACATATTGCCATCTGTGGGGCCATTGAGTCCGGTAATATGGTCCAGGAGTCGTACCAACCTCAAGTGCAGTATGTGAAGTCTCAAGATCGTGCCCCGAGATTGCATATTTAACTTCTTCAACAGTAGCCGAGGAAGCTCCAGCAAGAGGGCACCAAGACGTTGTCAATACAGCCACAAGTTGCATGTAATTGGAGGCAAATCGGCTGATGAGTTTGACCGCAAGCAACTCACATAAGCTTGCACGAGACTGCATAATGGCCGTGAAAGCTAGATTCAAGTCCGCCTGGGCAAGAAAATATGATCGCACAACCAGGCAAGCATACACGACAGCGATGTTCCGGAGGCGAGCATACTTGGTTACAAGAGGACGAACGATAGTGAAATTGATATCGGAGGCGTTCAATTGCCTAGAGAATGGGGTCAGTTCTTCCTCATGGACGAGAGTCAGAATACATTTACTCCCAGCTCAGCGCCGTATTTGCTGATTAGTCGAGTTGTCATTGTTTTCAGCCCATGGTCTTAGCGAAAACAATTACGAGCGCTTACCAATTGCTCCCTGGAAAGGTGATTAGGGGCACGACGCAGTATAAAAGAAAAACTTACGGTGACATCTTTCTTGAGTGCTGGGATGAGTGGGAAAACTTTGACGGATGCCAGTTCCTCCTGCGTGTGGGCAAGCAGGGGAGTAATGCCGGGCTGTTCTGGATCCAATGCAGCCATTGAGATATAGTTCCGCAGACTGCTGTGCGTTCAGGATCGCTTCAGATCACCCTCCTACGACCCTCCTACGATGGCTGCTGGTGGTAGAAGTAGTGGAAAGAAAAGAACCTGGGGTCGAGAGGACCCTGGTGTTGCTGCAGGACTGTCAAACTCATGCTGTGGCATGTCACCAACCGCGAGCAGAACTTTTGACATTGATGGTGATGAATGGAGCGGAAAACCCCGAATTGTAGTGCCGGCGCTTAAAAAGGAATGGTCTACTTTTCGCTTTTTGTCTCTATCATAATCTTGCGTGGGAGACTTCCAGCTTATTGTCTTCGCAGAAAAACGTCTGCTCTTAAATTGAGATGAAGGCGAGATTGTGGCTGCTTCCTCCCGGAACAGGACCTACTTCTCCTCGTCCAAATAAAGACACCTTTGTACTTTTCTCCTCCTTAACTACCGCTCTCTCTCCAGGAAACACAACATGGGCTGTTCCTGCTCTAAGGCAGTCGATCTCAACAGTGAAGTTAGCCTCTTCCACTTTGAACTCCACCGTACTGTTGGCAAGGGTGCATTTGGCAAGGTTCGTTCACTCCCACACCCGTCGTCGATTGGGTGTTAATCTATGTTCTAGGTGCGGGTTGTCGAACACAGACGCTCCAATAAACTCTATGCCCTTAAATACATCAATAAGTCGCAATGTATCCGGCAAAAGGCCGTTGCCAATATTATACAGGAACGTCGAATCCTAGAGGAGGTACGGGGCCGCTGCTTCACACGACATTGATCACTTGGCCTCATATACTGTATTCAAGGTTGATCACCCATTCATCGTTAACCTTCGTTATGCTTTTCAGGATGACGATAATTGTTTCTTTGTCCTTGACCTTATGTTGGGAGGTGACCTGAGGTGTACGTTGTTGAAATTGAACCATCACTTGACTCGGTAGTTGATCATGAACGTACAGTCCATCTGGAGCGTCAGGGATTCTTTAGAGAGGATATTGTCATTTTCTGGGCTGCGGAACTCGCATCCGCTCTTGAGTACTTGCATTGTCAGCGCATTTGTCATCGGCGAGTTCTGATACTCTTCTTTGTCAACTATATTACTGACTAATCTATAGAGACTTGAAACCCGACAACATTCTTCTGGATTCTGATGGTCATGCGCACATTACCGATTTTAATGTGGCTATTCATTATTCAGAGAAACGGCTGCATACGAGCGTTGCCGGCAGCATGGCCTACATGGCACCCGAAGTGGTTGGGCGAAGAGGCTACAACTGGGCTGTTGATTGGTGGAGTTTGGGTATTACCGCTTATGAGCTCTTGTTCCACAAACGACCATTTGATGGACGTGATGCAAAGAAGATGACCAATTCTATCCTCAAGGATCCCTTGAGGTTTCCTGAAGAAGGTCGCGTGCGGTGCAGCGAAGCAGGTCTTTCGGCTCTCAAGGGGGTGCGCCCATACATTGTTCTCTTCCTTCGATCTCATATTCACACACCTTTCTATGTAGTTCATTGATAGGGATCCAGGTACACGCCTGGGTTGCCGTTCGAAGGGTCTTGGTTTCGAAGACGTTCGCAATCATCCGTGGTTCTCATCGATCAATTGGGATGCCTTGCAAGCTCAAGAGCTTCAATCCCCATATATTCCCGATGTGAGTTCTTACTTTCCCACATCCAATTATGTAGACCTGACCTGACGCTGCTACAGGCGAACCAGGCTAACTTCGATATATCATACGAATTAGACGAGTTCTTGTTGGTTGAAAAGCCATTGACGCACTCAAAACGCAAAACTAATGTCGACCTTGAAAAGATGAAACCTGAGCTTCGGCAGTTGGAAGACCAGTAAGTATGGATCTGGTTCATGAAAACGCTCTGACTAGAATATACTCGATAGCTTCACGGTCTATGACTTCAGCAGGACCGAAAGATTGTCATATTATCCCTACAATCAAGCGATGGGGACGGAGTCTACAGATCGGACGTGTACCACGTCTACGACGGACACCCTAAGTCCGACTGCTACTATCGTTGAGCGTTCTCAGGCTGGGACAACAATGCTTGAGAGCCGTGGTGGGTGCATACCGACAACACCATCCTCCCACGGACCAGCTTCGAAGTAAGAGTCATGACCGATCCTGGATCGTTGATTCGAGTTACATGCACGACAAGTTTAAAATCATCTGACTTAATTCTTGCCTTAATATTGTCTTGTATTTTACGGCTATCGTCTCCCTGTCCACGTGTTTTTCTTGTTACAACCTTCTTTCGATAACAGTTGTGTATTTTTACCTTGAGTACTGCACTTGTTCACTTGTATATTAGATTCGTTTTAATGGATTCTTCACTCAATGGATAGATGGGTTATCGACTGAAACAACACTTGTTCCCAGAGGCGTTTGTGTCTATTGTTGCAACAGGAGCGAGAGAGTCTATCGAGCCAAACCTAGGAAGTGCCCAAGTGCAACCAGAAAGCAGAACCTGCATCCATATTTTCGTGACTTGAGCAGCCTTTACGTCTCTGTCAGTTGCCCAATGAGGTGTAGTAATATCATGATTAAGATAAACCTCTAGAAGAAAGAGTCAGTGAAATTAATAGCGAAGTTTTAAGTACTACCACCAGGACTGTTGATCGGGTAGGAGTTGGAGTTTTAAGATATCATATCAAGGCCATGTCAGGACTGTTTCAGTCCTTGCTCACGATGAGTTCTGGGATCAGCTGGTCAGTGGTCCACTTATTGTTGACTTGTTCATTTACATAGTTCTCAATCAGGTTGATTCTTCCACCAGAGGCTCTCGGGCCTCTGACGTGGCAGTCAGCATGCACAGACCTTTTGCCGTCTCTCATTCTTTATTTCCTAAATGCGTATCTCGTTCTAATGCCAGGGACACTACCCATTCGTCTGACCCTCCTCCTCCCTATATCTCTTTGGTCATTCTTTCGAACAGCAACTCATATTGACCTTGTCTATGGCCTGAGGCATAGAGAGTGGTTAGTGTATTGGAATGTAGGATTCGTCGTGAGCAGTATCCTGCCCTGAATGGGTTCTACTATATTGACGTTTATAGGTTGCATTAACATGTGCAGCAGGCAGATGCATCTCGTGGTCATATCAACGGGTGCCATACAGGAGGCTATATCGTATCCCAGGAGAGAAAAATACAAAATTAAACCAGGATAGTCGAGTCCGGGACGCTCTCGATCTATGTGTCAATCTACGAGGACACGGTTGGTGCTGGTCTCATGGTCTGCAGGTTGCGCCCGAGTCAAGGCCAACACAGTCTCGCCGTGATTTCCTCATCATGGTTCTAATCCATTTCTTCACGTATTCAATCATAGCGGACCACATACATTGGACCGTACAATGGTTTGGCCCCACTACCATTGGGTCTCCATATGGAGGCACGATACATCATCCTCCCCTTTCACCTCTCCTTGATCTTCTCCGGTCAAGCATCTTGACGTCTCTCACGGGACTATTCATCTGCTTAAACATGGAAGCGGCTTACAACTTGTTTACTCTCATAGGAGTTGGAGTTTTCAATCAACATCCACTTCAATGGCCACCTCTGTTTGACTCACCCTGGCTCTCATCTTCGTTGACTGAACTCTGGGCAAAACGGTGGCACCAACTTTTTCGCGACATGTTCATTGGCGTTGGAGCGAGACCTCTCTTCCTACTAATTGGACGAGCCGGTTGGATCATGGGAGCGTTTTTGGTCTCCAGCATTTTACACCACTTTGCTCTGTGGGGTGCGGGGCGAGGCACTGAATTCTCAAGTGTAGGGGTGTACTTTCTTATCCAAGGCCTTGGTGTTACTTTGGAGCACATATGGAGATATTTTACCGGTAGACGGGTGAGAGGTCCTGTAGGTAGAGTCTGGACTTTCGTCTGGGCTGTAGTGTGGGGACAAATCCTTCTAGATGGCTGGTCTCGTAGAGGACTAGGTGCAAGTAGCTTGCATCAAGACCGGTTTAGACCTAGTTATTTTACTTTAGGGCCATTGCCTCTTCCTTTGGCTTGATGTTCAGTGCCGTGACAATTATGATATGCTATGATCATTTATTTCTTGGACTCTGCTTTCCCCGCTGTGGCATTCTCACATCATCACATGGGACAACATATTATATTCTATTTTCCTATCTCATGCGCCTATTGTTTGATCATCTCAAATCTCAGTCACTCCTGTTTTTGGTGTACTGTATCTCATGAAAATAGCTGTAACAGGCTGCAACGGAAGCGTTGGCCAGCGCGTGTCTTTCCTGGCGCTCAAACATGGACACACCATTATTGGTGCTGATTGTACTCCTTTATCGCCTGAACTCTATGCTCTCGTGAAGGATTATGAAGACAGGTTCACGTTTAACCAAGTTGATCTACAAGATTACGATCGCACACTAGAACTCCTTCAGAAGTCGGAATGCGAAGCTGTCATCCATCTCGCAGCAATTCAAAACCCACGAGATTACAAAGTCCAAACACATCACAGGCAAGCTCCAAATCTCGGATAGATGAAAAGAATAGCCCAGTTCCTGAACTCAGTATAGCAATGTCATCCTATCATGGAATGTCCTACGAGCTTGCGCAGAAGTAAGGTTATGGCATCTCATTCAATCCCTACCCGCTGATTTCCCCGGTTTAGCTGGGAATAGCTCGAATCGCACAAGCATCGAGCGTCAACGTCATTACAGGAATTTTCAGCATTGCACAAACATACAGATATTTTCCCATTGACGAAGATCACCCAACTGAACCAGATGAACCATATGGGCTATCCAAAGTGTAGGTTGTCAACTCAAAACCACCCGGGGCTTGAATTTGAGAACTACCTGCTAGAATATGCGAACTCCAAGCGTCAACAATAATCCGTCGCTATCCTACCTTACGAATCGCAAGTCTCCGTCTACATTGGTCCCTTCCATATGGAAAGTACCCTCCCGAGAGGATGTTAGCTTCAGACCTCTGGGGATATGTTGACCAGGACTCCGGGGCCGAGGCATTCCTCTTAGCTCTTACATGTGATACTTCGGATTGGCCATCAAAAGCTGAAGCTTTCTACGTTGCTTCCCCGACGATAGGTCCAAACAAGGACAGTGGGAAGTTGAAAGAAGAATTCTGGCCCAATGTGCCAATCAAGGAGGGATTCGAGATCAGCGGGAAGAAGGGATTCTTTGATTGTTCGAAGGCGGAAAAGCTGCTGGGATGGGTTCACAAAGATAACATTGTACCAGAATGATATTATGCTTGTCAGACATCACGAGGGATGGAGAAATGTTTGGAGCTAGTCTTGGGATGAGGAATGTTATACAAAATCGATATACTACTCACGTATTCTGCATAGTGATGCAATACCTCTCTCAGCTGCTTTCGTGAAATCTCGGCTCGATAGAGTATTTCATCATCTGAGTGTTTGCCGTCAAAGTACTGATTAATTCTGGAACCATCAGCGTTAACAATTTTCATGAACAGATAGGACGGAGTAACCCACTGCTCGAACTGCTTTGCAACGTAGAAATCCTTCCCCTCAGACATTGCTGAAAGCCACCTCCTTTGCATGGATGTAGCACGTGCAGGATCACTAATTATACTCGAACTCCTCTGATCATCCTCCGCATCCCAGGATGAGCCATTCATATCGCTCTCTGATTCTTGACCACTTTCATCTTTATAATCATGATGGTCATGACTTTCATCCTCATCATCAATCAAAAGCCCACTTCGGTTGGATCCGGCAGACGGCAAGAGATTATTAACCTGTTTGGTGAGCCAAGGAAGTCCGAGATTTGGGAAAGCTGTCAAACCATCTAGTTCTTGGGGGTCCATCTCGTCATGTACTCGAGAGCCTCGCCTGTCTCCTGTACATAGCATGGCATTCTTTTGAGCCAATGCCCTCTCACGCCGAAGACGAACACGGACTTTGAGATCAGGTGGAACCACAACTCTGACACGCAGATGGAGGGCGACCAAGAGATCTCGCTTAAGCAACCATATAATGACGTCTTGGAAGGTAGCGATAAGCTCTTTGGTTTTGACAAAGCAAGCATAGAAATGATTCTCTGTTTGTTTTGACATCGATGAAGAAATAGTTGCGAGGATACGAGGCAGGGGAGGGACAGCTGGATGATTGAAATCTTTGGAGAATTCTGCAGCAAATACGGAAAGCCTATGACTACGATTAACAATAGACAGCGGGAAAGTGCTACGGGACGCACGGTTGATCAAATCTCGGTGGGACAGTAAAGGCAGTTTTGAGTCCCGGATGAATGGTGTCAACAACTTTCGCTCGCCGGTGATAGACGAGCCAACGAACAACTGGGTATACTTGAGCCTCAAGATCCCAGTCGAGCAAGCTTGCCATATCTGCCAAACTCGATGGATATGAGGGGAATGTCTCACAGGCACATACCAAGGCGAGCTCACGAGAGTGTTACAGAGACGGTATCCAGAAATCTTATGAGCCCTTCGGCAGCAACACGGTCTTCTGGAGTAAAATAAGGACCTCTCAGGCTGGCAAAGTCATTTCCGTCTACATTATTTGGATCGTCCAATATCAGTAGGCTTTTCCATGGCGCAAGTGTTGGTAGCCGCCAACCGAAACTCAACTCTGGTCCCCAACAAGAAGAATCTTCTTCATCGGGTGTAAGGAGATAATCTAGCTCCGTTTCATCTTCATTATGGAGTAGAGCATCAAGGTGAGGCGGCAGTTGGACTTCTAAAGGAAAACCGTTGATAGTCAAATTGGCAATCTGTGAAGCTTTGATTGCCTGGTAAAGATCTTTCAAGGTTGAGGCAATGGATGATCCTTCAAGGCATCTGCGAGCATAATCTACGTATTGATATCCTGGCAGAAATGCTGAGAGGTGTATTGGAATGAGGTCCTGCAACGAGCAAACCTTCGGATAATGCCAGATCTTTGATGGACCCCAACTTGTCACACTCTTCTTCAACAAAATTGTTCATCACTTGCTCTTGATATAGGACCGCGGTAGTCGGAAAAGCAGCTTGTTCGTAGATAATCTCAAAGTACTTCGAAAGATTGCCAGATGCGGAAGAGGAGGGGTCTGGAAGGTCGCAGACGAAGACCAGATGAAAAGACTGCAGCCAACCATCCGTCTTGGGTTGAAGTTCTGTGACCGAGGAAGTTTTGGATTCCTCCTGAGTCAAGGTTAGGGTATCGTTCGTCTCTTTTCTACGTGTATTGCTCTCCCCTCTTTCTGTTTTGAATTTCCATTTCCCTTCAGCATCGACATGTACAGGATGTCCAATAAAAGCCAAGTCATCCACCAACAGTTCAAACTTTTGGTGACACATTGACTGATGAGGCAACAGCAGGTTCGCGAGAAAATCGATCTGGTATCCAAATAGCTGGTCATATTCATGTCTTCCTATAGGTTCGGGAGAAGGCAGAGAAAATGGATGTTCAGGCGGAGAATGGGGTGACACACTGCCCGAAACGGATGGTGACTGCGGGCGTACAGCGATGACTGGTCGTTGCCAACGGTATTCTGCGTAGAGGGACTGGTCCGTGCTTTCAGTTTGCTCCTCCAAGGCCTCTGGTGTATGAGATGCACGCCATGGGTTATCTATACATGATGGCCAAGAACCGTCGTCGAGTCTGGCCCTGCTGAGTCTTGGGGAGCAGACCGGCAATGGAGGCCAACGATAAACGAGAGCTGGGCCCTTGGCTGAGCCGCTGACTAGCAAAATACACAAGAGGGATTCTGCCATTACAAGAGTTTTGGAAGATTATACGGGGCACGTGTGGTGGTTATTTAAACGACTGCAGTTTGAAGATGGCGTGTGAATAATGATGAGCTTATCCTAATCTGTAGAGTATTAATACTTGAACGTTTTCTAAAGCTTCGTGATACACCAATTCATCATGTACAAGACTGCGTCGTTCTTGTTTTCCATGACTGTGTATTCCGTGCTGACCTCCAAATCCATCTCTACTTGCACATTTCCTTGAGAATGCTCAAAGACCTGTTTTTCCCATAACTGCCTCCACGACTCAGGTGAATGCCAGAATTGCGTATGCATCGTTCCGTCGGCAAGTACCTCCGTTCTCGTACCCCGAGTAGACCGTACATAATGCCTTCCAAATATGGCAGAGCCCTTCTCAGGAGAGAGGAGGGTAGCTGTTCGACGTGCCGCATCTAGTTGCATCTCTTCATTGAAGAGGTGGAAAAAGAGAGAGGCATGTATGGCAAAGATATGCCCTTTGAGTGGATTGAGCGAAGTAAGAGAACTAAGACTATCTGGTCGGACTGCAGGAGATCCCAGAACATCCTGAGATAGGATGTTCGAATCAAACACATCTCCCGAAATAAATACTGCAGAGAAGGTTGAAGGTGAAGATCGATAGAGGTCGTGTCCCCATTCCCAGAATTCTAGCAAACAAGACTGAGAATGACTCTGTTGCAAGGTACGGAGGACCCTACGTGGAATGAGATCAAAGCCAATTATTCTGTTTGCTGGCCAACCGTCAAAGATGGCTTTTCGGACGTCGTGCCCAACTGATACAAACTAATGAGGGAATTGAAGCATTGGGAGGGGGAGAAAAGGCGCACAACAGCATCCAAGGTCAAGGAAAATTGCCTGTGGATTCTCTTGGCCCAGCTTCAGTACTCGCTGATAGTAAGATATTTTTGTGATGGGCAGTCTTAAGGAGCAAATGTCAGTGTTTATCATTGCATCGAATGCAACATTCTACATTCGTACTTTAAAAATGTAAAGTGGCGTATACAGGGGTACGGATAAAGCTGTGGCCGTATATCTGTGAGTTCATAGATGTTTCCGAGGGTGATAGAGCGTGTTACCTCGTAGGCTCTCGCCTGAACTGATATAATGTGTTGTTTTACGTCCTCACAGCATGTAATGCCCGTAAGGAACTGGATGAAATCCAAGTGTTCACGCTTTAGGTTGAACAAAGTCGGATCGAGTGGAAGAAGGTTTCCTTGAACCATTGAATGAGTATGGTTGTAAGTCGCGCGGGTAAATTGAAATTGAAGTAGTCCCTTTTATCTGCAGTGCCTATCCCCATCCTTGCAGTGGAAAAGAGGTCACCGACTAACCGAGCATTTTTGGCATCCCTTTGCACGACGTAAGCTGCTGTCGGACGATTGAACAACTCCCCCTACCTTCCCCATGAGGACACTTGGACTGATTAGAGCGGTGTGTGCCATTCATCTGGACGCTATGGCTGTGAATGATAAATGACACTTCCCTTTCGTTCCATCAGACCCGACTAAATTATCATCCCATTTTCGAATTGTACATTTCCATTTCATTGAAGCTCAGTGGTTTGGGGAACATACTGACTCTACTTGCGCATTTTCTCCCAAGGCATCCCAAGGGGTTTGGCATCCTTCATGAACGTAAGTCTGTGCCACAGTCGCAACGCACAGGGATTGTTTCTCGCCAGGAAAGGTAGTCAATCGGCTCAGGGCAATCATATGAATCATATGATGACCTACAATGTTGACGGCCATCATTTCTTCCGGTGGCATTAGAAGATCAACTACTGTGATTTCCTTGTGGCGAAGTCTAAAGTGACATGTATCATCTATCATACACATGTCTCGAACAATTTGTCACTTATAGTCCAGAATGTCTGGATCTACCGACACTCGGATGAAGCAAGTGCCATTGTTTCCGAGTAGATTTCCGAGCTATACAGTCGATCGTACCACCTGAGGAGTAGTAGATTGTATACGTGTTGACATCACCTCTGTCGATATCCCGATTGACCTTTGTTCCCAACGTATGAAAGAAGTATCCAGTAATCGAGGGCATCAAGACGCCACGGCCTTACCGGGGATCGTTAGGGATGACAAAACTGAGACCGACTATTTTCCTGCATACCCGACACACCCGCTTTACCTAAGTAGCATCTGGTTAGAGCATAGGCAAGCACGATTATTATTCGAACACAACAGTATCAGGATCTACAGATAAGACGGGCTTGCACAACGCTGGTCTGCCGTAGTAACGAGTATCACCAAAAGCACCTACACAGACTAATTATTTGTTTCTCTCCTACTCATAACAAGGAATCTCGTACTTATATATGTACTCGAAACCTGCTCCTATAAAAGCCCACGAGCATGCATCCTGTTCATCAGCTTCTGAATCGGGATTGCTGACGTAGCGTTTCACTTGGTATTGTTTTGTCTCATGTATCTCCCCTCTTCGGTCTTCGAGTAGTAAATAGCGGGCGCGTTACCCAGATTCGACCACTTCAGTCCCGTTAGTCGAGGACTGAAGTGAGAATCATTTGTCCTTCCGCAGTCATATTACATTAAGTGAATACAGAATAAGTCTCGTTAGTCGGGGACCGAGTCTCATATCCAAGGTAGCATGCCCCACGTTGTGCTTCGTGTATTAAAATGGGGAGAAGGAACCCAGATTATTGTCAATTCAACAGTATTCGCTCTGATGCCGTTGTCCATTGCCCACAAGACGGGCAATCCCTTCTTTCATCAAGAACCTACTCGATGTAGATGGTTTCTACCCTAGAGTGAACTCAGTAGCGTATATTTACGTGAGTAATTGTGTTTCGATCGGTCAGTAGGCATGAGAACTTCTTGGAGTGTTGGTGCCCCCTTTAATTATAAATATACTCGGAGAATGATCCAGGATCAGATAAAAATAAGTGTTCAAATGTCAACTGGCATGGGTAATACGTTCCACAATGGTTCCTCAGTGCTATACCACAGCTCTACTAATCTAAAGTTGTGAGAAAATAGTGATTGAAGAGCTTTCAATGAATCCTTCCGAGAATACCCCTTTGGTTAGAACACGGCCAGGTGCCAAATCTGCCAAATTTGTCAATTTAAAGTCCCTTCTCAGAGGAATCCCACAAGTGACGAAAGGCAAAAGAAAACCCTGAACTATAGTAACACTGATGATGCAGAGAAATTTACCACTCCATTCATCAGTACTTTGCTGAGAATAGGGATTTTATGAAGGAAGGAGCCATGTGTTTTATTTTATTTTATCATGTGCATTCTCTTGGTCAAGAGGGCGACAATTATCAATGGTTTCTCAGAACGTACACGTACTTTAGAGCAGGCCTGAGAAACTCCTTCCAAAGTTACTTGCCGTGCACAGCGCATTTCAAGAATCAACGGACGTTAATCATGTCGCGATCTCATGATATCCACAGCGAGCTAGAAAAACACATCGTTCCCCTGCCCACAGGCGTTTCTCTAGAAGTCGACTTAATCAAATCAAATTCTTTTACAGACCAAATTCACAAATTAGCTATCTGTCTGCATCCTTGGTCTTGGTTGGGAGGGCAGAAGGACGACCCGTACGTACATATCTATCGAAGGCCCTAGGAATGACTTTCAAGTTGTGACAGAGTTCTTCACTCCCTTGCTGATCCATTGCTCAAAGCCAAATACCACGTACTCCGTTATAACTCAAGGAGTGTCGGGAAATCAACGGGTTCCTCCTCTTTAACTGGATACAGCGAAGCCAATGATCTTAAAGCTCTTGTCCAGTGGGCCCTTGGTCAGATAAAGAACATTGATTCTCTGGTGCTCATTGTCAGTCACTTTGACGATTGATAACAATACCGGTGCTTACTGATTGCCAAGGGCTATTCTCATGGCTCCCTGATCACCTCTCTGCACCCTGTGCTGTTGGCACCTGTCAGAACCTCGCATGTTCTCCTTTCATATCCTTTAGGTCCACGAGGATGGCTCACGCTGTTCCGAGCATCTCATTATCAAGCACAGCTTGAACAGCTTCTGCAGGACCCTGGGTCAAATGTACTCGTGATATACGGTGACAAGGATGAATTTACAAGCAAGCTGAGCTACGAAGGGTGGGTGGAGAAGCTCAAGAAGGTTGCCCGGGGCAGCACTCGGTTGAGAGTCGCTGAAATTGAGAATGCCTCTCATTTCTGGCTGGGTAGAAGTGGGCATATACTGAAGCAGGTAATGAGACAATGGTTACCATGACAGTGAAGCGATGGATGGACGATAGAAATGTCCATTTGTTAATCCGTTTGTCGAGCGAGTAACGTGGATTTCCCAATTAGGCTCGAGGAGCGATTGTTGTTCTTTTCTTCCTGTACCGCCATCTTACTCCGCTCCTTCTGTGCCTCTGTTCTGGTTCTCCCTTGTTTCTTTACATATTGCCTGAGCTGTAGTGACCAATGTACGTCTTCCCGTTCGTTGTTGCCTCCCAAATTGACCTCTTCAACCCCGATCAGGCCTCTGCCAGATGAGCGTCCTCGGCAAAGCGTCGCGAATCTTATTGGCCGATTTGAGAATCAGACCAAGCGCACATCCGATGTAGCCCAGACTTCACCAAGGAGTTCCAGTGTTGTTTCGAATACAACAGGCGATTCTGTAAAGGAAGAGATCAGAGAGAAACGAGAATGGCCTCCGAAATCCGTTGTCGAAGTTACATCCCTGCCGCCTGCACTTCCCCAATCGTCATTTCGTTTCGACTCGTCGACAGTACAGCCGAGCCCGGTGATCGCTGTAGCCGAATCCTTGGCCACCACCAAGCTGACATCTAACGGCTCCTCGGAACCGCCGAAGACTGATGCATCTCGCGTTCCCCTTGACGCTCCCAAAACACAGTCTGAGAATGAGAACAAGCCTACAACAACATCAAAGCGCACTCCATCAAAGCGACATACACCTTCAAAGCCTCTAATTTCACCCCGAACCCCTCCGACCATTGCCCCCACAAGCAACGCAAGCAAGTTGCCCTCTAAGTCTCTAGCTCCATCTGTCTCGTCCCCTCCTTTTCAACCTCTCAAACCTCAACACACTGGTCAATCCATCACATCCACCACCGGCCCTAAGAAACCTGCATCCAAAGCTATTTCATCTATTCCAGCGCGCCCGAAAACCCCAGCGCGCCCAAAAACTCCAGTGCGCCCGAAAACTCCAGCACGTCCGAAAACTCCGTCACAAACGGCCATCACCTCTCGATCATCAAGTTTATATGCCCCTACAGCTGCATCTCTTGCTCGGACACGGAATGGGCCGTCACCTGCACCAACACATCCAAAGAAAACTGTATCTGCTGCTGTATCAGAACGGTTGTACAGGCCGACAGCTTCTTCATTGTCACGTGCACGTGATCATGTCGCATCACCTCCCGCGAAATCTCCTGCAACACCCCTACCAAAAGTAACAGCACCGATGCCAATTATTGGTAGTGGGTCACAAGGCCTATCTGCCAGCACTCGCGGAGGCAAGGTCTCTATTACTCCTTCCAAACCCCTGGCGAAGAAAGGGCCGACTAGTACATCCCCGAAAACCCGAGAAGTTGCATCGGTGGTATTTGATGCTTCTGGTGTTGATCAGGGCACCTTCTCTTCGACAGATGCTTCTGGGGTCGAGCAAAAAACTAAACTTGCCACAATTCCGACGTCTGAGCCAGAGCTAGAGCAGGAAGCTGGTTCTGAAGTTCGGAGTGAGGGACGACCTGAAATTGAGGTTCCTGATAAAGAGAAATTAAGGGATGAATCTCCTCCTACTTCTGCACCCTCTCAGACCTGGCTTGAAATACAGACGGAACCCAAACAGGCAAAGGAAGAGGCAAAGGTCAACGGAAACGGATTGGCAGTCAACTCTCATGATGTCCAAGAAGTGGAAGAGCCTACTCCCGATCAAATCGCTGATAAACTTACAGTTCTTGCTTCCAAGCATGATGCTAATGATGCTGGTACAGATATTGAGCAAATAGTCAATCTCCTCGAGGTTGTTCCCCAGTCTGTTACAAGGGACCCCTCCGATACCGTCAACACTGCTACACCATCAGACTTACAAGAAATACCCGATGAAGAACATTGATAGCTCAACTCATGCCTTTCACATCCATTCCTTCTCATTAGATGCCGGAAACTGTGAGAATGAGTACTCGTGAGCACATTTGGTGATGCTTTTTCGAATGTTCTGCTAACCTCAGGGATCTTTCTGACTCGTGCAGAATATATCGTTCTTTTTCCTTTCCCGATTTTTCGTAACATACTGCATTCTCTCATATTTAATCAATTGGTGTCTCTTTGGCTCTCGGAACTTCGATCAGTCGTTTCTCGCTCCCGGCTCTGTAGTTTCGAGTTAAGTTTCACATGAACATGCTGTCTGTCTGTCTGACATCTTATTTTCGCTGGTTCACTCGTTTTCATTCTACATATATACTTGCATACATATGACCGACACTGAATTTCAGGGGTCCTTCTCCCTTTTTATACTCAAAGCGCTTTCCATGCATACCTTTTATATCCAATATCAATTAAATGTCTTCAGAAGTTCAATCCTTTTGCGTCTGACTCTGAGGTACCAGCAGCTAACCATTTTGAAGTGAAGTGACACGTGAAGTGACACATGGTAAATGTATGTATCTCGAGCTTCTATATTGCCGTGAGTGGTTCTCCCGACATTAGTTGAAGGATCCAAATGGGCTGACTATCGGGTATGAAACTAGTTAATGTCAATAGAAGGCACGGAGATGTCGAGCTGGGAGTTTTTCCGACAGCAGTTTGACAACTACGCTCGTCTTGGAACGATGAATATTCCCGCGCACGTGAGGAACGCGTCAATTTCTGATCAAAAGTTCTCAGATCTCTTTACTTTTAATCCATCATGTCCGACATGAAAGAACAAGCGCAAGTACCAGCAGATAACACCCTTGGTGTCCTAGAAGAGGACGATGAATTTGAAGAGTTTCCTGTCGCTGGTCAGTTGCATCCTTTTTTTTTCTAAAAAAACGCCAGCTAAATCCAGGTGGAACAAGATTGGGATGATTCGCAAACAGACATGGCACATCTTGGAGGTGCTGCCCCCGGTGCAGCAAAATCCGGGGGTGATAAGTTGTGGGAGGATAATTGGGATGACGATGATATAGAAGATGACTTCAGTGTTCAGCTACGGTACGTCGCTTCCCCCCGGTGAAAACCAATCAATATATCTGTTTTTCAGGAGTGAATTGGAGAAGATCAAGCAGACAAAGGAGGCTTCAGGCGAAACGCAATCGTGATACATCTGTCAACTTTCTTGACTCACTTTGTCTTGTACGATAGCTGCAATGCAGAGTCTCGAAAGCGTCTTAGGATCGAGTGTTCAATACACGAGTCACAATTCTATGATAATAAATATAAAGAAAGGCGCAAACTGCTCATGCATCGTCATAAAAGCGTGAATTTTCGCATAAACATAATCAAGATCCGCTCCCATTAAACCTTCTCAAACGATACGTCTTTCTCGTTCATTGATGATGTAGCACTGTCCATGAAACCCATAGTCGATGTGTCAAAGCCATGGTCCCTCAAGTAACGACGGAACTGCAAAATCCCTAAATCTGAAATTTTTGGTGGAGAGGAACTCACATACCTCTTCATCTTCCCGAGTCATACCATCGGTCGTCAATGGCTTCACGAAAAATAAGACCACAATGGCGCTCAGGATAGCCAGACCTAATGCCATCAACAGTCATTCCGCGAAGCAAGACTAGAGACATGGTAACCCACCACTGCCCACCCAGAATGGGCCTGTGTTGCCCTTCAAAGAATTAGGCCCTCCGAAAGCTTGATGGAAGTGAGCGCTCTTACTTCAGCACTATGATTGCTTTCAATAACTTACCGTCGATCATAGGAGGAAAGGCTAGAGAATGAAAGGTGCTCGCATTAGTTAATGTACATATTTTCCAACTAACCAAGAAGCTTACCCCAAGTGCCAATGAAGGCGCCAATTTTCCCAATAGCAGCGGCTATTCCATAAAATTGACCCCGAACAGCTGTAGGACTTGTCTTACTGGCCAAAAGACCTAAACAATTGCCAGGACCTGATATCGAATTAACAACTTTTGAAGACATCGGCGTACACAGAC
>Ga0157357_1000168_pt1 | contig 27060 bp, 36 predicted proteins | sample AttcapACBM1_FD_111485 | JGI IMG/M metagenome (GOLD analysis project Ga0157357, IMG submission 111485) | Fungus gardens microbial communities from leaf cutter ant in Botucatu, State of Sao Paulo, Brazil - Atta capiguara ACBM1 | ecosystem: Host-associated > Fungi > Mycelium > Unclassified ... | reverse complement strand
TTGCCACAGAGACAGATGTCCGCCTGGCACCTGACCTGGGCAATGATAACCGCTTTTGTTTAGAAGCCGGCGAGAAATCTCCCGACTTGCCTTTGACATGATAGAAGGACCCAGGGGGAGGACGTGCCGAGTATGATGGAGACTCAGGAATGGAAGACTTCCTGGATGAGGTCGAACTGACTTGGGCTTGCTGGGTAGCAGAGCTGAAGGGGGCCTGCTGAGCAGGAGACAGTGTTGACTGGGCCATAGTCGCACCCGATGCTGTAATTGCACTTGCAAGACCAGTGGGCTTGCGGGTGGTTGATTTCTTCCAGGGTCGTCTCTTGTCCTTTGCACCTGGACTCGTGGACATGACGCCCGAGTCTTGAGGAGGTACGAAGGAAGCACTGCCTGGCTGCGGGGAAAATTCAGTCTTGAGCGCAGTAGGTGATTCGACGACAGGGGCCATGATTACGGTTCCATTTTCTCCTTGGCGAGGGTCGCGAGTTGTTGTTTCAGGTGTAGAAACGGTATGAAGAGAGCGACTCGAGGCAGAGCGCTTTGGCCTAAAATCTGAAGTTTTGGGCATGCTTGTATTGTCGCGAGTTAGACAAGAGCCTGAGAATGCAGGCGATGTTGTACAAGCCAAAGTAGAATCTTCCCAAGTCTCGCACGCACCGCACTCAGAATAGGAAGACAGCAAAACGGAATCGTGAGGTGATGGTGGCTCCACTACAACGGTCACTATCTGGCTCGACCCTGAATCCTGTGTCCCCAGCGATGTCCTGCTAGCTTCCGCGCAAGGGTCGATCTTGATAGTCGGTGTGATAGGCCTGGGCGGGACTTTCTGTGAAGGCAGCGTCGATGACGATTTGCGGGACGACTGAGAACTCCCTGACGCATCAGACTGGGCCCGGCTGTGCGACGGCGAACCGCGTTTAATAAATTTCGAGAACAATCCTGGAGCCATTTTCTCCTATGATTGCCTTCTCCTCTATCAATTGCTCCTTTCGAGAGCGTGCTACGACAGACAGCCTCTTAGTGCGTGCCGATCTTTAGGGGTGGAAGAAAGGAGCAATGGGCTGAGCCGAGAATGTTCCCTCATATTCTCAATGCTTCTCGATCTTCCTGCATAGCTTCTGTGTCTAAGGTGCGGTTAAACACCCCTTAAGACCAGCAATAATAGTCTAGGCTATGGAGTATCATGTTTGAGCCCCACCAATAAACCATCAAACCAGATTTATTGGAAATTGATTTCCTACAAGAATATTAGCTCATAAGGCAATCTTCACTATATCAGGAGCCTCTTGATGTGAACGCATAGATACTTCATCGGCATTATTGGTTTCCATGATCCAGAAACAGTCATTTCTTACACTTCAAATCGTTTGTACTCACTGTTACGAACATAGAGTACGTACTTGAGATTGTATCTGTTAGGACCTCCACCCACCGCACTAAATACATAGTGATACTTGCTAGGGCGTCCAAGCTTGAAGCGAAGAACCAAAGAATAACAGCACAGGCAATCGTGTCATCAGTAGAACAAGCACCAAAGTGATAATTGACTCATCTTCGGAATCCCAATGAGTTGGCGATGTCAACTTATCAAGTCTTCCTAGGAGCCCCCTCTCTGAACGCTATTGACAATAACAACACACTGGAATATCAATGGGAAATCATTTCTTCTCAGTCTCAGTCCAATGTCAAACACGAACCATTCCCGACACTATCTGACCTTCCGACCATTGAAACCTTGGATGATGCAAGTCGGAGGGTATCATTGATATACCAGAATGTCATTTTCAATGATGACGATGACGATGATTCCTGGGAGCAAGGTGAACAGTCCGAAGAAATAGAGAAAGAACAATCCAAGCTCGCCGGTACCGGTAAATGGACTGCTTGCTGCTTGAATAGAATTCTGAACCCAGCTTGCTCTCCAGATCAAACGACAACAATAACCTGGCCACCTACTATCGAACAAAATCCATTAGAACGCTCACGCTCGCGGCCAAGCTTCGCTGAGTTATCATTTCTTAATACCCCAAGCCGATCCTACGTTGGATCGCAGTTCAGAACTCAAGACACGCAAGGAACTCAATCCTTTAATTACTCTGATGCATCATCCATCGCGTGTTTTCCGACATTCCACTTCAATCTTCATGCGCTCGTCTCAATTACACAGCTAGTGAAACAGAAGATAGTAGGGACCATCAAGGTTTCAACTTTATTGGCCGTTCTCGAAGTTGAAGGACCTGACACTGTCAGAATCAAGTCAGGGAAGGATGCAGGCAAGGAAGTGGCAGTCCTCAGATTGATACTTGGAGATGAGGGCGGTTCTATCTCCAAGTTGATCGCATGGAGAGAGGTTGCCGAATGTTGGGGTGGTCAACAAAGTACGGTTGCAGTCAAGAGGGGTGATATCGTTCTGATTGAAAGTATGTGCTTCATGCTGTTGACATATCATTTTTACTCATTGTTTTTATATTCAGATGTGACTATCGCGTTTGACCCCAAGTCGTCGCCTATCATCACAGCTTCACCCTTTCTCAAGTCTTCTTTGACTATCTGCTATCGTACGATGCCATATGTCAAATCGGATAATCGCCTGCGCCCTGATTTAAGACTGGGTCAGGGGGATGCTGCTGTGCGGAAAGTTGCTGCTGTTGTTGCATGGTTCCAACGTCTCACAGGTCTCGACAAATGCTGATTGTATATGATTGTTAGTTAATGATGAATGTCTGTGGAAATTAGAATTAAGGAACTGGATCTTCTCATTCCAACGTGATGTCTCACTGACATTCGACAAGATTCAGCAAGTCTGGTATCATGAGTGCAGTTTCCTTGTCCTGCATATCATTTAGGAAGACCCAACTGCTGCATGTCAGTTTGGGGTGTTGCATTAAAAGGGCAAGAATCGACATTCTGTCCAAAGACTCGGTTGACGTTGTTTAGGACAAAAATTTCATGGGGACCTGCGCCACCTCCTCGTAGAGAGCACGAGGATCTACCCCCATGCGGATTAACGATCAGTAGTTCGCGATAGGCATTAATGTGTTCCATTGAGTTTTTATGGATGACCCTGTCGATTGACATGATGTCTGTTATTGATACGAAACATAACAATAGAATAGACCACAACTCCAATCATCCAAATCTTTGTTTCGCTAATTGCTGGAACATGTCCATAGTGGCCTACAAGAGCCTCAGAACTTGTTTAACTGAGAAGTTGTTGTACAAACCTTCTCCTTTTCCTTGATGGCGTTAGCTCTCTCCCGTAATGCCATATTTCGCTCTTCCGCCTTTTGCTCGTGGCGCCGCTTTGCAGCATCCCTCTTGGCGATTCTGATATTGGCTTTAGCAAAAAAAACGAGTTTTCCATAAAACAAGAGCAAACCTCTCCCTGAAACTATCGCCTCTGCCCATTATCGTAGATTCATCCAACTCAAACCCATCATCTCCGCGCTCCCTGAATGCCCTATCGTTCTCTCTTCGAAGTTGTTTCTTCTCTAACATGGCCTCTCTCCCAACTGATTTGGGTCCAACCATATCTTCGATTCTGTCTCTTGCTTCTGCTTTATCCTGTTTCCGTCGATAATGTCTCTCTTCTTGTTGTTGTTCAGTAGCATGTTCCCTTGCGAGAATGAGGTCAGAGGCAGAAGGCATGATTGGACCCAACACGCGCTCTCTAGAGCCACCAAAACCTGATACAACTGTTTGAGATGAATGGTCGCGAACATTTGTAGCAGCACTGATCTCTTCGCGTGCAGCTCGTAGTGCATCATCGTCCGCACGCGTTTGCTTTGAAGTGAATGACCATTTGTACGCAGTTTGATCAGAAGCTTGAGCCAGAGAAGCATTTATCCCTTGGTAGTATTTGCCTGAAAGCAGATGGCTCAGTTATGAAGCAAAAGGAGGACTAGACTAGTACTGTGCTCACGAGATAGCTTTCCCCGGTTCCAGGCCTAGGCCGCGCCATCCTGGGGAATGAGTCCTGTTCTGAAGATTCAACCCAGAGTACACTCACTTTGACAAACTTGCGAAAATAACTATACTGCGAGTGAGTTTTCTAGGACAGAAACACAAGGCTGTGCGTACCTTCTCGTCTTTTCACTTGAGAGCTCATTAATATACTGCCTTTTGAATTGAGCATCACGTTATGACGATAACACGATTTCCTGACCTTTCCTCGATCTTCTTTCAACCACAAGCGTAACTCATCGAATTTTCTGAAGTAATCTCCTTCGCTTATCGGAGACACACCACTCGGAAGGTCCGCATGTCTTTCTGGAGAACGAGACCTCAAACGGTCCCTAGAATGATCACGACGCTGCAAATACTTGTCTCTGGAGCGAGAGCGAGATCGACGGGAAGGCATGGCTTACTGCTTTGTAAGTTCCTGGCAAATAAGTGTGTGTTCGTTCGTGTTGTACCTTATTTACTGTCTAATATCATAGTGCCTGGGCAAGATAAGTTATTGGATTACGAACTCGCGAACATAAACCAGGTCGGTATGGTTGCGGGTTTTCAAATATTTAGAGAACTCGGCATCGGCGAAACGAGCCGTTAATCTACTCATGATACTGATGCCCAAATGACAGATCATTTCGTCGCGATGCTATCTGGCACCTTTGCTTTCTTCCTTTTTTCTCTCCCTTGATGGGCAAAAACAAGAAACAGACAAAACCAATTCAAGACGGAATTTCGAAAGGCAGAAAGCCCGTGGACAATGTGTGTTCAGCTCAGTTTTCACACTTATAGCTCACTCATCATGACATCAGGAAGTAAATACTCGCTCAGCCAATGAAAATCTTTCCAGTTACTTTTGGAGCTTGCTAGTCTTGTGTCTAGCAATATATGCCTACCTTGTACGTCTCTAGGGACTACTCCTCGTACGACTACAGACTGAATCCAGCTCGATTTCAGCAACCCAGTGTCCTCTATGGGTTCGTCAGTGATTGGATAGGATTCTCGGAGCACTGGGATATTGCATCTTTGTCCGAGGGACTTCAACCTGTGTTTGCAGCGCTGCAGGCAGATGCTGCAAAACAAGAAGCTGTCGTGCAAGCCTTCAAGGCGGGTCCTGCTTCCTTCCTCGTTTCTTCAGTCATTCAATATTGTATGCCAATAGCATGCTTGGTTAGCGTATGGTACGATACACTGCTTTTTAATATGAAAACTGACCTCTCACCTCACTTTTGTCCCAAAGAACGGGATGCCATGGGCGCAGACGAATACCACCCAATTAGTCGCGAGGGCACCAATCTCACAAGCGCAGGTGGAATCGGTTTTACAGTAGCTGACACTCTCGACACAATGCTCATCATGGGTCTAAATGAAGAATATCAGCGTGCCAGGCGCTGGGTGGAAGATAAGCTCACATTTGACAAGGATGGCGCTTTTAGTACATTCGAAGTGAGTTCCTTCTATCTCCTTACCACCTCAAGTTCACCGTAGGTTCATGTTTTGGACAGACTACCATTCGCGTTCTTGGTGGTCTCCTCTCAGCGCTACATCTGACTCATCATGACCCAGTATTACTGCGAAAAGCCGTGGACCTAGCGGACCGTATCCTCCCCGTTTTTGACACACCTTCAGGGCTACCTCTTCCCGTTGTCAACTTGGGCGAGAAGAAAGGGTACCATACTACTGATTACCCTGGGCTCGTTAGCATAGCTGAAATAGGAACGCTACAACTCGAATTTCGATATCTCAGCGAAGTTACTGGAAACTCAATTTATTGGGAGAAGGCCGAAAAAGTGAGGACTGCACTGTACACGAAAGGATTCAGAATCAGCTGACTCTTATACGACCAGATAATGGAAATCATTCATAAAGCTAGGTTGCCTCATGGAATGGCATCCATCTTTATGGAGTGGGTCTTTCTATGCTCTTTTCTTATTCTCCTGTCTCTACTTATCGCTCACAACCATGTAGTATCGATGATGGCCAATACATCACCTCTCCTGTCCGCCTTGGATCTAGAGCAGATTCGTTTTACGAATATCTTTTGCAAGTCCATAAATATCTGGGGATTGGGATTTACGACTTTGACTCACCTTCGTTCCAGAAAACAATTCATCCAGACAGTAAGTGTTCTGGCTCTCTCTTTGAATTTTCGTATAAAGACCTTCCGGTGCAGGGATATGCAGAAACGATCTACATGCATGTACATTTTCCTGGAACTTTCTTCCAACATCCAACTACTCACACTGGGCATAGATGTACCTCGATGCAATGACTGCAATCCAAAATCACCTTGTTCAAAAAACCAAAACAGGAGGATATACCTACACATCTGAACTACAGCCCGAACGCCAAGAAAATGGAGAAATGTACGCCTCCACTCCTCTACCCTCACCAATGCTATTACTTCAACATTTGACAGATCTTGGCGTCTCGTACCGAAACAGGATCACCTGACTTGTTTCCTCGCAGGTTCACTCATGCTCGGAGCAGTCATTGCCGATCCCAGAGTCCCTCGTAACAGAATCTCTCGACCTCCGAGTCCTGATCAACTTTCAGAGTATGGCCTACGTGATTGGAAGTTTGGTTCGGAGCTTTTGAAAACATGTTTGCATACTCATGACACCGCGACGTATGTGTTGAATTATTCGTGGGACTACAAGTCCTACGTGGTGAAGTGATTGAGGACTGATTTTCAAGTCTTTGCTAATTAGGGGTCTTTCACCTGAGATTGTTCATTTCAGAATTCCGAGTGATGGGATGGATGGGATGTCTCATGCTCCGTCGGATTGGTATATCAAGGGTGCTAAGTGAGTCTTTTTTTACTTTGAGGTGCCTACCGAGATGATCAATCTGAGTTTCACGTCAGACTAGGGGAACCTGCACCTTATACTGCACGATATATGCTCCGGTAAGTGGTTACTGGTATTTATTTACGCTGATTGTTCAGTTTCTTTCATTTGCTCTATGTGTAGTCCTGAAACTGTCGAGTCCCTGTTCATAGCCTATCGTCTTACAGGTGATGAACGTTATAGGGAGTATGGCTGGAATATTTTTCAAGCAATAGAAAAACACTGTCGTGTTGAGACAGGCGGATATGCGACTATTCTTAATGTTGATCAAGTACCGACACAGAAAGAAGACAAGATGGAGACGTTCTTTTTAGTGAGTTCAACACATGAGAGAATCAAAAGATGTAATGTAGGCTTACAAAATCACAGAGTGAGACTTTGAAATACCTATATCTCCTGTTCTCAGACGATAGCGTGATACCTCTCGACCGTAAGTTCCTGATAGCATTCCCGCAATATCCACTGGTTCAGACATGATTAGGCTATGTCCTTAGCACCGAGGCACATCCCCTGCCCATATTCACACCAACTGTCAAGTTCCGCTAATACCTACTGTATGTTTGAACTTCCCATGTGTGTACCATAGCCATATTTGCTAGAGACCACTGTCATACAAAAGCATATAGTAGTAATGAAAGAGGGAAGTTTTTGTACCAGATTGGCCAACCAGATATACATGAGAAACCCCTACATCTCGCCGTTCCATCTTAATAACGCCACATAAGCGAGTTGTTTACTCGTCGTCGTCGTCATCACCATCAGCATTACCCTTGGCAGCAGCATCAGCACGCTTGCGCTTAACGCGACCAGGGCGTCCACCACCGTATGGGGAGGTGAGAGCAAAGTCGATGTGCTTTTGAGAGTCAAGGCGAACAACGAAAGAGGGAACGTTGACAATCTGCTTGCCAACACTTGAGGGCGATAAGAGGGTACAGACTTTAAATTATGACACCGGGACAAACTCACCGAATGTGCCTCTGCCTGATCAAAACACGAGCATGGTGGATACTCTTAGCAAGCCCACTCTTAAACACCTGAGTCTGAAGTCTTCTCTCCAAGAAATCCTCAATCTTCAAAGCCAACACATAATCGAGACGCATACGACTCTCATCGAGCACACCGATACGGACCAGTCGGCGGATAAGAGCGTTACCCTCGAAGAGACGCTTGGGGTCCTTGTCGTCGAGCTTGAGAAGTTCACGGGCGGCACGACGAATTTTGGAAAGGATAAGAGCGATACGCCAGATTTCACGCTTGTTGCGGAGACCGTACTCGCCGGCAAGCTAACAAAACCAAAAACGCAATTAAGTGGGGAGAAATAGGAAGAAAACACAAGCATACCTTGAGCTCAGCATCGAGACGAGCGGACTCGAAAGGTCGACGGGGGACCTTGTATCTGGATCATCCCATGATTGTATATGATATCAATCGCGCACGAAAGATCATATGAATGGGTAAGGGGGCACAAATGACATGAAACAAGTCAGCACTGTGCACAACACCCTCCACCAGGGGTGGATCTTGAAGTTGTAATCAAATAACAACTACTCACGTCTTGCTGTAGTTTCTTGGGGCCCTGGAGACAATGTTGGATCAGCACGGCGAGAATGGCAGCGGGCGACATTACCTGGGCATTTTTCTACCGTCGGAGAGAGAGGAGATTTACTGCTTCAGGCCCAGCTTGGGTGCACAGCCACAACTGGATAGTTAGTGCAGCCACCCGGAGAAGTCCGGTGAGGGCTGGTCGGCATTGGTGATCACCGACCAGACAAGACGTCCCTTGTCCCAGTACTGATCCCCTGGTTTTCTCAACGATTGGCGCAGACGCTTTCCTCAGGACAAGATGCCGCACTCGTATGGTTATCGCGCGCGCACGCGCCACATGTTCAAGCGTGGTTTTAAGGGTGTGTATTCTCGCAGCCAATAGTCGAGCTTGGTTCATCGTCCTTTCAGAGCATGGCCCCATCAAAATGTCGACATATCTGACCATCTACCATGTTGGTGACATTGTCGATATCAAAGCCAATGCTGCCCAACAAAAGGGTATGCCCCACAAGTATTACCATGGGTATGATCTATTTGAACGACCTCAAGCTGCCTGGCTCATCATGGTCTCTGTAGACGAACCGGCATCGTCTACAATGTGACGCCCGGAGCTGTCGGTGTCATTGTTCACAAGATTGTCGGCAATCGTTACATAGAGAAGCGTGTTAATATCCGCATTGAACACATCAAGCACTCAAAGTGTCGTCAGGAGTTCCTTGACAGAGTCAAGTCCAACACTGAGGCTCATTCTGCTGCCAGGGAAAAGGGCGGTGAGTGTGGAATTTGATATAGTGACGTCTCGATGATTGATTTGTATTTTCAGAGCGCGTCGATCTCAAGCGCAAGCCTGTTGCTCCCCGTGAATCACATGTCGTGTCTATTACCAACAACGCCCCTCAGACCATGAGACCTGTCCCGTACGAGACAACAATTTAAAAGGCTAGAGGTTGTGATTACGGTTGTGATACTTGGTCTTGTGTTAGCTACGCCCTTCTCACCTATTTTTCTCTGCAAAATATGCACGAAATATTGACATAATATGACATGCGAGAATCAGAAGACTGATGGTGTGCGTGATCAGATCGCTCCTAATATCGGATATGCTCCTTGTCTCCAATCCATCACAATGGCCATTGAACTTGTCCCTTTGCCTCTCCCCGCCTCTGCTGATAATTCCAGGTTTACAGACTTTGGCCGTCAGGTGATTGGATTGCACCCAGGCAAGTTGACCCCTGAAGAACTGACCGAGATTCAAGAGGCTTTATACAAGGTGGGGGCATGTCGTCATCTTGATCTAGCTCGCTCATGGATCCAACTCAAGTACGGTGCCCTTCTGTTTCGAAAGGTCGTGGTTACCCCTGAGGAACAATATGCCTTTACCAAGGTAAACAACACCTTTGATTCTCACTCCAGATCAATTACTGAGAACGATTCCAGTTCTTCGATCCACATTCTGAATCTTATGGACATGGCAACAATAAAACTGAATCTACCAAGAAATCCATCCTTCATCCAGACCTCAAGACTATCCCTCGTGTTCCTCAGGTTCAGTTGATTGGTAATGGAACAGTGTTCGACCATGAAGGTCTCACTGAAGCTCGGCTTAAACATCCCTCTCACATCACGTTTCACAAGACTCGCGTTCCTCCTGAAGACGAGTTCAAAGCAACTCGGTTTTACCGCTGGCATATTGATGCTGCGCTGTATGATTTGAATCCTCCCAAAGTCACTACACTATATGGTTTGAAAGTACCAAAGGGTGAACCTCAGGTATGCCGATATGATGATGGAACCGGTGATGAATTACCTGTACCTTTGGGCACGACTGCGTTCGTCTCTGGACGAACTATGTTTGATATCTTGCCAAAGGAGCTTCAGAGTCTTGCTGTTCGTTCTAGAGTCAAGTATGCACCGCATCCCTACGTGTGGATGGCTCCTGCACGAGCCATGTCGACGGGACTGGGAATTGAGAGTGAAGGGTTGGAATTATCTTTGGATGAGTTACCAGTTTGGGAAGAGACCAAGGTTAAGGTGTACCCTGTCGTAAGTTCGCTCCTCCCCACTCCTCTCTCTCCCTTACTCAAATTTAAAAATAAATTCTAACATGGCTGAATGTCTTGATTTAGACCTGGAAGAATCCTGTTACTGGTGCTTTACATTTCCAAGTACATCCTTGTGGTGTACAGGAACTCTTAGTTGATCCACTACCAGAGGGTACTACAAATCGACAAAACGCATTGTACCCTGACGGTGCACATATCCTAGATCTCAAACAAGCTCGTGAGATCCTATACAAAATGCAACGCCCAGCCATCGCTCCTCAGGTGAGCTATTAGCCCCTCCTTTTTTTCTTTGCTCATGGAAGGATTTGTTTTGCAATAGTTGGTTTATCCACATGATTGGCAAGAGAACGATTTTATGCTTTTCCATAACCGTGGTGTCCTTCATAGTGTCGTTGGAGCATTCTCTCCTGACCAAGTCAGAGTGTTCCATCAATGTAACTTGGCTGCCTCCGATGAGCCTACTGGACCCACTGAAGAGGATGTCAAGAAGTATGCGTGATTGGGAATGATGGTGTAGTACGTGACCTAGTTCGGATCGAATACAAGTGGATTAGGCTAGTTCTCATTAGAGCTTCGACGGTTTCTGTGGGTATCCTGCTCCCATTCGCGAATGATAGCTATTCAGTTCTACATATACACACTGCTACTTGGATGACCAGCAGATAAAATAACACATGAGATATAAATAAACTATAAAAAACCAATAGATCAGTCATTAAATAGATAGGAGAAACCCCATCAGGTAGCAATAGCTTTCAAACCCGGCAGTGATGACCTCGACGCTCTTGGTACATTCTTAGCAACAGCAGATTGCGCCTGCGCCTCCACTTTGGCGGTTCTGAGAGCTGCACTCCTATTCGTTCTTGGAGTAATTGTCGGTGGTGGCACAACCCTGCCAGGACGCAGCTGAAGCTTTCCCATGGTACTGGGTGATCGACTTGACTCGTCCCTGTCCTTTGGATTACACATATCAAGGGCAGATAATGCCCGCCGTGATGGAGGGGGTCTGGAAGGGGTCTGTAACGATGGGGTTTTTGTAGGGACTAGCTGTCGTCTTGAAGCCCCCAGATCCGTCGATGTCGTGCGCGAGAGCGCAGGTGACGAAGTCTGAACTACACAAACCAAGAATGCCACGAGTCAATTTTTCATTTATCGAGGATTTGAAAAACAGGTACATACACGCTGTCGAAAGCGCAGCCCTACCTTCCCTCTGCATCTGCCTCAATGCCGCACTCTTATTCAGCTTCGGTGCTACTGTAGGCGACCTCACACTTGCCACATTAAAAGTCTCACGACGTTTATGACCAGGAATACCTTCAAATGTATTTGTTGCTTTCTCTGCACTCCCAGCACTTGTGGCGGAACCGTTTGTGATCGAACGTTTCTTCATTGGAGGGGTGATGGGTCCTCCGCAACTACCCGTGTCTTTCGCAATTCGTAGTGATGCAGCCTTGCTCATGCGCGGAACGATAAGAGGAGGGGCAGTGGACGGAACAGGGATTATTTCGTCACGTTTATGCCCCGGCACATTAGCGAATGTCTGAGCATGACGTTCTTTTGAGATAGGCGTACGTGGCTTGCTGGGAGATTTATCATGTACAGCGCCAGTGATACGAAGTGTAGTTGTACGAGTCATACGTGGCGCAATGTCGGGTTCAGCTCGCGCTCTAGGCGACGACTTGGCATGACTGAGAGAAACGCCCACAGCACTGCTGGAGGGGTATGTTCCGTGGCTTTCTCCCGTCTGGAGAGATTCGAGGACAGAAGAGGACGGTGAGCGTATTGGATTACTATAACGGTCACCGTCACTTTCAGAGGGAAGATCTGTGCTAGGGAAGAGTGGAGAGGACGCGAAGAGGGCAGATATTTGGAGTTCGGCTGTGTGCATGTCGGGTGAACCCATTAGCGCATTTTGTGCGAGTGAGATGCCATAGAGGGCGCGGAGAGAATGAGGAGTTTCAACACGCGCAATTTCCGGGTCTCTATTTCCCATGAGCGTATGCCATACTTCGACTGCGCGTCTGCGCTCGAGAACATAGACCCAGACAGGGCCCCTGCAATGATTCAAGAAATGGATTCCAGAAACGAAAACAGACGCCTGGAAAACTCACTCGCCCAGCGAACCTGCATCTTCCCCAAAGAGATCGTGCAGCGCATCGGGGTCAGTCTCGACGTCAAACTCCACTTGCCGTTCCTTCACGATCTGAGACAGACGCAGCTGAGCACCGCACGAGACGACAAGAAAGATGTGTCAGGCATACTTCGAAGCTGGCCTCCTGGATCCTGGGTTCAATGTCAAATCGATGTTGGAGGGCATGGTTTTTGATAATGGCTACAGTGCGCGTAACAGGGGCAGAGCGAGTCATAGAAGATAACAAGGTAACCCAACCGTGGCCAGTATACACACAGCGACTCGGGTGCTCAAGTCATATTATCATTTCTAAACCAACTTCAAGGAGTGCCCTATGGCTGAGTTGGTTACAGCGTCCGACTGTTACTGACATCGGAAGGTCCTGAGTTCGAGCCTCAGTGGGGCAGTATTTTTCTTATTCCATTGTTATGTGTTCGATGGTACATAGAACAAAGAGCTCTACTCAGAAAGGCAGCGGAACGACGAGACCTGGTATTCAAAGTTCTGCAACTCTGGTATGTATCCCCTGGCTTCAAATGTAGGGCCGTTGCAACCATAATCCCTGATAACCATCAGCATCACATCTTACAGGTATCAAGAAATCATTATTCTCCCATACCGATACAATATACAAAGTTGCCTGCTTCCTTTCAGCGCCACACTCGTCACAACGTCATCCCATTCCAGAGGAAGTTCCATGCACGCAAGATCGTCCCATAAAATCGAAATACACGGTGATGTCAATCTAGGATTGGCACAAAGCAAAAGGGAATGTGCCACTTGGTTTTGTCTGAGCGTTCTTGAGATGGACTCAACTCCAGGTCCGGCAGTTCTATTCTACTCCAAATAAGTCGGGTGAAACCATCGACATTCAGATTGAACGTACTTGTTCCATCGACGCCGACAGGGAGCACTGCACACGGGCAAGAAAGTAAACGGCAGCGACCAGGCAATAATAGGTTTTAACAATCATCCTCTGTTCTCGGGGATGGGTCTTGTCGGTAGCTGGCCACTCGGCTTTTTTATCCCAGTCAGAGCATTTACGTATTAGAAGAAGTCAGTCCCAAAACTCATGAGACTTCTCTTCCCTGTCCGTAAATTGGAAAAGAAGATATATATATATATCAAAGCTCCAACGGCTTTGTCACCAATATTTTTTTTTTGGGATTAAACCTCATTTCAGACCGAGAATCAAGAGATACAACAATGTGTGGGTCCACGTATTTGAAAGAGTTCAGAGACCGCGAACTGATACTTTCCTTCAAACTTCTATTCAAACGTAAAGTCCCTCACGTCCGAGTGGATCAAGTGACGGCCTCCCATGATTGACCTTAAACGAGATGTTGAATAAGCTTTAGGATTCGATCAACGCACTCACCGGAGGCTGGGGCTTGTTGTCCAAAATCGCTTCAATCTTGTCCATGATTTCCGGTGTCAGTTTGGGCAATACCTGAAGAGCTTGGAGGTTTTCGCGGAGTTGATCCACATCTGAAACGCCTAATATGACAGTAGAAGTGTTGGGATTCCTAGCAACCCATGCAAGTGCGAGAGCTTGAGGTGTCGTGTTCAACTCTGGGGAACAATAAGATGGGTGAATCATCGAGTATGAAGAAAACCACGGGCCTGATTCTGCAAGTTGGGTCAATTCCCTGACTTTCCTGATCTGTTCTTGGCCTTCGGGACTTTTGAGTTGCTTGATAACTCTGTCAAAAGAAATTGAATGGGTATCATATCGAGAACCCGCTGGAATGCCATCATTGTACTTCATTGTTGCTCTCTTAGTCATGTCAACCTGCTCAAGTGAAGTCAGTGCACTCACCTTTCCAGTTAAAAGTCCACGGGCTAAGCAAGAGAAGGCTGTGGTTCCCATGCCATACTTCTTGTACAGCGGACTGGTTTTTTCATGAGCAGGGTATTTATCAGAAGATACAATAGGCTTTCTGACGCGTATTCGTTCTCCGCCCTCTCGCGATGGAACATGCTGTAATAATATATCAAAATCCTTCGTTGAACGGAAGGTCTGTACTCACTGGTGCTGGCACTGCTCGGCTATGGGGCCCATGAGTCCGAGCTTGTCTGCCACGTCTGTGAAAATATGAGAATGTCGCTATTTGATGACCTCTGTCATCACGCACGCCAGGCTTCCTCGATTTGACGAGCAGTCCACTCTGATGTAGCCCAATAGTAAGCCTGAACGACGATTTTGATAGATATCAATACGACAGGAGATATCACGCACCCATCCTTTTTCAATGACCCAATTGAAAGCCCGAACTATCTCGTCCATTGGGACTAGAGAGAATTTAATATAAGAATCTATCCTGATAATGTGAAATGGTACCAGTATGATCGCAACGATGAGCAAAGACAACATCCACATAATCCAAGCCCAAGCGCTTAAGACTGCCCTTCAATCCTTCAATGATACTACAACGCAGTCAATAACAGTTCAAGATCAAGATGACACACGTCAATATTCACTGCTTACGAGCCAATCCTCCATCTGAGTGACCTTGCCTCGGGCCCCAGAAGATCTTGGTTGTGATGACCAGATCTTCCCTCCTCAACTTGAGTTCCTTGATTACTCGACCCCTGTGACGATATGTGATCAGGAACCAACCGGAAAGAGAGTAAAACCTACATCTCAATTTCTGACTTTCCTTTACCATATTCCTCGGCTGTATCGAACATATTAATCCCAGCGTCAAACGCTGTTTTCATGATATCCTACGCAATCAAAATGATCAGCCGCGATGTAATTTCATGATAAATGAATATACTATGCCTTGGCTGGATCGCCAACGACAGTCCCTCCAAGAGTAAGCCCTGAAAGGTACTGTTAATATCACCGAATCCCGTACGTTTTACTTACGCACATCCACCCAGAGAGAATACAGGAACCCGAAGGCCGCTCGAGCCCAACCTCCTAAATGGCATATCCTTTGCATCGAAGTCGAGTTCAACGTCTGCTCCGCTTGTCATCGTACTCGATGGTAGTGGTATACTCAAGAACTAGGAAGCTACGATAGGAAAGATTCTTACAAAGCTTGCAACCTATGTGAAAAAGTGAACCTATTATTATCTTAGATCGACCAATGTTTTCTGAGTAATGAACAAATACATGCCATGAGGTTCGCGTCCATCGGCTGGTGCTTCACGGCCGGCCTAGAAATGTAAAAAGGTGGCCAATTTAAAAAATCTGATCATATATGGTATTACGTACTATATATGGATATATTAATATTATTATTGATTCACTCTCCTGGACATCTGCACCATGAAGCTTCAATATCTTTCAATCGCTTTTTCTCCTCTCATATCTCTCGTCTCTGCCTCTACTGGCGAACAAATACTAATGGGCTTTGCACACGACTCCTTTGTACCAGAGAAGCACGCACAGCCTACTCTTGCGGACCTTCTGACCATCGAGCAATCGGCTTCAATCTTCTACTCCTATGCCCGAGAACTCGAACTCAGCAAGATGTTCAATGACAATACTATCAAAACAACCATTTTTGTACCAACCAACAAGGCAGTCATGGCGCTCGTGAGGAAACCGTGAATCTGCTAGGCTTGCCTTGCTTGACTGAGATGAATACTGATTTGCTCAGTCACCAGGGTCAAGGACCAAATGCAATTTCCGATGACGTTCATATAACAGAGGAGGAGTACGAGAGGAAATCCATGGTGAATGTTGAGCGTTGGGTCTCCGCACATATCATCCCAGTGAGGATCAATATGACATTTCTCTAATCTAATACAACCTCATGACTCTTCGTAGGAGTATCCTATCACCCTTGACTCGCATGAACACCTGACATTGTTGGATGGAAAGTCAATTTCCTTCAAGTCTATCTCCAAAGGCAATAGTAAGGAACCAGAATGGACCCGTGTTACTCTGGAAGATGGGGCACATATCCTTGACATGAAAGAGGTACATTTGTGCTTATTCCCAATGATTGAGTCCTGAACTCGTACTCAAATGTTATTAGGCTTCAAACGGCGCACTATACCTCATTGACACCCCTATTTCCCCTGATTAAATGATAGGTTGCATACTTCTCGGATTGTGAACCCCAACGTATTTTTGTAGATATATAATATAGACCTGAAAACTCTAATGCAATTATATAGAATCAATAGTGTGGGGTCTTAGACTTTACCAAGCTCGGTACCCGGAAAAGATCGATCATTGATTAGTAGACTGTGATACCCCATGGAATAACGCTGCTTTCAGTGCAATCTGTCCAAACGAGATATGCATCTGGAAATGATCGTCGATGCCTTCACGACGTTCCAGTCCTGCCAAATCGTACAAACGTCCGAATTAATGCTCATCACCATGACCTTGATTTTCGGTTCCGGCGAGGGATGAGAAGCATCTGTACCTCCATCTTCTATCTTCAATAGTTCAAATCTTGGTTTGTCACTGAGGGGTCTAGTTGAGATAAGACCGGCCAGATTTTGGGCTTTAACTCCTGTCTCCTGTCTTCAGCTACATCCTCACTGTCTGTTGGTTGGTCCGAACGGGCAGCTCTCAAGGTCGGCCGTACACCAAGCGAAGCACATAACACCTTGTACCGCGACCGGATGCGACTGAGGAGCTGAGGTATATCAAGCTCAGAGCCTGCATCAGTGGAAGACGGATTGATCTTTGGAAATTGTGTTATGAGCTCCAGTAAACGATTTGCATTGTTAATAGAACGCCTATGGGTAACTTCAGCATTGGAGATAAATATACATATGAAAGGAGAAACCTCACTCATCATTCCCGGTTCCATGTTTAAGGAGATAAGATTTCCACGTTGACGCAAAACCCTCATAAAACCCGAGTTCCTCCCATATCTCATACCCCTTCTCGCGCCCAAGAGAACGCCCTTCCATGAGGCCATGTGCACGACCGTGATCATATCCATCTCGATACCCGTATTCGTAAAAACTGGAAACGCAGACGCTCAGAAACCCGAATCAAACAAAAGATGCAACGGACGTCTGTTCGATGTGAACCAGTGACTCAAGGTCAAAGCTTTCAGCCATCATTATTCTTGTGTCGCTATCTGTGATAAGAGCAAGGGCAATGTCACTAATGAGAGAACGGCAAATGCCGTAAGTGTTCTTTAAATTGCACGATGCTCGTAGTGTCCATATCTGACCTGATAGACGCACCTCACCCAAGGCTTGCTACGCCTCTGATCAATTCCTGCATCTCCCCGCTGGTTCCTCGGACATCGCTGAATTGCGAGGTACCCTGCACTTTGTCTCCTGCTTCTCGTTGACTACGACTTCTATTTTACCACGCAGTTTTTGCTATGATCATGGAAAAATGGACCTCCTCTTACTTTTCCATCTCCTGGAAGGTGGCGATATCCAGATCTTGAAATCTTGACCAAGTACAATGTAGTTTATTGGATATACAGTTCCAGACAGGTGTTAGAGCGTTTGGAAAGACAGGGCTTGAACCATTATTGACCAATACATTGCAGAAGGTAGCGATTTAGAGCTACCGACACACCATGATACAGCCTCGCAAATTATCATAATTGGCAATGGAGTCTAACAGAATGAGCCCCCAGAGTGTGAATCTTGCCAAACTCAATTTCTCTTGCCAGAATTAATGAAACATTAACTGTGCTGCTAGTTGAGTATATACGCTGGTCCTTGATGTTATTTCCGTTTCCGTCGAACGTGAGTCCGAAGCACGTGCTTTAACGCGATGGCCTCCGTCAGGGGTTGAAGCAGATGACTCGGACAAGCCTGCCAAAAAACGTTCGTTGCCGTGGTTGCTGAGTGTGTTACAACTTACTTATTGTCAAATTTGTCCGAGAGATCGGAATAGTACTTGCTATCGGGAAACGAATAAATGACGCGAGATAAGATAGGTAAAGCTAAGTTAGTTTGCGTCCACTCAGACCACTCCTTTAGTATATCAGGTAATTCGCTGGCACTCTGCCTTTGCCCCCTTCACACTAAACCACCATCACTACCCAACTTTCTATTATAATGCCTCTCCCTCGAAAGTCGTACAAGACTCTGTCTCAATGCTCTGTTAACTCTCCTAATTCACCAGTAACCATGTCGGTCGACGAGACAGGAGAGACGAGGTTGACGGCTTTGCCACCACTTTCAACGCAGAGGAACACCCTCGGAAAGGATGCAAGAGCATACGAACATGAACGACAGCGACTCAAGAAAGCTGCCGACTTCGTCAAGATGCGTTCCCGGAAAGCTCGAGGAACCGAGTGGTCAGGAAACAGGGCCTACCAGCGCTCAGCATCAGTTGCGAGCACAACACCGTCTGAGAAAGGTCGACGACTTCAGGAAGAAGATAGTGAGGATGGTGATGTAGAGGGACCGGTCCTCCTTGACAGCCGCCCAGAGAACATGGGCGTCATGCCGCTTATGGCGGAACCCTCTCCCCGTCCTCCTCGTTATGAGGTCAGACTTGCGGACTTTGTTCGAGCGGGGAAACCGCGGAAGTCTAAAGGTCAGTACCATGGGTAAAGTGTACCACAGTGAGAGCTCATCATCGTGTCGTAAGGGCATGGGGACTTTGAAGTGATACCTCATATTCGTTCAGTTATTGTACTGGATGACAATACCCCTGATGAATTCGGTGAGGATGAACCATGGGAATATGTCTTGAACCCGGACAGCGAGCCCGATAAAGGGTTATCTTATGCTGAAGTAGCTGCCCTTTCCGGGTGATGGTTATCCCGATCTGGACACTTGCGACTCTTTGATCTGCTTCGAGTATTTATGACCGTGGACTTGAATGATATTTATTACCGGACCATGACTTTGATGATAGAAGATAAAGAAAAGCCCATTTTCGCTGTAGTTTCGAGGAGATACTTACAATATGCCTGTGTAATAATTACAGTTACAGTTTGATCTAGGTATTGTGTAGGGATTCCAGTTACAATGTCGAGACAGAGAGAAACAAAAACAAACTAGGCAAGTGATGGAGTTCTAAGCAAACACGTAATCGACTCGAGCGCTTCTGGCAGAAGTCTTATCTGACGATAGCCGTTGGACCAATGGTGATTAGATCTATCCTGCAAGTATGACTATTATCGGCGGTTCAAAAAGCGACACCAGGTTCAGTTGTTAACATGCAAGTTTGGGAAAGCTCTCGGGCGCTTGACTGTGGTCTGGGCACCCGCTTGGGCTCGAAAGCAGCAAAGTTGAGGCAAATAGCCTGATTCTGGTGAGTGAGGGAGTCCGCATTTATTAAGCGCTGCAGGCAAACCGAACACCAAAGATAGGGGGCTACAGGCAGCTTGTCAAATCAATTGAGCATGAGTGAGACTTTATGGTCTCAGAACAAGTGGATGCCGTCTACAACATGCATTACTTGTCAATAAGAATACGACGGTAAGAGTGCATTGTGCAGACTCGCACGATGGCTCCAACAGTATTTACATAGTGTGGATAGGACTGGGAAGTGATCTAATTCTGATGTTTGCAAAGTCTATGCGAGAGGTAGAGTCCCAACAATAAATACTTCCCAAAATGCTGCGAAGTATGTGATCTAGACCCAGGAACATTATCTACAAAATCGGTACAAGGAATTTGTTGCATTAGCAAAAAGTGCGGAATATATATATTAGCCACTCATAGGATCATCTTCGTCCCCCTGATTTATCTCATCAAATACTAAGCTACCTTGTTGCATCTTCAACCACTCTACACTCCTCTTCTCATCCATGAAATAACTGTACGCTCTTCTCAGATCATCTAAGTCGACCTTCTCTACCTTGCGCTTTCGTGCGAGGATTTGCGCAGTTGAGATTATATTGAGCGCATAGCGCAGTGTCGTCTGCTGAGCCATAGTTGTCAGCACTGCTGTAGCTTCTGCTGTGAGTTGGGTGTCCTCTTCTTGGCAGCGAATCTCAACGATTTGTTGAATTTCTTCGGCTGTATAGGGTTTCGTACTGACGATCAGGACCCGATCAAGAAGGTCGACCGGAAGACCATGTGGACTCCGGAACTTTGTGCCTCTGATTCTGGACATGCCACGGTTGGAGGCCATGATCACCAGGGGAGAAAGTTCGTTTTCAAGGGCGCGATTCAAAAAGGAGAAGCATTCAATGTCCAACATGTGTACTTCATCAATAAAAAGGACCTTTCAATTTGTGAGCTTAACCATACAGGAGACAGCGACAGAAACGTACGCCTGGAATAATCTCGGCCTTGCCTTCTTCTCGCCACTCTGCTACCTTGGTATTGATTTGGTTCCGAAGCTCAGGTTTGATTTCACCGGTATCGCCGGCGAAGAGCGCGAGGAAACCTTGAGTTCGGCTGTTGATAACGTCGATTTCGTGCAGAGATACGGTATGTACAACTTCTTTTCGCTTTTGGATTTCACCCTCTGGACATTGGACAAATTTGGTCTGATAAATCTTGAGTCTCGGATGATTTGACGAACGTCGCAAAAGAGCTCACATCTGCTCCCATAGCATCATAGTCCCTTGACCGAGCGAAAGAACGTCCAAGTTTTGAGATCTTGCCAGAAGTCTTGTCAATTGCAACCACGTCTCCTGCAAGAACCTTTTCTTTTGTCAAAGCATCAATCATTTTTGTTCCGAGATCGTATATTGTTTCCATGTCAGTTGTCTTGATTGTTAGCTTTCCAGTTTTTGTGGCCTAGGATAAGGTTAGAAAAAAGTCAGGAAATGAAATGTACACGGAACCGTACCCCAGTCAAACTCCGGTCAATCTGAATCTCAACTACCTCCCCCTCAATCAACTCGGTCTCCTCTTTTATTCGGACGCCGATACTTCGCCGGAAGGCCTGGGTCAATGCTTCGGTTTTGGACATTGAAAGGGAGAAAACCTCGCTTGCAGCGATCGTCGTAAAAGGGACATCTGAGCCCAGTGACTGGGCCATACCTACAGGCAACGTTTTAACATAACCACATGCTTCAAAGAGTATCGTATCCACCCATGGCAATGGCTGTCTTTCCTGTTGACGGTGGCCCAGCAAAAAGGATGGCACGACCAGCGATCCGCCCCTCCTGCACCATTTTGAGGATCATACCAGCCGCTTTGCGCGCTTTCGCCTGGCCAACGAGACCTTGAGAGTTCACGCGTGGCTCTAATCTATCGTCAAGCCCCAGGCCGCGGATATGAGAGTGTGCGCCTGGAATCCTATGAGCTGCCACCTTCTAATACGAGATGTAATGTGTACCGATGCGCTCCATCTTTGAAATATCTCGAAGCTCTGACGTGCCTGTAGTGATTTGCATCGCCTACGCCATGAGAGCTAAGGATAAAGAATAAAGGAACTTACCATTTTGTATGGTCTCTAGAACAGGGAGAGGGAGCTACAGTAGCTTTCGACGCGTCGTATTTGGCAGGGGCGTGGGAGTCAAATATACACTCGCATTTGCTGCTTCCGTCCCCCGGAAGTCTTTATGCTGGCCTCAGTCCGGGGTAGCCTTCGCTGCTCTTTCGACTCTTTTTTTCGTTCTACATCTTTCTCACTGAATGCGGTTAAGACGCGCTCATATGCTTCAGAAACTTGGAAACATCCGGTGAATTCAGAGGCCAAGACTGCCTTTCTGAGAACGGAGACTCTCTTCAAGACATACAAACCCATTACACCCGGTACCCGTCATCTCAAGCGACCATTAAACCCTCACATTTGGGAGGGTAGGCCTATCCGGCTGCTCACTTTTGCACGCCGCAAGAAAGGTGGCCGGAACTCCCAGGGTGTTATCACTGTCCGACACCGAGGCGGGGGCCACAAGCAGCGTATTCGTATCATTGATTTCCACAGGAAGGAGCCTGGTATTCACGATGTCGTACGGATTGAATATGATCCTGGACGTTCAGCTCACATCGCACTCGTGCGCAACCGGAACCCGAAAGCAGAAGGCACGAAAAAATGGAGTTATATTTTGGCTACAGAGGGAATGAGGGCAGGTGACCAGGTGCAGAGTTTCAGACAGGGCATTCCTAGAGGCTTCATTCCTGGCTTTGACGATGCATTCAAGGAAGAGAAAGGAGACTCGTCAAGTTCTTCATCACAGACCCTCGCGCTTGGGCTGTTGCGGACCCTCACACTCAAACCTGGGAACGTTTTACCGCTCAGACTTATTCCCCCTGGCACGATCATTCACAACATTTCACTGAAAATGGACGGACCTGGTATTCTCGTTCGTTCTGCCGGTTCTTATGGGCAAATCATTGCCCATGAAGAGGATGGCCGATACGTCCAAGTACAGTTACAGAGTGGTGAAGTTCGGAAGGTATTAAAGAACTGTTGTGCTACCATCGGCAAAGTCAGCAATGGTCTATGGAAAAATAGGATCCTTGGGAAGGCTGGTCGCGCCCGCTGGCTAGGCCGCAGGCCATCTGTCCGTGGTGTAGCTATGAATGCGTACGTCGTTATCAGTTTCTGGATCTAGTCACAACCCTCAATTGATTGTTTTTTTCGTAGTTGTGATCACCCTCATGGTGGTGGACGTGGAAGATCCAAATCCGACAAGCATCCAGTGTCAATATGGGGTTGGGGAACTAAGGGTACACGTACAAGGAAGCCAGGTCCCAAAGGTCCCAAGAACAGCAACAAAATGGTTATTCGTGAACGCCCGAGAGGCGTTGAGAAGAGGGGTGGAACAACTTCATAGACTTTAATTATTTCCCCCGTCGTGTACATTGACCGCATCCATCTTTATTATCTATCGCACATCAAATTCTAGTGCTAGACCGTAAATCAAAGCACAGCAATCTGATTATGCATACTACCTTAAAATCACTATTGCTCCTCTTCCCCTTCCCTCTCCTCCTCCGTCTCCTCTTCTTCTTCTGATTTGAGTTTCATTGATTCATTTTTTGATTCTGTTTTACCAACAGCATCTCTCCATGCTGTCAAGTCATTCCCGATCTGCTCTTTTGTTTTCGTAATTGATTCTTGAAGGGCAGTGTAGTATGACTTGGGACCGTTCTCAGGGGAAACGAGAACAGAGAGCTCATATGTCTTTGATTTCTCCAACCCATTAATATCAACTCCCACTGGTGGCTTGAGGTTGTAAGTGATCTTGACAGAGGACATGATGGACAGAAAGAAATCAGATATTGATTCATTTGGTCCTGATTCACTGGGACCTCTGAGTTTTGATCTGCTGTTAGAAAACAACACATTTTTTATAGGAGACCAACCAGCCAACCTCCACACTCCTTTGAACAGACCTTTCTGTTGTTGGCCAAATTCTTGACCTAAGAATAATTTACAGAAATCAACACACCCAATTCATGGTTTTCCCAGTCCTATTTTATTTTTGTGTGATCACATTTGCACTATCACACATAGCACTGAAAATGCAACAAAGACAAGCTTAGTAAAGGCATCAATATTTCCACTTCTGCTTTATGAACCTGGAGAACTTAAATTATTCTTGGATTGTCAATTTGATATAATATTTAATATAATAATTATTTATTTAATATTTAATAATAATATTTAATTATCCTATATAACTATTAGTGCTAAAAAAATTAAGTAAAAAAATTATTATACTCTATGTGCATAAGTACTTCCAATAGCTACTAATATATTTTTTTTTCTTGTTTCAATAACATGTGGAGGATTTCCCTCCAAATATCCTCTATGATATTCATTTAGCTGCCTTACATTTAATTGCAAGACAACCAATGGATTTATAAGGGCAGGCAGATGAGGCTAGCAAAATGAATCAATAAAGAAACTGAAGTAATGTGAGAGATAACATACTGGTGGTATTGTGCCATCTCAAAATGGCACAATCTCAAGAACTGCATCCGCCCCAGACCCACGAGCAAGATTCAAATGCTTTTATAATTATATGAGCAACTTACTAGCTAAGCTGAAAAAACATGTCACTCACTTTTGCTACCATAATTCGAGTCGCATTTGAGGACTCTTTGATATCTCGCACCTCCTCTCTCATCCCTCTCATCTCCTCTCTCATCCCTCTCACCTCCTCTCTCATCTCTCGTATTTCCTGCATAATGTCATTCCTAAATGCTTGTAGAATGCCTATGCCGTCCATGTTCTCTGGTCCTGCACCGTGAAGTTGACTACGTCAGCATTTATTGCAAAAATCCAAGCAGTTAGAGACTCACCTCGTCTTCTTGCGTAAAGACTATCCTTGTATTCCTGTGCCTTGACTAGAGTCTCATCAGTCACTCGTCCTAAGCCTGCAGCCCATGTTATTACTGTCCAAGTATCGAGTCAAGTTAAACACACACCATGAGGGATCAAAAGATCCGAAACGAGACGAGTTGCATTTGTGAGATCGCGGAAAGACGGGGGATCTTCAGGAGGAGTCATTTTGGTCAGAGAGGTCTTGACATAGTGGTCGTCTTCTCCGAAATCAGGTAATGCAATAGGAGCGGCCATTTCTATGAGTGGTGGTGAGGAGAAGCAGTGATATCAGCAGAATGTCAACCATCCGTCACAATCAATCACTTAAATCATTCGCGGTCTGTCACTCTGTCACGCTCACTCTGCAAAATAGGGGTTGCAGAAACAACATGAACGAGTCGCCTAGTCGCCGGAATTGTTGTAACTCCTCATGTTCCTGTAACCCCCTAATTTCTTTTTTTGCGTGTTGGACAGGACGAGTACGGATTTCCAGACACCATTCAGCGAATTGAGATCATATATCTTGGGTGCAGCTCACCCTTGCAGCTAACTACTCACGAGCTTATATTGCACAAGATGACACAAGGTGCTCAGAATGAAGAGTTATTCATTGTAAAGATTGGCTGCTGTCATTAACTACTCATCATCCTGCCGATCCTACGTGTCACAACCCATAGTGATTCCATTATATGGTCCACTATGATCAGAAGCGTCACTTTCGAAAATGTTCGGGACAGCTCCAGTTGAGCAATCGGTATTGGTATTATCCTGACCAGCACAGGCAAACCATGTGTTGTCTTCTGAGATATGATCCTCGCCAGAAGGCCCAACGTAGCCCAATAATCGACCTAGTATAGGATGATCACTCGACTGTTTCGAGGTGAGTGTATGACCCTCATACCTGGAACGATAGGAATGGGATCTTTCTTGTTCGTGATGTGAGTGAGATTGAGATGAAGATCAACGTAGTCAGCAAAAGCTTGATTGCCAACCTATATATATATGTGTGATAAGTACCATCAGTACTGAGTCTAAGGTTGTAAGAAATGAAACAGACTCTTGGGCATCCGTAGACGATTGTTTGGATAGTCACCCCGGTTGTGTGAAGCAGGAGGTATATGCTATCAATGAGTGCAATTGCACCGCCTAGTGAATGGCCGACAACAGTCACAGTGGTTATCTTGGTCTGCGAAATGGCAGTCTGGACTGCAGAAAGGATATCGGCTGCAGTCCTATATAATTTTATCAAACTCCATGTGGTTTCGAAGGAATGCACTCACTTTGCCTGTTCATCGGCAAAGCCGCTATGGGCTTCTACGGATGATGAAACACCAGGGAACAAGGAACTATCGAGTTTTTTGAGGAAAAATTTGCTGTCAGTGACGAGGGCCTCACTAATGATCTAATTCAGCAGTCAATTAAATTGTGAGTGTCTTGAAAACTGACATTTTGGTAGTATCAGTTCCTTGGTGTCCAACTATGATAGTATTCTGCGATGGTGAATGCCCGACATACCCTGAGCAACATCTCAGTAGAGGGTCAATGTGAACATTTATTAAATTCACAGAATTGGACAGACGATCCGTCTCCCCCAGAAGCAACTGGGACAAAGTCGGAATTTGCTTCACAATTTGCTGCGGTCGAACAAGGTGAGAATGGCACAGACAGTCATCAGTAGGAGTTTACCTCCGCAACTCCAGTTGATCGTAGTACTGGGATCGCAGTATGCTGTACTTGCGAAGTGAGTGAAAGGCGTAAATGCATTGATCTGAGTAGTATCCAATGCAGTAATTGCCTGACGCTTCACAGGATTCAGTGGACTAGCGTTAACGGCAAAAAACGCAAGGAAGGAGGCAAAAAACACGCGAGTGGTCAGCATAACGATTTATGAGCGGGCTCTGAAGAGGGAAGAAGAGCTTGACTGCAAACCGGCCTGATGAGGCCCAGAATATATACTTTGGTTCCCTTGAAGACCACGCTGTACTGTACGAAGCGAAATGCTTAAGAATAGAAATCATCGTACCACATGGCACCTGCAGACCAACGAATCTCGATTAATCTACTTGCTTGAACCGAGGAGTCTTGAATTCATTCTTGTGGAAGGTCTAGTTAACACCGGTGAGAGGGAACCTGAGTACTGGAGGAATTTTAATGCTCCCAAGAAGTGGCGACCGTAGAAGAGGGATGAAAGTTCAGGTTCAGGAGTGGGTATCAATTAGGACTTGACAGAAGTCGACCAAGAAGTGATGGAGTAGCTGATACGGATGCAGTGCAACGAAACCTGAGCTGCAGCCAATAGTCGACGCAAAATATGACATCCATCTCATGATGGACGAGCACCTCTCGAGAAAAAGTGGTATGGCAACCTTTTCATAAATATAAACATAGGAT